>Ga0207667_10011666_pt1 | contig 10196 bp, 11 predicted proteins | sample KBSCornC52_FD_184301 | JGI IMG/M metagenome (GOLD analysis project Ga0207667, IMG submission 184301) | Corn rhizosphere microbial communities from Kellogg Biological Station, Michigan, USA - KBS Corn C5-2 (SPAdes) (version 2) | ecosystem: Host-associated > Plants > Roots > Rhizosphere > Soil ...
GACCCAAGCGCTTCTCCACGCAAAACAATCTCGGTAAACTATCCTATTAACGTAGATATTGAAGATTCATGGATATCAGGTGGAGAGGATGATATTGTTGCGATGAAAAATGGTGCAAAAGTCACTATAATAAGAAATACATTTACCTCAAATGGCAGCACTGACGGTGAATGTATCAATATTAAAACAGGTTGCACCGGAGTGGTGGCTTATAACGTGATTTTCGGACAATCGGGCACAGCTATTAAACTAGAGACCAGCGCAACCATACCTAACCCCCAAACCAGCATAGATGTTTATAATAATACAGCCGTTTCATGCGGATGGAGAAGAGGGGCCGGTGAGCCTGGCCGTGGGGTATCTGCCGGGGTGAATGCCAAAGCAAATATCTACAATAATATTTTTGTAAATAACTATGAAGGTCTTGAGATATTCCCTGATGCTGATATAGCCAATACAAAATATGGCAATAACCTGTTCTATTCTTCGGTAGACAGCTTTTTGGATAATACCGTTACACCTTCGGTACCTGTTGATATCCGTGCAAACTTCTTTCCTAATGATGGCGTAGGAAAAGCCACTGCCACCGACCTGGTGTCTACAGCAATTGGCAATAACGATCCGAAATTTAAAACCTTTGATGGTACCATAGTGGGAACAGCAACAGGCGCAGCCAGCACCAATGACTATAATTTGCAAAGCGGCTCACCCGCAATTGGTAAAGGAAATACCACTTTCACTTTGTATAACCCGACTTTAACAGGTGGCACTACACCAGATGCTGATATGGGAGCATATCCAACAGACGGTAAGGGCAACAAGCACTAAATGTTTTCAGTATTTAAATACAACTTGGCATAGTCCATTTTAAAATCAAACAATGAAAACATTTAAAAAAGTACTTCAATTAATTCCTTTCGCCCTGCTTCCTTTGTGCGGTATGGCTCAAACCAATTACGTGGCTGAAAAGACCATTCCAATGACTGGTAATGGCGGTTATGATTACGCCTTTATTGATCAGGCTAACCACATTTTATATGCTTCGCACGGTACTGCAGTTAACGTGGTTGACCTGCAAACTGAAAAACAGGTTGCTGTGATCGGAAATATGAAAGGCGTCCATGGTGTAGCTGTGGTTAATGACCTGAATCGTGGATTTATCAGCGATGGCAAAGGCAGCGCAGTTATTGCCTTCGACACCAAAACATTTAAAACCATCAAAGTTATTCCGATAACTGGCAAAGACGCTGATGGAATTATTTATGACCCCTTTTCAAAAAAGGTATTTGTTTTTGGCGGGGATGACAATGCTGCTATGGTTGTTGACCCTGAGGCGTTAAAACAAGTGTCTAAGGTCGAACTTAATGGCGCTCCGGAATTTGCAGTGTCTGACGGGAACGGATCGATCTATAACAACCTGGAAGATAAAAGCAGCCTGAATGTGATCGATGCCAAAACGTTAAAGGTGATAAAAAACTATCCGTTAAGCCCATGCGGCGGTCCAACCGGTTTGGCTATCGACAAGGATAATCAACGCCTGTTTACCGTATGCCGCGAAAATAAAGGGATGAGCGTAATCGATATCGCTACCGGCAAAGTGGTACAAACACTACCAATAGGAGCTGGCGTTGACGCCGTGATCTATGACCCGACCAATAAACTGATAGTGGCTTCCAATGGAGATGGAACGGCATCTGTCTTTAAGCAAAATTCACCTGATGATTATACGCTTGTGCAGACTATCAAAACACAAAACCGTGCTAAAACCATGGCGATGGATATGTCGACCCATAAGCTGTATTTCCCGGTAGCAGATTTTCAGCCAGGCACCAAGACACAAATGCCTGACAGCTTTAAGCTACTGGTGTACAAACCAAATTAATTTATGAAACGCAGAGATTTTGTTAAAAACACAACACTTACAGCTATCGGGGCATCATTAATTGCCCCGATAGGGGTGTTTGCGTCACCACGGGTCACTAACCTTGAAAGCGAAGACCTGACCTTGTTACCCAAGACCAAGGACGATTATGCTCTTCATTTTATGGCGATAGGTGACTGGGGCCGCAACGGCGAGTACGACCAGATGGAGGTCGCCAAACAAATGGGATTATGGGGTGCCGAGCATCCAAATGATTTTGTGATATCTAATGGTGATAATTTTTATCCCAAAGGAGTAGTGAGTGAGCTTGACCCGTTGTGGCATTATTCTTTCGAGAACATTTATACCGCCCATTCATTGCAATGCGACTGGTATCCTGTTTTAGGAAATCATGACTGGCACTCGGATGTAGATGCGCAGATCAAATACAGCAAAATAAGTCGCCGGTGGAACATGCCTGCACGTTATTATTCAAAGCTGGTAGGCGTCAGCAAAGGAAAGGATAATGAGGATGAGCCTTCAAAAAAAGGAGAGAAGGTTAAGAAAGGCAACGAAAAGGCGTTGCTGGTGATGATGGATACAGATCCATTTTTGCATGAACATATGACTGATTATGTAGCAAAGCAGATGGAATGGCTGAATGATACCTTATCAAAGGCAGGTGAAGAAGTGAAATGGAAAATCGTTATCGGGCATCATCCATATTATACTGTTGGCCCGCGTATTGAAAACTATGATACGCTGACTATGCGTAAAGCCCTGACCAAAACATTTGAAGACCATAAAGTTGATGTGTACTTATCCGGTCACGAACATTCTCTGCAGCATTTAAAACCGGAAGGCCATACGCACCAGTTTATTTCCGGCGCAGGCTCCGAATTAACCAAGGTTACTGAAGGTGTTTCTTACAGCCGCTTCCAGGCATCAGAACATGGCTTTATGTATTTTGCGATCGACGCCAGCCGTTTAAATGTACGGGCAATCAATATGGAAGGAAAGGTTTTATATCAGACAGAGCTGACAAAATAGGTTGTCGATATGTGGAGACGGTTTGTTAAACAACTGTCTCCACATAATGACTCACTTTTTCCATAAAGTGGTCGATATTAACCGGTTTTCGGATAATGTCATTGGCGTGGCATTCTTCTTTTATTTGCTCAATGTCAATATTTGCCGAAACCAAAATAACAGGTATATCTTTTAGGTCATCATGCCCTTTTATGTATTCACAGAACTCCTGACCGCCCTCACCCCGCAAATTCAGATCGAGCAGAACTAAATTCACTTCCTTATTAAGCAGTTTTTCCCGTGCGCGGCCTGTGTCTGACAGGCTAACCACGTTCAACCCCTGTATCTCTAAAATAATGCTGATCATCTCAGCAATTATTGGTTCATCTTCTATTACTAATACATTCTTTCCCATAATTGGACTTGCGTTTTAAGTATGGTTGGAGAGATACAAGAATGGTGCCTTTCTTTTTAAGAAAATTAAAAAACTTATTGTAAAACGCTTGTTTATAGTAGTATACCTATCTATTAAAAACATGGCACATTTAGAAGTAAAACCACGGAGCCGCAGCACATGGTGGATATGGCTCCTCATCCTGATCATTATTATCGCCGCTGCCTACTACTACTTTTATGTTTATAAGGGGGGAAGTAAGCCAATGGTAGAAAACCATCCTTACCTGTCAGTAGCGAGGGCAATGATCAAAAGTATTGTTTAAGAAGAACCAAATTCAAACTGAAAATTATGGCAACTGTAGAAAGAATAGACCACCGCATGGAGGAGCTCCATGATAGCAATTTCGAGATCGTTGACGGAGAACCGGATATCAGCGGCTGGAAGATAAGGGCACGAAGCGGTAAAAGAATTGGAAAAGTGAAGGACCTGCTTTTTGACACCCATTCGCGTAAAGTACGGTATATTATTGCTGACCTGGATGACAACGAGCTGGGCATTGATGATGACCGTCGCGTGTTGATCCCGATTGGTATGGCTGAATTATATACACGGGCTGAACGCCATGACCGGGAGCGGGAACGTGATCGTCGCGACCCGGCTTATGACTCATACGATCCAACGTTGGATGAAAAGGTAGTGTATCTACATACCGTTACGGCCGAACAATTGGATGATCTGCCTTCGTATGAAAAGGGCCGCGTTTCACGTCATATCGAAGTAGCTATCCGCCGGATATTGGAACCACCGGAAAGAGACGATTATGAAAGAGATGAATTTTATCATCACCGGCATTTTAATGATGATAACTTTTATCACCATAAGTCTCATCATCGGCATTATGATGATGAATAAAACAAAAAACGGGTCTTAAGACCCGTTTTTTGTGACAATCTATTTAACAGTTTATATATTCTGCCCACCAGATACCTCAATACGCTGCGCATTGATCCAGCGGCCTTCTTCGGTACATAAAAATGCTACCACGCCGCCGATATCGTCAGGTAGTCCTGCGCGACCCAGTGCGGTTGCTGCGGCTACCATTTTGTTGACATTCTCATTGTCGCGTACATGCCCGCCGCCAAAGTCGGTTGCGATGGCGCCTGGTGCTACTACGTTTACTGCGATTCCGCGTGCGCCTAACTCCTTGGCCATATAACGGCTCAATACTTCGACAGCGCCCTTCATAGAAGCATAAGCCGAATAGTTCGGATAAGCAAACCGGGCTAAACCAGATGAGATATTGATAATACGACCACCGTCGTTAATAACCGGTAAAGATTTTTGAGTCAAAAAGAACACGCCTTTGAAGTGTACATTCATCAACTCGTCAAACTGATCTTCGGTAGTATCAGCAAACAGATTATAAGAACCGAAGCCGGCATTATTGATCAAAAAGTCGAAATGATCTGTTCCGAAAACGTCTTTCAATATAGCTTTCAATTGATCGAAGAATGCATCAAAGCTTTTTACATCGCCGGCATTAAGCTGTAAGGCTGCTGCCTTTAGTCCGGCCTTTTCAATTTCGGCTACTACTGCATCGGCTTCGTCTTTTTTGCTGTTGTAGGTTATTATTACGTTGATGCCTTTTTCCGCCAGTTTAACTGCCATGTTTTTACCCAGTCCGCGACTGCCGCCGGTTACCAGGGCTATTTTATTTGTTGCCATCTTTTTCTTGTTGTTTTGATAGAACAAAATTAGCCCGGAATGTTTGCCCAGTGTTTGCAAACTTCAATCCAATATTTGCAAAAATCAAATAAGTGATTTTAAGCGCGGAACGTTAGGGGAGCGAGTGAGGTTTGCTTCCTGAAAAAGTTAGAGAAATGTGCCACCTGTTCAAAGCCCAGGCTGTAGGCGATCTCGGATATATTCCAGTTGGTTTGTTTAAGCAATATCTTGGCTTCCTGCACAACACGGCTGCTGATAATATCAGTTGTGGTTTTGCCTGTGTTCTCTTTCAATACTTTATTCAGATGATTTACATGTACGGCTAGCCTATCAGCGTAATCCTTTGCAGTGCGTAAGCCCAGGCGCTGATTAGGCGATTCTATAGGAAATTGACGTTCAAGCAACTCAACAAATAAGGACGAAACACGTGCCGAAGCATTATGTGTTGGGTACAAAGAAGTAGCGGGTTGCAGCTTTTGTCCGTAATGAATCAGTTCTAATACATAGTTGCGTATCAGATCGTATTTGTAGGCATAATCAGAAGATAATTCCTTATACATTTTTACAAGGATGGCAGATATTTCATCAGCTTGCTCATCAGAGACCTGGAAAATAGGGTAGCCGCCCGGCTGATAAATAGGCAGGTCATCGAGCACTATACCGCTTTTCGTTTGAACCAGGAACTCAGGTGTAAAAATGCAAAATAGCCCAGACTGATCACCATCCAATGGAACGTAGTTGTACGGTATTTTAGGGGTAGCAAATAGCAGCGCATTTTTTTCGATGTGGATCACCTTATCAGCATACTCGGCCTTATTGCGACCGCGTATCATGCTTATCTTATAATAAGCCCGGCGATTATAAGGCATCACGCCTTTTTTTGCCGTGTGAGCTATCATGTCATCAATACGGAACACATTGAAGTGTCCGATCTCCTTATTAATACCTTCTGGAATAATATTGGAAGTCTGCTGATAAAAATCCTCGATCGTCGCTATAGTCATGGCTTTACGATTTGCAAAAATCAAATATATGGATTTGTTGTCGGTGATCAGTTAACCAGAGATCAGTTAACTGGTGATCGGTGACTGGTTAATCAGTTAGTAGGCCATTCCTAATCACCCGTTAACTGATTAACTGATCACTGACCTTAACTAAATCGCGTGTATCTCGGTCAGGTTTCTTAACACATAGATATGACCCACAGGTACACGGGCTATGTTTACCTCGTCCGGCCTAATGACAGCGATGTTCGGAATGTAAAGTTTTACATTCTCTAACTGGAAGACAGATTCTTTTCCATCGAGCTTTATTTTTAGTGAGCTCAGGTCTTCTTCGGAATCCAATATGGTTTGGAAGAGTTTGTTGTTGGCTGCAAATTGTTTAGCAGGCTTACCGGCCATCCTGTGTTCATGCAGATCCAGCAGATTTTGGGCTTCTGTATTGATGTGCAATATTTCATGCTTCTCATTAAGAATGATCACGGCGTCATGCATCTGCTCAATGATCGCTTCAACACGTTGTTTTTGAGCCAGCACTTCGCGCAGCGAATCGTTATCGTGTTTTCTGAGGTTCACCGCCATCTCGTTAAAGGCGTCTGATACTGCAGTAAACTCATTGCTTTTGGTAAAACGTAAACGGTAATCGTAATTTTTACGGCCAACTTCCTCCAGCCCGTCCGAAAGGGCAATTAGCGGATCGGATATAAAGCTGCTGATGTTCACGCTAAAGCTGAACAGCGCAAGGAAGGTTAAACAGCCGATCAACCCTAAAATAATGGTTGCCTTATTTACAGAGCCTTCCGCAGCTGCGTGTTTCTGAGTAATGGCCTGCATATTCAATTGTTCGATATTTCTAAGATCGACCCGGATGGCATGTAATGAACTTTGCTGTTGCAGTGAATTATTGGTAGTACCTTCCAACTGATCAAAGTCTTTCCTTAACGAAGCCGTTGCTGCGTCTTCGCCTTTTTCAGTCACATTATGCTCTTGTTTCACCAGCGATTGGTCAAAAACTGCTTTAGCGGTACCACTGAGCGGAATGGTATTATCGTCAAGAGTGGCGCGCATATCGCGCGCAAAGGTGAGCGATTCATAGTTGTTTTTGAGTACGACTTTAGCACCTTCAGATAACCTCTCGATATAATAAATAGATAACGATCCCGCTAAAAGGTTCGTGATGAAAATTAAGCCGAAGCCAACGCGTATCTTATGTTTTAGTTTCATAACCCTTTGTTTAAATGGTTAATACTAAGTGGTTGCCGGAAAGAAAATCAGTTAGGGGAAGATAGCAATAACAGATATTTAGATATATAAAGCTAACAACGTATATATCTTGCTGTTATAAAGATAGGGATTATTTTCTTGAGAATCCAAGTTTGTTGTGCTATGGGAAGTCGATTTTACTTTTGTTGTAAATAATGGAATTTTTTAACTGAATACCATCCGGAACTTAAATACAGTTCCGGACGGCCAGTTGTTTTTGAGTGCCAGGGTCTGTTATGACTTACAGCACTCCATTTGATAAGGCTTAGGCGGATAAGGCGTAGGTTAATTTTTCAATAGTTTAAATAAGGTTTAAGTAAAATTCTCTCAATAGCTTAAGTAAGGTTTAGGTTAATTTTTATATTTTTAAATAAGGTTTAGGTTAATTTTTATGTCTCTAAATCATCATGTGATTTTCTTTGTTGCTTTTTATTGTATCATCGTAAACGAATGCTGAAACGTTGGGTAAAAAAGAAAATAAATTTTAAATACCCCTTTATCCCTTTTATTGCATCATCGAAAGCAAGAGTGAAAACGTTGGGTGAAAAGGAAATAAATTTTCAATTTTGTATTTTACACAAGAAATGGTGGGATGAGTAAGTTCAAAGTGCCTGATAAAGTGCTGTATGTGTGCACAGGCAGCAAATGCGGAAAAAAAGGCGGCAAAGAAATGTATAAGCTGGTATCATCAATTACCAAACATTTACCGCACGGAAAAAATATAGAAGTGATACGTACTGAATGCACCGACCGATGCGATTATGCACCTGTATGTGCAATTCAGCCAGGTAATACCTGGCTGAAAGAATATCATAAAAAGGAAGTTTTAAGATTGTTGGAATTAATAGACTGATTAAGCCCCAGGGTTATATTTAATATCTCCCACATGCTTGTCTATCTGCCAGCGTCCTGTACCTTCTTCGCCAATTACTTCGAATAATTCCAGCGCGCGGCGGGCTTTGTATTCTTCTTCGCGCTGCTCTTTCAGAAACCAGTTCAAAAATTCCATGGTAACAAAGTCCTGTGCTTTTAAGCAACGGGCATAAATATTATTGATAGACTGAGTTACGCTGATCTCCTGATCCAAGGCATCCTCAAAAACCTCGCGGAACGAATTAAACTCCAGTTTAATATCGGTTATCTCCGGCGATACTGCGTTACCACCCATATCCAGAACATACTTATAAAACTTAAGCTGATGTTCCCTCTCCTCAGCCGATTGTTTAAAAAAATAGTCGGATGAATAATCGTATCCATTGCGGTTACACCAGGAAGCCATAGATAAGTAGGCTGCTGACGAATAGGCTTCTTTTTTGATCTGCTGATTGAGGAGCGCTTCTATTTCGTGAGAAATTAGAGCTTTTACGCGCATGAGGTCTTTCATATAGCTAAATTGAGTACGTAACAATAAATATACACAATATTAACGCTATGGTTTGATATTCAAACAAAATAGCTGCAATATGAAATCAGTCTAAATCAAGCGTATATGCGGTGCAGCCTGTCATGGATGATGTGGTTGAGTTCCAGCATCACAAAGGTGCCTTGCAGGATCTCTTTCAAGGCGATGATCTGCGAAATGGTAAGTACATAGCAATGATCGCAGGCACAAATAAAAATGATCTCTACATCGGCAGATTTGCTGCTATCGAGCAAAATAGCTTCGATATCGATATTGTAAACTGCTTTGCGAAGTTTAAGTAGATTACGGTAATCGAAGCGGGCTAATTTTCCGGCAAAATCAACATACCAGCACCTTTCTGTATCACTTTGAAAAATTGCACCCTTGTCGGTACCAAAAACTTCTGTCATTCTTTATCCTGCTGCCCTGATTTAGTAAGGCGACACAAATATGAAGCTTATTTATAATTAATCCAAATAAGAATGGCGATTTTTTTATTTTGTTACCTTTGCCGGCTAATAATAGTATTGACATACCGATTACTAAAAATACCAATCGGTATCATACATTTGCGCGAAATTTTAAAACTATGTTGAACAGGGTAGTAGTAACGGGGTTAGGAGCATTAACGCCGCTTGGCCATAATGTAAAAACGTTCTGGCAGAATATTGTTGATGGGAAAAGTGGGGCAGCCAGGATCACCAAATTTGATCCGTCATTATTCAGGACACAATTTGCCTGCGAACTGAAAGATTTTAATGTTACCGATCATCTTGATCGTGCCGAAATAAAAAGAACCGATCCATTCACACAATATGCTTTGATCGCTACTGATGAAGCCATAAAAGATTCAGGATTTGATCTGAGTGTTATGGACCCATTTGATGTGGGTGTGATATGGGGCACCGGCCAGGGTGGTATGGAGACATTTGAGCAACAGGTAACCGAATATGCTGTGGGCGATGGTCATCCAAGGTTTAGTCCATTCTTTGTACCTAAATTCCTGACCAATATGGCATCGGGTATGATCTCGATCCGGAATGGTTTTATGGGCGTTAACTATACGCCGATATCAGCTTGTGCTACTTCTAACACTGCGATTATGGAGGCCTTTAACCACATCAGGTTAGGGCATGCCAAAATTATTGTGAGCGGTGGTTCAGAAGCGCCGATCACCCCGGCTTCTTTTGGCGGATTTAGCTCGATGAAGGCTATGTCATCCAGGAACGATGATCCACAAGGTGCTTCACGTCCATTTGATGTGAACCGTGATGGATTTGTGATGGCTGAGGGCGCAGGAGCATTAATACTGGAAGAATACGAACACGCCGTAAAACGTGGAGCAAAAATATACGCAGAGGTAACTGGTGCAGCCATGACAGCAGACGCTTATCACATGACAGCTACTCACCCTGAAGGTATCGGGGCGACAAAAGCCATGCAGAAAGCACTGAAGGAATCGGGCATAAACGTAGCTGATGTGGACTATATGAACATGCACGCTACATCGACCCATGT
>Ga0207667_10011669_pt1 | contig 10195 bp, 7 predicted proteins | sample KBSCornC52_FD_184301 | JGI IMG/M metagenome (GOLD analysis project Ga0207667, IMG submission 184301) | Corn rhizosphere microbial communities from Kellogg Biological Station, Michigan, USA - KBS Corn C5-2 (SPAdes) (version 2) | ecosystem: Host-associated > Plants > Roots > Rhizosphere > Soil ...
CAATGTGTAATCTTTTTATTCCAACACCTTCAAAGCTTTTTGCTACCTCCAACGGATCATCATTGTAGATCACCTTCTTTTCAAAATCACCTTTCGTTAATCTAACACACTTGCCATCAATAATGTCAATTGCCGGAATGATTTCCATTATTTTATTTTTAAAAAATTTGAAAGAATTTGTTCTCCCGTTACCCCGGATTTTTCAGTATGAAACTGAACTCCAAAAAAATTATTCTTTTGCATGGCAGCACTGAAAGTATTGATATAATCAGTGGTAGCAATTGTTTCAGGCGAAAGTTGTGCGTAATAACTATGAACAAAATATACAAAAGAGCTTTCTGTAATTCCTTCCATTAATGGGGAAGAAAGATCAGAAATTGTATTCCATCCCATATGCGGAATTTTATAAGGTACCAGGTTTTTATTTTGAAAAACAGTGTCATCAAATTTCTTTACTGCACAGTCAAAAACACCAAGGCATTTTGTGTTTCCTTCTTCACTAAAATTGCACAACAACTGCAGGCCCAGGCAAATTCCCAATACCGGTTGTTTTAATGTTACAATCAATTCATCCAGCTTTTTTTCTTTTAAATATTCCATTGCAGAAGCTGCATTTCCAACACCGGGAAAAATAACTTTATCTGCAGAAATAATTTCATCAGTATCACCGGTTACAATTGCCTTTATGCCTAACCGCTGTAAGGCATACAAAACACTTTGTACATTACCGGCGTTGTATTTTATGATTGCTACGTTCATAGAATTCCTTTCGTCGTTGGTAAAGAATTGTTTAAAGGATCCCGGCAAATTGCCATTTTAATTGCCCGGGCAAATGCTTTGAAAATCGCCTCAATTTTATGGTGTTCATTCGTTCCTTCGGCTTTGATATTGAGATTGGATTTGGAGGCATCAGAAAATGATTTAAAAAAATGATAAAACATTTCTGTAGGCATTTCTCCAATTTTTTCTCTTTTAAATTCCACATTCCACACAAGCCAGCTTCTGCCACCAAAGTCAATGGCAACCTGCGCCAAACAATCATCCATTGGTAACAAAAAACCATATCTTTCTATTCCGCGTTTATCGCCTAATGCCCGAAGCATTGCTTCTCCAAGAGCGAGTGCCACATCTTCAATCGTATGATGTTCATCAATATGAAGATCGCCACCACAATGAATTTTCAGATCCATTCCCGAATGTTTGGCAACTTGCTCAAGCATGTGATCAAAAAAACCCAAACCGGTTTTAATGTCGGCTTTTCCATTGCCATCGAGATTAATTTCAACATCAATTTTTGTTTCATTTGTATTTCTCTGATGAGAAAGTTTTCTTTGCGGCAGTTTCAGAAAATTATAAATCTCTTCCCACTCCTGTGTTTCAAGAGCGATTACATTTTTTAAATCTTCTTTTGAAACCGTGATCTCCCCGGTTCCCAATTCCTGGTAATTATTGATAAAGATTGCATGGCATCCAAGATTCCTCGCTAGTTCCACATCGGTAAGCCTGTCGCCTATGACAAAGGAATTTCGAAGATCATATATCTCTCCATCAAAATAATGTTTCAACATACCGGTACCAGGCTTACGCGTATTTTTATTTTCATGCGGGAAGGTTCTGTCAATCAAAACTTCTGAAAAAACAATTCCTTCATTTGCAAAAGTTTTGATCACAAAATTTTGAATCGGCCAGAACGCATCTTCGGGAAAAGTATCTGTTCCCAATCCATCCTGGTTCGTTACCATCACCAAATCGTAATCCAGTTCTTTTACGATTTTAATCAAATATTCAAACACATGAGGATAGAATTCAAGTTTTGAAAAAGCGTCCAACTGGTTGGTAACAGGCGGTTCCATGATGACCGTACCATCACGGTCAATAAATAAGAATTTCTTAGGCATAATTTTTTAAAGCATTAATTAATTTTTGATTTTCTTCCTCAGTGCCAATCGTTATCCTGATACAATTTTCACACAAAGGTTCCTTACTTCTGTTTCTAACAATGATGCGGTTCATCAATAAATAATGATAAAGTTTATCAGCATCGTCCACTTTCACCAGGATAAAATTTGCATCTGAAGAGTAAATAATTTGTACAAACTTAAATTGTTGCAATTCATCATGAACCCAATTTCTTTGCTCCACGATATTTTTAATGTTGTTATTTACCTCTTTAATATTTGCCAGCGCCTTTATTGCAATCTGCTGTGAGGATTGATTGATATTATAAGGAGGTTTCACTTTATTAAAAAGATCGAGGATGATTTCTGAAGCGAAGGCCAGTCCCAGCCTCAATCCTGCAAGCCCCCATGCTTTTGAAAGCGTTTGCATTACCACCAGGTTTTCGTATTCTACTAATTCAGCAATGAAGGTTTTTTGCATTGAAAAATTAATATATGCTTCATCAATCAAAACGATTCCGGGAAAATTATTGAGCAATAGTTCTATTTGCATTCTGTTCAGATCATTTCCGGTTGGATTGTTCGGCGAACAGATAAAAAGCAATTTTGTGTGTTCATCCGCTGCAGATAAAATCGCTTCCACATTTAATTGAAAATCGGATGTCAGCAAGACTTCACGCGCTTCAACATCATTAATATTTGCGCACACTTTGTACATTCCATAAGTAGGCGGGCAAATAACGATGTTATCTTTTTTGGGTTCACAAAAAATCCTGAATGCCAGATCAATTACTTCATCGCTTCCATTTCCAATAAAAATATTTTGTGGCGGCACACCTTTTATTTTTGAAATCTGTTGTTTTAATTGCCATTGCAAAGGATCAGGATAACGATTGAAATTTTCTTCAAAAGGCGAACCATAGGCATTCTCATTTGCATCAATAAAAACTTCTGCATCGCCGCGATATTCATTTCTTGCAGAAGAATAAGGTTTTAATTTTTTTATGTTTTCCCTCACGAGGTTTTCGACATCAAATTTTTCCATCCTTTATTTTTTTTAAACGAATACTTACTGCATTTTTATGCGCTGCCAGGCCTTCGGCGGCAGCCATATTCTCTACAGCTTTTCCAATATTTTTAATTCCCTTGGCACTCAATTTTTGAAAGGTAATTTTCTTTACAAAGCTATCCACTGAAACACCGCTAAATGTTTTTGCAAAACCATTAGTTGGTAATGAATGATTTGTTCCGGAAGCGTAATCACCGGCACTTTCAGGAGAAAGATTACCCAAAAATACACTTCCTGCATTTTGCACTTTCTCAGCAAGTTCATCTGCCTTTTCAGAAGCAATGATCAAATGTTCCGGTGCATATTCATTTAAAAAATCAAACGCTTCATTGGTATTTTCTATCACCAGTAATCTTCTGTTTAGAAAGCTTTTTTCGACGGTTTCTTTTCTAGGAAGTTCAGGCAGTTGCAGATGAATTTCAGAAATAACATTTTCAATTATTTGTTCGGTTGTTGCGACCAAAACAACCTGGCTGTCTCCTCCATGTTCTGCCTGGCTCAGGAGATCTGAAGCCACAAATTCAGGCACACAGGTTTCATCAGCATAAATGGCTACCTCGCTGGGACCTGCAAGCATATCAATGGCAACCCCGTCGATGTTTACCATTTTTTTTGCAGCAGTTACATATTGATTCCCCGGCCCAAAAATTTTCTCCACTTTTTCTATCGTTTGTGTTCCATAAGCCATGGCAGCTATTGCCTGTGCGCCGCCGCCTTTATAAATATTTGTGATTCCCAGAGTTTTTGCAACAAATAAAACAGCGTCGTCCACATCCCCATTTTTGTTTGCAGGAGTGGTTACCAAAATATTTTGGCAACCTGCTATTTGTGCAGGAATTGCCAGCATTAATAATGTAGAGAATAATGGTGCGCTTCCTCCCGGGATATATAAACCAACTTTTTCAACAGCTACACTTTTGCGCCAGCAAACAACACCGGAAGAAGTTTCAATTTTTTTTATTTTTTCTAACTGGTGCTTGTGAAATTTTTCAATATTTTTCTTCGCAAGAACAATAGATTTTTTTAAATCCTTATCAATTTTTTTTGATGATTCTGCAATTTCTTCCTCCGTTACCCATAAAGAGTGCGGAGCAAAACCATGAAACTGTATAGAATAATTTTTAACAGCAACATCACCCTGGGCCTTTACCGTATTAATGATTTCTAATACCGTTCTTTCAAGATTCTGCGAATTGATTTGTGGCCGCGTTGCTAACTCAGGCCAGTCAGCGCGGGAAGGATTTATGATAATTGAGTTCATATATTTTTACTTTTTTTACCAATAAGGTTTTATCCAGTTTCTCATTAGAAGAAATCTCTTAATACCCCTTCTTGGTTTTTGCGAAACTTTTTCACGAAATCATTTTTTCAATTGGCACCACCAGAATTCCTTCTGCTTCAAACACTTTTAATTTTTCAATTACCTGCCAGAAATCATCTTCATTTACAACACTCTGTATGCTGTTCCACCCTTTTTCTGCAAGAGGAACAATGGTAGGGCTTTTCATTCCCGGCAATAAAGCGCAAATATTTTTCAGCTGATGATCAGGTGCATTCATCAAAATATATTTATAATTTTTTGCTGCTTTTACCGCATCAATTCTGAGCAATAAATTATCCAGAATTTTCGTATTTTCTTCATCTAAATTTTTATTAGCAACAAGCGCTGCTTCAGAATTTAAAACAACTTCCACTTCCTTTAAATTGTTTGTAAAGAGCGTGCTGCCGCTGCTTACCAAATCACAAATGGCATCTGCCAAACCTATACCTGGAGCAATTTCTACCGACCCGCTAATTTCATGAATATCAGCCTTTAAATTATTCTCCTCCAAAAACTTCTGCAGCAAAACCGTATAAGAAGTCGCAATTTTTAAACCATTTAAATCTTTTACACTTGAATAGTTCAAACTTTTTGGAACCGCAATACTGAGCCTGCATCTTCCAAAACCAAGTTTACGAACAATTTGGATTTCTTTATTTTTCTCGAAAAAAACATTTTCTCCCACAATACCAATATCTGCAACGCCATCACAAACATATTGTGGAATATCATCATCGCGGAGGAAATAGGCTTCGGCCGGAAAATTAAAAGCCTGTACTTTCAATTGCCTGTTTCCATTGTTTAATTCTATTCCGCATTCTTTTAAAAGTTGCAGAGATTGTTCATACAACCTTCCTGATTTCTGAATCGCAATTTTTAGCATCTGTTCATTTTTTAAAATAAAAAAGGCTCACTTTTCAGCAAGCCTTTTTTGAGAATATATTTTTACATACAAATCAACACAGCTTACCTTTTGATAAAAAATGATGATGATGTATGTGAAGATTTTTTTTCATTGAGGTGCAAAGTAAAGGATGAAAATCGGTTTTAGCAAAAAAAAATTAATTAAGAATTTGACTTTTACAATTTCACCACGGCGTAGTTCCATCTTTCTTCACTTATTTGTTCTATCCATAGCTTATCTGGTTCTTGAGTCCAGTGAATGTGAAAGGATTTGCAAGGGAAAAAAATGTTCTTTTCAAAGGGAACTTCATAATTTTGAATTTCCTTTCTCCATTTATCCATTATTAAAAATGAGAGTAGGTTTTAAATTCATTCACCCATTTTATAAAAGGCAGTAATGAAGTTTTCAAAATTATATTATTCGCTTTTTTTATTCTTCACTTTACCAATGCTTTTATTACAAAATACCGGTTGTGCAAAGGAATATAGTAACGAAGGAGCAGATACTTCCGCTTTTATAATTAACGCGCCAATAGATTCAACAATTGCAGGCGATTCCACTAAAATCTTTGCATCCTGTAATAGATGTAATCCTTCAGATGAGTTGACAGTTGGAAGTTGGAATTTTAAAACAGGTAATTCTTATGTATGCGGACATACTACCAATTCAGGTTTTTTTGCAGGAGATACAAAAAAGGATATAACTTTTTTTGGCCCTTCAGAATGCTCTGTCGATACAGGGCTAGTTATCGGTGCTTTTTTTTCTCTGCCGCTAAATCAGGACAGATATAATCTTACAACTACCCAAGTTGAGTTTTATTATTATGATCATAATGCTCCAAAAAATATATTTATAAGCCAGCCTCAAAAAACTCTTTCAGTAACGATCCAAAGTTTTATTTATCAAACACGAATCGCCATAGGCAGTTTCACCGGTACTGTTTTTAAAGCAAATGGTGATACTGCATTTATTAATGATGGTAAATTCAAAGTGTTTATTAAATAGTGGATGCAAGAAAACGTCCTATTTTTCGTAACACCTTCGAAGGATTAGCAACTCCGGCCTCGAAAAACCCGCGTATTCAGTGCAGGTTAATGTTTGGCACTAGTATAAAAAGGAAAGAGAAAATCAGTTTGCCCATTTATAAAAGCCTTGGTATTTTCAAATATAGGAAATTGGAAGTAAGACATTCAAATTATTTTATTCTCCTCGCTTCTGTCTAATCTTTCAATTCTTTTAATCAATGATTCAGACAGGTAATTGAATAACAAATTCACTCCCTTCACCTTCTTTACTTTGCACTTTCAATTCTCCTCCATGCGCTTTTATAATATCATACGCTAATGACAATCCCAATCCGGTTCCTTCTCCTGTTGGTTTGGTAGTAAAAAAAGGCTGAAAGATCTTGTCAACAATATTCTGTGGAATGCCATTGCCATTGTCTTTGACATGAAGAGAAATATGGCCATCAATTTTCTTTGTGCTGACGGAAACGGTGGGTTCATATGTTCCCGGTTGTTGTTTTTTGGATTCATTAACCGCATAAAAGGCATTATTAAACAGGTTCAAAATAACCCTTCCCATGTCCTGAGGAATTACGTTTATTTTTCCGATTGATGAATCAAAGTCTGTTTTCATGGTGGCATTAAAACTCTTGTCTTTTGCCCGCAAACCATGATAACTCAACCTGAAATATTCGTCTGCCAAAGTATTAATATCTGTTGGTTCTTTTTGCCCGCTGCTGCTCCTGGAATGTTGAAGCATCCCTTTTACGATTGAATCGGCGCGTTTACCATGATGATTTATTTTTTTTGAATTTTCTATTACATCACTTGCAATTGCAATTGCCTCTTCCCCATTTCCGTTTGCCAATTCCTCTTTCATTTCTATCAGCAATTCCTGGTTTACATCAGAAAAGTTATTGATAAAGTTTAAGGGGTTTTGTATCTCATGAGCAATGCCTGCTGTGAGTTCCCCAAGCGAAGCCATTTTTTCGGACTGGATGAGTTGCTTTTGGGTAGATTTGAGCGCATCATACGCATCCGCATTGTCTAACGCCACCGCAGTATAAGTCGCAAGACTGCGAAGGATATTCAGGTGATATTCTGTGTAAGCATTTTTGCCAAAGCTCTGTGCGGTAATAACACCAATCGCCTTACCTTTATTTATCAAGGGCAGATAGATCATTGATTCAGAGTTTTCGCCAGCGGCAGCTTCAGGAATATCAGAAATATAAGATTGATGTTCCTTCTGAAGATCATTCATCACAATTTCCTTTTGGTTTTTATAGCACCAGCACGCAGGCCGGTTTTTATCATCTAATCCGTAACTGTAAGAGGACAGTGTTTCATTTTTTTCTTTCGTCGCAGGGAACTCAAGCTGGTTCTTCTCTTTATTATAAATTCCGATACCAAACACTGGTGCATCCATTAATTTATTAACATGTACATACACAGTATTAATGATATTTCCGATGGAAAGAGAAGCCGTAATATCTTTACCCATTTCACTGATGAGTTCAATATTCTTACGCCGTTCATTTTCTGCGTCTGCTTTTAATTCGGCTTCCCTTATTTGGGAGTGTTGCCGTTCTTTTACAATTACTTTTTTCTTCTGCAAGCGTACAAATCCATACAGTAAAAGACCAAAAGCGATGGCATATAAACTATAAGCCCACCAGGTGCGGTACCACGGCGGTAATATCTCGAATGAATAAGTATCAACGGAGCTTTCTATACCAGCTCTATTGATTGCTTTTACTTTGAAAGTATATTTTCCGGGAGAAAGGTTGGTATATTCTTTCATTGTTTCATTAGACCAGGCTGACCAGTTTTTACCTAGACCTTCCAGCATCGTTTTGAACCGGTTACTGTTTTCCCCTTCGTAGCTGGTGGCTGCAAACCTGAATTTGATGGAGTTGTTCTCATAATTTATGTGAGGAGCGATTAACTGGTGAGTCTTATTGCCAAAAAAGATGGTGGAATCGGCTCCAATTGTTACCTGCCGCACTAAGGCAGAAAACGCGGTGCTGTTGCTGCTTTTCTTATTAAAGTCATAATGAACGATACCAGACCCTGTACCCAGCCAGGTAATGCCATTTTTCTCCGCATAAACAAAACTTATTGCTTCATCCGAGAATTGATTGAACGGTGCTGATACCCATGTAAGAGAGCCATCGGGCTGGAAACTACCCATGTATAATTTCCCTTTTATTCCCAGCCAGATTCTTCCCAACTTATCCTGGAAAAAGGAGGTGATTGACTTATTTTGAATTATTTTATAGACGGAAGAAATAAGTTTGTCAGATGTATCCCTATAAAACAGTTTTTTGTTTTCATTAAACCGGTAAATAGTGTCTGTGATAAAATAGTCAACCTTATTTATTTTTAAAGTTGAAATGCTACCGTTTTCTAATCCGTTTTTCTGATCAAAATGTTCAATTACCGGATCTTTTAATATCGTGTTTCCATGATCATCTTTCCTGAATCTTATCCGGTATAAACCTGAAACTCCAGTGGCGAACCATATACTTCCGTCTTCGTCTTCTACCATCGAAGTGGGCTGATCAGTGACGGGCAGAATTTGTCCTTCGTCCATCCAGCCGTTTCCCTTTCGGCGAACCGACCATAATCCACTTGAAGTACCGACGTAAACCCTGTCAGTATCAAGTATAGACCGTTTCAATACGAACGCAAAATATTCCCTATTGACAGATTCGCGGATCGGAATGAGTTGTTCCTTTTCTACTTTAAATAAGCCGTCTACTGTTGCAACAAGTAAGCCAGTTCCCATGTTTAAAAACCGAAAGGATTGAGTATTGCTGTTTTTTATTGACTCAAAAGAGTTTGTAAGGGTATTTAAAAAATAAACTCCGGTGTTTGTTGAGGCATATAGAACACCATTGTAGCGTACAAAGTCGTGTTGAGAAAGATTAAAATTATTCCTTTTGTCGAAATAAGTAACCGGGGAGGAATTGTCTATTCTTGAGATTCCGTTAGCCGTTGCCAGCCAGGTGGCATTGGACTTATCAGGAAATGTGAATGTGACTTGATTATCTATAATGCCTGTCTCTGTGTTATACTGATGCAGCATCTTTCCGGTACTGTCAATCACCACCGCGCCACCGATTACGCTGTTCAGCAAAATAGTTCCATCGGAAAGTATTGCGCCTGGAGCATAAATTAAATTGTCTTTGATGAAATGATCTGCTTCAGTTTTGAAAGGAACAAATGTTTGTCCGTCATATTTAAACAGTCCCATGGTACGGGTACCGATCAATATGGTTTCCGGCTCGCCGGGAAAAGGCAGCATCACATAAATCCGTTCATTAGAAAATTGTTCTCCTCCTTTTACCAAAGATAAATGGTCATTTTGTAGCAACTCAAGCCCTTTAGTCCATTCCCGGATATATATTTTCCCATTCACTAAGAACATCTGGTGAAAAGTATTTTTGCTGGAAATGATGCTGAAATGTTTTTTCTTTATATCCCAGGTAAAAAGATACTTCATAGCATTAAAATATACCCTGCCTTTATTGACATACGTATTAAATACATCCGAAAAATCTCTGTTTGCTTTGGGAATAAAGTCTGTCAGGGAATGAAATACCAGCTTCCCATTTGCATTCGACTGAAAATAGCCAAGCTCACCCTGCCCCCCAATGTAAATATTCCCGCTGTCGTCAATAGCTATAGACCGAACTACTGATTTATTCGGCAATTCATGCAGCTTCCACTCAGCGCCATCAAATTCCAGTAAGCCGGAATTATTTCCAAAATACATAATCCCATTTGCACCTTGCGCAATCGCCCAGCTTTGTAAACCGCCATCAAACTCTTTTGGCGTGTAGTTGATAACAGATGGAGAGCCGCTTTCGTTACGGGTTTGGGCAAGCGCTACAGCAGTAAAAACGACCCAGCAGGTAATGGCTAAAATAATTTTTCTCATAATTGACGATCCATTAAAATAAAACTTTTATTGTGTAGGATTGCCAACCTTCGAAG
>Ga0207667_10011671_pt1 | contig 10194 bp, 13 predicted proteins | sample KBSCornC52_FD_184301 | JGI IMG/M metagenome (GOLD analysis project Ga0207667, IMG submission 184301) | Corn rhizosphere microbial communities from Kellogg Biological Station, Michigan, USA - KBS Corn C5-2 (SPAdes) (version 2) | ecosystem: Host-associated > Plants > Roots > Rhizosphere > Soil ...
CACGGAGGTGCGCGACTGGCCGCAGGCATGATAGCGGCGGGGTGCAGCCCGCCGGCCGTATCGAGTGCGGACTCCATAACCAATTGCTTGCCTGCGTAAGGTGAGTTACGTCAATTCATTGCCTCGCTCCGCTCAGTTGCCTCGCTCCGCTCAGTTGCATCACGCCAATGTATTGTACGCCATTTCCGTACACTCGCCGTTCCGCCGTCTTGCGAGGGTTGCAGACGTGCAGAAGCCGGGGGCCACATCATGGCAGCCCCCGGCTTCCATCTGGTAAGGTCTCCCGCCCACTCAGCGGGATTCGGACATCGCCGGGGCGGTCTGATCGGCGAGCATCCGGGCGACCGCGCGGTCCACCGTGCCGACTGGCGCGGATCGAATCGCCTTCACACCCGCAAGTCGCTGCCCGACCTTCTGAATCTCATTACGGGCGCCGCGGTCGTTGATGACGTTCGCCATCTCGGAGACGGCCAGCCCGACCAGCACGTCCTGCGTGCCGGGCGAGAGGCTCCTCCACCACGGCTCCGGGTCCGGACCTGGCCATGGGTGCACCTTGCCGTCCGGCCCGATGTAGACGCCCGGCCCGTCGTTCGTGATTCCAAAGAGAGTCTTTACCGCGGAGGCAGTGAGACGGATGTGCGCAATCATTCGCGCAGTCTCCCATGCGCCGCGCACGTTGTCAATCCACTTGTGCCAGCGCCAGAAGACCGGGTCGATAGGCGAGTGGAACGTCGACATGTCGCCACCGATGGTGTTGTGCACCCGCCCATGCCATCCGCTGTCGATGGATCGGCCCAGCTCGTCGAGCGACTGGAACTGGCTGAGCATGGTGTAGCCGTGGAGCGGGTCGGGCGTCGTGCCGCCGGCCATGGTCGCCCACGTCGGCGTGATGCACGCCGGGTCGGCGGCCGCCGGGTCGCTCGTGTTCCGGGCGGCCATCAACGTGTGGTCATGCGAAAGATATGCGGGAATCGGCGTCGCGGGGTCCCACGCGGTGACCGGCATCAACCCCTTCGTGAGCCGCCACGCGTCGAACGAATCGATGAAATCCTTGTGGAAGAGCAGGAACCGTTCTCCGTAGTTGCCGGTGCGCGCCTGATTCTCCGGCGCGGTGTGCCAGTCCATGTGCGACATCATGCGCGGCGAGCTCATTGGATCGGCCGGGCCGAAATACTCCCATCCGAGATCGTCTTCGAATGACATGGCTGTCCCTTTCGCCCTTTCGAGAGGCGTCCGCAACTTGTTTGCGCCGTTGCGGAGCGGTGATGACCGAGCAGGGAGGAGCACGCGGCGCTCTGCGTTAGCTGCGACATCAGCGGGGTCAACGGCGGCCGCGTACAGCTCATCATAGCGTGGCTGCCCGTACATCTGCTGTGAAGAATGTCACAGTGCCGTGCTCGGATGTGGACCATCGGAATGGCGCTGAGCGAAAACCTAATGTCAGCGGTGACATTGGCAGCAACGAAGCCCCTCTCGCGTCCGCGCGGATGCGAGAAGGGCTTCGTAAGACCAACAAACCCGCGATGCTATTTGTTGCTGGCGAGATAAGTCGCGAGAAGGTCGATGTTGCGGTCCGATATCTTGCCACGGAAGGCGGGCATGCTGGAACCGGGCGTGTGCATCTGCGGATTCTTAATGTGATCAGCAATCCACTTTGCAGTGTGTTCCGGGTCCGCGCCTTCGTGGCTCAGATCGGGACCTACGCCGCCGTTATGGCAGCGGCCGCAGCCGCTCGACCGATAGAGTGCGAGTGCCGTCTTTTCGAGCTTGGCAGGGTCCTTCGCCACGTCCTCCACCGTCTCCGCGTCCTCGGCCGCGACCGGCTTGTCGAGCGGCGGCAGGACGCTGACGACGAGGGCGCCAACCGGCAGCGGCCTAACAAATTCCGAACCGTCCACGGGCTTGTCGACCTGCACGTTATCGTGAGTCTCTGTCCACTCCACCTTGTCGCCATGAAGAAGCTCGACCTGCCGCACGAGGTAGTCGTCCGCGCCTACGGTGACCTTCGCATCCGTCTCGTCATCAAACCGGAAGGTGAGCGCCCACGCGGTCTTGCCGCCGAACGGCAGCGGTCCCTCGACCTTCGCATTCAGCAGCATCTTCCCGACTTCTCCCTCGCGCCCGGCCGCGGCCAGGAGCTGCGTGATGATGCGCGGTCCGGGAGAGGGCAGCTGCACTCCCGCCAGCACGTCCGAGCCCATCAGAAGCTGCGGCGCCCTGGCCTTCGTGTAGACCTTCCGGTCGGGACGCATCGCAATCAGCGTACTGCCATCGCAGACCACGGTCGTGTTCAGCTTGTCGCCCTTCAGGTCGAGGAGGTAATGATTCGGCCGCTGGATGGCTATCGTGAGCGTCCCGCTCGTCTCCTGCCTTCCCACGACGCGCTTGATCGTCGCCACGTCCTTGAATGACCGGGCCGAGCGATAAGCGCTGTTCATCCGATTCACGATTGTAATCGCGGCCGGCGCTGCCGGAGCGGTCTGGGTACTGGCGGCGAGCGCCGTCGCTACGAGAACGGCACTGGAAGACGCTGCAAGGGCGAGGGAGATTCGTTTCGGGAAGAGCATGGTGGCCTCACGGTTGGAGAATGGAAGGAGTCGTGCACGCGGGCGGCCCGCATAAGCTTAGACGGCCGGCCGCACCGAAGGTTACGGCGCATTCAGGTCAGCACGATTCAGGGAGTTGATTCGCCCGCCACCTTCGCCCCGATGGGCGGATAGATGGTGGCCAGCGTGTTTAGGTCGCGGCACGTCACGCGCCACGGCGTTCCCATGTGATGCACCGGGTACATCAGGTCGGCCTTCACGGTGCTGTGCCCGTCGATGCCGAGCGCGTGGCCGAACTCATGCGCCGCGATGGCCTCCATGTCCGGTCCCTCACCGCGCTTCACGCCAATCCGCATCGCCGCCGACGTGATGAGCCCATCGGTGAAGTTGGTGGTCGTGTAGCCGTCGTTCGTGGAAGGGTCGAATCGCACCGTGAGCTGTGCCTCTTCCCGGTCATCCGTAACCCGATACCGGACGAACCCGCCGGAAGCTCCGGTCCACCGATCGAATCCTCGCATCGCGCTGTTGCGCCGCGCGGGAGAATATTGCCTGTTGCGCTCGAAGTAGACGGCGATGGGAAACTCCTCCCAACGAATGTGGTTGCGAATACAAGCTGCATAGTGAGCGGTCCCGTCGTGTCGCGCCGCCCCTCCGGCCACGGACAGCCCTGTCATGGCAAGCGCCGCCATACCGGTCACGCGCCAGACGCGCAAACCCGTTTCACGCATGTGTACTCCCCCTGCCAATCTTCCGAATCCAGCGGTCCGTCTGCGAATTGGCCGACGGATAGTCGATTATCGGCGCGGCGAAGAGCGCTAACTCAGGGGGTTCTCGGGGCAGGGGGCGTGCAATCCCGTACATCCGGCACATGACCGCCGAACGGGAGTGATTCGGGGGTGGAATCGCGCCGCAAAGCCCATCTGCCGCTCGCAGCGTGTTGCGGCAGCGCCATCGGCATCACGGCCTCTGGACGAGAAAAACAGGTCTTCAGTGGAGGATAATCGGGTGGGGCCGCCTCGTGGCGGCCACAACCCATTCTACCAAACGGGGGACCTGCGAAGTTGCTGGCGGCAGACCGGCCGCGGAAAATAGTTGAGTCTGTTTGCCGGCAGCGTCAGCTATTTCCGCGGGAACCGGTGAAAGCCGGGTTGTGCGCCCCGCCGATATCATCGCGAGACTCGTCGGCAGACGCAATGCGCCCGGATTCGTCCGTCGCGATGTCGCGGCCTGCCGGCCTCGACCCGGTCGGTGGTCTCTGGCTCGGATCCGGCTGGTTCAGCAGGTCCCGCGTGGTCTCCTTCTGAAGCAGCTCCGCTGTACGGTCCGGACCCTGCGGCTTATCGAGCGATCCGGGCCGTATTCCAGACGTGCCTGAATCGTTGCCCCCTGTGTAGTCACCGGCGCCCCAGGCGGGGTCGTCGCCGGTGCCCCGGTCCTCCGTGTTCGCTATCACTTTGTCGGGCAGGACTCGATTTGGGACGATGTTGTGTTTCATGTCGCTTCTCCTTCGCCGGCACCCAGTTTGCGCGAAGAAAGGACGCGGACTGGCGCGGCCAGGTTCCTGTTGATGCGGTGACAGGGGCTGCGGAACCTCACATGAAAAGGGGAGCCACGCGATGTTGCGTGGCTCCCGAATAACCTGCGTGAATTCGAATCACTCTACTGTATCGCGTACACCTTTCCGTCGAGGCGCGACCGAACATACACCACTCCAGTCGAATCCACGATCGGCGTACTGAAGTCGAGCCCGGACGCGTTCGGCACCGTGAACGGCCAGTTCGCTGGCTGGCTTCCATCGGCGGCATTCACGGCATAGACTCGCTGGAAGGAGCCCGACGCCGTGAAGTAGATCCGCGTGCCCCCTCTGTCGCCACGACCGCGATTCCCATCTCGATGTTGCTGAGGAGTCCATAGCGAAGCTCGGCGGACGTGTAGGTGAGATTTTCGGGATTGTCGAGGAACCGCACGTCCGCGCCCACGGTTACAGCCCCCTTGAGCGTGGTCGTGGCGCTTTCGACGTTTACCAGCCGCGCCGAGCCTGTCTGATCGCGAACCTTGTCATCGGCTGCCGCGCGCATAGGTATCGATGCGAGGAATACAGCAACGAGCGTCGCAACGCAGAACATGAGTCTGCTTCGAATCACTACGTCCTTCTTTTTTTTGGCCTGCAAGTTCCCTGATCGCAAGAGGATCGTGCCGAGCTGTGCAGGAAGGCGTCTCACATGTCCCATCGAGTAATCAATGTGGGCACGAGGAGTTGATTCTCTCGCCCTGAGCCTACTTCGCGGGCGGACAGGAATTGCCCTTCCGCCCGCTTATCGCATTCGTCTGAACAGGAACGCGAGGCCCGCGCGGCTAATCTGTAGTCGATACCGGGACGTCGCAAGCCCCGATCACCCTGAAAGCGGAGAGATTCGATGAACAGGAAAGCGCTGATAGTTTGGGGGGGCTGGGATGGTCACGAGCCCCGACAGGTTGCGGACGTGCTGGCCGGCGCGCTGCGGAAGCACGCGTTCGACGTGGAGGTCTCCGACACCCTCGATTCGTATGCGGACGCCGAGAAACTGAAGACGCTGGACCTCATCGTGCCGGTCTGGACGATGGGCAAGATAACTGGCGAGCAGTCGAAGGGCCTCTGCGCGGCCGTGGAAGGCGGCGTCGGCATCGGCGGCTGCCACGGGGGGATGTGCGACAGCTTCCGCGAAAACACCGATTACCAGCTCATGACGGGGGGGCAGTGGGTGGCACATCCCGGCAACTCGGGGGTCACGTACACGGTCAAGATCACCGAGCCGGACCACTTCATCACGCGCGGCATCCCGGACTACCAGGTCACGTCGGAGCAGTACTATCTCCACGTCGACCCCTCGAACCGGGTGCTCGCGACGACGACGTTCCCCTCTCCGGGCGGCGACGGACCGCACGTCCCGAACGGCCCGTTCGAGATGCCGGTCGTCTGGACCCGCATGCACGGGAAGGGCCGCGTTTTCTACCACTCGGTCGGCCACAACGTGGCCGTGGTTCAGCAGCCGGAGACCCTGGAGATGATTACGCGCGGTCTCCTCTGGGCGGCGCGCGCCGAATCGTAGCCAAACGAGGAGAGGCTGATGTATACCGATCCGGAGCTTCTGGATGAGGTCCGGGACCCCATCGCCGAGGACGAGACGGAAATCGTCGAGACCGCCGAGGAGAATGAGCGGACCGAGGGCGAAGAGCGCGTCGACGATTCGGCGGAGTCCGATGAGGACCGCTTGGCCGAGGATACCGAGGAATCCGACGAGGTCTCGATCGCCGCGGCGGAAGGTCCGGAAACGGACACCTGAACGGCAGGCCCGTCTTCTGCACCCTGAAGAGGAGCCATGATCGCATTTCACACGGTGTTTGGAATGATCGCCGCGCTGATCGTTCTCGTTCCGGCCGGCATCCAGAAAGGAGGGACGGTGGAAACCCGCCGAAAGCCGGTTCCCGATATCGATTCGCAGTGGGACTTCAACAAGCCGGGCGAAACCGAGGCGAAGCTGCGGTCGCTGCTCCCGGACGCCGAATCGAGCGGCAACCAGGCTTATCGCCTCGAGCTTCTCACGCAGATTGCCCGCGCACAGGGACTGCAAGGCAAGTTCGCGGAGGCGCACCAGACGCTGGACGAGGTCGAGAAGGCGCTCGCCCCACACATGGATCGCGTGCGGGTTCGCTATCTGCTGGAGCGCGGCCGCGCCTTCAACTCGTCGGACCATCCGAAGGAGGCGAAGCCGCTCTTCCTCGCCGCGTGGGACCTCGCGCGCAAGGCCCGCGAGGAGAACCTGGCCGTCGACGCCGCCCACATGGTCGCCATCGTGGAACCCCCGAAGGAAGCCGAGAAGTGGAACCTGAAGGCGCTCGCCTATGCCGAGAAGTGCAAAGACCCCAAAGCGAGACGGTGGCGCGCTTCCCTGTACAACAATCTCGGCTGGACGTACCATGACGCAGGGCGATACCCGGAGGCGCTTACCGTGTTCGAGAAGGCCGTGAAGGCGCGCGAAGAGAACGGCGATCCCGAGCCGCTCCGAATCGCGCGCTGGGCGGTAGGCCGCTGCCTCCGCTCTCTCGGCCGAATCGACGAAGCGCTCACCATACAGCATGCCCAGGTGAAGGAGCTCGACCGATCCGGCCGGACCGGCCCCTACGTCTATGAGGAGATGGGCGAGTGCCTCTACGCGCTTGCCCGCAAACCCGAGTCGCGCCCGTGGTTCGCCAAAGCATACGCGGAGCTCTCGAAGGACGACTGGCTCGTAAAGCACGAACCCGCCCGAATCGACCGGCTGAAGCGACTGGCGGAAACGGCAGGACAGCCCGATTGACCGGGGAAGGGCCCGAATCCGATACCTGACCGACATCACGAATCCGGCACCATCTACCGGCAGCTTCTGGGGCCGGCGTTTGAGGAGCTGCCGCCCGTCCTCCGCCGCTTCCACGACATCGACGAAGCGGACGGCGACGGCGTCCTGACCATCACGCGCGGCAAAGGCATCATGCGCCGATCCCTGGCGAACCTGCTGCGGCTTCCGCGGGCGGGCGAGCGGGTAAAGGTCCTGCTCACGGTTCGCCCCTGTCCCGGCGGCCAAATCTGGATCCGCCACTACGACGGCGTACCCATCGAAACACGGCAGTGGGCGCATCGCGGCCTCCTCATCGAAGCCGCCGGTCACTATCGAATCGGGTTCACGCTTGCCGCCAAAGGGAATAGCCTGTCGTTCCGATTCTTCCGCGCATGGCTCGGCCCGATGCCTGTTCCACGATTCGCCGCTGTACGGGTCGACGCCGATGCCTCCGCTGCCCCGGACGCCGAATCGTGGCGCATCGACGTCCGAATCACGGCGCCGTTCCTCGGACTGGTCGCGCGCTACGAAGGAGAGGTGACCCCGCGGTGGAAACAGCCCTGATCCTGCTGGCGGCGCAGGGCGCGCTCGGCGCCTGGGACACGCTCTACTACCACGAATACCGCCTGAAACTCCCCTCCCAGCCGCATGCCGGCAAAGAGTTGGCCCTCCACGCGGTGCGTGACTTCCTCTACGGCATCCTCTTCTGCACCGTCGGCTGGGTTGCCTGGAATGGCGCGCTCGCCTGGCTCTTCATCGCCCTCCTCATCGCCGAGATCCTCATCACGCTATGGGACTTCCTGGAGGAGGACCGCACCCGCAAGCTCCCGCCCGGCGAGCGCGTAGGCCACGCCATCATGGGAATCGTCTACGGCGTCTTCCTCGCCTACCTCCTGCCGGAAGTCTGGCGCTGGACGACACAGCCCACCGGATATGCGCGCGTAGACCACGGCCCCCTCGCGTGGCTCCTCACCCTCATGGGAGCGGGCGTCCTCCTTTCCGGCCTCCGCGACCTCGCCGCCTCCCGCCGCCTGCCAGATTCTGCGGCAACGCTTTAGCGCCGCGATCCACGACCAGGAGCACTCGAACATGTGGGACCAATTGCGCGCATGGATAAAGCTGTTGCTATCGTTTCGCAAGAAGAATTGGGACCTGTGCGATTACCCGCTGCGAGTCCGGTGCCAGGCAAGTGCCGACGACGGTGCGTTTGCCGCATCGTCAGAGTGTGCCTGGTCAGCGCAAATAATCAACTGGTGGGCCGTTGATGGACTGGGGCCAACGCGCGAGGCCGCGCTGAACGACCTGAGGCAGCAATTCGATTCCATCCGCTCTGACGGACACGAATTGCCACGGCCCGGTACAGAGGTGCCCATCGAGCTTGCATCGGCAGAGTTGGTCCGCAAGTATGAGGCGATCGCTCGGGAATTCCTGCCAGAAATCCTCGGGATCAATTATGAGGACTGCATTATTACTGACGAGTCGACGCTATTCGAATTTGACTTCGGAGACGAGGCTGCAGATCACATTCAGAAAGTCATGGTTGTATACGGCGTCGACATTTCGGACATCCAGGGCCGCCAGCTGGGCTTGATATTCCAGCGGATCAGCCAAAGCCTCGGCCGAGATTGACCGGCAGACCGAACCGCCATCCATTGCAGCCGGCCAGATCCCCGGGCAATAGGACGGAGTTCGGCCGGTGTGGCTCGGTTGTCAGCGATGTTACGGTTCAAGCGAGCAATAACGCCACCAGTACGTCAGGAGATCGTCAACACTACTGCCGATTCGCTCGGGTCCGGCGATGGGGTCGCACCATATGTACTCGGGGCCGGTGGTGTCAAGCACCGCGAACCCGGCAAAATCATCCGCGTCTGAAATCACCAGAGCGGCCGGCGGCACCGTTTCAAAGACGTCAGCGAGCGGAGCCAGGGCGACATCGCTCCATTGGTCCAACGGCAGCAGCCGAAAGTACGAGTGCCTCGTGTCAAGGTCCGCCCAAAGCTGGATGCCGTTCGCACGCAATAGGAGCCGGCCCAAGTCGTCGGGAAGCCGGAATCGCGCGAACCGCTCTTGCCACCTGGCGAGCTCGATGGGCAAAACTCCAGCTCCGATCAGGTGGCCATAGCGAAACGTGCGCATTTCGGACGTGCGATCGGGATGCTCGATAAACTCCTTCAGCGTTACCGGCGGATTGCGTTCGAGCAATTCTAGTGCAGCGGGACCAGCGATGCTGACTTCCCGCTCGATCGTAATCGGAATCTGTGATGCGGCTCGCTCCAGGAACTCCTCGGCGGTCATACATTTCTCCGATTCGCGGAGCCGCCCTAACCGCCCGCGCCCTTCGCTGCAACGGGCGGTTAGGTCCGCTTGGCATCATCAACTTTCTCATCTACATTCGCTAAGATCTCGCAATCGCAAAATGCGCCCTGCGTGTCGAGCCAGGCGAACACAGGCTCGACATCGTGTCCGCGACCGCGAAGCCACACTTCGGTAAGCCGTCGCGTATGGTCACAGCCCCTCTCCGGAAGCTCGATATCCAGCATGTCGAACATCATTTTGAGCTCGGCAAGTGGTAAAGGCAGCGCGGCGAACGCTGCTTTCCGCTGCTGCTCGCGCCACAAGGTCTTTAGTCGCTTTCGTTCAGCGGCATCCATACGGTGCGTAACTCCTTCCCATGGTCCGTGGTGTACAACGCCCGATAACCGGGTGAGACCGCCCGTCCGGCACCATGCCGCGCGCAACAGTCTCCAGTCAATTGCAATAAGAACGCTTCTTCCAATAGTCCCATTGGAGTTCATCGGCCCACGATCCAGTTGAATCAATGTCCGTGATTCAATCACGCTTCTCGCAAGTCCAACATGCGATCCGTGGTGGTGACGCTGTGGTTCTCGTCTCCCATCGTCAGTACGTGTTCGACTCGAACAGCAGTCGGTCGGCCTTAGGCGGGATTCCTTACCCTATTGCTCTAATCCTGCCGCATTCTTCCCCATCGGACCGTTCGTCCCCAGCGCACCAGTCCGCGGTACGTGTCCAGGGTACCTCGCGGACGTATGGAACTTTTTTCTACATACCGGGAACTTTTCGCCCGCCAGATTCGCATACCAGATTAGCAGACGCACATCTGCTAATCGTCACATGCTCAGGCGTGTGCTGGCTTACAATATGTCGCGAAACAGGCTTACAAGAACAGAGCGGGTGTAGGGGCGAATAAACCGCCAATGAAGGTTCGTGCTTCTGAAGGCAGTCCCGTTGGCGAGCGTAGGGGCGAATAGACCGCCGACCAACGTATCTGCCAT
>Ga0207667_10011675_pt1 | contig 10192 bp, 8 predicted proteins | sample KBSCornC52_FD_184301 | JGI IMG/M metagenome (GOLD analysis project Ga0207667, IMG submission 184301) | Corn rhizosphere microbial communities from Kellogg Biological Station, Michigan, USA - KBS Corn C5-2 (SPAdes) (version 2) | ecosystem: Host-associated > Plants > Roots > Rhizosphere > Soil ...
CATGGTTTGCAGTAAATTGATCACGTAATCATAGCTGTCCAGCACCGCTTTGGCGGTGGCTTCCTTCGTAGGAGCGATTGTTTGTTCAGCCGAGCCTTTTAACGGACCGGGTTTGCCGGTTACGGAACCCACCAGGAAATAATTGCCGTCAGCTAAATGGAGCATTTGCCCTGCGAATGTCCGCATTTCCGGAGTGGGTTTAACGCTGGTATAGCCATCTGCGGGCATGGCGTCCAGGTAAGCTTTGGTAAAGCTTTTAGCACGCTGCCAGTCGGCTATCATCTGATCTTTGTTCACCTGGGCTCGGGCCGTTGTACAAATAAAAGCTGTTACCAGTAGGGTAAACATTAATGTTAGTTTTTTCATAATCAATCGTTTTGGTTAAATGAGATAATATGCTGTGAATTTTAGTTGAATAATTAATAAAAGGTTCCAACGGGAGCATCCTCATTAGAAAAGCATTTCTTCCGGCGGTTTCACCCCTTTCAGACGCAGGTAAACCGTAGTTTGACCCCTGTGGTGGGTCTGATGTTCAAACGCTTTATTGAAAATAATTCCTTTTGGTGTTACTTTTCCCTCAACTTTGGCGGTTTCCTGGAATTTTGCCGGCGTCATACTTTGTATGCTACTAATGACAAAATCATAGCTATCCATAACGGCTTTGGTAGTAGCTTCTTTAGTTTGCGCGATCTTTTTCTCAGCTGGCATTTGGCCCATTGGATTTGGCTTGCCACTTGCTGATGAAGCGAAATAAAAGTTGCCATCGGCCAGGTGCAGCATCTGAGCAGCGAACGTGCGCATCTCGGGCGTAGGCTTAAAGCTGTAACCGCTCTCAGGCATAGCATCAAGGTAGGCCTTCGTATAGGCTTTAGCACGCTGCCAGTCGGCTATCATCTGTTCCTTACTCTGCGCGCTGACCTTCGCAACGGCAAAAACCGCCAGCAAGGTGAAAATCAATCGTAATCGTTTCATTTTCAGTTAAACCAGGTTTGAATAAAGTGGAGTTAAAGGTATTGAATAAATTCAATAAAAAAGCTCCGGCATTACGCCGGAGCCCGCACACATTAACCATTATAAAACTGAACAGAAAACGTCAATTTGTAAGGGGCAGTTTCTCAATTAAAAACCTTTCGTCTTTTACCTTTATCCCCTGTCTGCCGGCAGGCAGGTTTCCCCTCATTACGAGCAACCCATCGAATTACCGCAGTTTAAACATTTATAGCAAGTACCTGAACGTACGGTGGTATGTCCGCATACGTTACATGATGGTGCGTCACTTTGTACACCCATGCTCAGGTCGACACTCAATTGTTTTTTGGTATTCCCTGCTTCGCCGGTAGTTTTTGCCGGCTGGTAAACGTTGGTCTCATCCGTATTCATGTCCTCATCGGCCATTTGCGGGTTGCCGGTAATCGCTTTTTGTTCGGTGATGACATGTACCAGGTCGCTGCGATCAAGATATTCGTAACCCAGCATCCTGAAGATATAGTCGATGATCGAAGTGGCACTCTTGATATTGGCGTGGCCGACAACCATACCGGCAGGTTCAAAGCGGGTGAATGTGAATTTCTCAACGTATTCTTCCAGCGGAACACCATATTGCAAACCAACCGAAACAGCTATCGCGAAGCAGTTCATCAGCGAACGAAAAGTAGCACCTTCTTTGTGCATATCCACGAATATCTCGCCCAAAGTGCCGTCTTCATATTCACCGGTGCGAACGAAAACGGTTTGTCCGTCGATGCTGGCTTTTTGCGTATAGCCGCGGCGTTTGTAGGGTAGGCTCTTCTTCTGCACCACGCGCGATAACTGGCGCATGAAGTTGGTATCCTTCGATTTTTCCATGATCGCTATCGCGGCTTCCAGCACCTGCTCTGGTGTCAAATCGCTCAGCTTCACGTTTGCTGCTTCGCCTAAAACTTCTTCAACGGTATCCAGCTTTTCCTCCGCTTCTTCTTTCTTATCAGATTTGGTTGAAAGCGGCTGAGACAATTTGCAACCGTCACGGTAAAGCGCGTTTGCTTTCAGGCCTAATTTCCAGGACAGATCGTAGCAATCTTTTATTTCCTCAACCTTAGCTTCATTCGGCAGGTTGATGGTCTTTGAAATAGCTCCCGACAGGAACGGCTGCGCAGCTCCCATCATTTTGATGTGGCCATGCGCGTGGATGTAACGTTCGCCTATAGCGCCGCATTTGTTGGCGCAATCAAATATCGGGTAGTGCTCCTGCTTCAAATAAGGTGCGCCTTCGATAGTCATGGTACCGCAGATGTACTCGTTTGCTTCGGTAATTTGTTTTTTAGTGAAGCCGAGTGTACGCAGCACATTAAAATCAGGCGCGTTGTATTGTTCGGCAGTAATGCCCAAGCGTTTCAGGCACTCTTCGCCCAGCGACCAGATATTGAACGCGAAACTGATCTCGAAAGCGGAAACGAGGCCCTTGTCTAACTTTTCCAGTTCGTCATTGGTGAAACCCTTTGCCTTCAGCGTATCCACATTAATATGCGGCGCGCCTTTTAAGCTTGCGCTGCCCTTGGCGTAATTAACAATAGCAGTCACTTCGTGCTCCTGGTAGCCCAGGTTTTCTAAAGCTTCAGGTACGGCCTGGTTGATGATCTTGAAATAACCGCCACCCGATAATTTTTTGAATTTAACCAAAGCAAAGTCAGGTTCGATACCGGTAGTATCGCAATCCATTACCAAACCGATGGTGCCGGTTGGCGCGATAACGGTGGTTTGCGCGTTTCGGTAGCCATATTGCTCGCCCATTTCAACAGCCTTGTCCCATGCGTTGCATGCTGCCGAAAGCAGGTAATCGGGGCAATATTTAGGGTTGATGCCCGGAGGATGAATTTCCAGGCTTTCATAATTCTCGGTAGAATTATAAGCCGCGTAGCGGTGGTTGCGCATTACGCGGAGCATGTGTTTCCTGTTTTCCTCGAAGCGGCGGAATGGGCCCAGCACTTTGGCCATCTCGGCCGAAGTGGCATAAGCGGTGCCTGTCATGATAGCGGTAATAGCGCCGCCTATAGCGCGTGCTTTGTCGCTGTCATAAGGAATGCCGTTCACCATCAGGGCCGAGCCTAAGTTGGCATAACCTAAACCTAAGGTGCGATAGTCATAAGATAATTGCGCAACTTCTTTTGACGGGAATTGGGCCATCAACACGGATATTTCCAGCACGATGGTCCAAACGCGGCAGGCGTGCTCAAAACCTTTTACATCAAAAGCGCGGGTCTCTTTATCAAAGAAATGCGCCAGGTTGATGGATGCCAGGTTACATGCTGTGTTATCCAGGAACATGTACTCCGAGCAAGGGTTAGAAGCGTTGATGCGGCCGCCTTCGGGGCAGGTGTGCCACTCATTAATGGTGCTATCATATTGTACACCCGGGTCGGCGCATGCCCATGCCGCGAAAGCGATATCGTCCCACAATTTTTGTGAGGATATAGATTTTACGGTCTTTCCGTTCATACGTCCCTTCAGATCCCAATCCCTGCCTTCTTTCAAAGCGTAGAAAAAGTCGTTCGGGATACGTACTGAATTATTTGAATTCTGACCAGATACCGTGCGGTAAGCTTCTCCTTCGTAATCGGACGAATAACCTGCAGCGATCAAAGCGGCAACTTTTTTCTCTTCTTCAACTTTCCAGTTTACAAAACCTTCAATCTCGGGGTGGTCCAAATCAAGGCAAACCATTTTTGCTGCCCGGCGGGTAGTACCGCCCGATTTGATGGCGCCGGCTGCACGGTCGCCTATTTTAAGGAACGACATCAGGCCGGATGAATAACCGCCGCCGGATAATTTTTCGCTTTCGCCGCGTATTTTTGAGAAGTTAGTCCCTACACCCGAGCCGTATTTAAATATGCGTGCCTCACGAACCCAGAGGTCCATGATGCCGCCTTCGTTCACCAGGTCGTCCTCAACCGAAAGAATGAAGCAGGCATGGGGCTGCGGGCGCTCGTAAGCCGAGGTAGATTTGCTTAACACTTCGGTAATAGGATCCACAAAATAATGTCCCTGCGGTTTCCCTGTGATGCCGTATGAGGTATGCAGACCTGTGTTGAACCACTGCGGTGAGTTTGGTGCCGCTAACTGGCCAACAATAGTATATACTATCTCGTCATAAAATATATCGGCATCTTTTGTCGATGCGAAATAGCCATAACGCATTCCCCAGTCCTTCCAGCAATTAGCCATACGGTGGGCAACCTGCTTGATGCTTTTCTCAGAACCTGTAGTACCGTCAGGCTGGGGAACCATTGCCTTGCGGAAATATTTTTGGGCAAGAATATCCGTCGCTACCTGCGACCAGGCGGCGGGAACTTCTACATCGTTCATTTCAAATACGGCATCGCCCGACGGATTGCGTATCACCGATGAACGCTTTTCGTATTTGAACAGGTCATATACGTTTTTCCCATCCTGGCTAAAGTACCTTTGTACTTTCAGCCCTTTGCCGCCGGTTGCCTGCACGGCCGCTTTTTTTGTCGAGTTCTTGCCCATTTTCTATATATATCTTAAGTTATTAGCGTGTTAAAAAATCCTTAGGGGTTTTTAATCAAATTTATCGTTCAGACTAACCCGATTCAATTCAGAATTTTCCACACCATGTTGACTTAACAGCCATTGTTATTATTTGTTAACTATAAAAGATTGTTTTACAACGTATTGTATCTGTGGAAAACTAAAAAGTGAAAAAACTTAAAGAATTTTTCAGTTAAATTTGTTATGTTTTTCGAGTATTTGAAAAACGGCTTTTAAAACCATAATATTGCAATACTATTGTGGTTGTTTTAAACTAAACTAATAAAATAATTAAACCATCGGGCCGTTATCGGCTCATATAGATTGAACCAAAAAATTAAGGATATGAGGATCGTAAGAATTTATTGGGATTATTATTTTACCAGGAACAGCAGGTTGCGTAAGAAAGCTTGCAAGGCGAGGATCTATTAATTTGTTGAAAGGTTGTAAAGTTGAAACGTTGTAATGTTGTCGCTTGCGGCTAATTACCTCATTACATTATCTCGCTATATTAATTGCAATACAATAGACTTATTTTCAATATTAAGTTGAACCCAATCCCGTGATTCGTCACTTGGTATGCAGTTGTTTAAACTCAAGCCTTTTAGACATGTCTCTAAGGATTTATCCCCTAATTTTATAAAGACGCTATATTTATCTTGGCCTGTCATGCCTAGCCATGCTCCGGTTACTATTTCTTTGGTCTCAAGGAAGTTTTCTAAAGATTGATTTACGGCATCAGGTACTTCAATTCCATCGCACCATATCTGTCTGAATTCATTATTACCAGAGTTACGGAATGCCCGGGATAAATGATATTCCAGTCGTTGACAGAAATCAACACTAAACGATTTTCGTATAGTTTCATCAAAATTAATCATGGTTATGAATAGCTTAACATAAAAAATCCCGGAATTTATCCGGGATCATATATTGAGGTTAAAAATAACCTTTCAACTTTACAACATTCCAACCTTTCAACATCAAACTACTCTACCACAGACACCTTCAGCATATTGGTCTTACCTTGTTTAGTAATAGGCACTGACGCGGTGTTGATCACCACATCGCCAACCTCGATCAGGTTTTCAGATTTTAATATCTCGTTTACATCGCTGATACTCTGATCAGTACTCTCCAATTTATCGTAATAGAAGGCTTTTACGCCCCAAACCAGGCTCAGCGCGTTCAACAGATTTTTATTGGAAGTAAATATATAGGTACTTGCCTTCGGCCTGTGACTGGATATTTCAAAGGCGGTATAGCCGGATACGGTCATGGAAATGATGCCAACCGCGTTGGTATGCTCGGCCAGGTACACCGCCGAGCCGCAAAGCGCATCGCTCAGGTAATTGGCAGGCGATGTATTCGCATGCTCAATAGTGGTATTAAAGGGATAACCCAGCTCCTCTACATTCTTCACGATCTTGGCCATGGTTTCGATAACGATAAGCGGGAACTCGCCAACCGAGGTCTCGCCGCTTAACATCACAGCGTCAGCGCCGTCCAGAACCGAATTGGCAACGTCGTTTACTTCCGCACGGGTCGGACGGGGGGTAGTGATCATAGATTCGAGCATCTGCGTAGCTACGATCACCGGTTTTGAAGATTCACGGCATTTGCGCACGATCATTTTTTGCAGCAGGGGCACTTCTTCCAAAGGCATTTCAACACCCAGGTCGCCACGGGCCACCATACAGCCGTCAGTAACAGCTATAATGCCGTCGATATTATCAATGGCTTCCGGTTTTTCTATTTTGGCTATTACACGTGCAACGCTGCCATTACGCGAAATAATACGTTTAAGTTCTACAATATCTTCAGCGGTGCGGACAAAAGACAGGCCTATCCATTCAACGTCGTTTTTCAGCGCAAAATCCAGGTTAATAAGGTCTTCTTCAGTCAAACTGGGGATAGACACCTTAGTATTGGGCAGGTTAACACCTTTCCTGGACGTTAATATACCACCGTGCACCACTTCACAAACAACGGTATCCCTTTTATTGGTTTCGATCACACGCATCTGTATTTTGCCATCATCAAGTAAGATGATCTCGTTGGCTTTTACATCCTGCGGAAAAGTATCATAAGTAATATATATCTGGTTGTCGTCGCCGATGCATTCGTGCGTTGTAATATTAATGTGTTTGCCGTTGATGAGATGGATGCCGCCGTCCTTCACTAAACCGATGCGGATCTTCGGGCCCTGCAAGTCGGCCAGGATGCCCACATTTACTTTATATTGTTCGTTTATTTCGCGGATCGTGTCTATTGTTTTCTGGTGATCTTCAGGTCTCCCGTGCGAAAAATTGAGCCTGCATACGTTCACTCCGGCCTTTATCATCGATACCAAAACGTCTTTTTTGGTAGATGCCGGCCCCATTGTAGCAACAATTTTAGTACGGTTGTAAGATAATTTCATAATATCGGGTTAAAACTGGCTGTCTCTAAGTATAAATTAGTGTGATAGATACACTTCTTAATTTGGCGCTAAAATAGCAAAAGATTTTCCCTCGACTTAATTTTTTTTGGATCTACCTTCACCGCCGCCACAATTTCCTGTATCTTATTCAGGTCCGTAACCAATTTTTCAAGCTCATCGTCGGCTATATAATTCCTGATCATAATGAAATAATCCACCTTGCGCATTTCGGGTATAAGATATCCGTCCGAGCCTTTATTGGCTATAAAATAGAAATCGGTGTCGCTGGCTTCCCAGTGGAATTGATACAGGGAAAAATAGACAGGCATCCCCCCCTGTATGATCTCCAGGTCGGTGCTTTTGGTAAAGTTAAAATTAAGACGCTTATTAATATGATAGCAAAGGCGGTAGTCTCTGAGTGACGTTGTGATCGCTATCAGCACAAAATCGAGGTCGATCTCAAACTTTAATGTTTTCCTGTTCAAAATCACTACTTTTACACCGCCAAAAATACTAAACCAAACCCTTGCAATAAAATATTGTTAGTTGTATTACAAAAGTTTTTAGATTTGATATTTAATAGAATTTGCCTTTCTTTGCACAGAATTTTTATTAATCATTAAACCATCAAAAGTATGTCTGATATCGCTTCAAGAGTAAAAGCTATTATCGTAGAAAAATTAGGTGTTGACGAAAGTGAAGTAACACCTGAGGCTAGCTTCACCAACGATCTTGGTGCAGACTCGTTGGACACCGTAGAACTAATCATGGAGTTTGAAAAAGAATTTAACGTAGCTATTCCTGACGATCAGGCTGAGACTATCGGTACCGTAGGTCAGGCTATCGCCTACCTCGAGAAGAACGTTAAATAAGCGCTCCCCCATCTTTATTAAATGGAGTTTAAAAGAGTTGTTGTAACCGGACTTGGGGCACTTACTCCTATTGGAAACAGCATTCCTGAATATTGGGACGGCCTGGTCAGAGGAGTGAGCGGCGCCGCCCTGATTAAGAGTTTTGATACGACCAACTTCAAAACCAAATTCGCCTGCGAAGTAAAGAATTTTGACGCTGACGGGTTTCTGGGCAGGAAAGATGCCCGGAAACTCGACCCGTTTGTTCAATACGCCTTATTTTCAACAGAAGAAGCGGTAAAAGACGCTGGTCTTGATTTCGAAAAGCTTAATACCAATCGCATCGGTGTGATCTGGGGATCAGGCATCGGCGGGTTGAAAACTTTTATGGACGAGGTTGTCAATTTTGCAAAAGGCGACGGCACGCCGCGTTTCAATCCTTTCTTCATCCCAAAAATGATTGCGGACATTGCCCCGGGCCATATATCTATTAAATATGGACTGCGGGGGCCAAACTTCACAACAGTTTCGGCTTGCGCTTCATCCAATAATTCGTTGATCGATTCTTTCAATTATATCCGCCTCGGTAAGGCCAATATGTTCATTACCGGCGGATCGGAAGCCATTATCAATGAAGCCGGCATAGGCGGTTTTAACGCAATGCAGGCTTTATCTACCCGGAATGACGACCCTGCGACTGCATCGCGCCCATTCGATCTTGACCGCGATGGTTTTGTCGCCGGTGAAGGCGCGGGAACTATCATCCTGGAAGAATTAGAGCATGCTAAAGCACGCGGAGCCAAAATCTATGCCGAAATGATAGGCGGCGGCATGAGTGCCGATGCATACCATATGACGGCACCTCACCCCGAAGGGCTTGGCGCCGCGCTGGTAATGAAGGCCGCCCTGGAAGATGCCGGTCTGACACCGCATGATATCGACTACGTGAACGTTCACGGAACGTCAACCCCTATTGGCGACCCGCAGGAAGTTAAAGCAATACGGGATACCTTTGGCGAGGATGTTTATCGCATCAACATCAGTTCGACCAAATCAATGACAGGCCATTTACTGGGTGCCGCAGGAGCCGTTGAAGCGATTGCCGCCATATTGGCCATCAAAAACAACATTATCCCACCGACCATCAACCATTTTACCGATGATCCCGCGTTTGATCCTAAAATTAACTTCACGTTTAACACTGCACAGAAAAGAGTTGTTAGGATAGCCCAAAGCAATGGATTTGGCTTTGGCGGCCATAACGCTTCAGTGATATTTAAGAAGTACGAAGATTAACCGCATTGAATGCCGATCAGAAGGTTCTATAAGCTTTATTTATCGCCCAATAGAAAGTATGTCAAGTCGTTAAAGAATTTGCTTGGCTTTGTGCCCGGCAATTTGTCTTTATACCGGCTGGCATTTCGCCATAAATCGGTAGCACAGGCCGTAAAAAAAGGAATCAAGAACAGCAACGAGCGCCTTGAATTTTTGGGCGATGCGGTATTGGGGAGCGTGGTAGCCGAAGTTTTGTTTAAATTATACCCTTACGAGGATGAGGGCTTTTTGACCGAATTGCGCTCCAAGATCGTCAACCGCGGCAACCTGAACCAACTGGCGCGTAAACTGGGTTTCGACCAGCTGATACAATATGATAACCGCATGGTCAACTCGGCCCGGCAGGGTTCCCTGCTCGGTGATGCCTTTGAGGCGTTGATCGGCGCGGTATACCTGGATAAGGGTTACGATTTCACCAAGAATTTCCTCATCAGCCATATCATTAAATCGCATATCGATATCCATAAGCTGGAGCAGACGGAAACCAACTTCAAAAGCAAGCTGATCGAATGGTGCCAGCGGCACGGCAAGGATATTACCTTTGAACTGATCGAAAATAAAGAGGGCGAAAGCAACAAGCTGTTTACCGTTCAAGCGATCGTCGACGGCGAAATTATGGGCGCAGGTAAGGAATTCAATAAAAAGAACGCCGAAAAGCTTGCCGCTGAAAAGGCGTGCGAGGCGCTGGCAATATAGTCCGAATCCCGATAGCTATCGGACCGCGTAAGCCTGCCTGCCGGCAGGCAGGTCCGGAAGTCGGAAAGATTGATTTCGATTAATTCTGAGTTTTCTTGTCTTCCAAACTCTCCGGCGAATTTACTTTAGGTAACTCCTGCTGCTGCGGCCGACGATTCTTCGTACGCTTGTAATAAACGAGATTCCTCTTAATTGCGGCAATCAATTGATAATCGTTCCATTCTTTAACATCCTCGTAGGACGGGGTGTAGAATTGCATGAATTTTAATACCTCATCATCGGAAAGCCTGGTTACGCTTTTTACAAGGTCCCTGGTATAACGTTTATTTACTTCACTGCTTTCCAGTTCGTTTTTCGAAAA
>Ga0207667_10011678_pt1 | contig 10189 bp, 11 predicted proteins | sample KBSCornC52_FD_184301 | JGI IMG/M metagenome (GOLD analysis project Ga0207667, IMG submission 184301) | Corn rhizosphere microbial communities from Kellogg Biological Station, Michigan, USA - KBS Corn C5-2 (SPAdes) (version 2) | ecosystem: Host-associated > Plants > Roots > Rhizosphere > Soil ...
CGCGGGATCGAAATCACAACCTAGAAAGTCGCCCTGGGCGGCGCAGCCGGTGTCTCCGTTGCCGCAAAAGCGCCCGGTGTAGATAGGTTGGGTTTGCCACTGCTCGCCGGACGGCCCGTAGCGATTCACGAAGGCGCCTTGGCCGTTGGAAAAAAGCTTCAAATCGCGGACGATGGCTTTGCCGCCAGCGTCCGAATACCAGTCCGACAAACGGGTGATGCAGGAGGTCGTGGTGGACGCCGTTGCGACCGGCACGCCGCCCAGGAGCTGTTTCTCGACCAAGCCTTGCGTGGCCTCGCTTCCGCCATTCTGCCCGCGACAAGCAACGTTGAAGTCTGGGTGCTGAGCCGTGAAGTCACGATAGACGGCCGATGTCCGGAGCACGCACGCGCCGTCCAGTTTTTCGCAGTCGGACAGAGGCTCACAGACAGAGCCGGGCTCGACTTCGCAAGTTGCCGAGCAGCCGTCACCATCCTTCGAGTTGCCGTCGTCGCACTCCTCGTCGATGACGAGACCGTCACCGCATACGGACGTGCAGCCGTCGTGAGAGCACTGAGGCTCGCGTTGACAGGTGGCGCCACAGCCGTCGAAGGGGACCTGATTGCCGTCGTCGCAGGTCTCAGCCCCTTCCTGAACGCCGTTTCCGCAGACGGTCGGCTCGCACACGCTAGGTTGCCCGTGACAGCCGAAGCCGAGCTCCAAGCGACAGTTGCTCGAGCAGCCGTCACCTGACGCGACGCCGCCGTCATCGCAAGCTTCGTCGGCGGTGACGACGCCGTTTCCGCATTCCATGATGGGAGCGCTTCCGGCTTCACCCCCAGCGCCGGCCGGTGAAGCGCCCCCGTTCGCGCCCCCGCGGCTCTGGTCATCGGGTGCGCCCCCCACCTCCGCGCCGACCATGCCACCAACACCTGCCGGCGATTGCTCGGGGTCACCTGCGGCCCCCGCGTTCCCGGCCTCGCCCGTGTCCGTGCCGTTGCTCTCGGGACCTGCCTCCGTGTGTGCCCCGCACGCAAGCACGAGCACCCACGCCGTCACGAGCGTCGGCGCCCACGCTCGACTGGCGCGCGACAGGACCAAGTTGGGATGACGACTAGTCTTGCTCAAGCTGATGCCGAGGGGCGAGATGCTATTGCGGGGGTGGCGTCGCCGCGCGTTGTCCACGCCGCCCGCTGCGATCGTTGCTGCGGTACATGGCTCGCCACACTCCGGGTGTAATTCCGTAGTGCGCCTTGAATACCCGGCACAGGTAAGCCTCGTCGCGGTAGCCGAGCTCCGCCACGATCATGCTTAAAGACCGTCCTCGTTCGAGCTCGCGCTGGGCCTGACGCAGCCGCAAAGCGTTCCAGCACTTGCCGATGCTCGTTCCATAGCTCTGGCTGAAGCGCGCGCACAGGCGCCACTGAGAGAGCCCGCTCACACGCTCGAGCTCAGTCAGGGTGGGTCGACGCTCGAGGTGGCATGCGAGGTAGTCGTTCACGCGCCGTAGGCGGTAGTCACGCTCCGCGGCCAGAGAGACACCGTGCGGGCTCGGTTTCTCACCCAGGCGGGTGATTAGCGCCGTGAGCGCCTCGCTGCTGGCGCTAGCGATGGCGAGCGCGCTGTCTCCGCTCGCTACCGCTGCGACGAAGCGATCCAGGGCCTCGAACACGAGCGGATCTTGGGCCGAAGGGGTACGAAAATGAAAGTCCCCGCGGTAGCCCAGCTCGCGCGCGGCCTCTGCGACGAGGCTCGGCGAGAAGCGAACGACGTCGAAGTCCGCCGCCCCGACGCGAGCGCGCACCCGCTTGGTCACGTGCACGTCGCCCGGCTCGATCAGCATCAAGCCACCGCGCTCGGTCGACAGGGAGCGGCAACGGGTGCGCCATTCGGCGACCAGCTCGCCCTGTTCGCGATGAATCAGCGCGACGGTGAAGCCATCGTGGGCTTCGCACCAGTGACGGTGGGAGCCTTGGACGGAAAGGATTTCTATGTCTCGGTGAGGCTTGGCGACCGACACGCGCTCGCCGGGACGATCCGTCGATCCCCAAGAGCGGCCATCGTTTCTCCGCACCATGGCGCCAAGTTACGCCGCCGGCCGGCAGGCGAGCAACAGAGACGGTTGCACTGGCTTGCTGGGTTGTGAGCGGGGTTAGGGGACCCCGTCAGCCGGAGTGGGGGGCGGCTCCTCGTCGGAGGGCTGCTCCAGGGATGGCTCGGGAGGTGGCGGTTTGTTCGGTGCTGGAGCGGGTGGCGCCGCTGCGGCAGGCGGTGGCTCCGCGACCGGCCTTGCTTTTGGCGTGGCCGTACCCCACCTCGATGGTGGTGCCGAGGCGTCCTCCGGATCCTGATCGTCGCCCTGCTGCAAGCGACTGCAACGGCTGGTATTGACGAATCCGTAGATCGCCGAGCCGAGGAATAGCGCCGTGAAGCTGGCTCCCAAAGCGATGTCGGCTTCCCGGCTGAGCGGTGCGTCGGGGCGGTCGTAGACGCTGTTGGACGCGCTGGCGGCCATGCCGGTGCGCACCAGCTCGAGCGCGCCGAACGCGGTATCGAAGCCGGGCGCCAGCTTGGAGCTCGTGCAATCCCCGGAACGCACGCGGGTCGCGATCCGGCCGTCGTTCGGGGGAGTCCGGACGAAGATGAAGGAGCAACCCGAGCTGCTGCTCAAGAGCAGGAGACTCACGGCGGCGCGCGCAATCTTTGATTGTGTCTGTTTCATGGGTCCTCGGCTCGTTTTTGGTGACTATCGCGCGGACGCTCGGTCGAGCATGGCACCCGCTTGTTGGATCCAATCCACGGCGCTCGGAGCTCAGCGCTTCCACCACAACAGGGCAGCCAGCAGCGGTCCCTGGGCCAGGAAGATCCCGAGCAGCAAGCCGTGCAACGAGCGCAGCGGGCGCGGCCAGCTCGGGCCCAGCGCGCGCACCTGCCGGTACAGCCGCCAGCTCCAAAATACCGCCAGTAACAGCGCCAGATCGCGTGCCGCTCCGGCGTGGAAAGCGTCGTCCGCGCGCAACGCCAGCAGCACACCGAGCCCGGTCGGCAACGCCACCGAAGCGAAGGCCATGTTCTGTGCGACCGCCGCCGCCATCGGTGATTGGGTGACCAGCGAGCGGCGCAGGTCGAGGCCGCGCGAGCTGGCCAGCAGCAAGGTGAGGGGGGGCTGCAGGAGATGCGACCACCCAATCCAACGCACGAGCTCGGTGGCGATCATGCCCGTGACTCCCCGAGCGTGAGAAACCGATCGCCGGCTGGGATGGGCGCGGTCGGATCGATGCGTGCCTCGATCACGACCGGTCCGGAGCCGCGCAAGCCCTCGGAAACGGCGCGCCGCAGCGCTCGAACGTCGGTCGCAACGACTCCTTTGGCGCCGAACCCCTCCGCTATGCGCGCAAAGCTCGGCGGCGCTTGCCAGCGCCACGCGGCTGGCGGCACCTGCAGGCCCTGTTGCGCGACGCCAGCCCCGATGAAAGCGCCACCCCCATTGGCCCACACCACGACCACATAGCGATCGAGCCCGAGCTCGACGGCGGTATGGAGCTCGGACGGAACCATGGCCTGCCCCCAATCACCCACCAACGCCAGCGTCGGCAACCCGGAGGCGAGCCGCACGCCCAGCGAAGCCAGAACGGCCTCACCCATACACGCGCTGTGCTCGATGCTCGAAAACGCGCGCTGGGCGGGGGTGAGACGCCACTGCTGGTAGCAGTAGAGCGCGGCGGAAGTGACGTCGAGGCAGACCCGAACGCGCTCCGGAAGGGCCCCTTCGATGGCGAGGGCTGCGGCCTCCGGATGCATCCGACCCGAACGCAGGGTGAACGCCTTGCGCTGTCGCGGCGGTAGTTGGTCGAACCACGGTTGCCGCGGGCGCGCTCGCTCTCGAGCGACGAGCGCCTGCACCTGCGTCAAGATCGCGTGAACGCCTCCGAACAGCGCCAAGTCCGGGTCGCGCTTGCGACCGAGGCAGGCCGTGCTGTCGGCGACTTGGACCACGGTGCGTCCCGCGAAGGCCTCGCCGAGCCGGCACGTAAACTCGCCCAGATCGCTCACCGCTAGGATGAGATCGGCGCGGTCCAAGGTGCGCCGAGCGTGAGCCGAGGCGCCGAAGCTGTACACGCCACACGAGCGCCGCCCATCGATCAGCGACAGCGCATCCGGCGTGGTGGCAAGGGGGGCGCCCAGCAAGTCTGCCAGCTCCAGCAAGACCGGCACCGTGTCGGAGGCTTGCGGCCCCACCAGAATCGCCGGTCGCTCGGCGGTGAGCAGCCGCTCCGCCGCCTGCTCGAGCAAGGTCGCGGCCGGCATCACGGTGCGTCGCTCCTTTGCACCGCCAAAGGTATGTTGATGTGGACGGGTCTCTGGCTTGCCTGGGCCAACGCGACGCCACGTCGCAGCGCGCGCACGACGAGCTCGGGCGTAGTCGCGTCGAAGCTCCAAGCCGTCAAGGCGCGCGTCGCCTGGGTGACCGAAGGCCCGTCCCAGCCTTCACCGGCCTGAACACTGCCGCAGCCTATTGCCGCGACTTCCCCCGAAATCACCACCACCGGGCGCCGATTCACGAACGCGGCGTGCAGCGCCTGCATCAGCCCATAAACGCCCACCGACGTGATGACCAAGCACAGGGTGGGCTGCCTGGACTCCCATGCAATTCCATTGGCGAGGAACCCGGCGCCCAGCTCCGAGCGCGTCGGAATCGGTCGATAACCCAGGGCATACGCCGCCTCGAGCAGAGGCATGTCATTGCCCCCTGCCACGACCGGCACGAGTTGGTGTGCTTCGTTGCGGACGCCGTCGAGCGCCGCGATGGCCACGTTGCGCGCGCGCCTGGCCGCCAGCGGGGGCAACGCCATCGTCTCCGGCGCGAGTCGCACCGCCCGAGCAGGTGAAAGGTTCATACAAGGTAATGAACCGCTCGGAGCGGCATGTTACGGGGGCTCGGCGAGCGGCCTACGGGAGTCGTCCAGCGTGTGACACTGACCCAGGTCGTCGTACTTATTTCGAATCGCTGCTATCAGGCGCAGAGAATGTGAACGCGAGCGGTGTCATAGTTAGGGCTTTCAATCGATGCCGGAGCCCGCAGCCAAGCCCAACGTCCCGCGTCCTCCCGCTGCCCCACGGACCCCCGTTCGGCAGGCGCTGAGCTCCGAGATCCGCGTGCGCCCGCCGCAGGCCACCCCGGCCCGCCCATCGCCCGCGCCGCGCCCGACGCAACAACAGCACGTCGCGCCCGCGCCGGCGCCGACACTGGCCGCGGCGACTCGTCCCGCGCCGGCCACGGCCACCCAACCGACACCGGCCGCAGCGACCCGCCCATCACCGGCGCCCCGCCCCACCGCGCAGCCGCAGGTCGCGCCCGCGCCCGCACCCGCACCGGCACCGACACCGGTCGTTCAACAGCTTCAACCCGCGGCTCCGCCGGCACCAGTCGCGAAAGCAAAGCCGCAGCCTCCACCACTGCCCCCGCCGCTGCCGCTCCAAACCGGCCGCGCGACGCCGCCTCCTCTTCCGGCAGCCGCGCCGATCATCACTCGCGCGGTCACGGCCCAAGCTCCGATTCCCGTAGCGACCGCGCCGATTGGGCCAAACCCGTTCACGGCCCAAGCTCCGATTCCCGTGGCGGCCGTGCCAACTGCGCCAAACCCATTCACGCCCCAGGCTCCATTCCCCATGGCGGTGCCGACTTCACCAGTCGTCGCGCCCCTATCGCGGAATGAACAAGCCTTCATCGAAGATCTCCCCGACTTCGTCAACGGCGCCGCGCGCCGCCGACGCATCGGCTTGATCGTGTTGGCGGTAGCAGTGCTCGCAGTCCTAGCCGCCTTCAGCGCGACGATCGCCAGCCACTTCCGGCCGATTTGACGGCCCCGCTGACGGCGTGGCCGTCGCGAGTATGACCCGACTCGCTAGCGTGGAACTACGTCGACCCGCTTGATACTGCCCTTCGGCAAAATGATGGTCTTGTGGTCCATCGTGCCCAGGATCCAAAACTCCGAGGTCGCGAGCGCCAGCTTCACACCGGTGAGCGGGGCACCATCCTGCCCATCCATCGCGATTACGAGCTGGAGCGGCCCGATCCCCTGTAGCGCCCCCGTCACGACACTTCGTCTATACCAGCCCGAAGTCCAAGCGCCCGCGACCAGCAACGCCAACATCGCCGGCACCAGGGCCCGCCGAGCTCCCACGCTCCTCAAGCTCTTGCCCCAGAGCCAGTAAAGCCCCCAACCCGACAGCGCCGCCAGCAGAGTGACGAGAGGATCGCGAAGCCCCGCGAGCAAAAAATCACTCGGCGACGCCAGATCGATCACGTTGAGCCCAAACGCCATCCCACTCCCGAAAAGATGCGCAAATCCAACCGCCGTGAGCCAGACATACGCAATCCCCGCGGCCTTGGCCGGATCTTCGCGGAGCTGCGCCCAAGCCACGCGGCTCAGCACTTGCGCATTCGTATTCGCCCCGTTCGGCATCTCCCGACTTCTACTGCGCACCTGGTCGCGAATCCAGTTCCCGTTAGCAGGGTTCTCAGCGGATCTCGTCGGGCGACCGCGGACGAATGGCCGTGAGCCTTGGCAGCGCGTGCTACCATGTCTGAGCATGCAGGGCGTTCGGGCAGGGCTTGCGACGGTGGTAGCGATGGCCACGGCTCTTGCGTGTGGCAGCGTGGAGTCCAAGCAGCCACCTCGGCCTGAAGTTGGCGGCGCCGAAAGCGGTGGGTGGGGCAATGGCGGCTCGGCAAGCGGCGCTGGCGGTGAGGCGTGGGTGGCCGATATCACTTGCCCATCCTTCCCTGGCGGCCGGCGTGAAGGGCGCCTCAAGTACCAGGGCACCAATGGCAGGTTCGAAGACCACTGCGATGAGGAGGGCCGCTTGGTTCAGTACGCCTGCGCCACCATGGTCTATTGCACCCCCACTCCCGCTAACCCGTGCGCGGGTGATGCCGGCGTCGCCTACCCCACGGGGGTCGTGTCGCCTATCACCGTAGAGTGTCCGTGCCTCGACGGAGTTTGCCCCCCACCGTGAGCGTTTCGACACGTGCGCGCACTACTGCCGTTGGCTGTGCCAGCTGTGCCAACCGGCTCGAAACCGATCAACGAATTCCCACGGTTAAGAAACCGGCGTGCTGGCACGAATACTGCTCGTGGAACCGGTACCATGGGACTTCGCGCCTGTTTTGGCTTGCTCGCCTGCGCCGTGCTGTTTCCCGCCCAAGCGGGCGCGTGCATACAGCTCACACCGCTGTTCACGGTGAGCCAGGCCGAGCCCGCGGCCGACGCGCGCAACGTGCCGACCAACGCGCCGGTCGTGGTCCATTTCGATCGAGTCGACCAAATCGGAACGTCCCCCGAGCCCGGCTATTGGGAGCCCATGGTCACGATCGTCGATCCCGACGGCGTGAGTAGCCAGCTGCTCGCCACCCCACTCAGCCCCGATCAGCAGAGCATCCGCACGTTCGTACCGCCCGAGCCGCTACGACCCGGAGCTCGCTACCGGGTCTTGGTCGGCGATAGTCCGGGGCACGGCGAGATGTACCCGCCGGTGACTTGGGACTTCCTGACCGGCGACCAGCCGCGTCCGCCGCTCACGATGACCGGCGCCCTCAGCGTCACGCTCGAGCCTGGCGTGGTGCCTCACTATGATTGCCAGCCGGGCAGCGGTCCCTCCTTGTGCAGCATTCAGCAAGACTGTGTCCAGCACGGCACCGACAACATCATCAACGCGCGTTTGGAGTTACCCGGCGCGTCGGGCGGCTTCTCCGACGAGCTGCTGCAAGCCAAGCTCGAACTTGCCGAGTACCAGGGCAGCCCGGATCCCCAGCCCTTTCAAACCTGGGCGCTTGGCCCCAAAACCGCGGAAAAGCCCGAAGAGCTCGTCCAGCAGGTGCCCATCCGCGTGCCGGGCCAGGGCTACGTTCCATGCTTCACGTACACCCTCACCGACGCTCGCCTCGACACGGTACAAACCAGCTGGTGCGCCGAGCAGCCCTTCGTGCCGCCAGCTCCGAGCCAGCCGAACGCTGCGCAAAACCCTGCGCCGCCCGACGACACCGACGCAGCGAGCGGCTCGCACCAGAGCCAAGCTTGCTCGATCGCAGCACCGGGAACCGCAAACGACACCGGCAGCGTCTGGCTCGTGACACTCGCGGTGCTCACCATCATTCGCCGGCGCGTCGACCGCCGTCGTTGACATCAGGTCCGGCGACGGCATCGTCGTCGACGTCGGGCCAAACGTGAGCACTGTGCCTCGGCCCACGCGGCTAACAACCTACGCATCGCCGCGCGCGATGCCGCTGCGTCGAAGTGTTCCCGCACCAAACCGAGAACAAGACAACGGCCGTTGAGCGCTTTGCTGCTCTTCCTAGCTGGAGGCCAGCTGGCGCTGCCGCAGCGTGAGGTGCGACGGGCGAGCCGTCGCAATGGTGGGTTGAGTGCGCCTTCGCGGTCTTGGAGAGTTTTGCGCGTTGACCAGCGCGGCGGTCGAGTGCTCGGCGTCCGTCGCCCGCGTGGGCAGTTCGAAGGCGGGCGCTTCTGATGTGCATTCAGTCCCCGGCCGAGCGCGAGCGTCGTCACGACGCATTGATCGTCGCTGGTAACGACGCGAACGAGGCGCAGGTCCGAATCCGCACCCGCGCGCACCTGCTCACGCAACGGGTTGCGGGTGCCAAGGTGGGAGTCAATCAACGTCGGCGGAAGGTTTCTGATGCAAGCCGCCATCACGGGATGCGTGCGAACGTGAGCACGCCGCATACATTGACACCGGCCTGAGAATGCAAGCGGGCCAAGCCGCGCGCGAAGGTGCAAGTCTACTGCAAAGACAACTCGCTAGAGCTGCCTGCCGGGTCGTGCAGACTGCCGGTGAGCCGACCAACGACGTAGCGGCGCCGCGCAAGCGTAGCCTTATGGTGTTAGAGAAACGCGAGGGGCGCCATTGGGTTCTGGCGGCGACGGGCAATCATCACGACGCCGCTCGTCTTAGAGTAGTGACGCGCAAATGGTGCGCGGAAGCAGGTTTGCCGGTGCCTGAATGGGCAACGGTGAAATCCGCCAAAGACTGGGTGCGTGTTGCCGGCGCCGGTTGAGCTGTCCGACGCGCTGCAAGAGTGGCAAGGCGCGGCGAGCGGTCGCGCCCCGAGCAGCGACGGCAGGATAGCGCTGACGCGCGAGACCGAAAAATGAACGATGCAAGCAACCTTCACGAGCAGGGCCGCAGCCGTCGAGTCCGCCGCCGCGTTGGCAGTAAGCAAAGCGGGCGCTCCCGCGAGCAGAGCCGTTAGAACTGCCGCGCGCAATGCGCGGGTGGCGAAAGCATTGGGCGACCGGGCCGTGAGCATCGCGCTCGACGGCACAATTGCGTTGCTGCGCGGCGTGTATACCGGGAAGCAGCGAGCGACGTTCCCGAGTCTCAATGCAGCGGCGGCGGCGCTGGAACCCGTAATCACGTGGGCGTCAGCGCACGCGGCGCCGAGCAATTGGAGTGACCCACGCGAGGGAGCGCAGCCACTGCTGCGAAGGCAGAAAAGCGTCATCCGGGAGTGATTCCGCATGTGGTGCTCTTGAGGGCCCTCACCATCACGAGCCCGGCAGCGGGCACGCGCTTAAAGCGGACCTGCGTCATCGAATTGACGGCGTGGGGCTTCTTGCTGGCGGTCCGGCGCAGAACGGCTGTTCAGGCGGCTTAACCGTAAACTGCTACCTACTCGCGCCCACTGGCTAGCGTCGGCTATGCTTCCTTGCTAGGAGCCGCTCGCTGTGAAGCTGGAATTCGTGAACAGATACCTTGCTCGCCTGTACATCAGGGAGCCGAGAACCGCGCCGAACCTAATGCGGTTAGCGGCCGACTTGGCGGACAAGGCGGGCTTGGGGAACGGCCAGCCCAACCTCATCAACGAAATCGACCCGGCCACAGGTCAGATGAGCCAAGGATGTATGGTCACGTCGGCTGACCAAACGTGGTTCCTAAAAGTCACAAGTGAGAGCTTCGACGTCCAATTTAGCCAAGGCTACAACGTCGCGACGCGAACGCCCGTCGCACCGCCCACCTTCGGCGAGTTTCTGAAGCGCACCAACGAACTGCTGGAAGTCGGACTATCGTTGGTTACGACCCAGCCCCACAGGTTGGCCATCGTGCAAACTGGCATCATGCACCATGTTGGGTCGGCGTCTTTAGACGCGGTTAGGTGCCGATTGGTGAATTTTCCCACGGTTGGCACCGC
>Ga0207667_10011680_pt1 | contig 10189 bp, 9 predicted proteins | sample KBSCornC52_FD_184301 | JGI IMG/M metagenome (GOLD analysis project Ga0207667, IMG submission 184301) | Corn rhizosphere microbial communities from Kellogg Biological Station, Michigan, USA - KBS Corn C5-2 (SPAdes) (version 2) | ecosystem: Host-associated > Plants > Roots > Rhizosphere > Soil ...
TTTGCTGGGGGACCTGGAGCGGGAGACCGGGATCGAACCGGCGACATTCAGCTTGGGAAGCTGACGTTCTACCACTGAACTACTCCCGCTTCGAGGAGGCTTGGAAGCAGACGCTGGCCGAACCTGTATCGGATAACGCCAGCGCTGCCAAAGCAAGTATCTCGCAGTCGCCACCCCATGGCAATCCTACGAGGGATTCAACGGAGCCGCTAGAATCCTGATCGGGATCGGGAGGGGTTGGCAGAGCAGGAAGCGATTGAATCCGTTCCTCTGCAGCCAGCGTCAAAATAACCATGGCCGAATACACGAAGAGCGCAGACGCAATTGCCCGTCTTACGCCGGAGCAGTACCGGGTCACCCAGCAGAATGGCACCGAGCCACCGTTTCAGAATCCGTTCTGGGATCATAATGAGCCCGGGCTCTACGTCGATATCGTCTCCGGCGAGCCGCTTTTCACCTCACTCGATAAGTTCGAGAGCCACTGCGGTTGGCCGAGCTTCACCAAGCCGGTCCAGCCTGAGAACGTGGAAGAGAAAACGGACAGCACCCATGGGATGATTCGAACCGAGGTGCGGTCAGCCCATGGAGACAGCCATCTAGGGCACGTCTTCAACGATGGACCACAGCACGCGGGCGGGTTGCGCTACTGTATCAACTCGGCATCCCTCCGTTTTATTCCGGTAGCCGAGCTCGATGGCCAGGGCTACGGCAACTATGTCAAGCTTTTTCACCCTGACGGCAAAAAGTGAGGGATGTCATGTCCACTGAAAAGGCGATTCTTGCAGGCGGCTGCTTCTGGGGAATGCAGGATCTGCTGCGCCGCTACCCAGGTGTGCTTTCCACTCGCGTGGGCTACACCGGCGGCAAAGTGCCTCAAGCGACCTACAGAAACCACGAAGGACACGCCGAAGCCATCGAGATCGTCTTCGATCCGGAGCGTCTGAGCTTTCGCAAGCTGCTTGAGTTCTTCTTTCAGATCCATGATCCGACTACTATCAACCGTCAGGGAAACGACGTCGGCAGCAGCTACCGCTCGGCAATTTTTTTCACGACTGAGGAGCAGAAAAAGGTAGCCGAGGACACAATTGCGGATGTAAACGCATCAGGCCTTTGGCCGGGCAAGGTTGCAACTGTGATAGCGCCGGACGGTCCATTCTGGGAGGCCGAACCCGAACACCAGGACTACCTGGAACGCATCCCAAATGGGTACACCTGCCACTTTATTCGGCCGGGTTGGGTACTTCCCAGGCGAACCGTCTGACGGAATCGTTTCGATTCTGCTTAAAGTGAATTGCTGCGTCGGCAGGGATGGCATCCAACCTTCAGGCAATTAAGGAGGCATCCCAATGCCGAATGTCAGCACGTCTCAAACGGGTGGCAATCAGAATTCTAAGGCAGAGCAGGACGCGAACCTCCGTCCCGATCCCGCGGCACCTGCCGGGTCGCCGTCCTCAGTCGGAGCGGAGAGTGTCCGTGACGGACGTCCCTCCAGCTGTGATGATGTCGTCGAAGCCATGGATGAGGCTGGGCCGGGACCGAAGTAGCGCGGCTGTCCAGTCATTTGCCTGCAGACCGTGGTGCACCAGCTCGCGAGCATCTGCGACGGCGAACATCGAGTCTCCGCTCGTACCTCCTGGGAGATCGCGGTACGAAGGCCATTGCGCATCACACGCGGATTGTTTATTTCCCACCTGAAAAGACCGCTCCTCCAAGCTTCCGGAGGAGCGGTCTCGATTCAGTTGAACTAGTATGTCTTGCCGTTCGTCCTTTTCCGGCAGCCTTCCGGCAGCCGAATGGGTTAGAGTGCTACATCTCCACGCTGGCGATTGCGGATTCGTATTGCGTCCTGAGCGGCAAACAAAAAGATCTTGCCGTCTCCGATCTCTCCCGTTGCTGCACTTTCGGCAATGGTATCTACGATCTTGTCCACGCGGTCGTCGGACACGACGATCTCAATCCGCAGCTTGGGCAGCAGGCTGATGTCGTACTCGCGGCCGCGATAGGTTTCGGTGTGGCCCTTTTGCCGACCATGACCGCGCACTTCAGATACAGTCATACCTTCGACCCCAAGAGCGGCCAGTGCGTCCTTCACCTGGTCGAATTTGTTCGGCCTGATAATTGCCTCAATTTTGGTCATGCTTTCTCCTTCAGATCAATTAGTAGCTGGATCAGGATGCTCCACGATAGGCGGCTTGCGGAGAGAGACGGTGTCTCCCTCCGCGAGCTCCAGTCAATCGGCGGCAACGTGAGAACCCGATGGCGAGCCGAGGGCGGTGATGACGTACTCGGGGTAGGCGGAGATGCCGTGCTCGAAGAGATCGAGGCCGTACAGTTCGGCCTCGCGCTCTACGCGTAGCACGCCCATCGCGTTGACTACGTACATCAGCACCATCGATACCGCAAAGGTAGAGATTGTGACGATTGCGCTGCCGATGAACTGCGCCTCGAGCAACTTCAAACCACCGCCGTAGAAAAGGCCTGTTAGAGGAGCGCTATTGTCAGGCCCGGTTGGACCAGTGGCGCCGAACTGACCACTTGCAAATAGGCCGAGCGAAAGCGTGCCCCAAATGCCGCACATGCCGTGAACCGGAACAGCGCCGATAGGATCATCAATGCGCAGCCACTCCAGTAGCTCGACGCCAGCGACTACCACGACTCCGGCAACCGCGCCCAGCAGGATTGCACCCGTGGGACTGACCCAGTAGCACGGACAGGTGATGGCCACCAGGCCGGCAAGAAACCCATTGACGGTGAAGCTAAGGTCCCACTTCTTCGTCATGAAGTAAACCACGAACATTGCAAGCAGGCCACCTGAGCAGGCCGCCAGCGTGGTGTTTGCCGCGACGCGTCCGATGCCCTCGAGATCCATTGCGGAAAGCGTTGAGCCCGGGTTGAAGCCGTACCAGCCGAACCAGAGAAGCAGTCCACCACAAGCGGCGATAGTGAGATCGTGGGGCAACATGGGGCCACCGCCGTCACGCTTGAACTTGCGGCCGAGGCGCGGTCCGAGAACGATCGAACCCGCGAGTGCAACGAACCCGCCGATGGTGTGCACCACGGTAGAGCCGGCGAAGTCGTGGAAGGAGAGGCCGAGGTTTGGCAGGAAGTTGCCGGCGCTCCCCATCGTTGCCAGGAAGCCATCCGGACCCCATGCCCAGTGGCCGATGATGGGATAGATGAAGCCGGAGACGCCCAAGCTATAAACGAGGTCGCCGACGAAGCCGGTGCGGCCAATCATGGCGCCCGAAGTAATCGTCGAGCAGGTATCGGCAAAAGCGAACTGGAAGAGCCAGAAGGCGAGAAAGGCAACGCCCGAGGTCTCATAGGTGGCTGGTGCGCCCTTGAGGAAGAACCAGTGGTAGCCGATGAAGCCGTTACCGTGGCTGAACATGAAGGAAAAGCCGATGGCGTAAAAGAGCAGGCCGCAGAGGCAAGTATCCACAATGCACTCCATGAGCACGTTGACGGTTTCACGCGAGCGGCAGAAGCCCGCTTCCAGCATCGTGAAGCCGACCTGCATGCCGAATACGAGGAAGGCCGCGACCAGTGTCCAGACCGTGTTCAGCGGGTTCACGATGTCAGTGGCCTTCACGGTTGAGTCAGCCGCGAATACCCGATGCCCGAGAAGTCCGGGATTGAAGTAGTACGCTGCACCGGCCAGGATAGCCAGACCGGCCATCTTGCCTGCAAAGAGCAGGACGCCATAGCGCCTCCACTCCGGGCTGTTCAGCTTTTGCTTCCAGAGCTGCAACCGGCCGCCAGAGGGGACAAGCTGGCGCTTTTTCTGGAAGAATCTGCGCATCGTCATCAGCATGAAGCTGAGCGATGCCATACAGAGAAACACCACCAAAGTGGAACTCATGGTCATATACGGGTCTCCTTGCGATTTGTGCGTCTCGAGAACTGTGAAGATGAGGAAGTGTGTGGGTTACCGTTTCGGTCCGAAGAACGCGATCAATCCCATGCTGACTGTGGACTGCGCCTTGACGAAGTTAAAATCGCCCTTCTGGAAGAAGGTCTGATCCGACCAATCGCGGCGGTACTCAGAGCGCAGCAGCAGGCCAGCGGCCCACTTGTACTCGTAGGTTGCTGTGAATTCGTCGAGCTTCTGCGCGAGGCCGGTTGAGAAGCCCTGATTGTCATAGAAGTGCTCGTAGCGGCCGACCAGGCCAGCGTTCGCTGTAACCTGTCCGCGGGCCGAAACTGCGACGCCCTGCCAGTGCGGGGAGTGGGAATTCAGCGGCGTGGTGGCCGGTGCGTGGTTCTGGCCGTAATCGTAGTTCACATACATGCTGAACTTCGGACTCGGAGTCAACAGCAGCGTGGTATCGATCAGGTTGCGATAGCCCTTTTGAGTGCCAGAGTTTTCCGGACCTGTGTAGTAATTCAGATTCCAGGTAGCCTTCGGCTTCACTACTGAGCTGGTCAGACCGACTGTTACTCCGCCGTTATTGTCCACCACGTTATTCCAGCCGTTGACCAGCTGAACGCCGGAGGTCCAGGACTTGGTTACGGGCATCGTGGTACGGAGGCCAAAGTGATAGTAGGGAATCGCGTAGCCAAAGAGGATTCCGTGAGAGTAGCTCCAGTTGTTCATGGTCTCGATAACTTCCTGGCCGGCAGAGGTAACAAACTGGCCTGCATCGAGCTCGAAGCCTTTGCCTTTGGGCGGCTTGATGGAGATATAGGCCTGCTCGACAAAGTTGTCGGTCTGGTCCGAGGACGAGTGCAGGAAGGCATTCGTCCTGCCCCAAAGGAGGTCCACGTGCGCGCCGATCGGATCGGCATCATGATTTGCCGTCAGCTTGGCGGCTTCAAGGCTGAAGCCTGTGGCGTCATCAAAGTTGTAGAGCTGATTGGTCTGGGTTCCGGGACGATTGAAGTTGTAGCTGTAATAGCCATCGACAAAACCGCTGAAGTCGATCGAACCCGCACTCCATACCGGCGCCGCAGCGGGTGTGGGTGTGCTTGGGGCAGGAGTGGATTCGGTAGTTGTGGTTTGCGCCCCGGCTGCAAATGCGAGACAGACGGCACAACCAGCCAGGCCTTGCAAAACCTTCTGCGGTGTGAGGTTCATTCGTTCGCTTCCTCCGTAAAGTTGTTCGTTCATCGCGGCTACTGCGGAATGCGAGTTACAACATCCCCTTGCTTCCGTTTTTTTGGGCGTACCTGCTTTGTTGCTTCAGGTTCTGTGGTTCCGGATATCCCTATGAACGCAAGTAAGTCATGAGGAATCCATAAAGAAGGGCTGAAATCGAACCAGAACCACGCTTTTTGTTGCTCCTCGATGAAGGAATGACTAAACTTCCTCCATAACCCTCCTAACTTCATGTGAATTCTGGTATTAGGGTCCCCGCGAGCAGGGGAAACAAAGTTAGGCTCACGACCCAGCAGTTAAGCACGCGGTACCTGATTCCGCAGCACTGGAAGTGCCCGATGACACCTTTGCTGCTCACTCTTGCCCATAACGCCAGAACTACAGAACCGACGCAGCACCTGGCCTCAGCATTCCAAGGGCTAGGCGGGCTTCTGACTGGGAGGCGGGCTATGCGCCCCGACAAATGCGCGAAGGTCACCGAAGATGAGCGCAGGCGCGATGAACTGGATATGCTCCGCAGGTTCATCGAGGAGGCAACTGCTCTTAAGCCTCGCAATAAGCCCGGTTCTCACCTCGCTGCCATGCTGCAACGGATCTTTCAGCTCGAGTCCGTTGCCATCTTCGACGTTGATCTCGACGAAATTTACCAGGCCGGCGAGCCCTTCGAGAGCCTGCCGGATACGATGAGGAACATCTGCATCTTCGGAACGGTTAGCGACGATGCTGAGACGGGGATCAGCCGCCGGGTACTGCTGATGGGCGATCTGCCGATTGGTGCGCTGCTGCTGCGGGGCGAAACCCATGGAGGAACCGCAACCACCCTCGCATCGCTGATCGCGATCACCTTCGATCGTTACCACGCGCTCGCAAATGAGAGTCGAACCGAAAGCGCACGCCAGGCTGAGCAATTGCGCACGACGGTGCTGGACAGCCTGGCTCACGCCTACAAGACACCGTTAACGGCAATCTCAGCGGCGAGCGAAGGATTGAGCGCGTTGGGAAAACTTTCCCCGGCGCAGGCAAATCTGGTTGCCCTTATCGATGAGCAGACCACCGCGCTGACAAGGTTGACTACACGGCTGCTGAAGACCTCTAAACTCGATGCGACGCAGATGATTCCGCACCTCGATAGAGTTGCGATTCTGCCGCTGATTGAAGACGTTGTCGCGAGCCTGGCGGAGCAGCTAGCCAACGTCACTATAAACATCGTGCTTTCTCGTGACGACTTGTCTCTGCAATGCGATCGCGGGTTGATCATTGCTCTGCTCACGCAGTTTGCAGATAACGCCGCCAAGTACGGTGACATCGGTAGCGTCGTCACAATTCATGCCGCAGAGCACGCAACCGAGGTGATTCTCTCGGTCCACAGCTTCGGTCCCGTGATTCCCCCTTCAGATATCGATCGGGTGTTCGACCGGTTCTTTCGTTCCTCGGTGTCGGAAAATAAGGTGCCAGGAACGGGAATTGGCCTTTCGGTAGCGAAGCGGAGCGCGCAGGCCCATGGAGGACACGTGTGGGCCACCAGCAGCGCAGATAAGGGAACTGCGTTTTACGCGTCCATCCCTCAACAAGGAGGAGACCTGTGAACGCGCCTGGCACGGGAGTCCCGATTCGTGTGCTCCTGGTTGATGACGAACCCGCGATTCGACGCGCGTTGCGCACTCCTCTGAATGAGATGGGTTTTGTTACAACAGAGGCCTCACGTGGAGAAGAGGCAATTCAACTTCTACAGGCGCAAACGTTCGACATCGTGCTCCTCGACATCAACATGCCAGGTATCGGAGGAATGAAGACGCTCGCCAGGGTGCGCTCGATGGCGCCGCGGCTTCCGATCCTGATGCTCACGGTTTTAGATGGTGAGGAAGACAAGGTGGCCGCGCTCGAATCGGGTGCCGATGACTACATCACCAAGCCTTTCAGCATCCGCGAGGTGGTTGCGCGCATGCGCTCGGCGGTGCGGCGAGCCCAGGCTCCCGATCGCAAAGAGGACGCGCCGGTTTTGATCGGAGACATTGAAGTACAGCCCGCGCGGCGCCTGGTCACCAAGTCAGGCCAGGCAATCCACCTCACGCGCAAGGAATACGACATCCTCTACTACTTGATGACGCACGCGGGCAGAGCCGTTACCTACGGGAAGCTGCTTACTTCCGTGTGGGGGCCGGACTACCGAAACGAGGTGGATTACCTGCGGACTTTTGTGCGTCAGCTTCGGAAAAAAATTGAGAGCGATCCGTCAAATCCTCGGTACCTCCTCACGGACGCCTACGTTGGCTATCGATTTGCGGAGAGCATTGCTGTCCAGCAAGAACAAGCGGCCGAATAGCAAAGAAAGAGGCCCCGCAGGTTCTCGGGACCTCTATCGGTGATCTTTCACCCTAAAACAGCGTCCAGAGCGATTGATTGTAGACTTCGTGGTGATACTGCACCTCGGGAGCTTTAACAAATGTCCCAAGCTGGCGCGCGCACCGGTCCGCCGTAGCGCGCTTCAGGTCGATAAACCGTCCCTTCACGTCCTCCCCAAGAATGCTGGAGATCCATTCCGCCGAACTGAAGTCCGCGATGGCGTCGTAGATGTTGTCAGGCAAATAGCGCTCGGCCTGGCGAAGGTTCTCAACCGATGCTGTGATACCGTCGATCCCGGTCTTAAAGAGGGAATAGAGCACCAGGTAAGGATTTGCATCCGGTGCGACCGAACGAACCTCCACGCGCATCGATTTCGAGTTGCCGATGGGGATGCGGACCATCGAGCCGCGGTCGGTTGCAGACGCTTTGACCTGGTTCGGCGCTTCGAAGTGGGGGTCGAGCCGGCGGTAGGAGTTCACACTTGAGTTGAGCATCAGGCACAGATCAAGCCCATGAGTCAGGATACGGTCGACAAACTGCCATCCGAACTGAGACAGCTTCTCCTGGCCGGCTTCATCCCAGAAAAGGTTTTTGCTGCCCTCTGAGATCGACATGTTGGTATGCATTCCGCTGCCATTGACACCTACAACCGGCTTGGGCAGGAAGCTTGCCGTATAGCCCATGTTGTTGGCTACCTGTCGGCACAGCAGCTTATAGAGCTGAATCTGGTCGGCTGCAGCTACTACTTCACCATAGCCATAGTTGATCTCGAACTGGCTGGGCGCAACCTCGGGATGATCCTTTTCGTTCGCAAAACCCATCGCGCGCTGCACCTCGGCCGCAGTGTCGATGAACTGGCGCAGCGGGTCCAGAGGAAGCGAGTGATAATAGCCGCCGGTATTAACGAACTCGAACTTGCCCGTCTCATGAAATCGCTTTTCGGCATCTCGTCCATGGAACAGGAATCCCTCGATCTCGTTAGCCGCATTGAGAGTCCAGCCTTTCTCGACATGCAGTTTCTCAGCGTAGCTCTTCAATACAGCGCGGAGGTCACCGGCATACATGTCGCCGCCCTTATCGATCACTGAGCCAAATACCAGCACCTTGCCGGTGCCGAATACGTCGGCAGGAACCCAGTAGAACGCGCTCCAGTCGATACCGAGACGTAGATCGCTCTCCTTTTGGGCGGTGAAGCCTCGGATTGACGAGCCGTCGAAGGTCAGGTTGTCGTAGCTTTTGAGCAGAAACTTCTTATCGTAATCCAGCAGATGGATGCGGCCTTCCAGATCGGAAAACAGCACGGTTACGGCCTTGATCTGCTTCTCATCGGTCAAATACTTCAGACGCGCCTCGCGGATCTTATCAATGTCGACGCGATTCAGGCGGTCTGCCTTGGCCTTAAGGTTCATTTCCTCCAGCTCTTCATAGCTCAGAGCTAGAAAACTGCGGTACTCAGTGGACATCTTCTCCTCCCTCGATCAGGTCGTGTGCAATACAGACCTCACCCTATCGAGAGGGACATAAAGAATTGATGAAGATTTAAGCTATACCCTCAGCGCCGGGAGAATTCACTCATGCGGCAGAAGAGTTTGGTTACATGACCGTCAGTTTGTTTGAATGTATGCCCAATTTCTGGACGGTCGCCGCACCGCTGCAGTCTCCCTCACTGTCGCCAGGCTGCGTCAAAGAGGCCTCGAGCCGCGCCCGTTCGTCGAACATTGAGTGGATCGAGTGAACAGCCTGGCTGAAGGCCGCAGCCGCAACGGGCCGCGAGAAGTAGTAGCCCTGGCCGTCGTCGCAGTTGCGCTGCATCAGAAATTTCAGATGCTCGGGAGTCTCCACGCCTTCCGCAATCACCTTGATGCCCAGATTGTGTGACATCGCAATGATGGTGCGCACTACGGTGGCCGCATTCGGCTCGGTGACTGCTTTGATCACGAAGCTCTGGTCGATCTTCAGCCGGTCCACAGGGTATTGCAGCAGATAGGAGAAGCTGCAGAAGCCCGTTCCGAAATCGTCGATGGCCACGCGTGCTCCCAGTTGGCGAATCCTCTGCAGCTTCTCGAGATTAGGGGCGGAGTTGACCATCAGGGTGTTCTCGGTTAGCTCCACCTGCAGCAGGTGCGCCGGCAACTCGCTCTCCTGCAGTGCCTCGTCGATCACCTCGAGCAGATTGCTCTGCTCAAATTGACGCGGGGAGAGATTGACCGAAACATAAAGATTCATGCCAAGCTCGTCGCAGAGCAGCTTGGCCTGTTTGCAGGACTGCTTCAGCGCCCACTCTCCGATGGGAACGATGAGGCCGGTGTCTTCCGCCAGGGGAATAAACGTCGAGGGTGGCACGATGCCGAGCTTCGGATGATGCCAGCGCAACAGTGCCTCCATACCGATCACACGCCCCGTCGTCAACGAGACCAGGGGCTGGTAGTGGACGTAGAGTTCTTCCCGGGTGAGCGCGTGGCGGAGCGCCGTATCCATGGAAAGGCGCTCCTGGGATTCCTTCAGCATCGCTTCCGTGAACAGCTGGAACTGGTTACGGCCATTCTCTTTGGCAGCATAGGTCGCCGCATCCGCCCGCTCCAGCAGACTGTCCACATCTTCCGCGAAGTCCGGATAGACGCACACCCCCACACTGGCGGTCAGGTTAACCTCCATGGATCCGACCTGCGCCGTGTTGGCGACCCGATCTACCAACCGCTTTGCGCACCGCTCCACATCCTGAAGGGTTGCTATGTGAGGCATAATCAC
>Ga0207667_10011681_pt1 | contig 10188 bp, 8 predicted proteins | sample KBSCornC52_FD_184301 | JGI IMG/M metagenome (GOLD analysis project Ga0207667, IMG submission 184301) | Corn rhizosphere microbial communities from Kellogg Biological Station, Michigan, USA - KBS Corn C5-2 (SPAdes) (version 2) | ecosystem: Host-associated > Plants > Roots > Rhizosphere > Soil ...
GCAGAACCATACGCTCCCCACGCTGCCGCTCACTGAATTCACCGTTCCGATCGATCACACGAGTCTCGCCGGATACGCGGCGGAGACCGGCGAGCCGCTCGTCATTGCTGACGTCTATCTGCTGCCGGACGATGTCTCGTACAAGCAGAACCGCACCTTCGACGAGAAGTTCGGCTATCGAACGAAGTCGATGCTCGTCATTCCGCTCAAGACGCACCGCGACGAGACGATCGGCGTTCTGCAGCTGATCAATCGCAAGCGAGACACCGAGACGAAATTGTTCTCGCCGGAGGTCGTGGAGCGCGAAGTGATTTCCTTCGACGAGCACGAGCTCGAGTTGGTGAGCGCGCTCGCGTCGCAAGCCGCGGTCGCGATCGAGAACGGCCGACTTTACGAAGACATCGAACGCTTGTTCGAAGGCTTCGTCACCGCGGCCGTCACCGCCATCGAATCGCGCGATCCGACAACGTCAGGTCACTCCTTTCGCGTCGCGCGACTCACCGTCGGCCTCGCCGAGGCAGTCGACCGCTCGGGCGAGGGGCCATACCGGGGGACTCGCTTCAGCCGTGAGCAGCTCCGCGAGCTACGATATGCAGGACTCCTTCACGACTTCGGCAAAGTCAGCGTGCGCGAAGAAGTGCTGACCAAGGCGAAAAAGCTCTACCCCGAAGACATGGAGCTCATCCGCCATCGCTTCGCCTATATGCTGCAAGCGGCCGACATCGACTTCGAGCGCTCACGGGCGGATTTCCTCCTCGCGCACGGTCGCGAGCGTTACGACGAAGCCGTTGCCGAGTTAATGCAGTCCCGACAGGCGACGCGCGAGGAGCTGTGCCGCTTCCTCGACGCGATCACGAACGCGAATGAGCCGACCGTGCTCGCTGAAGGCAGCTTCGAGGCGCTCCGCGAGATCAATCGCCGCGCATACTTGGACTTCGAGGGCCGCGAGCGGCCGCTGCTTCGGAACGAGGAGCTCCAATACTTGATGATTCGCCGCGGCAGCCTCGACGAGAATGAGCGCCGCGAGATCGAGTCGCACGTCACACATACCTATCGCTTCTTGGAGCAGATTCCGTGGACGCCCGAGCTCAAGGGCATTCCCGAGATCGCGCTTGGCCACCATGAGAAGCTCAACGGTCGCGGGTATCCGCGGGCCGTGACGGCGGAAGCCATACCGGTCCAGACGCGCATGATGACCATCTCGGATATCTTTGATGCGCTGACGGCCGGCGACCGGCCGTACAAACGCGCCGTGCCGTGGCAGCACGCGCTCGACATTCTGCGCATGGAAGCGACTGAAGGCATGCTCGATCAACATCTGCTGAAGAGCTTCATCGACGCCAGAATCTTCGAGAGCGTGCTCCGGGCCGACGCCTAGCGCCATCTTCAATGCACTACTCCGCGCTCGGCGATCATGCGGTTCTGATCACCCTGGGCGATTCGATCGACGAAGGAACGCACCGCCGGGTGCGGGCCGTGACCGCGCGCATCGATGCCGACCCGCCGCACGGATTTGTGGATCGCGTGCCGGCCTTCGCGAGCGTCGTCGTACACTACGAGCCTCGGCTGCTAGCGGCCGACGACCCGTCGCCCCACGATGCGTTCGTGGACGCGCTCCAACGCATCCTCAGCCACATCCGCGACGACGAGCTTCCGCCTGCGCGCGTCGTCGAAATCCCGGTCTGTTATGGCGGCGATCTCGGCCCCGACATCGAGGACGTTGCGCGTCAGCATGGTATCGATGCCCAAGAGGTGATCGACATTCACGTCGCCGGCGACTATCTCGTGTACATGATCGGATTCATGCCGGGGTTCGCGTATCTCGGCGGTCTCTCGAGCCGGATCACAACGCCACGGCGCCAGACTCCGCGCATGGCCGTTCCCGCCGGCTCGGTTGGCATCGGCGGTGAGCAGACCGGGGTTTACCCACTCGTTTCGCCTGGAGGCTGGAATCTCATCGGACGCACGCCACTCAGAATCTTCGACATCACTCGCGACGAACCAGCCTTGCTCGCGACCGGTGATCGCGTACGCTTCTATCCCATCACTCGCGATGAATTTCACGCATGGGTCGAGTGACGCTGCGAATCGTCGGCGCGGGGCTTCAGACGACGGTGCAAGATCTCGGTCGGCCCGATCATCAACGTGATGGAGTGCCGGGCGGCGGGGCGATGGATCGCAACGCGCTGCGCGTCGGAAACGCGTTGGTGGGGAACGACGATGGTGCCGCGGCACTCGAGGCAACGCTCATCGGACCGGCGATTGCGTTCGACGCTCCGACGTTGATTGCGATCACCGGCGGCGATCTCGATGCAACAATCGACGGACAACCAGCTCCGATGTGGCGAGCGATGTGTGTGCCCGGCGGCGCAACGCTACGGTTCGGACGACCGAGAGTCGGGTGCCGAGCGTACGTTGCGGTCTCCGGCGGCGTCGATGTGCCGCTGATATTCGGCAGCCGCAGCACGTATCTTCGCGCGCAATTCGGTGGACACGAGGGTCGAGCCCTTCGCGTGGGCGACACGCTTCGCACACAGGAGCCCGGGCCGATTGCACGGCAGATCGCCGCGCTCGTTCGCAACGGACATGACGACGGCGCCGTGGCTGGCGCATCATGGAGCGCAGGCCACACGTTGCGCATGCGATACTCGTCGGATCCTGTGGTCCGATTGATCGCCGGCGCGCACGCCGAGCTCCTCGCCGCGCCGTCGCGCACGAAATTGTTTTCTGCGTCGTTCAACGTCTCGTCGAGCTCGGACCGAATGGGATATCGTCTGGAAGGCGTCGAGTTACAGCTGCGAAGTCCGGTGGAGCTGCTCTCGGAAGGCGTCGCGTTTGGAACGATGCAACTACCGCCCGACGGCATGCCCATCATTCTCATGGCGGACCGGCAAACGACTGGCGGCTATCCGCGGATCGGCGAAGTCGCCACCGTCGACCTTCCACTGGTCGCGCAACTCAAACCTGGCGATCGTTTGCGATTCCGTCCGGTTTCCGTCGACGAAGCTCAGCAGGCGTATCTGTTGCACGAACAAGATCTCGCCCAAGCGCGCCTCGCGATCGCATTGCGTCACTCTCGAACGAAATAGGCACATCATGGCCGATCGAGTCGATTTGAATTGCGACATGGGCGAGAGCTTCGGCGCGTATCGCATCGGTGCCGACGAAGCAGTGTTTCCCTACATCACGTCCGCGAGCGTCGCGTGCGGGTTTCACGGCGGCGATCCGACCGTGATGAGAACGACGCTCGCCCGCGCCCGCGATCGCGGCGTCGCAGTCGGCGCGCATCCCGGGTTCCCGGATCTTATCGGCTTTGGACGCCGAAACATCGACGCGACGACCGATGAGATCTACGATCTCGTCGTCTACCAAATCGGGGCGCTGCTCGGTTTCGCCAACGCCGCCAAAATGCAGTTGCAGCACGTGAAGCCGCACGGCGCGTTGTACAACATGGCCGTCGGGAAACCGGAGCTCGCCGCCGCAATCGCTCGGGCCGTGCGCGACGTCGATCGCGGCCTCGTACTGTTTGGACTACCGGGCAGCCATCTGATCAGCGAAGGAGAGGCGGCCGGCCTCAGCACCGCGAGCGAGGCGTTCGCCGATCGCAACTACATGAGCGACGGAACTCTCGTCTCTCGACGCCGGTCCGATGCGCACGTGAGCGACGCCGCAGAAGCGGTGTCGCGCGCCATTCGCATGGTGCGCGACGGAACCGTGACGCCTGTGGACGGCCCGCCGATCTCGATGCGCGTCGATACGATCTGCATCCACGGCGACGGGCCACACGCCGCACAATTCGCGCAACAGCTCCGGAGCGGATTCGAGAAGGCAGGCATCACCGTTCGAGCGTTGCGCTAGAACCGAATCTCCTTCCCTTCTTCAGCCGCCTTGTACATCGCTTCGACAATGCGATGAAGCGCAACCTGGTCAGTCGGCGGTTCGTATGCGGTTTCGCCTCGCACGACTGCTAGAAAGTGCGCGAGCTCCGCGCGATACGACTGGATGAACGCACTCTCGCGCCCGGCGGCTCCGGTCGGCGACACGTCGGTCGGACGACCATTCAGCTCTTTCACCACCCGTAGCGGCGCGAGGCGCGCACTGCCGCGCGTCGCCAACACCTCGAACCACCAACGCTCCTCTTCGCCGACATACGCCGACGAGACGTCGAATAGGAACGACGCGCCGCCGACACATTCGAGCTGAACGACCATCGCCTCTTCCACCGCGCCAGAACCGCGGCCCCGATCCATATGCGCCGTCACCCGCAGCGGTTCGGGATAGTCGTCGAGCCACAGTGCGAGATCGAGCAGCGGCACGCCGTGGTCGAGGAAGGCGCCGCCGCCTGATTCCGCGCGACGATACCGCCAGCCTTCCGCAGGACGCTTGAAGTGATACGCGCCGGCGCGCATGCCGACGATCTTCCCGAGCTCACCGCCCTCGATGAATCGTGACAACGTCTGAACGTCGGTCCGATAGCGGTGATTGTTGGCCACCGCCACCGTTCGATCTGCGCGGCTGGCCGCCGCAAGAATTCGCTCGACGCCGCGCGACGAAAGCGACAGCGGTCGCTCGCAGAGCACGTGGCGTTTCGATGCCAGCGCCGCGAGTACGTGCGGCTCGTGCAAGTGGTTCGGTGTCGCGACGACGAGTGCGTCCAGCCCGTCGACCGCCAGCAGATCCTCGATGTCGGTGAACGTGTCGGGAATGCCGAACCGATCGGCGAGCGCTCTCGCCTTCGGGCGATCATTGTCGCAAATCGCGACGAGCTCGGCGCCACGCATCTTCGACAAAACAGGCAGGTGCGCCGTCTGCGCGATCGCGCCCGCGCCAACGACTCCAATTTTCAGCGTGTCCGTCATCGCATCGGTTTCCTCACCCGGTCGTCCCGCGTGCGTGCATGCGACCGAAATAGTACGTTCCGCCAACCTTCCCTTGCCACGACCGGAATCCGCTCAATAGGTCGCCACGGACACTTCCCTCGACGCCAATGTGTTTCAAGAGCTTGAATGAAACTCCTCCGGTGATCAACAGTCCCGCGGCAATGTCATCGAGAGAACGCTCGACGAATGTGCCCTTGATCAACTTGCCCTCGGCGTTGATCACATGCGCAGAGATCCCCGCGCCGATAAATGGCTTGAGCTCGCCGCTGTAGATGGGCGTGTAGCGCAGCTCAGTGGCAAACGTGACATCGTACAGAGTGACCTGCGACGGGACGATCGACGCCGTGCCGCTCGGATCGGAAAGGCTCTTCTTCAGCGAATCGACGAACTCCTGCACGATGCGGTCGCGGAATCGCGACTCCCAGTAGCTCGTGCCGAATACCAGATGCCAACCCGGCGCAACTTCTCCATAGTCGGCCTGCACGGCGTACAGCGTCGTGGGCTCGACCTGAGACGGCAGAATTTTCCCAATGGATGCGCCGAGCGACACGATCTCGAGCTTGTCGAGATTGAAATGGTCAGTGGCTTTGTCTTGTGCCGAAACGAGGCAAGGCGCAGCGAAAAGCAGCAGGAGGCCAAATGCGCGCGCACGGATCGACACGGCGCGCAACGCGCGACTACTCGGCCGGCCCAACCGTCGTGCCCGGATAGTAAGTCCGCAAGATCGTTCGGTAGTCCTGCCCCGCCCGCGCACGCCCGATGGCCCCCGACTGACACATCCCGACGCCATGTCCGTAGCCCATTCCGTGCAGCGTGAGTCGCGCGATAGAACCGTCCGGTGCAGACGTCGTCTCGACGGAAAAATATGTGCTGTTGAGAATCTCGCCACCAGGCGGACGCAGCACGAACCGAGCGTCGTTGCCGCGAACAACGAAGTTGCCACGATCCGTCGTGATCGTGATGGTGCCCACCCGCCCCGATGGTGTGTGCGAGCCAATTGTGATGTTGCGCGGCGTTCCGGGCGTTCGGTTCGGGACCGACGTGTACGACGAGAGATACTGCGCCAGCGCCGCCGTCAGATCCGATCCTTCGATCGTTCGCGTCCACCGAAAACGAGGCGCCAAGTCACAGTAGTAACGGCTCGATCCCGGGATGCGATCGCTGACCCGCTGGAGATACGGCTCGTCGTTCGAGCGCCAAATCTCCGACGCCGCCGCGGTGCTCCCACCACAAGTCGAGTGATACGGCGCGTTCACTACGCGTCCGGCATACTTGAGCACCTGCGTGCGCGTCGACTCGACCGCTTCCGACGAAACCGGCGTTTCGACTGCCACTCCGCCGTACACTTGATCGAGCGTGCCGGCGGTCAGGTCGTACGGCTGTCGCGCGTCAGTCGACAGGTGGATGTACGCGTAGCTACGCGCCGTGACCGCCTGCGCCTGCACCGCCGCTGAATCTGAATACGCCGTCGTGCCAATCTCGAGGGGAACGACGCCGCGCAGATAGTCATCGATCTTCACGACGTTCACGACAGCGACGCCGCTGTCGCTCCCTGAAAATGCGACGTCACCGCGATACGGCTTGCCGTCGAGGCTCAATAAACCATTCGCCGTCGGTCGCGCGAACATCGGCTCGTCGCTCCAGACTGTGGCGACGCCGTCGGGTCGAATGGCTCGAACGCGATGGCCCTCGTGCTCGACGCGCCACACCTGATTCGTCGAAGCACGCGCAATCAGCGATCCGTCACGATGCGTAAACATCAAACCACTCGGCGAGGCGACGCGCGCGCCGGCGGCTTTTGCCGACAGCAATACACGAATTGTCCTGTCGCCGACGTCCTGCACGAGGCTACCCGGACGCACGCGTTCGGGCTTTGGAGTCGCCGGACGCGAGCACGCGGCGAGCGCCAGCGAGGCGATGGCTCCGATGATCGCGCCGCGAGTCATCCCGCCGCCGCCATCGCATCGTCCAGCCGATTCAACGTCTCGGCGATGTCCTCGTCGCTGTGTGCGGAGGACATGAACGCCGCCTCGAACGCGGAAGGCGCCAGGTAGACGCCACGATCGAGTGCCGCGTGGAAGAAGCGCTTGAACCGTTCGACGTCCGCCGTTTTCGCGTCGGAGAACGAACGCACCGGTTCGGCGCGAAAGAAGAACCCCCACATCGACCCGGCGCAGTCCGCCGTGAAAGGCACACCCCGGCGCGCCGCGATCTCACGCAGACCACGAACGAGTCGAGCCGTGCCGACTGCGATCCGGTCGTGAACGGCGGGCGTCAACTCACGCAACGTCGCGATGCCGGCCGCCATCGCCAGTGGGTTCCCCGAAAGCGTACCCGCTTGATACACATTCCCCGACGGGGCGACTTGCTGCATGAGATCCGCGCGGCCGCCGTACGCTGCGACCGGCAGTCCACCGCCGATGACCTTGCCGAGCGTCGTGAGATCGGCCGTCGTGTCGAATCGCTCACGCGCGCCGCCAAAGGCGATGCGGAAGCCCGTCATGACTTCGTCGAAGACGAGCAATGCGCCGTGTTCATCAGCGAGTGCGCGCAAACCAGGCAAGAACGCAGGATCGGGCGGAATGAATCCACTGTTGCCAACAACCGGCTCGACGATGATGGCCGCGACCGCATGCCCGCGCAGCAATGATTTCACCGCGCTCAGATCGTTGAATGGCGCGACGACGGTGAGCGCCGCAAGCGCGTCGGGCACACCCGGCGAGTTCGGCAAGCCGAGTGTCGCGACGCCGGAGCCAGCGCGCACGAGGAACGAATCGGCGTGCCCGTGATAGCATCCGTCGAACTTGATGATCACGTCGCGACCCGTTGCCGCGCGCGCGACACGCACAGCGCTCATCGTCGCTTCCGTTCCGCTGGACACGAAGCGCAGCATCTCGACATGCGGCATTCGCTCGACGATCAGCTCACCGAGTTGCACCTCGAGCTCCGTCGGAATACCGAAGCTCGTGCCGCGTCGCATCGTCTCGCTCAGCGCATTGAGAACTACGGTGGGCGCGTGCCCGAGCACCAGCGGTCCCCACGAGAGCACATAGTCGATGTACTCGCGACCATCGGCGTCCCAGATGCGCGATCCAGCACCCCGCTCGACGACAAATGGCTCACCGCCGACTCCACGGAACGCACGAACCGGCGAGCTTACGCCACCCGGGAAGAGCGCGCGTGCGCGCTCCATGATGTCGTGCGACCGCGTCGTCGGCTTACTCGCTGTACTCATTGCGGTCATCGTACTCACCGGCCGAAGCTGCCGACCGAGCTCATGACGGGAAGCGCACGCGTAGGACGCGGACGCGTCGCCGGCGAAGAGACGACGCGCAAGAAAGTCGCGTTGAAGTCGACGTCATCGACGACGTCATCCAACCGAACGTCGATGAATGTGCCGGGTGCGATCCCGCTGGCGCCAGCCACGTATGTAACACCGTCGATGTCGTCAGCCTGACATGCGATGCGCGCCTGCACCGAGTCGTCGTCCACACGATCGACGAGAGCGCGTACGGTTTGGCCACGACGCCCCTCATAACGCTCGGCGCTGATTAGCCGTTGCAGCTCGTTCAATCGCTCGAGACGCGCGCGCTTCACATTTTCGGGAACGTCATCACTCAACTCGGCGGCGCGGGTGCCTTCTTGAGGTGAATACGTGAACGCACCGACGCGGTCGAACTGGACTTCCTCGAGGAATGCCAGCAGCGTGTCGAAGTCTTCTTCCGTCTCTCCAGGAAATCCAACGATGCACGTCGTGCGGATCGCTACGTCGGGAACCACCGCGCGAATGCGCGCCACTCTCTCACGAATCGTGCGCTGACGCTCGGGCCGGCGCATGCGCGCGAGCACGGTGTCGGATGCATGTTGAATCGGCATGTCGAGATACGGCAGGACACGCGGCTCCGTCCCGAGAATCTCGAGCACGCGCGGCGTGAGACCAGCCGAGTAGAGATAGAGCATGCGAATCCACGGGACAGTGGTCTCGCGAACGAGCGCCTCGAGCACCTCAGGCAGCCCGACTCCATCGCGCCGATCCCGACCATAATGCGCGAGATCCTGCGCGACGAGATTCAGCTCGCGTGCGCCCTGCGCCTCGAGCAGCTGCGCTTCATGCACGATTTCGTCGAGCGCGAACGAACGATGCTTGCCACGCATGAGCGGAATTGCGCAGAACGCACAGCCGTGATCGCAGCCTTCACTGATCTTGAGATAGCGTACATGCGACAGCCCGCCCGCGAACATGCGCACGCCGGGATGCACCACGGGTACTTGGTCCGCAGATAGAAATCCGCGCTCCTCGAGCTCGGGAATGAGACGATCCATCTCCGATGAGCCGAGGAAGAGATCGACTTCAGGCAGCGCGTCAATTAGCTCGTCTTTGTGCCGCTGGACCATGCAGCCGACGCCGACGACCGCCTTGCAGTGCCCTTCGTCCTTGAGGCGGCCGGCCTCGACCAAGGCGTCGATCGATTCTTTCTTCGCCGCATCGATGAACCCACACGTATTGACGACGATCACGTCGGCCTCGGCCATGTCCTCCGTGTACGAGGCACCGCGGTCGGCGAGCTGCGCGACGTAGCGTTCGGTGTCGACAGTATTCTTGTCGCAGCCGAGGGTGATGACGGAGACCTTCATGTCGGGAGGTACGGCGGGCTAGAGCTGGATGCAAGCATCGCTGGAAGTTAGTTGCCGCGCAGGGTCTTCTGTACGGCCGCGAGTCATTGGGATCCTCCGATCTTGCGCGAAATGGCTTTGTGTTGTAAAGTACTCTCCATGGACACGCCTCTTTACGCTACCGGCCCTGCCGTCGAGGTCAGCGCCCGAGCGGCCACGTCTCAGCAGATTCCGCGCGCGACGGCTCGAACGATCCTTACGGCGGCGATCCTCCTCGGTATTGACGCCGACGCCCTGATCCGCGACATGCCCGCTGGGCTTGGATTCGGCCTCTGGATCGGCGCCGTCGCGCTCGCCGGCGTCGCCGTACTCCGGCGCGCGGAGCGAGCCGTCTCTCGCGAAACCGCGGCTTGGCTCGGATCCGCGGTGCTGTTCTCGTTCTTCTTCGCATGGAGAAACTCGGAGGTCCTGCTCTTCTTCGACTTCTGTGCGACTGTCGCGTGCTTGGGCATGGCCGCCGTCGCCAGCGGCAACGCGAGCGCGGGGCTATTGGCGCGACGACTCCGCGATACCGTGGCCGCCGGACTGGCCGTCATCGGCGGCGTGATCGTCGGCATCGTTCCACTCGCGCTGCGCGAGATGTTCGCGCCCGGCGAGCCGAAGCAGTTGACCGGCCGTGTCTTGCCGCTGGCGC
>Ga0207667_10011684_pt1 | contig 10187 bp, 13 predicted proteins | sample KBSCornC52_FD_184301 | JGI IMG/M metagenome (GOLD analysis project Ga0207667, IMG submission 184301) | Corn rhizosphere microbial communities from Kellogg Biological Station, Michigan, USA - KBS Corn C5-2 (SPAdes) (version 2) | ecosystem: Host-associated > Plants > Roots > Rhizosphere > Soil ...
GCCGGAATTCTGGTCGATGACGATCTTGGCCGGCTGGTCGGTATCGACGACCAGTTGCTCGATGTCGGTCAGCAGGTCGACGATATTGCCGTTGAAGTTCGGGGGCAGGGTGAGGCGCACCGTCGCGGGGTCTTCAGGGGTTGCTGTAGGTTTGCCGATGAAATCGTTGATCGACATGGCAATGCGGCGCGCCGTGGTCAGGTCGGGATTGCGCAAGGCGAGGCGCAGCGAGCGCTGCGAGCCGAGCTTGAAGTCGATCTCGCGCTCGATCAGGCCGCCCGAGGCGATGCGGCCGGTGGTCGGCACGCCCGAAATCACCGTGGTGGCGTCGCCCTGGGCCTTGAAGCCATTGATGGAGACCGGCCCCTGGCCGATGGCGTAGACTTCGCCGTCGGCGCCGAGCAGCGGGGTCACCAGCAGGGTACCGCCCTGCAGGCTGGTTGCGTCGCCCAGAGAAGCGACATCGACGTCGAGCCGGCTGCCCTGGGTGGAGAAGGGCGGCAGGTTCGCGGTCACCATTACGGCGGCGACGTTGCCGGTCCGCATGTTCTCGCCGCGCGTGTTGACGCCGAGACGTTCCAGCATGGCCTGCAGGCTCTGCTTGGTGAAGGGCGAGTTGGAGAGCCCGTCGCCGGTGCCGTTTAGGCCGACGACCAGGCCATAGCCGACGAGCTGGTTGTCGCGCACGCCCTCGATATTGACGATGTCCTTGATGCGGGCGGTAGCGGCCTGCGCGGCGGTAAGCGGCGTGAGGCTCACGATGAGCGCCATCAGGCTGGTCAGCACGGCGCGCAGCAGCAGAGCAAGCATTGGTATCCCCATTCCGGCGCACTCCCCATTCTCACGGGGTGGCGTCGGCTGGAGCGTTGCGAATTCCGTGCCAAGGGCCGCAAGCTGGTCGATCCCTGTAGGTAACCTATTGTAGTGGCGCCGGAATTTAGCGGAGACGGGGTAATGGCAGGCGGTCGACACGGAGGCGCCAGGCCGGCGGTCGGCAATTCCTGCCGGGCCGGTTAAGCGGATGTTAACCAATCGCGGCCGATTTTGCCGGGGTTCGCTCTCCACCCAAGATAATCGAGTCCCGACGTGCGGATCGACGGCAATTCTCCCCTCAAGACCGGCAGCTACGCGGCGCTGGGCCGGCGGGCCGAGGCGGGGGTGTCGTTTGCGCCCGAGGGCGGGGTGGCGGCCAGTCGGGCCCCGGCGACGCCGGCGGCCGGGGGGCTGAGCGGCATTGAGGCGCTGATTGCGCTACAGGCCGCGGACGATGTGACGCTGGCGCGCAAGAAGGCGCTGCGGCGCGGCCATCAATTGCTCGACACGCTCGACGACGTGAAGGCCGACCTGCTGTTCGGCCGGGTCAGCGAGGGCAAACTCAACCAGTTGCTGGCCCTGCTCGGGCAGGCCCGGGAGCAGACCTCGCCGGGTCTCGATTCCGCGCTTGCCGACGTTGAACTCAGGGCGCGCGTGGAACTTGCCAAGTTCGGCCGCTACGCCGCGGCGTGATCCCGGCTAAAACCCCGCGCCGCCGCTATTAATCACCCTTCGTTAACCGGCTTGCCCGATGCGGGGCACGCCATTATAAGGGCCGAACTTAGGAGCGTCCCCTGGAGTTGAGTCTTCTATGCAAGCTGGCGTTGCCATCCTCGACTATCGGCCGACCGAAACCGAACCTTTCATGAACCCCCGACAGCGCGAATATTTCCGCGCCAAGCTCGAACACTGGAAAGACGACATCCTCAAGGAAAGCCGGGAAACCCTCGACAGCCTGCAGGAAGAAAACCAGAACCACCCCGACATGGCGGACCGCGCCTCCTCGGAAAGCGACCGGGCGCTGGAATTGCGCACCCGCGACCGGCAGCGCAAGCTGATCGCCAAGATCGATGCTGCCCTGAAGCGCATCGACGACGGCACCTACGGCTTCTGCGAAGAAACCGGCGAGCCGATCGGGGTTGCCCGGCTCGACGCCCGCCCGATCGCCACGCTGAGCCTCGAAGCCCAGGAAATGCACGAGCGCCGCGAAAAGGTTTATCGGGACGAATAGCGGTTGGCGGCCCCCTTGGCCGCCGCCCGAATTTCGAGCCAGAGCTGGCGTTCGTGCTCGGCGTCGGCCAGCGCCCGGTGGGCAATCGGCCAATTGGCGGCTGCCTCCTGCACTTGCCTGATCACGCCGTTCGCTAACGTTTCGATAGCGTCGGGCGGCACGGTTGGTCGCAGCCCTTCAGTCGCCGCTTCCCATTGCACCCGATCGGTATCAAGAAGCCGAAGGGCGTGGCGCGGCAGGCCGCCGGCCCGCAGCAGCACGCTCAGCCATTTGCCGTCCCAGGAGGGCGAACTGGCGTAGACCGGGTGGCCGCCGAGTTCGGCCAGCAGCCGCGCCGCGACAACCTCGGCAGCGGTGCCATGGATCTCGAGATCGGCACGCAGAATGCCGTGGATGGCGGCGGCACGCTCGTCCCAATCGGTCCAGGCTGGCGCGGGGCGGATCAGGTGCGTCTCGGAGCGGCCGTCCTCGAACACCCATGCCACCTCGATCGGATAGCTGTCCTTGCCCAGCGATGACGCCTCGAAGTCGAGAAAGGCCCGCATCACCGGCACGCCGCGGCGCGGCCTTCGAGCAGGGATTTTTCGCGGGTGTTGCGGGTCATGGCGGCGGCGCGGGTGAACTCGGCGCGGGCTTCGGGCAGTCGGCCGAGTTTTTGCAGCAGGTCGCCACGGACGCTGGGCAACAGGTGATAGTGCTGCAGCGCCGGCTCGTCGGCGAGGGCATCGACGAGGGCCAGCCCGGCCGCTGGCCCCTCGGCCATGGCCACGGCAACGGCCCGGTTCAGTGCGACGACCGGCGAGGGGGCCACCCGCTCGAGGCTGGCATAGAGCGCGGCGATCGCCGGCCAGTCGGTGTCGGCGGCCCGGTGGGCGCGGGCATGGCAGGCGGCGATGGCCGCCTGCAGCGCGTAGAAGCCTTCGTGCCCGCCCAGCGCCTGGGCCGTGGCGAGCGCGACGAGGCCGCGGCGGATGAGCAACTGGTCCCAGCGGCGGCGATCCTGGTCGAGCAGGAGCACCGGCTCTCCGTCCGGGCCGAGGCGGGCGGCCAGCCGCGAGGCCTGGATCTCCATGAGGGCGACAAGTCCGTGCACTTCCGGTTCGCGCGGCGACAGGCCGGCGAGGATGCGGCCGAGGCGCAGGGCCTGCTCGCACAGTTCGCGGCGCAGCCAGTCGGCGCCGGCGGTTGCCGCATAGCCTTCGTTGAAGATCAGGTAGATGACCCCCAGCACCGAGGCCAGCCGCTCCAGGCGGTCCGCGCCGCGCGGCACCTCGAACGGCAGCCCGGCTTCGGCGAGGGTGCGCTTGGCGCGCACGATGCGCTGCGCGATCGTCGGCTCGGGCACGAGGAAGGCGCGGGCGATCTCCTCGGTGGTGAGCCCGCCGACGAGGCGCAGGGTGAGCGCGGCGCGCGATTCCGGCGAGAGGGCGGGGTGGCAGGCGGTATAAATGAGGCTCAAGAGGTCGTCGCCGATGTCGTCGTCGAGCCGCTTGTCGGGATCGGGCGCCTCGTTGTCGGTCTCGATGTCGTAGGCGAGGATGTCGAGCTTGCGGGCCGCCATCTTGTTGCGGCGGAAGTAGTCGAGCGCCCGGCGCCTGGCGGTCGTCATCAGCCAGGCCCCGGGCCGATCCGGCACACCCGTCTCGGGCCACTGCCGGAGCGCGATGAGGAGAGCGTCCTGGGCCAGGTCTTCGGCCAGTCCCACGTCGCGCACGATGCGGGTCAGCCCCGCGATCAGGCGCGGAGCCTCGATGCGATAGGTCGCCTCGATGGCGCTGTGCGTGGCGTCGGTCCTCATGGCCGCACCACAGCAGCTTGGCCGTCGCCGGGCAAGGGGCCGGCGCAGGTCCCTGTCGGCATCGTCGGTGCCGGGCCGCGGTCTAGCCCGTGATCGGCTTCTGGTTTGCCTCGCGCCAGGCGGCCTCCCTGGCGAGGTGCTCCCCGGAAACGCTGTCGAGGGGGAAATCCGACGCCTCGAACACCTTCCTGAGCTCGATTTCCTGGCCCTCCTCGAACGGGATGCGCTTCACCCATTCAAGCGCGTCCTCCTTCGATTTCACGTCGATCAGCCAGAAGCCGGCGATGAGTTCCCGGGTCTCGGCAAAGGGCCCGTCGGTGACCTTGAGCCGGCCCTCCTCGAGCTTCACCCGAGCCCCGTGGCGGCTCGCCTGCAAGCCTTCGGCGGCGAGCAGTATGCCGGCCTCGATGAGCTGCTCGTTGTAGCGGCCCATGGCCGCGATCAGTTCGGAACTCGGCATGATTCCCGCTTCGGAGTCCGGGGAGGCCTTGACGATCATCATGAAGCGCATGTCGTTCTCCCCGCACTAGTAGTTGTAGCCGCCCTCGATCGGGCGGACGGTGACTTCGATGTCGGGGATGCCATGGTCGATGTGCAGCTTGATGAAGTCGTGCGCCATTTGCTTCGCCGCCTCGAGGGACGGCGCTTCCATGACGGCGTAGCCGCCGATGACTTCCTTGCTCTCGGAGAAGGGACCATCGGTAATGCGGCCCTTCTGCGCCCGCACGACCGCCCCCTGGGCCGGCGGCATGAGGCCGGCGGTCGAAATCAGGGCGCCGTCCTCGATGGATTTCTGCATGTAGGGGCCCATCGCCTCCATGAGGGCTTCGGGCGGCGTCGCCGTGCCGTCGATGTATTCCTGCGGCGGGTTGACGGTCATGAAGTAGCGCATTGGCATCTCCTTTTGGGTCGAGTGGTTGGAAGTCCGGTCAGGGGCCGCCGAGTTCGGCGGAACCGCTGGATAGGTCAATGGGCGTCCCCGAGGGGGTTGCGGCCGCGGGCAGCGAGTTCGGCGCGCAGCTTCTCCTCTTTCTCCCGCAGCTCGGCCGTGAAGGCCGCGCCGAAATCCTCCGCTTCGTAGATCTGGCGGATTTCGATCTCCACCTCGCCGTTGCCGTCGAGCCTGGGCCATTTCCTGACCCATGCGATGGCTTCCTCGCGTGAGGCGCATTGAATGATGGTGAAACCAGCGACCAGTTCCTTGGTCTCGGCGAAGGGGCCGTCGGTGACGGTGGGCCGGCCGCCGTGGAATTTCACCCGCGCGCCCTTGCGGCTCGGCTGCAGGCCGTCGCCGGAGAGCAGCACGCCGGCCTTGGCCATTTCCTCCATGTAATTGCCCATGGCGGTGAACAATTCCTCGGTCGGGATGTCCTCGGCTTCAGTTTCGGCGTCCGCCTTGCGGATAATCAGGAAGCGCATTTTCGACTCCTTGTTTGCGGGCAACGGCGCCTTCGGCACGCCGCTTCTGGTGACACGACGAACGAGCGGCCGAAAAATCGACATGGATGTCGCAGATTGTCTTGTCGTTTCTTTGAGCCGACCGGCCATTTCGCCGTTTGTCTCGAAAACACAAGGGTTTGCGAGGGGGGTTAGACGATGCGATTCGACGCGACGCTGCTCCAGGAGGGCAGGAATGCCACGGGCATCGAAGTGCCGCGGGCCATTGTCGAGGCACTGGGGCCGAGCCGCAAGCCCGCCGTGACGGTCAGCCTCAACGGCTTTTCCTATTGCACCACCGTCGCTTCAATGGGCGGCCGGTTCATGTTGCCGGTCAGCCGAGAGCGGCGGGAGGCCGCCGGACTGAAGGCGGGCGATGTGGTCGAGGTCGAGATCGCGCTCGATACCGAGCCGCGGGAAGTGGTGCTGCCGGCCGACTTCGCCGCGGCGCTGGGGGCCGAGCCCGAGGCTGGCGCGGTCTTCGATGGGCTCGCGCATAGCCACAAGCAGCGGCACGTGCTGCCGATCGAGGCGGCGGCAACCGCCGAGACCCGGGCGCGCCGCATCGCCAAGGCCATCGAGGCGCTGAAGGCCGCCGGCGGTTGAGGTAGCAGACATCGACATTTCGGTCCGTCGTCGCAAGCCCGAGTCAGAAGCCCCCTCATCCGTCGCTTAGCGCCACCTTCTCCCGCGAGGGGAGAAGGAAGAAGCCGTGCCCCATCATTCCCTCCTTGCGGGAGAGGGTGCCGGCAGGCCAGTGAGGGGTGGGCCACGAGTTCAGCGTCGCTGAATGCCGATTCAGTCTAGTTTGCCCGGCGAAACCAGCCGCGCACCGTCGTCTTAATGGTGCGCGCCAGCCGCGCCGAGGCCCGCCAGAGGGCGGTCGATCTCGCCCAGTCGAGCCCGATCTGCCGGAGGCCGGCAAGCCAGGTCATCAGCTTCTTGAACCAGCCGATACGCATCAATGGCGCATGGGCGGCGTGGTAGATGCGGTCTACAATGAGAAGACTGGCGAGGTGCGAGATGACATAAAGGATACCGCCCTGCACCAGATGGCCGATGCCGAACCAGTAGAGCGCGAACGCCTTGATCGGCTCGATGATGACGAAGGGGACGGCGAGCGCCAGCAGCGCGGCGTAGGGTGGCAGCCGGCCGAGGCGGGCGCCGATCGCCTCGAACAGGCGCAGCCGGGCGAGCGCCGCGAACAGCGGCCGCAACAGTGGGAACAACAGCTCGTCGAGCAGCGTCCAGAGGATCAGCAGGATCGACAGCAGCACGCGGCCGACAAGGCGCAGTGGCGCGAGCCACGGGGATGGAGACGGTGGCGCTTTTCCGCCGTCAGCCATGCTGAGGCCGGCCCTGTCCCATCGGGTCATGGCCGCGATAGCGGGAATCACCGTTTTGGATCAGCGCCGGGCGCGCGAGAAACAGAGCTTCCCGCTTTCGCGGGAACGACCAGCCCTTTAAGCCTCGCGCGGCGGCCGGAGACTCGTTCCTACGCCCCATAGCGCCGCTCCAGATGAGCGATGAAATATTTCGCATTCAGCGGTTCGCCGGTGGCGCGGCGCATCAGTTCGGGCGTCGACCAGCGCGAGCCCTCGCTCCAGATGTGATCGCGGCGCCAGCCATTGATGGCCTCGAAGCGGCCATGGCTAAGCTCGTCGCGAACCTTCGGGTTGGCCTTTTCGATGGCTGCCCATTGCTGCGCCGCCAGCATGGCGCCCAGCGTATAGGACGGGAAATAGCCCAGCGCGCCGCTCGGCCAGTGCACATCCTGCATCGGACCATCGCGCGGATTGTCGATGGTCGACAGGCCGAGATAGTCGCGCATCCTGGCGTCCCACGCCTCGGGCAGGTCGGCGACGGCGAGTTTGCCGGTGACCAGCTCCTGCTCCAGTTCATAACGCAGGATGACGTGCAGCGGATAGGTCACCTCGTCGGCATCGACGCGGATCAGGCCGCGCTCGACCAGATGGACGTGCGCGAGGATGTCCTCGAGCGTCCAGCCGGTGAGTGCCTCGGCGCCGAGATATTGCCGCACCAGCGGCTCCGCCCATTGCCAGAATTCGGTGCTGCGGGCGATCTGCTTTTCGACGAACAGGCTCTGGCTCTCGTGCACGCCCATGCCGCGGGCCTTGCCCAGCGGCCAGTGGCTCCAAGCCTTGGGCAGGTTCTGCTCGTACAGCGCATGCCCGGTCTCGTGCAAAATCCCCATCAGCGAGGACAGGAAGTCGGTGGTGACGTAGCGCGTCGTCAGGCGTACGTCGGTCGGCACGCCGCCGCAGAACGGATGGTGCGAGATATCGAGACGGCCGTGGTCAAAGTCGAAGCCGATGGCCTGCATCAGTTCGAGCCCGAGAGCGCGCTGGCGGTCGACGGGGTAGGGGCCCTGCAGCGGCTTCAGCGGCTGCCTGGCGAAGCGCTCGGCCTGTCGGTCGAGGGCGGCGGGGACGAAATTCCTGAGGAAGCTCTTCAGTTCGTCGAAGATCGGGGTGATCTCGGCGGTGCGGTTGCCAGGATCGAACTGCTCCATCAGCGCGTCATAGGGCGCGAGGCCGAGAGCGTCGGCGCGCAACGCAGCCTCCTCGCGCACCAGCGCCACGACGCCTTCGAGGGCCGGGGCAAACGCTTGCCAGTCGTTTTTCGCCCTGAGTTCGCGCCACAATTGTTCGCAGCGCATGCGCATCTCGACCTGCCGCTCGACAAAGGCGGCGGGCAGGCAGGTCCGGTTGGTGTATTCGCGGCGGAACTCCTTGACGGCGAGTTTCCGGTCGCCGTCGAGCCCCTCGGCCTCCGCCGCCGCCAGCCAGTCGCCGACCTCCGGCGCGGTGATCCGGGCGTGATAGAGGCCGGCCAGCCCGGCCACCGACTCGGCCCGCTTCTCGCCGCCACCCGCCGGCATGTTGGTCGCCTCGTCGGCGCTGAGAATGGCAATGGCGTGCTCGATCGCTTCGAGCTGGTGACCGAGGGCGTCGAGCCGGGCAAAGGCGGAATTGGTCTTGGTCATGTCGATCCAGTGGGGCAAGCGGCGGGCCGTTACTGGCTAGCCTCCCCATCCGCTTACCGCAAGCCGTCAGCGCAAGGAGTCGGTACCGCGCCCGTTGCGCTGCGCTCCCATGGCGATAGCAAGGGCGATACCAAGGGCGATGCCAATTCCGATGCCCGCGGCATAGCTGTGCAGCATGGCGCCGATGCCGGCGCCGATAACGACGCCAACTATGATGCCGACGGTAAGGTGACGGGTCATTGCGCGCCTTTCCCCAGTGGTTGTCGATGCGGTTATGTATGACAGGTAGGCGTGCCGGGCCGAATTTGAAGGGGAAGGGCGCGGCCATCGGGGAGAAGGCCGCGCCCTTTGAACCCAGCCCGCGCCAATGGGGGATTGCGCGGGTGGGGAAACTGCCCTTCCCCTATGGGGAGAGGGGCGAGGGCTAGAACGGAAGGATGGCGTCCATCACCTGCTGCCCGTAGCGGGGTTGCTGCACGTCGGTGATCTGGCCGCGGCCGCCATAGGCGATGCGGGCCTCGGCGATCTTGCTGGACGGGATGGTATTGTCCGAACCGATATCTTCGGGCCGCACGACGCCGGCGATGATCAGGTCGCGGATTTCGAAGTTGACCCGGACCTCCTGGTGGCCCTCGATGACGAGGTTGCCATTGCCGAGCACCTGCGTCACCACGGCGGCGACCTGGGTGTCGACCGTCTCCGAGCGGTTGACCGAACCGCTGCCGGTGTTGGCCATGGAGGAATTGATGTCGATCGCCTTGCTCGGATCGGTGCCGGCGAGCGGGGTCGAGGCGGTCGCGGCGGTGAACAGCGAGCCGAGCACGCCGCCGGCTCCGGCGCCGTTGGCGGCCGTGCGGGCGCTGGCCGTCTGGTTGGCGATCTGCGCCTTGTCGGCGATGGTCACCTGCACCAGCAGGATATCGCCGATCTTGTGGGCCCGCTGGTCCTTGAAGAAGCCCTTGGCATCGTTGGAGAACAGTGAATTGGGCTGGTAGTAGGCCTGTTCCGGGGGCGGCATCGGCATCGACACCGGCTGGTAGCCGGGCTGGGTCGTCGGGTTCTGGATGGCGGTGAGCTTGGGCGCTTCGCCGACGCTCGCCAGCTTGTCGAGCGTGGCGCACCCGCCGAGCAGGACGATCAGGGAAGCGGCGGCGGCAAATTTCAAGGCGATCATGATCGTATCCCGTTAGAGGCCGGCGACGCTGAGCGGAGCGGTCGTCACTTCGACGGCGCCATCGGCCCGGGCGATGCCGTGAACCATGCGCTTGCTGGCGCCATTGAGGACGGTGACCGGCTGGCCGAGGCTGGCCGCATTGAGCGCCGTACCCTTGATGGTGAGGGTCAGCGGGCCGGAGTGGAGGTAGACCGTCACCGGATCGTTCCGGGCGATGAGCTGCGGGTCGGCGACGTCGGAGACTTTCAGCACCATGCCGGCACGGCTCTGCCGCTGCAGCTGCTTGCCGATGAGCTGGTCCAGGGTGGCGATGTTGCCGTTCTCGACGAAGCGCAGCGGCACCTTCTGCATGACGATATCGTCTGCCTTGAGCAGCGTGCCGGCGGCCAGCGTCGCGTCGAGCTGGGGCGCCAGCACCATCTGGTCGAGGCGGCCGGTGACGTCGAGCGGCCGGTCAATGCCGGCGAGGCTGAAGCGGGCAGCAAACAGCCCGGTCTCGGGGGCGTAGCGCAGGTTGACCAGTGCCACCGGATCGGCCACCGCGGCGGCGCTGAGCCCGTTGAGCGCGGTATCGAAGCTGGCTTGCAGGCTGACGCCGTTCGCCAGGGCGCCACGCGCCTTGAGGTCGGCGGTCATCAGGGCGGTGAGCGTTGTGCCATCGACCGGTACGGCGAGCCGGGTGACGCGGACATTGTCGGCGCCGGCGGCATCGAATTCGGCGAGCCCG
>Ga0207667_10011687_pt1 | contig 10186 bp, 9 predicted proteins | sample KBSCornC52_FD_184301 | JGI IMG/M metagenome (GOLD analysis project Ga0207667, IMG submission 184301) | Corn rhizosphere microbial communities from Kellogg Biological Station, Michigan, USA - KBS Corn C5-2 (SPAdes) (version 2) | ecosystem: Host-associated > Plants > Roots > Rhizosphere > Soil ...
GGCGGAGCTGGTCCTCGATCTGCGCGCCCAGCGTCGCCGGGCCGTTGCGGTCGAGGGAGACGAGGAGCTCGATCGACTGACTGGTATCGTCCATCGCCGAAAAAGTGGACCTGGTGCGTGTACCAGTCGCAGTCTACCGTGTGACGCATGCACTCGATCACCTCCACTCCCGGGGCGCTTCGCCTCTTCGCCATCTCCGTCCTCGCCCGGCTGCCGCTCCCGACCCTCAGCATCGGCCTTTTGGTGCACACTCGCCATCTCACGGGTTCGTTCGCGGCCGCCGGACTGGTGGCCGGCGCCTACGGCGCGGCGCTCGGCGTCGGCGGCCCGTTCCTCGGCCGGCTGGTCGACCGCTGTGGCCAGACCCTGGTGCTGATCGGCAGCGCCGGGGCCTCGGCGGCACTCCTGGGCGCCATCGCGCTCATGCCGGCCGGCGCGCCCGTCCCGGCGCTCGTCGCCCTGGCATTCGGCATCGGCCTTGCGTCGCCGCCGCTCGGCGCCTGCCTGCGCACCGCGCTGCCGCGGATCCTGCCCGACCGGGAGGCCGTGCGTGCCTCCTACACCCTCGACGCGACCGCCGTGGAGCTGACCTGGATCCTGGGCCCGCCGCTGGTGCTCGCCCTCGGTGCCGCCAGCTCGACCGGCATCGCTCTGGCCGTCTCGGGCGCCGTCCTCCTGGCGGCGACCGCCGCGTTCGCGGCCGAGCCCGCCTCACGCGGCTGGCGCCCGTCCGGCGACGGCGATTCCGGCCGCGGCGGCTGCCTGGGCTCCCCGGCGATGCGCACTCTCGTGCTCGTGTTGATCGCCGTCGGCGTTCTCTTCGGCGCCGTCGAGGTGGGCGTCGCGGCCGCCACCGCGGGGCTCGGCAGCACCGCGTCGGCCGGCCCGCTGCTCGGCCTGTGGGGCGCCGGATCGCTGATCGGCGGAATGGCCGCCGTCCGCCTCGGGGCGGGCCTGCGCGGCGCGTCCGGGCTCGCGCTCGTGCTCGCCGCGCTTACCTGTGGTCACCTGCTGCTCGTCGCGGCCGCCGGCAGCGTGCCCGCGATGGCGGCCGTGCTCGTGCTCGGCGGCACGGCGATCGCGCCGACGTACGCCGTCGTCTACGCCATGGTCGACGACGCGGCGCCGGCCGGCACCGAGACCGAGGCGTTCGCCTGGCTCGGCACCGCCGTCGCGATCGGCGCGGCCGCCGGCTCGGCCGTCGCCGGCGCGGCCGCCGACCACGCCGGGCCGCAGGCGGCGTTCGTCCTCGCAGCCGCTGCCGGAGCCGTATCCGTGGCGCTGGCCGTCGCCCGTGGGCGCCACCTGTCACCCGCAAGCGCTCACCCTCTAGTCGAGGGTAATGGTCCTCGGAGTACCGGTGCCGGCTGGGGCGGCTCGATGGCCACCCGCGGCAGTCGCCGATCGAGCCAGGCTGGGAAGACCCAGGTGGCGCCGCCCAGGATCTGGAGGACGGCGGGCAGCAGGATCATCCGGATGACGATCGCGTCCAGAAACACCGCGCTCGCCAGACTCACGCCGAACAGCTCCAGCCCGCGGTTGTGACCACCCACGAACGAGAGGAAGACGACGATCATGACCGCGGCGGCGGCGGTCACGACCCGTCCGGTCCGTACCAGCCCGACGCGGATCGACGTGGTCGTGTCGCCCGTCCGCCTCCACTCCTCGTGGATCCTGCTGACGAGGAACACCTGGTAGTCCATCGAGAGCCCGAAAACGATCGCGAACACGACCACCGGCACGTACGCATCGATGGGGCCGGGTCGGACACCGAACGCGCTGCCCAGCCAGCCGTGCTGGAAGATCGCCGTGGCGACGCCCATCGATGCGCCGATCGACAGCAGGTTCATGGCCGCTGCCTGAACGGGGATCACGAGCGAGCGGAAGACGACCATGAGGAGCAGCGCCGAGAGGGCGACGACGACACCGACGAACAACGCCAGCTTGGAGTGGAGTACGTGGGAGAAGTCGATCGCGGTGGCGGTCCACCCGCCGATGTACACGCGCATCCCCGACGCGGCCGCCACGGGCGGGATCACGGCCGCACGCAGGTGCCGCACGAGCGTCGCCGTGGCGGCGTCCTGCGGCCCGGACGATGGGGCCACCGAGATGATCGCGGCCGTCCGCGCGGCATTCAGTCGCGGAGCGCCGACCGCGGCCACACCGGGCGTGTCGCGAAGGGCCAGGGTCAGGCGCCGGACGCCGATCGTGGCGCCGGGACGGGGCAGCTCCGCGGCGACCTCGAGCGGTGCGTTGGCGCCGCGCCCGAATCCGGCCGCGAGCAGGTCGTAGGCCTTCCTGGTCGTGGTCGAGCGCTGGTCGTTACCGGCATCGCTCAGCCCCAGCCGTAGCGAGATCACCGGGGCCGCGAGCGCCAGCATCAGGATGGTGGCCGCAACGGCCGTCGGCCAGGGGTGGTGCTGGATCGCTCCGATCCACCGCGTCCACAGGCGCGATTCCCCGGCTGTCGTCCGCCCCCGCCGCCCGCGTCCGAGCCGGTCGCCCAGCAGGCTGAGCAGTGCCGGCAGGAGCGTCGCCGACGCGGCCAGCATCAGGACGACCGTCACCGAACCGGCGACCCCGATGCTGTCCAGGAACCCAACCCCGAGCGCGAACATGCCGAGAAGCGCGATCACGACGGTCATTCCTGCGAAGAGGACGGCGCGGCCGGCGGTGTCCATCGCAGACTCGAGCGCGGCCGCGACGTCGCCGCCGTTCTCGCGGTACGCCTGCCGGTAACGGGTGACGATGAAGAGCGCGTAATCGATCCCGACGCCGAGCCCGATCATCGCGGCGACCTGTGGAACGAAGAACGCCATGTCGACCGCGTGACTCGTGAAGGCGACCAGCCCGAGGCCGGTACCGAGCCCGAAGAGCGCCGTCACGATCGGCAGACCCATCGCCAGCAACGACCCGAAGCTGAGGAGTAAGACCACGATTGCGGCGGCGAGGCCGATCGCGGTCGCCGCGCCCAGGGAGGGCCTCTGGGTCTGCTCGATCGCCTGGCCGCCGAGCTCGACCTCGAGCCCGGGCGAGTGGATCGATCGGGCCGTTCGGACGACAGCGTCGATCGCCGTGGTGGGGAGGTCGCCCGCCGGTTCGTCGAACGTCACGGTCGCGTACCCGATCCTCCCACCTGGAGCGATCGAATCAGGAGGCGCGCCTCGCCCGAACGGTGCCGCCACGTCGGCCACATGCGGCAACGCCGCGATCCGGGACAGCGACCGCCTGATCGAGGCGCGGGTGGCCGGCGCGGTCAGCGACCCGGTCCGGGCGCGGTAGACGATCTGGTCCTGATCACCCGCAACCGCGGGGAAGCGCGTGTCCAGGAGGTTCACCGCCCGGGACGAGTCCGTCCCGGGCAGCGACAGGTTGTTCTGGAACCTGCTCCCGGCCGCCATCGAGGCCGCCGAGACCAGGGCGAGCGCGACAGCCCAAGCCGCGAGCACGAGCCGGCGGTGCCGGGCGCTGAAATGCGCGAGGCGACGCATCTCAGCGCACCGCCGAACGCGTGAAGACGCGGATCGACACGGCGGTCAGGACGGCGGCGAAGAGCGCGACGACTCCCAGGCTGAGCGCGGCCATCATGCTGGTCGAGCTCATGCCCCAGATGTTCTCGAGCCCGCTGCGGTCGCCGAGCAGGCCGTAGCGCACCAGCGCAAGGCCGTGTGTCAGGGGCAGCAGCTTCGAGAAGTACGTGAGGCCCTGAGGCATCGCGACGATGGGAAAGAGCGACCCGGCCAGGAACCACGGCACGATTGCGATGGCCGGAACGCGCGAGATGTACTCCTCCTGTCGCGGGACGCGGGCCGCGAGCGTCTCGGCGATCCCGTACATGCCGACGGCGAAGAGCGTCGCCGCTGCCGCAAACCACAGCGTCCCCGACGCCGAGGCGTTGAAGTCGATCCCGCGCGCCAGGGCGGCGACGATCAGCACGCCGACCTGGAGCGCCGTCACGCCGAGGGCGACGACGAGGTTCGCGAGCACGAGCAGCGTCCGGGGGATGGGGGCTGCCAACAGCTCCGGCTGGGCGCCGGTCTCACGGTCGCCGATCACGCCGAGCCCGGCGAACATCGTGTTCAGCGGGATCAGCAGGCCGAGCGTGCCCGTGGCGACGTACGCCTCGTAGGCGGCGCTGGTGTGCAGTGCGTTTCGCAGCGCCGGTGCGATCACGAGCGCGAACAGCACCGGGGTCAAGAGGGGCACGATGAGCTCGCGCGGCGTCCGGGCCGTGAGGGTGAACCGGCGCCGCACCAGCGTGGCGAGCGCCTGGAGGCTGATGAAGGCCGGCGCCTTGCGCGCGACCGGCACGGGAGAGGCGAGGGTGGACATGTGCGTCAGGTCTCCTTCGAGGTCAGGCGGCCGCGGAGATGCGGTCGCCGGTGAGGCGCAGGTAGACGTCGTCGAGGGTGGGCGGGCGGCTGCCGATCGAGGTCACGGGCAGCCCGATGCGGCCGATCGCGGCGATGGCATCAGCGGCGCTGCGATCGCGGAGGGGGACGGTGAGCGTCGAGCCGACCACGAACGCGCTGTCGTCGGCGATGCGCTGTGCCTGCAGGACGGCGAGGCCGGCCTGCGCGTCACCGGCGACGCGGAGCTCGACGATCTCGCGGCCGAGGCCGGCCAGCAGCGCGGCGGGCGTGTCCAGGGCGACGATCTCGCCGAGGCGCATCACCGCGACCCGGTCGCACAGCCGCTCGGCCTCGTCCAGGTAGTGGGTGGTCAGGACGATGGTCATCTCCGACCGTGCCCGCAGGGTCCCGATCACGTCGAGGAGCTCGTGCCGGATGCGAGGATCGAGGCCGACAGTGGGCTCGTCCAGGAAGAGCACGCGCGGGCTGGAGACGAGCGCGCGCGCGATCTCGAGGCGGCGCCGCTGCCCGCCGCTGTAGGTGGCGACGGGCCGGTCGACGATGTCGTCGAGGCCGAACATCTCGACGCCCTCGGCGATGCGGTCGCGGGCGATCGATTGATCGACCCGCCACAGCCGGGCATGCAGCTCCAGGTTGCGCCGGCCGGTGAGCGGGCGGTCGATCACGGCGTCCTGGAAGACGACGCTCGAGATGCGGCGGGCCGCGAGCGGCTGCCGGGCGACGTCGTAGCCCGCCAGGCGGGCCGTGCCGCTGCTCGGGAGGATGGTGGTCGTGAGCATCCCGATGGTCGTCGACTTCCCGGCGCCGTTCGGCCCGAGCAGGCCGAACACCTCGCCGGGGGCCACCTGGAAGTCGACCTCCTTGACCGCCTCGACCTGGCCCGGATAGGTCTTGCCCAGCCGGCGCACGTCGATGATCGGGCGGTCGCGTGAGTCATTGCGCATGTGGCGCTCCTTGCTGTCGTTCACGGTTCACCCGGCCAGTCAAGCGGCGCCCGGGCGGGGCCGCATCGGCTGTATGACCGATATTTCAAACACCTACTTCAAACGAGCGTTTGATTTTCTGCGCGCGAGCGGCGATGATGATCTGGATGTCCCGGGACGCCACCCGTCGCCGCATCCTCGACACCGCCGAGCGCCAGTTCGCGCTGCACGGCTTCGCGGGTACGTCGTTGCGCGGGATCACACGCGAAGCGGGCGTCAACGTCGCCGCGATCCACTACCACTACGGCTCGAAGGAGCAGCTCCTGCGCGCGACGATGGAGCGCATCGTCGCGCCGGTCAACGCCGAGCGCCTGCGCCTGCTGGACGAGGCGATCGCCGGGGCCGACGGGGCGCCCAGCGTCGAGGCGATCCTGAGCGCGTTCCTCTGCCCCGATCTGATTCTGATCCGCGATCTGGGTGAACGCGGCCTGATCCTCGCGCGCTTCTCCGGACGCTCCGCGACCGAGCCCGACGAGGTCGTCGGGCGCGTCCTGCGGGAGGTGTTCGGCGATCTCGGCGCCAGGTTCGTCGACGCCCTGGCCCTGGCCGTGCCGGATGCCCCGGCGGCCGAGCTCTGGTGGCGGCTCCGGTGTGTCGTCGCGATCATCACCTACCTGCTCGCAAACTCCGGCACGACCTTGAGCCTGCTCGACCTCGACGACGTCGAGGGCACGGCCGAGCGCCTCGTCGCGTTCCTGGCTCCAGCGATCCGCTCGCCGCTGCAGTCGGCCGGGGCGATCCCGGAAGTCGCGCGCGCGATGGCGGGAGCGAGCGTCTGATGGCGGTCGTTCGTGCCACGCCGGGCCGGCGGGCGGACGCGGTCCACGAGGTCCGCCTTGCCGAGCTCGTGGCGGCGCTCTCGCTCGCGAGCGACCTGGGCGTGGGGCAGCCGATGGAGCACGTGCTGCGGGGCTGCCTGCTTGCAGTGGGCTTCGCCCGCGAGCTCGGGCTGCCCGACGCGGAGCTTCGCGACGTCTACGACGTGGCGCTGCTTCGCCGCATCGGCTGCATGGCGGACTCGCGGGAGGCGTCGCGTCTCTTCGGCGACGAGCTGGCGGCCCGATCCGGCATCCTGTCGCACGGCTTCACGCGCAGGCCGCAGATCATGGCCTACGCCGTCGGCCGGATCGGCGCCGGGCGCCCGCCGCTCGAGCGTGCCCGCACCCTGGCCGCCACGGCCGTCCGCCTGCCGGGCGTGTGGTCGGAGGCGGCCCGAGCGCACCTCGAGGTCGCCCAACGGCTCGCCGCCGGACTCGGATTCGGCGACTCGGTCGTCACGGCCCTCGGGCAGACGTACGCCCATTGGGACGGCGGCGGCCAGCCGCGCGGGCTTGCCGGCGAAGGGATCGCGCCGGCCGCGCGCATCGTCGCGATCGCGGGCGACGCCGAGATCTTCCATCGCCTGGACGGCCTCGACGCGATGGCCGGCGTGATCGGGCGGCGGGCCGGGCGCTGGTACGACCCTGCGCTCACCCGCCGGTTCCTCGCGGCGGCGCCTGCGCTGACCGCCGGGCTCGAAGGGGTCACGTCGTGGGACGCGGTGCTCGCCGCCGAGCCCTCGCCGAGCCGCTGTCTGTCAGACGGCGACATGGATGCCGCCCTGACCGCCCTCGCCGACTTCGTCGACCTGAAGTCGCCGTACTTCTCCCGCCACTCGCGGGGCGTGGCCGAGCGCGCCGAGGCGGCGGCCAGGCAGCTCGGCCTTCCCGAGGCCGACGTCCGGCTCGTGCGCCGGGCCGGCCTGGTCCACGACCTCGGTAGGGCAGGAGTCCCGAACAGCATCTGGGAGAAGCCCGGAGCGCTCACCGAGTGGGAGTGGGAGCGGGTGCGCCTGCACACGTACTACCTCGAGCGGATGCTGGCGCGGGTGCCCAGCCTGGAGGCCGCGGTGCGCGTCGCCGGCCTGCACCACGAGCGGCTCGACGGGTCCGGATATCACCGTGCCGCGGCGGCCGGCGACCTCTCTGTGGCGGCTCGCGTGCTCCAGGCCGCCGACATGTGCCAGGCGCTCGGCGAGGCCCGTCCGCACCGTCCGGCGCGGACGCCGGGTGAGGCGGCGGACGAGCTTCGCCGCGAAGCACGGGCCGGGCGCCTGGACGGCGCGGCCGTGGAGGCGATGCTCTCCGCCGGCGCGCGCCGGCCGCGCCGGCGGCAATGGCCGGCCGGGCTGACGACTCGCGAGGTCGAAGTGCTGCGGCTCCTGGCCCGCGGCGACACGAACAAGGACATCGCCAGGACGCTGTACGTCTCGCACCGCACGGTCGGTCATCACCTCCAGCACATCTACCGCAAGCTGGGGGTCACGACCCGGGCCGGGGCGACGCTTTTCGGCATGCAGCACGACCTGCTCGCGGCCGACACCGATCCGGTCTGATCAGGCCTGGATACAGGGCATTCAGCCGATGCCCGCCGGCGGGCCCGGAGCACGCAGAGCACCAGCAGCCCTCCCGGGATGAGCGCCAGCGGCGGGGCGAGGATCGCGAGCGGAACGGCCAGAGCCCCGCCGGCCGACGACGAGCGCGACCGCCAGGGTGACGAGCGCGGCGCAACCTCCGGCTAGAGCCGCTCGGCGGCCTCGAGCGCGATCAGCGCGTCGTCCGCGGTGGCCGCGTCGCCGGCGGCGCCGGCCGCGATCCGCTCGGCAAAGGCCCGCGCCTGGGCGCGCAGCGCGACCCGGAACGCCTCGTCGCCGCCCTCGCCCCAGAGCACCCGCTCGAGGGCGTGGCCGGCGGTGCCGAAGACCTCGACCCACACGCAATCGCCGTGGGGGAAGCTCTGGCCGAGAGACACAAATGCGGCGGTGCCGCCTGACAGCGACCCGAGCAGCTGCAGCCCCTCCGGCCCGCCGCCGGCCGGTGGCTGCGCCGAGGCGGCGAACGGGCCCAGCTCCTGCCCGGTCAGCCAGCGCAGCTGGTCGAGCTCGTGCACGCCCATGTCGACCGCGACGCCGCCGCTCGAAGCCCGGAACTCGGGCGTGGGCGGCTCGCCGTCCCACTGGTAGCAGGAGACGAGCGTGAGCTCGCCCAGCTCGCCGCCCAGGATGCGTTCGCGCAGGGCGCGCAGCCCGGGCGCGAACCGGCGCCAGTAGCCGATCTGGAGCATGCAGCCCGCGGCGTCTGCGGCGGCGGCCGCCGCTCGGGCCTCGGCGGCGGTGGTGCCGCACGGCTTCTCGCACAGGATCGGCAGGCGGCGCAGGGCGCACGCCTCGACGAGGGACAGGTGCAGGGGCGACGGCGCCGCGATCAGCACCGCCTCGATGCCGCCGCCGGCGAACGCCGCGTCCAGGTCGGCGAAGGCCGCCGCCCCGGGCGCGGCCCGAAGCGCGGCCTCCCGCGCCGAATCCGCGGGGTCGACGATCGCGTTCACCCGCACCGACGGCTCGTCGCGCAGCGCCTCGGCATGCGTGATCCCCATCCTGCCCGCGCCGACGATCGCGAGGCCTACCGGTGTCGTCACGTGTGCGTTTCGGTCTTTCGGTCGTGATCCACGGGAACGTTCCAAGAGACCCTACCTGGGGCGCGACCCCGCGTGGCGGCTGGGGCAATCATCTACCTTCCCGCGACGGTGTTCCTGTTTCCCTGGTACACGGCGCTGTGCCTCGCCCAGGGCGCGCTCGTGGCGATCCCGGCGGTCGGCCGCGACGCGAGCCGGCGCCACGCCGTGCTCGGCCTGGCCGGGCCGGCGGCGGCGATGGTCATCGGCGTCGGCACCGTGCGGGTCGCCGGCGGCTCCGGCGCCGATCTGCTGGCGTGGCTGGGGACGTTCGCGACGCCAATCCTGGCCGGCGTGCTGGGTTGGGCGGCGCGCTGGCGGTGGCCGTTCCTGACGGCCGTCGCCGCGGCGGTGCTCTACGTGATCGCGTGGCAGGCCGGCGGCCATCTGGCCGAGGCGGCCGGGGCGGCGCTCATCGGCGGTGCCTGCCTCGCCATCGCCGCGATCGTCGGCCCGATCACGCCGGCCCGCTACCTCGCCGTCGGCCTGGTCATCCTGATTGCGGTCGACGTCTACCTGGTGTGGGGGAACCGCCAGGTCGAGCGCACCACCTCGGCGCTCCAGCAGGCGACGCTGCCGCAGGTGGGCGTGTCGTCGCACCAGAGCAAGCCGCTGCCCGCCCTCCAGCAGGTCGACCTCGGCAACTCGAGCATGGGCTGGCTCGACTTCCTCGCCCCCGCGCTGCTCGGCGCCGTCGTCGGCCGCCGCACCCGACCCCGCGTGCGGGCCGCGATCGCGGTCGCCGTCGCGGCGCTGGCCTGGGGCTTCGTGCTCGAGCTGACCTCGCCGATCCCCGCCACCGTGCCGATGCTGGCAGGCCTGGCGGTGACCTGGCCGGGGTGGTGGAGAGGTACCTAGTGCTCCGTCCCGAAAGTCTCTCGCGCTCGGGCGGCTGCAAATCGTCGCCTGGCTGTGTCCTCGGTCGCCCCGGTATCGTCAATATCGGGGCTCCCTGCGTCCTTGCCATGCTCGATTTTCGCTCGCCCGATCATCAAGGAACCTCCGGAACGGAGCACTAGTGCCGCGGGCCGGTCCGCGGCGGCGCGCTCAGGTAGTGCTCGAGCTCGCGCAGCCCGGCCCGGACGTAGCGGCGCTCGGCCAGCCGCCGGCGCCAGCAGGCGCAGTGGCTCGGCAGCACACCGATGGCGACGCAGAGGAGGGCGGCGACGACGGCCAGCGCGCCCGCCGCCAGCATGGCGGTGTCGAAGGCCCGGCCGTATGCGAAGAGCGAGTGCATCGACTGGGCCACCGTCCGCCTCTCAGTCTCCGCCGTCGGGTGGGGCCATGTGGAGGACGCCGGTCGCCCGCTCGCCGTCCTGCTCGAGCCGGTGCTCGGGG
>Ga0207667_10011689_pt1 | contig 10186 bp, 8 predicted proteins | sample KBSCornC52_FD_184301 | JGI IMG/M metagenome (GOLD analysis project Ga0207667, IMG submission 184301) | Corn rhizosphere microbial communities from Kellogg Biological Station, Michigan, USA - KBS Corn C5-2 (SPAdes) (version 2) | ecosystem: Host-associated > Plants > Roots > Rhizosphere > Soil ...
AGGGCGGCCCGCGCCTTCACCGGGAACAGCCGCACCAGCCAGTGCCAGATGCCGCGTCCGTCGATCAGCAGGAAGAGCGTCGAGAACAGCACGATCAGGATTCCGGCGAGCACATGGCCCGCGGTGCTTCCGACCGAGATCGCGCCGGTCAGCAGGCTCGAGCTGTCTTTCTGCAGACTCGCCACCACCTGGTCGACGTAGGCGGTGATGTCCTTGTCGGTCAAGCCGAACGAGCTTGCGAGGAAGTCTTTGACGTCGCCGTAGCGCGCGATCGTCTGCTTCTCGAGCGCCGGGTAGCCGCGGATGACGAACGAGACCACCAGATAGATCAGCCCGGCCAGGATCGCCAGGATGCCCACCTCGCTGACCGCGACCGCCGCCCATTTCGGCCAGTGGTGGCGCCGCTGCAACCACTGCGAGAACGGCACGAGCAGCGCCGCCAGCAGCAGCGCGATCATGAACGGGATCACGATGTCGCGCAACTGGATGAACAGGAACACGAAGACGCCCAGCACCGCCAGCACCACGAGGATCCGCCACGACCAGGCGGCGGCGATGCGGATCGCGGGGGTCAGCGACGCGTCGACGACCTGATCCGATGCCTCGTCCGGGCGGCGATCGTCACGGGATGGGGTGGCCACCGGGCCAGTCTAGGCGGCGCGAACCGGCCCCTTCAGCAGCCCGTCGTGTGACGCGCTCAGGAGCTGATCGGCTCGGCGCTGACGGCGCGACCCCGCAGCGAGAGCTTGGCCGGCTTGCCGGGCACGGGCTTGTCCGAGACGTCGTGCTGCACGCTCAGCAGGGTGCCGTCATCCAGCAGCACCCGGGTGCGCCGCAGCGACCCGAGGAAGCTGGTGGTGATCACCGTGCCGCTGATCGGTCCCGAACCGTAGACGATGTCCTCGGGGCGGATGTAGGCCGACACCGGACCGTCGGGCTGGGCCGCTCCGAGCAGGTCGAGCTTCGAGCCGAGAACGGACACCACCCCGCCGGTCAGCTGGCCAGCCACCTTGTTCGACAGGCCGACGAACTCGGCGACGAACGGCGACGACGGGGTCAGGTAGAGCTCTTCGGGGGTGCCGATCTGCTCGATGTTGCCGTTGCTCATCACGGCGACCCGGTCGGCGACCGCGAGCGCCTCCTCCTGATCGTGGGTCACGAACAGGGTGGTGATGCCGAGCTCGGTCTGGATGCGCCGGATCTCGTCGCGCAGCTGCACCCGCACCTTGGCATCCAGGGCCGACAGCGGCTCGTCGAGCAGCAGCACGCGCGGACGCGTCACCAGGGCGCGCGCCAGGGCGACGCGCTGCTGCTGTCCGCCGGAGAGCTGGTGCGCGTAGCGCGCGCCGAGGTGGCCGAGCCCCACCATCTCGAGGGACTCCTGGGCCCGGCGCACGCGATCCTCGGGGGCGACCTTGCGCATCCGGAGCCCGAACTCGACGTTCTCGAGGGTCGTCATGTGCGGGAACAGCGAGTACGACTGGAAGACCATCCCGATGTCGCGCTTGTTGACCGGGGTGCTCGCGACATCCTCGCCGTCGATCCGGATGCGCCCCGACGTGATCTGCTCGAGCCCCGACAGCGAGCGCAGCACCGTGGTCTTGCCGCACCCGGAGGGTCCGAGCAGAGCGATGAACTCGCCCGGCTTCATGGTGAGGTTCACGCCCGAGAGCGCGCGGCTGCTGCCGTAGTCCTTGACGACGTCGACGAGCTCGACGGTGGCTCCCGGATGCGTGACGTACTGCGCCATGCTGTCGGTCGTGATGTCGATGGTGGTCATGGTCAGTCCTTGGATCGAGGGCGGATCGCACCCAGCCGGCCGATGGCCAGCAGCAGCACGAAGGCGAGCAGCAGCGCGATGAGCGAGAAGATCACCGCGACATAGGGATCGGTGTGCTGGATCAGCACGAGCGCGGTCTGGAAGGTGGTGCGGCCCAGGAACGAGGCGATCGTGTACTCCCCGAGCACCACGGCGATCGTGATGAAGCAGGCTGCCAGGATGCCGCGGCGCAGGTTGGGGATCACCACCCGCCACAGCACCGAGAGCCAGCCCGCGCCCAGCGAGCGGGCCGCCTCGGTCAGGGTGACGACATCCACCCCCGCCAGGTTGACGGCGATCGGGCGGTAGGCGTACGGCAGCGCGATCACACCGATCGCGAAGCCCAGCGTCCAGGCGTCCGAGCCGAGCAGCTGCGACAGCACCGAGTAGACCGGGATGAAGCCCACCACGAGCACCACGGTCGGGATCGTGATCGGCAGCAGGCAGACGAACTCGAGCACGCGCCGCAGCCGGGGGTAGCGCAGCTCGGTCAGGATCATGACCGGCAGCAGGAGAACCAGGATGATCGCCACCGTGATCACGCACAGCCCGAGCGAGTTCTGGATGCCGACGAACAGCCCGTCGTAGGTGTACTCCAGCGCGGGGTTGAACACGTCGATGTAGTGGCCGATCGTGTAGCCGCCCTGGTTGGAGCGGAACGAGAAGATCGCCATCGCTGCGATCGGTAGCAGGAACACGGCGCCGACCACGATCAGGATGAGCAGGCTGGTCGCCTTCGCGGGCTTCGCTCCGTAGCGCGGCGAGCGACCCGCCCGCGCGGCGACGAACGGTTCGGCGGCCGGACCGGCTTGCACCGGCGTCATCGACTCATCGATGGCTGTCATGTCAGCGCTCCCATCGCGCGGCGCGGCGCTGGAGCACGCCGTATGCCGACATCAGCACGACCATGACCACGATCATCCCGAGCGCGATGACGCCCGCCTCGTTCTCGTGGCCGACCACCGTCTCGCTGGTGAGGGCGCGCTGGATGTCGAGCGGCCAGATGCCGCCCTGGCTGATCAGCGCCGCAGCCGTCGCAAAGGACGAGAAGGCGTTCGCGAACAGCAGGATCATGCACCCGAAGAACGCCGGCGCGAGGATCGGGAAGCCGACCTTGCGCCAGTAGGTCCAGCGACTGCCGCCGAGGGTCGCGACCGCTTCGCCCCAGGCCGGCTTCAGCCCCTCCAGCGCCGGCATGAAGGTGAGCACCATGAGCGGGATCTCGAAGTAGAGGTAGACCAGGGTCAGCCCCGGCACGGTGTAGATCGGCGACGAGACGGAGTTCTCGCCGAACAGCTGCTTGAGGATCAGGATGAGCAGCCCCTGGTTGCCGACCGTCGCGATGAAGGCGAAGGCGAGCATGACGCCGCCGAACTGGGCGAGGACACTCGCCGCGGAGTCCACGATCGTGCGCAGCCAGCCATCGGGGTTCATGCCGAGCATGGCGTAGCAGACCAGCGCGCCGATGACGGCGCCGAGAATGGCGCTGGCGGCCGAGAGGCCGAGCGAGCCGACCAGATCCTTGAGGATCACCGGGTCGCCGAACGCCGAGAAGTTCGAGATCGTGAACGCCCCGGCCGAGGTGAAGAATCCGCTGGCGACCGCGAGAACGGCGGGGATGCCCAGGAACAGGATCGCGTAGACCGAGAACGGGACCAGCCCGATCCATCCGGTGCCCGGTCGGCGCGTCGAGCGCGCGCCGCGGCGCCGGGGGGTCGCCCCGGCGCCGCGGTTCGTTGCGAGAGCAGTCATCAACCGACCGCAGCAGCCCACTTCGAGCTGAGCAGCGTGGCGGCCTTGGTGGCCTGGTCCGCGGTCAGCTGCACGAAGTTCTTCGGTGCGGCGCCGACCTTGCTCAGGGTCGCTGCGTCAACGGTCTTGGCCTTCTCCATGGCCGCGAGCTGCGCCGGGTAGGCGCCGGCGGCGAGGAAGAGGTTCTGCACCGCGGGGGTATAGAGGTACTCCTCCCACAGACGAGCCGCCGCCGGGTTCGGCGAATCGGCGTTGATCGTCTGGTTGTAGTAGCTGCCGAGTCCGGCGCCCGGGAGCACGACGGTCTTCCAGTTGGGGTTGCCCGCCGAGCCGGCGGCCGGGCCCCATGCGACGTTGTTGAAGCTCCACTGGATGACGACCGGGGTCTCACCGGATGCCACCGTGGCCTGCGTGGGCAACGTGCCGAGGAAGTTGCCGGCCTGCTTCAGCTTGTGGAAGAAGTCGATGCCCGGCTGCACGTCGTCGGCGGAGCCGCCCGACTGCAGGGCCGCCATGTAGACCGCCGATGCGGCTTCGTTTGCCTGCGTCGGGTCGCCCTTGATCGCGACCGAGTTCTTGAAGTCGGAGCCGAGCAGGTCGTCGATCTTCTTCACGCCGCCGGGGAACTTCTTGGTGTCGTAGCCCACCGACATCAGGCCGGTGTAGTCGTAGTACCAGAGGCCGTCGGCGTCCTTGTAGTCGGCCGGGATGTCGCCCCAGCTCTGCACCTTGTACGGCGCGAACAGGTCGAGGTTCTGGTTCATCACCGCGGTGCCGATGTCGAAGACGTCGGGCGCGGTGGACTGGCCCTTCTGCGCCTTGGCCGCGGCGACCTCGTCGGCGCTGGAGCCGTCGGGGTTCTCGGAGTTGATCTTGATGCCCGGGTACTTCTTCTCGAAGCCCTGGATGATCTGGCCGTAGTTGGCCCACGACGGCGGAAGGGTGATCACGTTGAGGTGACCCTCCTTGTTGGCGGCCGCGACGAGTCCGGCCATGCCGCCGAAGTCGGCGACGCTGGTGGCCTTCTGGGCCTCGGCCAGGGTGAGGGTCTTGGTGCTGCCCGTGCTGCCGCTGCCTGCGGTGCCTGCGCAGGCGGTGAGGGCGAGCGCCGCGGCGGCCAGAACGGCAGCCCCGGCCAGGTAACGCGTCTTCATGGAATGTGGTTCCCTTCCCATGGACTCGCCCGCGGTCGTCCGCGCTGTGGGGCGGACTCTCGGATCCCGGGGGCGATCCTGGCTCAGGATGAGCGGCGAGGGTAACGCGATGGGCAAAGTCAGGTGAACGATCGGGGCGGTTCAGGCGGCCGAGTGGTGACGGAATCCTGCGAAGGTCTTCTCGGCCAGACCCAGCGAGATCGTCATGCCGACTCCGCTCGTCACGATCGCGGCCGTCACGCCCGGCTCGACCTCGGCGATCAGGAACGGTTGCCGGGGGCTGGAGGCGTAGACGCCCTGCCAGCGTTCGATGACGCGCAGCTCGGTGACGCCGAGGATCTGCGCGATGGCGTCGAGCAGCGTGGTCGACGTCGGCTCGGCGAGGAACGGGTCCTGGGTGACGCCGTAGCGGTGCGAGTCGCCGACGATGAGCGTGCCGTCCGGCCGCTGGGTGAACATCACGTTGGCCACGATGTCGACCAGCTCCGGATGCCGGGCCGCCATCTCGACGCGCAGCGCGGCCGCGGCATCCGTCTCGGCGAACGCCGGATAGCGCAGCATCGAGGTGCCGGTCAGAACCGCCGGAGCGAGCGTGAGACCGCCCGGCGCCTCGACCCTCGCCATCTGCAGGGCGCAGCGCTCGACCTCGTGCTCGTCGGCGAGCCCGGGGTGGAGCAGGTCGAGGTCGTGCCCGACGCAGACGATGGTCTGGGCCGCGTGGAAGTCGCCCCGGCTGGTGCGCACCACTCCCCCGCTCGCGCCCAGGTAGCTGGTGCGCCACGAGAAGCTGACACCGGGTTGGGCGGTCAACCAGGCCGCGAGCGCGCCGACCGCCTCGCGCGGGTCGACGCGCAGGTCGTCGCGCAGCAGGGCTCCGCCGCGGATCGTCGGATCGGATGCGATCCCCAGGTGCTCGCGCACCGCCTCCGGCGTCAGCAGCCGCACCTGCCCGCTCTCACGCGAGCCGGCCAGTTCATCGAGCACCGCGGACTCCGCGGCGGTGCGGGCGATCGCGAGAGCACCCGACTCCACGTGGAAGAAACCGGCCAGCTTGCCGTACCTGAGCCACTTCTCGCGCGCCACCAGCGCGAGGTCGAGCAGCTCGCCGCTCTGCGCGGTCACGCAGGCATGACCGAAGTTGCGGATCGACGCGCCGACCGCCCGTGCGTCGCGGTCGATCACCGTCACGCTCAGACCGCGTTCGACGGCGGCGATCGCGTGCGAGAGCCCGGCGATGCCGGCTCCCACGACGAGGACATCCGAGGTGCGTGCGGTGTTCATCGCAGGCACTCTCGCGCCCGGCCCTCGGCGACATCAAGTCGATCGCCGCGAGATCATCGTGATGTCGCCGGATGTTCACCATCCGGACGCCGAGTCAGGTCATGCTCGCCTGATGATCGACTTGGTCGCCCTCGACATGGCCGGAACCACCATCGACGACCACGGGTCGGTCTACGTCGCGCTGCGGCGCTGCGTCGAAGAGACCGGAGCCGTGGTGGCGCCGGAGGATCTGCAGCACTGGATGGGCACCGACAAGATCGAAGCGATCAGCGCCCTGATGCGGCTCGGCCGCGTTCCGAGCGACCAGAAGGCGGTCGCCGCGGCGTTCCGTCGCTTCCGCGCCCTGCTCGACGAGTTCTACCTCGAGTCGCCGCCGGTCGCCCTGCCCGGCGTGGAGGACGCCCTCGCCATCCTGCGCGACCGCGGCGTGCGGATCGCGCTGACCACGGGCTTCGACGACACGGTCGCCGCGCCGCTGCTGGAGTCGCTGGGCTGGAAGGTCGGCGACGACGAACTGCTGGATGCCGTGGTCACCACCTCGCAGGTGCGGGCCGGGCGACCGGCGCCGTACCTCATCCATCACGCGATGGAGCTGACCGGCGTGGATGACGTGCGCCGCGTTCTCGCGGCCGGCGACACCATCGTCGATCTGCAGGCCGCCTGCAACGCCGGCGCGATCGCCGTCGGCGTCACCACCGGCGCGCTCAGCCGGGTCGACCTGGAGCGGCACCCGCACGACTACGTGCTCGACGGGGTCGTCGAGATCCCCGAACTGGAGGAGGCGCGGGTCTGACCGCTCGCCTCGCCGGTTGAGTAGCCGCGAAGCGGCGTGTCGAAACCCACCCGAGCCGCAAGGTTTCGACACGCGCCTTCGGCGCTACTCAACCGGCGGAACGGCGAGGTCGGTGCCGATGGCTATGGTCGAGAGACCATGGGCGACACGATCTCGGCCGCGAGCGCGCGACGCGTTGCGCTGGCCGCGCAGGGGTTCGGCAGCCCGCATCCCCCCGCCGCGGGCACGCGTCAGCTCAACCTGCTGATCCAGCGGCTCGGGCTGCTGCAGATCGACTCGGTCAACGTGTTCGAGCGCAGCCACTACCTGCCGGTGTTCGCCCGGCTGGGCAGCTATGACAAGACACTGCTCGACAGGCTCACCTTCGCGCGGCGCGGCCCGTACACCGAGTACCTGGCGCACGTGGCGACCTTCATCCCGACCGTCGATCTGCCGCTGTTCGGCTTTCGCAAGCAGCGGATCCGCGCCAAGTACGCGCAGCATCCCTGGGTGGTCGCGAACCGCCCGATGCTCGACTGGCTGCTGGCCGAACTGGCCGAGAAGGGGCCGCTGGCCGCGAGCCGCTTCGAGCACGTCGAGAATGTGCGCAAGGGCCCGTGGTGGGGCTGGAGCGACGTCAAGCAGGGTCTGGAGTTCCTGTTCGACTGGGGCGACGTCGTCTCGGCCGGTCGCCGCAACTTCGAGCGCGTCTACGCCCTGCCGGAGCAGGTGCTCCCGCACGCGCTGCTCGAGGTGCGCATCGACAACGACGAGGCGATCCGCGAACTGGTGCGCCGCAGCATCCGCGCTCTGGGCATCGGCACGGTCGGCGATGTGGCCGACTACTACCGGCTCTACAACGCCGAGGCGAAGACCGCCCTCGACGAACTGGTCGATGCGGGCGAGGTGCGCCGCGTCAGCGTTGCCGGCTGGAAGGCGCCGGCCTATTTGGATGCCGCGGCTCGCATCCCCCGCAGGATCGAGACCGCGGCGCTGCTCTCGCCCTTCGACCCGGTGGTCTGGGAACGCGACCGCACGCTGCGGATGTTCGGGTTCCACTACCGGATCGAGATCTACACCCCGGCCCCGAAGCGGATCTACGGCTACTACACGCTGCCCGTACTCATCGACGAGGCGCTCGCCGGGCGCATCGACCTCAAGTCGGACCGTCAGAACGGTGTGCTGCGCGTGCAGTCGGCCTGGCACGAACCGGGCGCCGTCGCGGGCATGGAGGAGCGCTTGGTGCCGCTGCTGCGCGAGACCGCGGCCTGGCAGGGGCTCGGCGGCATCGAGGTGAGGGACCGCGGCGACGCGGCGCGCACTCTCGCGGCCGCACTCGGAGTCGGCGTGAAGGGGTAGACCGATCTGTCGGTCGGCGTCAACCCACATGGGGGTCCCGGTCGTCGTATGGGTATGACGCGCATCCTCCACACCCTGGTCCCTCTTGCTGCCGCCGCCGCCGTTCTCAGCGCGCTCACCGGGTGCGCCCCGGTTCACGGACATCACTCCCCCAGTGGATCCCCCAGCACGCCCTCGGCGCTCGTCACGGGCAGAGCCGCGGACACCGCCGAGCCCCAGCCGGCACTGGACATCGACTGCGCTCGCCTCGTCGACCCGGCGGCGCTCGCGGCGGCCTTCCCCGCTGGCGTGCGCAGCGTGGACCCGCTGGTGACGCAGGGCGAATTCGGCCCCAACATCGAGGACGGCATCATGCTTCAGGCTGCCGGCGGCATCAGTTGCGAGTGGAACAACGGCCTGCCCTTCAGCGAAGGCGCCGAGGACCCGAGCCGGTACGCCGGGCTGCGGCTGTCCGTGCTGCCGCGTGCGACCTCTCAATGGGCGCTCTACGACGCCGAACGCGGCGCGACGGGCGAGGGCTTTCAGTGCTACACGGCCGCGCCGCCGCCACTCATCTGCTCGTCGGAGCAATTGATCGGCACGACCTGGGTCTCGATGACGCTGGAGAACGTGGGAGGCCAATCGGAAGCCCGCTCGCTCGCCACGTCGATCAACAGCGTTGTCGCCGCTGCTCGCCCCGGCGCCGCGCGGTGGACTCCGCCGAGCGGAACGAAGACCTTCGGGGAATGCACGCAACTGCTCACGCCCTCGCAGGTCGCCGGCGACCTCGGCGTGACGGCTGTTCCGATGCAGCTCAATGCCGAACCGGCCGGCGGGTGGAGCATCGAGGCCGCCGCGCGGGCACAGGTCGATGCCATCGGGTGCCTCTTCCAATACCCCGACAATGACAGCATCGTCGGCGAGGTCAACTGGCTCCGCGGGGGCGCCTGGGCCTACGATCGCGGCATCGCGGCCGTCGGGGTCGGATGGGGAACTCCCGCTCCGACCTCGATCGCAAGTCTCGCGAGCGGTGATCGCGCCGAGCTCGGTTGCACCGATCCGAGCCTGGGCGACGAGGAGTCGGCCAACATCTGCACGGTCGACCTGCTGCTGGGCGGCAACTGGATCCAGGTGATCATCGAGCCGAGCAACCTCGATGACTATGTCACGGTGGATGTCCGCACCGCGGCACTCGCGGTGGCGGGCCAGCTGGTGAGCGCTTTCAACGCGCACGCGCACTAGCGCGGGCCGGTCTCGATACGCCGCGGCGCGGCTACTCGACCAGCGAGAGGCTAGAGCCGGGTCGCGTTGTTCTCGAGGCGCGCGATCCGGTCGGGGATCGGCGGGTGCGTGCTGAACAGCCGGCTCATGATCCCCGGGCGATTCGGGTCGGCGATCCACATGTGCGCCATGCTCGAGTTGGTGCGCCGCACCGGCTGGAAGTTGGTCTGCAGCTTGGCCAGCGCCGTCTCGAGACCCTCAGGATCGCGGGTGGTGAGCGCGCTGGTGGCATCGGCCAGATACTCGCGCTGCCGTGAGACCGCGGCCTGCACCACGGCCGCCGTGATGGGCGCGAGGATCGCCGCGACGAGTCCGATGGCGATCACGACCAGGAAGGCCGGCCCACCCAGGTTGCTGTTGCGGCTGCGGCCGCCCCAGAAGATCATCCGGAAGATGATGTCCGAGATCAGGCCGATCGCGACCACCAGGCCGAACACGATGAGGGAGACCCGGATGTCGTAGTTCTTGACGTGACCCATCTCGTGCGCCATGACGCCCTCGAGTTCGCGGTCGGTCATGATGTCGAGCAGGCCCGAGGTGGCGCACACCGCCGCGTGCTCCGGGTCGCGCCCGGTCGCGAAGGCGTTCGGGGCCGGGTCGTTGATGATGTAGACCTTGGGCATGGGCAGCCCGTCGGTGATGGCCAGGTTCTCGACGATCCGGTACAGCCGCGGGTTGTCGGCCTTCTGGATCTGCCGCGCACCGCTCAGGGCGAGCGTCTCGGAGCCCGCGACGAAGTACTGGAAGATCGCGTACGCCAGGGCGATCGCGAACACCACGATCGCGATG
>Ga0207667_10011691_pt1 | contig 10185 bp, 6 predicted proteins | sample KBSCornC52_FD_184301 | JGI IMG/M metagenome (GOLD analysis project Ga0207667, IMG submission 184301) | Corn rhizosphere microbial communities from Kellogg Biological Station, Michigan, USA - KBS Corn C5-2 (SPAdes) (version 2) | ecosystem: Host-associated > Plants > Roots > Rhizosphere > Soil ...
CGCCGACGCCGAACCAGAGGATGGCGATAGGGATCCAGGCGAGGGGAGAGATGGGGCGGAGGAGTTGGAGGATGGGGTTGAAGGCCATCTCGGCGCGACGGTACCAGCCGATGGTGAGGCCGAGGGGGACGGCGAGGACGACGGCGAGGGCGAATCCCCAGGTGACGCGGAAGAGCGAGGCGACGATGTATTTGAGGAGGAGCTTATGGTGGACGAGGTAGGCGATGCCGCCGACGACCTCCCATGGGCCGGGGAGAATGTGGACGGGATGCAGGCTGACGGCGAGTTGCCAGATGGCGAGTAGCACTGCGATGAATGCGATCGGCCGAAGCCGGACTAGCAGGTTCAAGGCCCTCGACCTCTTTCTCTTGCTCTGCTGGCGCTGATGCCGCACAGGCTGCGGCCGCGTGCCTGTTTCGACTATAGCGTGAGTCTCTGGTGGTTTTCTGTCAGGTCCATCTTAGCTGTAGGCAGCGGTGGTGCGGATCGTTCGAAAGGTGGAAATAAGTGTCCACCCTGATGCGAGTGGAGACGACGGAGAATATACTTTTGGCACTCCCCGAATCGAAGCGGCTCCGTGTCTTAAGGACAGATTCCACGTTTGAGGTTGATGGCTCCGAACGATGAGAGACGAGGAACAGACTTCCGGGAAACGTGACCGCTCGAATGCGGGCGATGGCGGTGTGCGGACGCCCCTGAAGGGGGAAAGTTCGTCGGCGGAGGTGCGGCTGCCGAGTGATGCTCCGACGATGATGGGGATTTCCGGGGAGATAGGGTATGGCGGTGGGCCGGTTTCGCCGGGGCGCTCTGTGGGAGATGCGCGGTTGAGCGGGCAGCCTATGTTGCAAGCGGGGTATGTGCTGGCCGAGCGGTATGAGGTGATCTCGCTGCTGGGCGAAGGGGGAATGGGAGCGGTCTATAAGGCGAAGGATATTTCGCTGAACCGGGTGATTGCGCTGAAGACGATTCGGAGGGAGTACAGCGGGAACCAGGCGATTCTGGAACGGTTCAAGCAGGAGCTAATCCTGTCGACGCAGGTGACCCATAAGAACGTGGTGCGGATCTACGACCTGGGCGAGGCGGAGGGGATCAAGTTCATCACGATGGAGTACATCGAGGGTGAGGACCTGCGGACGCTGATCCATCAGCGAGCGAAGCTGCCTGCAGAGGAGGCGGCGGAGATCGTGGCGCAGATCTGCCGGGCGCTGGATGCGGCGCATAGCGTGGGGGTGATTCATCGCGACCTGAAGCCGCAGAATGTGATGCGGGACCAGAACGGGCGCGTGGTGGTGATGGACTTCGGGTTGGCGCGGACGATGGAGAGCGGCGGGATGACGCTGTCGGGCGCGTTGGTGGGAACGATGGAGTACATGTCGCCGGAGCAGGCGCTGTCGAAGCCGCTGGATCAGCGGTCGGATATTTTTTCGCTGGGGCTGATCTTTTATGAGCTGCTGACGGGGCAGACACCGTTTCGCGCGGATAGCGCTCTGGCGAGTTTGATTTTGCGGACGCAGGAGCGGGCGGTTCCGGTGACGCAGTACGACAGCAGCATTGCGGGGCCGCTGGATCGGATGGTGAGCCGATGTCTGGAGCGCGAGGTGGGACAGCGCTATCAGAGCGCGGGGGAGTTGCTCAGCGATCTGGAGTTGTGGCAGGGCAAGGGTAGGGTGGGGGCTTCCGTGTTGCAGGCAGACCGCTATACTGCAGTGCCGATCCGGAGTGCATGGTGGTGGAAGAGGCGCTGGTGGAGTTGGGGTGTGGGGGCTCTGGGCGCGGCTGCGTTGGCGATAGGAGGGTACTGGGGAGTTCATGCGCGGCCGCCGAAGGCTGGGGTGGTGGCTGCGGCTCCGATGTCTCTGGCGATTCTGCCGTTTCGCAATACATCGGGCGACGCGAAGAACGACTGGATGGGTGCGAGTGTGGCGGACATGCTGAGTACGGATATAGGGCAGTCGGCGCATTTGCGTACGGTTTCGACGGACCGGCTGCAGCAGGTGTTGTCTGATTTGCGGGTGGTTCCGGGAGCGGCGATCGATCCGGATATGGTGCAGCGGGTGGCGGAGTTCAGCAATGCGGATATTGTGGTGTCGGGCAAGTACGCGGTTTTTGGCGATCAAATTGTGATTGATGCGACGATCCGGGATTTGAAGCGGGAGCAGAGCAGGCCGATCAAGGCGCAGGCGCTGGTGAAGGACCTTCCGGCTGCAATCGACAGTCTGGCGGATTCGGTGCGGAAGAATTTGTCGCTCTCCGCCAGTCTGGTCGATGAATTGAAGGCGCAGTCGTTCAAGCCCAGCTCATTGTCGGTGGAGGCTTTGCGGGACTACAACGAGGGATTGGGGCTGATGCGCGAAGGGAAGAACCTGGATGCGCTGAAGCGGTTCAAGGCAGCGACGAATGAGGACCCTCAGTTTGCGCTGGCGTTGTCGAGGTTGGCGGAGGTGCAGTCAGAGCTGGGATTTGAGAGCGATGCGGAGCAGTCTTCGCGGAGGGCGGTGGAATTGACCGCGAGCGAGACCTTGCCTTTGCCGGAGAAGTATTTGATTACGGCCACAAATGCACGGATTTTGAAAAATACACCGGAAGCGATCAAGTCCTACGAGAACCTTGCAGCGAGCAGGCCGAGCGATGGAGACGTTCTGTACAACCTGGGCACGCTGTATGTGGGGACGGGCGATTTTGCAAAGGCGCGGGGTGTGTTCGCGAAGATCCTGCAGATGGATCCGAAGAATATCAAGGCACTGTGGGAGATGGGGGTGGTGGAAAATACACTGGGCAATCCACAGAGCGCGCTCGATTCGCTGAGCAAGGGGTTGAGCCTTGCGACGCAGGTGGACAACCAGGAGCAGAAGGCGCTGATGCTGCTTTCGATGGGGATTTCGTATCGGCTGCTGAATAATCCGGATGAGGCGGCGCGGAACTACCAGGCGTCGATTGCGATCAATCAGAAGATTGGGCAGAAGCGGGGCGTGGCGGCGGCGCTGGACGAGATTGCGGACCTGCAGACGCGGGCGGGCAAGTCGGATGCGGCGCTGGCGAGCTTCAATCAGGCGTTGACGCTGCAGCGTGAGATCGGCAGCAAGGAAGAGGTGGGAGACACGCTGCTGGATATGGGAACGGTCTATCAGGACCGCGGCGATTACGATCAGGCGCTGGCGCGGTATAAGGAGGCGTTGCAGATTCAGCGGGAGACGGGAGATCAGAACAGCGAGGCGCTTTCTCTGAATAATATTGGCGCGGCGTACCTGGCGAAGGGCGATGTCGATAACTCGTTTACGAACTATCAGCAGGCTCTGCAACTTCGTGAAAAGCTGGGAGTTGGCGGGGCGATTGCGGAGACGCTGGAGGGTTTGGGGGAAGCGTACACGCAGGCGGGGCAGTATGACACGGCGCTGACCCTGTTGATGCAGGGGTTGGACCTGGCGCGGAAGGCGGGAGATACGCATCAGGTCGGGATGATCTCGCACTCGATCGGGGTGGTGTTTGAGCGTCAGGGGAGGCTGGGCGCGGCGGTGAAGTCGATGCAGGATGCGGTGAAGACGTTTCATGAGCGGCGTGAGCTTGGGGGCGTTATGGTCTCGTTCATGAACGATCTGGCGGGAGCGCTGGCCAAGGCAGGACGCGGCGAAGAGGCGACGCAGCAGTTGAATGAGGCGGAGAACCTTGGGCGCGACGTGAAGAACGAAGCTCTGATGTCTGCGCTTTTGAATACGCGCGGGGATGTGGCGTTCTATCGCGGCGATGCCAAGGGTGCGGAACAACTGTATCAATCGGCATTGGGACTGGCGGGGCGAGGCAAGGACCCGGGGGCGGTGCTGTTGTCGAAGCTGAATGTGGCGAGGATGGCGATGGAACAGGGCCGGTCGAAGGAGGCGCTGGCAATGTTGCGGCCGCTGTTGAAGACGGGCGGCAGCACGAATGCTTATCTTTCGGTGCAGTGCGCGGTGGCATATGCAGAGGCGGAGGCGGACGCGAAGGACTATCCCGCGGCAACACGTGATCTGGAACAGGCGCTGACGCGGACGGAGAAGGCTGGGATGCGGCTGGATTCCGCGAAGATTTACTACTTGCGGGGTACGGTGGCTCGGCTGACAGGTGCCACGGATCGCTCGCGGACTTCGTATTACTACGGGGAGGCGGTGCGTCTGATCGATGCGATTCGAGCGGATCCGGGGGCAGAGAATGTGTTGAAGCGGGAGGATTTGAAGGCGATGTATGAGGACGCGGGGCGGTGGAAGTAGGGCGCTTCCGTGGCGTGGTTATCGTCGGGTGACGGCGGTTTTCTTGTCGGTTTTGATGGTGAAGGGAGCGGTGTCCACCTTCTGGTTGTAACGGATGTGAAGGTAGGTGGCGGTCTTCTGGTCATCGGATGGAGTGAAGAACTGCTGCTTGAGGGAGATGCCCCGCTTGACGTCGACCCAGATGAGGATGTGAGTGAAGAGGTCGCGGACGGATTGTTGCTTGGAGACGAGGTCGAGCTTGACGGTTTCGACCGGGCCGAAGCCGTCGTTGAGGGTTTCGGTGCCGAGGTCGGTGATGGTCCAGGCCTTGGCCAGATCGGTGCCGCTCCCGCCGAAGCCCAGGGTGAGGAAGCTTTCGTACTGGGCCTGATTGGCTCCTGCATTGAGAATGGTGAGCTGGTCGGGGCCGGGATCGAAGATCCTGAGCTGCGCGTTTTTGTAGTCGAGGAATTTGGTGAAGGGCGGCAGGATCTTTGCGCCCATCTGCGTTTTCGATCCGTCTTTGACGAAGTAGATGGAACCATTTTGAGTTGTGGTCTGGCGGACGACACGCTCGTAGATGTCCCAGCGGAAGTCTGCCTGGGCAGATTTGAAGCGCGTACTGGCGGTGTCCATCTGATGGAGGACTTCGTTGAGGTCAGGCTTCGGCTGCGCGTGGGCCGAGGTCTGCGTGAGGCTAAGGGTCGCGGCGAAAAAGATAAACGATGCAGCGATACAGCGGGTGGTCGTCATAGCTTGGCAGCTCCGGGAGATTGGATGCGTGTGCACGGGTTTCGACACTAGCGGAGGACCCAGGCGTTGTAGGCGACCACTTTGCCGTGAGCGTCGAGGACGGGCTCGTAGTGATCGATTGTGACTTCGCCGGCGATGGGTTCGACGACGCGGAGGATGGCTGCGCGTCGATCGTCGTCGGTGGCGGCTCCGCGCATATCGTCGGCACGAATCTGGTAGAGGAAGCGGATGCTTCCGCCGCTGCGGCCGGCCTCTTTGACGAGGACTTCAGTGGCGCGGAGCGGGACGGTCTCGACGGGCTTGTCTCTGAAGTCGATGTAGTGAGGCGAGATGAACATGAAGGCGAGGATGAGCGTCACCATCACGTCGTAGTGGAAACTGCCGCGTTCGTAGGCCCAGAAGATGTAGCTGCCGATTAGCTTAAACATGATGGGTGCTCCTGCCCTGCTGCCTGGTGATGACGGTATCACCGTTCATATAAGGCACCAGCACTTCGGGGACACGGATGGAGCCGTCGGACTGCTGGTAGTTTTCGAGGATGGCGAGATAGGTGCGGCCAACGGCGAGGCCACTGCCGTTCAATGTGTGGAGGAATTCGGTTTTTTTGCTGCCTGCGGGACGGTATCGGATGTTGGCGCGGCGGGCCTGGAAGGCCTCGAAGTTGGAGCAGGAGGAGATCTCACGGTAGAGGTTCTGGCCCGGGAGCCAGACTTCGAGATCGTAGGTTTTAGCGGAGGCGAAGCCCATGTCGCCGGTGCAGAGAAGCATGCGGCGGTAGGGCAGGCCGAGCCTTTCGAGGACGGTTTCGGCGTGGCGGGTGAGGGCTTCGTGCTCGGCTTCGGAGTCTTCGGGCTTGGTGAACTTGACCAGCTCGACCTTCTGGAACTGGTGCTGGCGAATCATGCCGCGGACGTCCTTGCCGTAGCTGCCCGCTTCGCTGCGGAAGCAGGGGGTGTAGGCGCAGAAGGAGGTGGGGAGTTGGGACTCGTCGAGGATCTCGTCGCGGAAGAGGTTGGTGACGGGGACCTCGGCGGTGGGGATCATCCAGTGGTCGCTGTCCTGATAGTTGCCCGGTTCGTAGCTGCCTTTGTCGTCGCAGTGGAAGAGGTCTTCGGCGAACTTGGGGAGCTGGCCGGTTCCGAAGAGGGACTTCGAGTTGACCATGTAGGGCGGGAGGACTTCGGTGTAGCCGTGCTCGCGGGTGTGGAGGTCGAGCATGAAGTTGGCGAGGGCGCGTTCGAGGTGCGCTCCCTGACCGAAGTGGACGACGAAGCGGGAGCCGGAGATCTTGGCGGCGCGGTTGAAATCGAGGATGCCGAGGGCTTCGCCGAGTTCCCAGTGGGGCTTGGCGGGGAAGTCGAAGGCGGGTGGGGTGCCCCAGGTCTTTTCGACGCGGTTGTCGTGCTCGGACTTGCCGATGGGGACGCTGTCGTGAGGGAGGTTCGGCAGCGTCTGCATTATCTCGCGCAGCCGCTCGTCCGAGATCCTAGCCGCCTCTTCGAGCGCCTCACCCCTAGATTTAAGACGCTTGGTCTCCTCAATCTGCGAACTGGTGTCTAGCCCATTACGTCGGAGGGTGGCAATCTCCTCGGTCAATCCATTACGTTGTGCTTTGAAATTTTCAGCCGAAGTGATCGCCGCGCGTCTATTCCCATCAATGGCCGCGAAATTGCCGAGCACCGCTTCTGGGTCCATGCCACGGGCGCGCAGTTTTTCTTTTACAAGGGCCAGGTTGGCCCGGACAAAGGCTGGATCAATCATCACTTCGTATTTTAGCGTCTTGTGGCGGAAACGCCGACTTCGCAGTGAAATCGGATCGTGGGACAGTTTGAAAAAACGTACCCCAGCGGCTAAAGCCGCACATTAAATGTGTGACTCGCGACACGGCTGAAGCCGTGCCCTTAACAAGGTCATGCAAACCTGTCCATTCCTGTGAAATCGTGGCGAAATGCAGGTACCCTATTGGGATATGCGAAAGTGTTCTGCTGTCCTGTTGCTGGTTGCTGTTTTCTGGTTTGCTGCGCTGCCTGCGCGTGCGGATGCGTATCATGGCAAGCCGAAGCTGGTGGTGGTGCTGGTGATCGATCAGTTTCGCGGGGACTATCTGGACCGCTATCGGGACGACTTCAAGACGGCGAATGGGTTCAACCTGTTCCTGAAACGTGGGGCGTACTTTACCGACTGCTACTACGACTACGCGAACACGATGACGGCGCCGGGCCACTCGACGATTGGGACTGGTGCCTATACGAATGGGCATGGGATTTCACTGAACGAGTGGTGGGACCTGAAGCGTTCGACGACCCATGCGGTGAGTTCGGTGGAGGATGAACGGTATGCGATTGTGGGCGATGTGGATTCGAAAGAGGTAGGGGCTTCGCCACGGAATGAGCTGGCATCGACGCTGGGCGATGAGGTAGTGCTGGCGACGCGAGGGCAGGCGAAGCTGTTTGGCGTTTCGATGAAGGACCGCGCTGCGATTCTGACTTCGGGCCATGCCTCGAAGGGGGCTTTCTGGCTGGATCACGCGAGTGGGAAATTTATTTCTTCGACGTACTGGTCGACGCAGTTGCCTGCGTGGGCAGAGGCTTTCAACACCAGTGGACGGCGGGATGAGGCGATGCGCGAGGCGGGGGCGAGGCCAGGGCACTTCTACTCGGAGGTGGGGAAGACGCCCGCTTCGGTCTCGTACCTGCTGGACTTTGCGAAGGCGCTGGTTGCGGGTGAGCAGATGGGACGGCACGATGTGACCGATGTGTTGACGATCAGCATCTCTTCGACAGATATTCTGGGCCATGCGGTTGGGCCGGACGCGCCGGAGCAGAGGGCGATGATCGATGCGGTGGATGTGGATTTGGATGGGTTTTTTACGTGGTTGGATAAGCATGTCGATGGCGGGATGGGGAACGTGTGGGTGGCGCTGACGGGTGACCATGGCGTTGCTCCGGTGCCCGGGGTTGCAGCGAAGCTGGGGATGCCGGCGGCGATGTTTGACACGAAGAAGCTGACGGCGGAGTTGAATGCGGGGTTGAATCGGAGGTTTTCTTCGGGGCAGACGGTGAAGTATGTGCTGGCTGCGGAGATGCCTTATTTCGAGCTGGACCCGAGGGCGTTTGCGGAGGCGAAGGTGACGGAGGCTGCGGCGGAAGAGGCTGCGGCGGAGATTCTGCCGGATGCGCTGGAGGCGACGTTGCCGCCGGAGGCGACGGGTGTGAGCCAGGTGCGGGTGGCGGCGCGTCCGATGATTCGGCGGGTGTATACGCGGGTGCAGATGGCGGCGGGACAGGTTCCGGCGACGGAGGAGGGTCGGCTGGTTCTGCATAGCTACTCTCCGAACGGCGGATGGTACGTGATGATGGCGCCGGGGATGTATGAGATGGCGGTGACAAAGGGGACGAATCACTTTACGCCGTACTCCTATGACCGGCATGTGCCGCTGGCGTTCTTTGGGTCGGCGTTTGCGCCGGGGACGTATCATGAGCGCGTGGCTCCGGTCGATATTGCGGCGACGTTTGCTTCGCTGCTGCGGGTGAATCAGCCTTCGGCGAGCGTAGGCCAGGTGCTAACGATGGCGATTCGTCCAGAGGTGAGCGCGACGGAGAACGGCGTTCGAAAGGCGGTTACGCATTGACGACGGCACGCGATAAGGGACCCGACATGCGTGTGACGGTGGCGGGCGTGGAGCTTCGCTCGCCGGTGATTGCGGCGAGCGGGACGTTTGGGTATGGGGTGGAGTTCGAGGACATCGTCTCGCTGGACCGGATTGGCGCGTTTGTGACGAAGGGACTGTCGCGGGAGCCGATGGGGGGAAATCCGGCACCGCGGATTATCGAGACGGCTGCGGGGATGATGAACGCGATTGGCCTGCAGAATGTGGGGGTGCGGGCGTTCATTGAGGAGAAGCTACCCAAGCTGCGGAAGATGACGGGCGCGGTGGTGATTGCGAATGTCTTCGGGAACACGATTGAGGATTACCTGGAGGTGATTCGGGCGCTGAATGACGCTCCGGGGATTGTGATGTATGAGTTGAATGCGAGTTGCCCGAACACGAGCCATGGCGGAATGGTGTTTGGAACGGATGCGGAGCTGCTGTTTGATCTGGTGTCGCGGTGCAAGGCTGTGTCCGAGCGGCCGCTGATGGTGAAGTTGTCGCCGAATGTGACGAGTATCGGGTTCATGGCGCATGTTGCGGCGAATGCTGGGGCGGATGCGGTTTCGCTGGTCAATACGTTTCTGGCGCTGGCGATCGATGTGGAGACGCGGCGGCCACGGATTGCCAATGTGACCGGTGGGCTTTCGGGGCCGGCGATCAAGCCGATTGCGGTGCGGATGGTGCATGAGGTGTCGAAGGCGGTGACGATTCCGATTGTGGGGATGGGCGGGATTGTGCGGGCGGAAGATGCGGTGGAGTTTATGCTGGCTGGCGCGACGGCGGTGCAGGTGGGGACGGCGAGCTATGCCGATCCGCGGGCGGTGGAGAATATTGCGAACGGGTTGAAGCGCTGGTGTGCGGCGCATGACGTGACGCAGGTGCGGTCGCTGACCGGAGCGGCACAACTCTGAGCGGTGGAAAATGGGGTGGACGCGGTTGCGGCTAAAATAGAGAGTAATGACCCTACACAGTTCCGATTCGAGCCTGCCCGTTGTTGATCTGCGTCCTGTGCGACGCGCTTTGCTCTCTGTTACCGACAAGACCGGGCTGGTGGAGTTTGCCCGCGCGCTTGCTTCGCATGGGGTGGACCTGGTTTCGACCGGGGGAACGGCGCGCGCGTTGCGTGATGCGGGGCTTCAGGTGCGCGATATCAGCGCTTTGACAGGGTTTCCAGAGATGCTCGATGGACGGGTGAAGACGCTGCACCCGAAGGTGCATGGCGGGATTCTGCATATCCGCGACAATGCGGAGCATATGGCTTCGGTCGCCGAACATGCGATTGAGCCGATCGATATGGTGGTGGTGAATCTGTATGCGTTCGAGAAGACTTCGCAGAAGCCAGGCGTCGCGTTTGCGGATGTGATCGAGAATATCGACATTGGCGGCCCGTCGATGGTGCGGTCGGCGGCCAAGAACTTTGCGGATGTTGCGGTGGTGACTTCTGTCGCGGACTACGGTGGGCTAACAGAGGAGCTGGCTGCGCAGGGCGGGAGCTTGAGCCGGGCTACGCGGTGGCGGCTGGCGAAGGCGGCGTTTGCTGTGACTGCGGCTTATGACGCC
>Ga0207667_10011692_pt1 | contig 10185 bp, 7 predicted proteins | sample KBSCornC52_FD_184301 | JGI IMG/M metagenome (GOLD analysis project Ga0207667, IMG submission 184301) | Corn rhizosphere microbial communities from Kellogg Biological Station, Michigan, USA - KBS Corn C5-2 (SPAdes) (version 2) | ecosystem: Host-associated > Plants > Roots > Rhizosphere > Soil ...
TTGACGTTGAAGCGTCGACCCACGTCTTGGCGGTTCATCTAGTCCCCCCGATGCCTAGCAGCATCGAACGTGCGGCGTAGCAGTTTGGTTGCTTGGAACTGCTCTCTCGGACACGCGGTCGCTTGGCTGCAGTCACTCGCTGCCCCGAGCGGGGAGCTCGGTTGGAGGGCCCGATCAGGTCCGGCCACGACGGACCGAAAGATTGCCGCGAGGCGAAAGATGGGGCGGCGTCGGAACGCGGCCCACCGGCCGTTACTCCGCCGCTTCCACCGCCGCTGCTCCGTGCCCGTGGCCGGTCAGATGCGCGCCGGCATTCTTGGGCAGGAAGAAGAACATCGCGGTCGACACCACCGCCACGGCGGCGATGACGTAGAACGCGATGTGGAAGTCCATCAGCGCCGGGTCGCCGCCGTGAGTCCGGCGGACGAGCTCCAGCGTACCACCCCCGAGCGCCACGCCGAACGCCAGCGAAAGCTGGATCGTGACCTGGCTGATCGCTGTGGCCTGGCCGGCGTCCTTGTCGTCGATGTCGGCGAAGGTGAAGGCATTGGTCGCGGTCCAGAAGATCGACTGGAAGAAGCCGGTGATGACCAGCAGCGGCAGCATCAAGGCAAGCGGCGTCTGCGGGGTGTAGAGCCCCATTTCAATGACGCCGATGACGGTGACCAGCGTCGCGATCACCAGCGCGACGCGGAAGCCGAGCCAGCGCAGGATCGGCTCGGAGACGAACTTGGCGCCGAACGAGCCGACGGCGGTGGCGAAGGTGATGCTGCCGCTCTGGAACGGCGACAGCCCGAAGGCGAGCTGCAGCATCAGCGGGAAGAGAAACGGCATGGCGCCGGTGCCGAGCCGGAAGAAGGTGCCGGCGACGACCGTGGTGCGGAACAGCGGGAAGCGGAAGAGCTTGAGATCGAGGATCGGAAACTCGGTGCGGCGCGCCCACCACAGATAGATCGCGGCCGAGATCGTGCCGACGATCAGCGTCACATAGCCGTAGATCAGCGGCAGGGCGGGAAGGGTCAGCACCGAAATGCCGAACACCCAGCCGGCGAAGGCGACACCGGTGAAGAAGAACCCCGGAAAATCCATGCGGCGCGGCGCGTTGCGATGCCAGTCGGGCAGCAGCCAGGTCACCATGACGATGCCGAGGATGCCGATCGGCACATTGATCAGAAAGATCCAGTGCCAGCTCAGATACGTGGTGATGAAGCCGCCGACCGGCGGCCCGACGATTGGGCCGATGAGGCCGGGGATCGAGAGCCACGCCATGGCGTCCACGAGGTGGTTGCGCGGCGTGATACGAACGACGACGAGACGCGCCACCGGCGTCATCAGCGCGCCGCCGAAGCCCTGCAGGAAGCGTGACAGCACGAAGGTGAACAGCGAGTTCGACGCGGCGCAGGCGATCGAGCCGGTGATGAAGATGACGATGGCGACGCGAAACACGTTTCGCGCGCCCCAGCGGTCGGCCATCCACGCCGAGATCGGAATGAAGATGGCGAGCGCCACCAGGTAGGCGGTGAGCGCGAGCTTGAGGGCGATGGGCTCGGAGCCGATGTCGTGGGCGATGGCGGCGAGCGACGTCGCGATCACGGTCGAGTCCATGTTCTCCATGAACAGCGCCACGGCGAGGATCATCGGGACGACGCGATTGTACATCAGGCGATCGCTTCGGCCTTCTGCAGCGGCTTCACATTGTGGCCCGAAACGTTGGCGCCGGCATCGGGGGGCAGGCGCAGGAACTGCACCGTGCTGATGACGGCGAGGAGCGCGACGATGTACCAGGCGATGTGGAAATCGAGCAGGTCGAGCGGCGCATTGCGGATCTGCGTGGCCGCCTCGAGGATGCCGCCGGCCACCGCGACGCCGAGCGCCACGCTGATCTGCTGCACCACGGCGGCGATCGACGTCGCCTGGCTGGCGTCGGCTTCCTTGATGTCGGCGTAGCCGAAGGTATTGACGCCGGTGAAGAAGAACGAGCGCGTGAGCCCGCCGATGAACAGGACGAACATCAGGAGGTAGTGGTTGGTCTGCGGCGTGAACAGGCCATTGGCGGCAAGGAAAATGCAGCCGAGCAACGACGTTGCCGCGAGCACCCGCGGGAAACCGAACCGGGCATAGAGCCGGGTCGCCCCGATCTTCGAGACGATCGCGCCGAATGCCGACACGAACGTGGTGAGGCCCGATTCGAACGGAGACAGCCCGAAGGTGATCTGCAGCATCAGCGGCATCAGGAACGGGAAGGCACCGATGCCGACGCGAAAAAATGAGCCGCCGATGACGGCGGTTCGGAACACCCGGTTGCGGAAGAGTTTCGGATCGAGCAGCGGGTGCTCGGTCCGCTTGGTGTGGAAATAATAGATCACCAGCATCGCCGCGCCGACCACCACGCCGCCATAGCCGAGAATTTGCGGGATCGCCGGCAGGCTGATCACCGACAGGCCGAAAATGACGCCGGAAAACCCGAAGGTGGTTAAGACGAACCCGGTGAGGTCGATCGGCCGCGGCGTCCGCGGTTCCGGCGGCGGCAGGAACCAGGTGGCGAGCAGGATGCCGATTGCCCCGATCGGCACGTTGATCCAGAAAATCCAGTGCCAGCTCAGATAGGTCGTCAGGAAGCCGCCGACCGGGGGACCGGTGAGCGGTCCGAGGAGCGCCGGCAAGGTCAGCCACGCCATGGCGGAAACGAGCTCGTTGCGCGGCGTCGCGCGGATCAGCACAAGCCGCGCCACGGGCGTCATCATCGAGCCGCCGATGCCCTGCAGGAATCGTGAAACCACGAACGTCGGCAAGGAGTTGGAGAAGGCGCAGGCGATCGAGCCGACGACGAAGATGCCGATGGCGATGCGGAAGATGTTGGTGGCGCCGAAGCGGTCGGCCATCCATCCCGAAATCGGGATGAAGACGGCGAGCGAAACGAAATAAGCCGTCAGCGCGAGCTTGAGCGCGATGGGGCTCGACCCGATATCGGTGGCGATGGCGGGGAGCGACGTAGCGATGACCGTCGAATCCATGTTCTCCATGAACAGGGCGACGGCAAGGATGAGCGGAGTGATGCGGATCAATTGCGGGACGTGCAGGCGGGGGAGGGAGGCCGGCGCATTTGCTATGATCCTAACAGTCCCGTCCGGCAAGGGAAAAGCAGGGGCTCGCGCCTTCGTGAGCACCCCGGGGTGATTGACCGGCGTCCCCCAGATGTTGGAAAACGCGCATTAGCTGAAAATACAGGGTCAAGATGAAGAGTTTCTCGTCGTCGAGCTTTGCCTCCGAACACGCGGTCGCACTCGATCTTGCCGCCGAAGCCGTCCGGGACAACCCGCATGCGTTGTTCACCGACTTCCAGTGGTTCCTGCTGGAAGGCAAGGACACCATCTTTTTCACCGCCTTTTCCAGGAGCCGGTTCGACAAGGCTGCCATCGAGAACCTGACGGCGCAGATGGTGGCGCTGGCGCCGCAGCTGACGCACGGTTTCCTGGGCGCCAAACCGGGCTACCCGTTCCCGCAGCATATCCTCGATGCGATCACCTCGGTGGAGGAAATCGACAGCTTCGAGGGCTATCCCGACAAATGGCTCGGCAACAGCCAGGACGTGTTCGACCGTCCGGAGCTGCCGCTGTTCCGCGTCATGGCCGCCAACCTCAAGGGCGGTCCGGATGCCGAAGGCCGCGCCTCGGTGATCCAGGTGCGCTCCGCCCATTGCCTGATGGAGGGCTCCGACGCGGCGCTCCTGACTCGCTCGCAGACCGCCAACCACGGCATCCAGTCCGACAAGGGCAACAAAGCCAACTGGCTCAAGCGCTTGCGGGGCGCCTTCACGGGCTACTCGATGGCCCTGATCTCGGCGCTGGCCGCAACGCTGGTCAATCCGCCGGAGCGGCCGCTGTTCTTCAGGACGCTCGCACTGCCGCGCCAGCGGATTCGCAATATCGCCCACAAGCTCGGCGTCCGTCAGCGCTCGCTGTATTTCGCGCTCACCACGTACGCATTGCATGCCGAGAAGGACCGGCGGGTGAAGGACAAGGTGATCACCGCCGCCTACACCATGCTCGACACCAAGCGGACGGCCGAGGACGACGACTTCTTCCGCGTCCGGGCGCTCGAGGCGAAATTCCCGGTCATCACCGATTTCCCGTCCTATGCCCGGGCGGTCGATGAGGTGATCGGCACCAGCGAGGCCAAAGACCTGAGCAAGTTCCAGCTCGTGATTCTCGCCATGATGCGCGCCATGCGCCGGCTGAAGTCGATCGCGCCGTGGCTGATCACCGACAAGTTCTGGCGGCTGCAGGGAACCACCGCCGACCTGGTGCTGACGCTGGTGCCGCCGCACCGCACGATGGGGCCGCTGACCGAGTGGATGATCGAGCCGATCTATTGCGGCGCCTTCCACCAGTCGACCAACATCTGCACCTTCTGCCCCGGCCGTGAGTACATGACGCTGAACTTCGTGGTCGAGGAACGGCACCTGACCCATATCGCTCGGGTCGAGCAGCTGATCGCCCAGCTCGAGGCCGCCTGACGCTTCCCAAAGCCGGGGGCCGATGCTAATGACCCTCGCCAACCCGCAGCAGGGCTTCGAGTCGTTGCTGCGGGCTTCCTGTTTTTCGGCAGAGAAGGGCATGCCTTGGCAAAGATCATCACCTCCGTCACCGGCGACCAGGCACTGACGTTCGACGACGTGCTGCTGCAGCCGGCGCGCTCCGACGTGCTGCCCACCGATGTGAGCATCCGTTCCCGGGTCACGCGGGATATCGAGCTCAACCTGCCGATCCTGAGCGCGGCGATGGACACGGTGACCGAGCACCAGATGGCGATCGCCATGGCGCAGGCCGGCGGCATCGGCGTGATTCACCGCAATTTCGAGCCGGCCGAGCAGGCCGAGCAGGTGCGGCAGGTCAAGAGCTTCGAGAGCGGCATGGTGGTGAACCCCATCACCATCGGGCCCGACGCGACCCTCGCCGACGCGCTGGCGCTGATGCGGGCCAACCGCATCTCCGGCATCCCCGTGGTCGAGAACGGCGGCAGGGGCGGCCGCGTGACCGGCAGGCTCGTGGGCATCCTCACCAACCGCGACGTGCGCTTTGCCAGCAACGAGCGGCAGACCATCGCCGAGCTGATGACGCACGAGAAGCTCATCACGGTGCGCGACGGCGTCGGCAAGGACGAGGCGAAGCGCCTGCTCCACGCCAACCGCATCGAAAAGCTGCTGGTGATCGACGACGCAGGGCGCTGCACCGGCCTCATCACGGTCAAGGACATCGAGAAGGCGCAGCTCAACCCGATGGCGATCAAGGACGCGCAGGGGCGCCTGCGCGTCGCCGCCGCCTCGACCGTCGGCGACAAGGGTTATGAGCGCTCGATGGCGCTGATCGATGCGGGCGTCGACCTGCTGGTGATCGACACGGCGCATGGCCACTCGGTGCGAGTGGCGGAGGCGGTGGAGCGGGTGAAGCGCGAGAGCAATTCGACCCGGATCGTTGCCGGCAACGTCGCGACGGCGGAGGCGACCCGGGCGCTGATCGACGCCGGCGCGGATTCGATCAAGGTCGGGATCGGGCCGGGCTCGATCTGTACCACCCGGATCGTCGCCGGCGTCGGCGTGCCGCAGCTCGCCGCCGTGATGTCGTGCGCCGAGGAAGCGGACAAGAGCGGCGTGCCGGTGATCGCCGACGGTGGAATCAAGTTCTCAGGAGATCTGGCTAAGGCATTGGCCGGCGGAGCGTCTTGCGCGATGATCGGCTCGCTGCTCGCCGGTACCGACGAGAGTCCGGGCGAGGTCTATCTCTACCAGGGCCGCAGCTACAAAGCCTACCGCGGCATGGGCTCGGTGGGCGCCATGGCCCGCGGCTCGGCCGACCGCTACTTCCAGCAGGAGGTGCGGGACCAGCTCAAGCTCGTGCCCGAAGGCATCGAGGGGCAGGTGCCGTACAAGGGACCGGCGGGCAACGTGCTGCATCAGCTCGCGGGGGGGCTCCGCGCCGCCATGGGCTACACCGGCGCGCACGACCTCAAGGAGTTCCGTGACAACGCGACCTTCGTGAAGATCTCGGGCGCGGCGCTGAACGAAAGCCATGTCCATGACGTGACCATCACACGCGAGCCGCCGAACTACCGCGGCGGCGTCTGATGCGCCTGCCCGGGCGGCTCGCCGCTGCCATCGAGGTTCTGGACGACATCGACAAACGGCACCGGCCGGTGGCCGAAGCGCTGAAATCATGGGGTCTCAACAATCGCTTCGCCGGAGCGGGCGATCGCGCCGCGATCGGCAACCTTGTCTATGACGCGCTGCGCAAGCGCGCGAGCCATGCCTGGGCGATGGGCGAGGACACGCCGCGCGCTCTGGTGCTGAGCGTTGCCGCGCGCGACTGGGGCACCACGCCGGAAGAGCTCAACGACCTGTTCGCGTCCGATGCGCACGCGCCTTCGGTGTTGAGCGCCGATGAAGCGCATCGGCTGAGCACCTCTGAGCCGTGGCTCGGCGCGCCGGACCACGTGCTGGCCGATTTGCCGGAGTGGACGATGGACTCGCTCCATCGCAGCTTCGGCGGCGACGTCGTGCAGGAGGGGCGCGCCCTCGCCGGACGTCCGCCGCTCGACCTGCGGGTCAATACGCTGCGCGCGGAGCGCGACCGCGTGCTCAAGGCGCTCGATCGCTTCGGGGCCAGGCCCGCCCACATCTCGCCGGTCGGCATCCGCATCGCCGCCGGGACCGGCGACAGCCGCACGCCCAACGTGCAGGTCGAGGAGGGCTACCTCAAGGGCTGGTTCGAGGTGCAGGACCAGGGCAGCCAGCTCGTCGCCATGATCGCAGGCGCGAGGCCGGGAGAACAGGTGCTCGACCTCTGCGCCGGAGCCGGCGGCAAGACACTGGCGATGGCGGCCGCGATGGGCAACAAGGGGCAGATCTTCGCCTATGACAGCGACCGGCACCGGCTGGCGCCGATCTACGAGCGCCTGAAGCGCAACGGCGTCCGCAACGTCCAGGTGCGGGCGCCCGGCGAGGGCGTGCTCGACGACCTCGTGGGCAAGATGGACCGCGTGGTGATCGACGCGCCGTGCACGGGATCGGGCACGTGGCGTCGCCGACCCGACGCCAAATGGAAGCTCAATGCCGAACAGGTGGCGGCGCGGGCGGCGGAACAGCACGCAATCCTGAGCGATGGAGCGCGGTACGTCTGCCCCGGTGGAACGCTGGTGTACATCACCTGCTCGATCCTCGATGAGGAGAACGGCGCGCAGGTCGGCCACTTCCTCAGTGAAAATCCCGAGTTCGAGGCCCTGGATACGAGCCGCGAGTTGGAAGCGATTGCCGACGGTGCATCGCAGAAGGCCCATCACATCGCAGGAAACGGCGTGCTTCTGACGCCGCTCCGAACGGAAACCGACGGGTTCTTTGCGGCGCTGCTGCGCCGCCGCTGACGGCCAGAGTGAACCGATTGCGTCCGGATCACGTTCAAACGGGCATGAACACGCTCACCATCGACTATCGCAACCCCCGCGCGCTCTGGACCACGATTGGGTTCATCGTCCTCGTGGTCGTCGTCGGCGGCTTGATCGGCATCAGCGCCATTCCCGACGCGTGGTACCAAGCCCTTCGCAAAGCGCCATGGAACCCGCCGAACTGGGTCTTCGGTCCGGCGTGGTTTACCCTCTACGTGCTGATCGGCATCGCCGGCGCTCGCTCGTTCCTGCGCGGCCCGGCCAGCGCGAGCAGTGTCATCTGGGCGGTCCAGATGCTGCTCAACTGGAGCTGGTCGCCGATCTGGTTCCGCCTGCACGCGATCTGGCCAGCCTTTGCGGTGATCGTGTCGATCTTCGCCCTCATCGTCGCGTTCATTGCGGTGAACTGGCGGACCGACCGGACCGCCTCGTGGCTCTTCGTGCCCTACGGACTGTGGGTGGCCTTCGCCTCGAGCCTCAACCTTGCCGTTGGGCTCCTGAACTAGCGCCCGTCGCGGCTAACCCGCCGCCGGGGAAAGTGCCGGCGCTGCCGGTGCCCGCCGCCGTTCGAGCCCCCGTGCCCAGTCGATGATGGGCCGCTCGAAGAACCGGTAAGAGAGATCGGCGAGCACGAGGCTGACGATGACGATCAGGCCGCTGGCCCAGGCCAAACGGAGAGGATCGGTCATGTGGCCCTGGCCCATGTCGGGCGCGATCGTGAGATGGACCAACTCCAGCACCACATAGTGCCAGACGTAGAGCCCGAACGAGATGCGGGCGAGATAGCGCACCACCGGATTGTCGAGCAGGCGGCCCACGACCACCGTCGAGGGGAGGAGTGCAAGGGCCGCCCCGACGGCCAGCTGGAACCAGGGATAGTCGTAGGGCACGCGCAGGGCCCCGTAGCTCTCGGTGCCATTGGCGAAGCTTTGCAGGCCAAGCAGCACGAACATGGCGATTAGGGCGACGAGCGCCAGGATGTCGAATATTGGGCCGCGGAGCGTCGCGAGCCTGATGCGGATGCCGGCGGCCAGGGCACCGAGCGAGAACATGGCGAAAAAGCCGAACGGGTTGAACATCGGCATCCAGGTCTTGGCGCCGCCGATGAGGCCGTAATCCCAGCCGCGCTGGAAGGGGCCGGGGTTGACCCAGCGCGTGAACAGCCAATGCGCCCCCAGCGCTACGGCGACGACCGCGAGCCAAAGGATGCGGGTGCGCCACCCTTGGCCGAGGCGGGCGGCAACGGCGAACAGCGCGATAAAGCCGAGCGGCAGCAGCACATACGAGCTGACCTCGAAGCTGATCGACCAGAGCGGGCCGTTGATCTCGACCGGAAAGAAGGTCACCCAATGCCAATCGGCCACAAGAAAAAATCCGGCCAGATAGCGCAGCAGCAACTGCCCCGTGGGCGGGTAGTGGAAGACGGTGATCGTGAGGATGAAGGTGACCGTCAGCGCCAGCCAGAAGCCGGGAAGGATGCGGGCGGCACGGCGAAGCGCGTAGGTCCGCAGCGACGGCAAAGATTGGCCGGCATCGAGCGCGGTCCAGAACGGCTGGGCCAGCAGGTAGCCCGAGAGCACGAAGAACATGGCGACGCCGAAGCCGCCGAGCTGGACGAAGACGCGCATCCACTCCATCCAGCCGAGATCGGAATTCCACGCCATGCGCTGCGAAAGATGGTGACCCACGACGATGAGGCAGGCAGCGGCGCGGATGAAATCGGCGCCGGCGAGGCGGCTGTCGGCCATCGTTCCTCCCTCGGGTAAATGGCGAACCTGTTTGTCCCGCGTGAGCGCAAATTGCAACCGGCGGGACTTGTGCCGGAACGCTTGCGGAATCCCGACGGCGCCTATATTTCCCCGCCATGACAGAGCCCGGCACGCCTCCCGTCGACTCCATCCTGATCATCGATTTCGGCTCGCAGGTCACGCAGCTCATCGCGCGGCGCCTGCGCGAGGCCGGCGTCTATTGCGAAATCCACCCCTTCAACAAGGCCGCCGAGGCCTTTGCCGCGATGCGGCCCAAGGGGGTGATCTTCTCCGGCGGCCCGGCTTCCGTGACCGAGGAAGGCAGCCCGCGCGCACCCAAGGCGGTGCTCGAGTCCGGCGTGCCGATCCTGGCGATCTGCTATGGCCAGCAGACGCTGGCGCTGCAGCTTGGCGGCAAGGTCGAGGGTGGCCATGCCCGCGAGTTCGGCCGGGCCGACGTCGAGATCAGGGAGCCGAGCGCACTCTATGAGGGCATCTGGGAGATCGGCGAACGCTACCCGGTGTGGATGAGCCACGGCGACCGGGTGACGGAGCTGCCACCCGGCTTCAAGGTGGTGGCGACATCACCGAATGCGCCGTTCGCCATCGCCGTGAATGAAGACGCCAAGCGCTACACCACGATGTTCCACCCCGAGGTGGTGCACACACCGGACGGCGGGAAGCTGCTCGCGAACTTCGTGCACAACATCGTCGGGCTGAAGTCCGACTGGACCATGTCGGCCTACCGCGCGCGCATGATCGACAAGATCCGGGCGCAGGTCGGCAAGGGCCGCGTGATCTGTGGCCTCTCCGGCGGCGTGGACTCGTCGGTGGCGGCGGTGCTGATCCACGAGGCCATCGGCGATCAGCTCACCTGCATCTTCGTCGACCACGGGCTGATGCGGCTCAACGAAGCCGACGAGGTCGTCGGCATGTTCCGCGACCACTACAACATTCCACTCATCCACGTGGACGCCAGCGAGACCTTTATTTCGGCGCT
>Ga0207667_10011694_pt1 | contig 10184 bp, 6 predicted proteins | sample KBSCornC52_FD_184301 | JGI IMG/M metagenome (GOLD analysis project Ga0207667, IMG submission 184301) | Corn rhizosphere microbial communities from Kellogg Biological Station, Michigan, USA - KBS Corn C5-2 (SPAdes) (version 2) | ecosystem: Host-associated > Plants > Roots > Rhizosphere > Soil ...
GCCAGGATGGATGTGGGCGCTTAGGCAGGCGCGGCCACGGCAGCGGAGCCGAGGTCGGAGGTGCAGCTCGGGCAGCGCGTAGCCCCTTCGGGAATCGTGGTCAGGCAGAATGGACACTCCTTCGTCGCAGGGCCGGCAGCGGCGGGCGCGGGCTCCCGCTTGAGGCGGTTGACCTGTTTGACGATGAGGAATATCACGAACGCGACGATCAGGAAATTGATCACGTTGTTGAGGAACAGGCCGAAGTTTAGCGTAGGCGCGGCGGCCTTCTTCGCTTCGGCGAGGGTGGGATAGGCCTGACCATTGAGGCTGATGAAGAGGTTGGCAAAGTCGATTTTGCCGAGCACGAGGCCGATCACCGGCGTGAGAATGTCGTCGACCATCGAGGTCACAATCTTGCCGAACGCGGCCCCGATGATGACGCCGATAGCCAGATCGAGCACGCTGCCCTTCATCGCAAACTCTTTGAACTCTTTGAGCATTTCGACATCTCCTTCTCGCTGTTCGCCAGATTGAGCTCTGCTGTTCACCTAATTTGATGCGGCGAGGCTGTCTTCCTACCTCGAATCCCGAAAGAACCGCTGTGGAACCAATCATCGACACGCACCAGCATCTGTGGGACCTGAATCGATTCCGCCTGCCATGGATTGAGCCGGGCAGCCGGCTGGCCCGCGGCCACGTGATGGAGGACTATCTCCGCGAGACGGAGGGTATGAACGTCGCCGGGACGGTTTACATGGAGGTGGACGTCGCGCCGGACCAGCAGCAGGAGGAGGCGGAGTACGTTATCGACCTCTGCCGCCGGCCTGACAACCCGATGCGGGGTGCGGTGATCTCCGGGCGGCCTGCCGAGGCGGGATTCGATTCCTATATTCGGCGGATTACGGAGTTGGATGACGGAGGGTTCATCAAGGGGGTGCGGCAGGTCCTGCACGGCGGGATGCCAGCTGGATTCTGCCTTCAGCCGGAGTTCGTGCGGTCGATTCGGCTGCTCGGCGAACTCGGCCTCTCCTTCGACGCGTGCATTCGGCCGGAGGAGATTGGCGACGCGGCGAAGCTCGCCGAAGCCTGCCCTGAGACGCAGCTCGTGCTCGATCACTGCGGGAACGCGGACGTGCAGTCGCCGGACCTTTCCGCCTGGCGGCGCGGCATCGATGATCTTGCGAAGCGGCCGAACGTCGACTGCAAGATTTCGGGAATCATCGTAACGGCGAAACCCGGCGCGTGGAGCGCGGACGATCTCGCGCCGGTGGTGCTGCACTGCGCCGAGGCGTTTGGACCGGACCGAATCGTGTTCGGCGGCGACTGGCCGGTCTGCACGCTCACAGCGCCGCTGCGTGACTGGATAACAGCGCTCCGCCAGATTGTTGCCGATTGGCCGGACGAGCGCCGAACGAAGCTGCTGCACGACAACGCACTCCGAATCTACCGGCTGGCGACGTAAGGAACGTCAAGAGCAGATCCCTCCGGGATGACGGCGCGCGCAAGATGGCGCTTTGCGGGCTCCTTGTGGCAGCCCCGGTCGTGTTATTTGCCGGCGGCAAGACGGTGCAGCGTCTCGATGGAGTTCATGAGCGCTCGGCCCTGATGGTAGGGGTCCGTCCAAGCGTTGGACTTGGTCATGCCCGCCGGCGCCTTGCCATCTTTCTCCACCGACGAGTACCATCCGTGATTCCGGCTGTCCACCTGGATCCGCTGGATGAATCCCCACTGCTTCAGGAGCCCGTCCCAGTACCTGGGTGTCGTCTTTCCGAACCGCTCGTGCAGCAGCAGAAGCGCGTTCAGGCCCTCCGCCTGGGTCCACCAGACCTTCGTCGTATCGGTCGCCCGGTTGAACGCGCTCCCCTTGTCGTAGAATCCGCCTTGCGCGTTGTCCCACCCAAAATCGAGGGCGTGGTCGACCAGCATGCGGGCCATCTTCCACGTGTCTGAATCGTCGTGCATGCCGAGCGCATTCGCGGCCTCCGCAAGCAGGTAGCCGGTCTCCACGTCGTGGCCGAACGAATCGTGGTCCGGGACCGGCCGCCAGTCGGGCGTGAAGAAGAGGTTGAGGCAGCCCGGAAAGACAGCGATCTTGTCCCGCACGATGTGGAAGACCTCGCGCAGTCGCTCCTTCACCAGAGGGTCCGGCCAGACCTCGTCGAGCGCCGTGAGCGATTCGAGCAGATGGATGTGGCTGTTCATCGACTTGAAGCCGTAGCGCGTGCCGATGGCGTCCACGGCGTAAGGCGAGGGCGGCGAGAGGATCGGTTTGCCGTCGCGCGTCAGGGCCTCGTAGTAGCCGCCGTTCTTCGCGTCATGCGCGTGGGTTTCGAGCCACTGGAACGCCCGTTTCGCGAGGTCGAGGGCCGCCGGATCGCGGGTCGCGTGGTAGCAGGCGGCGCATGCGTAAATGCCGAACGATTCGCCGTAAGCGTGCTTCTCGCCATCGCGGAGGGCACGCGGTGGCCTACCCGCGGCGACCTCCCAGAAGAACCCGCCATGCTCCCTGTCCCACATGTCGTCGCGCAGGTATTCGAGCCCGTGGTGCGCATACTTCCGGTATTCCGCCGCTCGCTCCGGGTAGCGCCTCGCCACCTCGGACGCCACCCAGGTCAGCCGGGACTGGTAGACGATGGAGCGCGTGTCGGACGGCCTGAGCTCCCACGCCTCGTCGAACTCCTGCTGGAATCCGCCGTGTGCGCTATCGACCGCGACCGGAAACCACGGAGCGAGGATGTCTGTTTGGAGGTTCGCCTCCATCTCCCGCGCCAGCTTCTCATAGTCCGCGCGATCCGGCGCTGCCGCTGCAGATTGTCCGTTACTCATGGCCATCCATCCGAAGAAAGCGGCCACCGCCGCCCACGCCATTCCATTTCGCCGCATGTTCCTCGCTCATTTTGACAGGGGTCGAATCGGTCCGATGTAGCTGGTCGCCACCACCACGTTATCGAACCAGACCCGGTTTACCGCGTGCGCGTCGTGGTTGCGCTGGTTCGAGGCCTCGGTCACGTAGTGGAGGAGCCAGAGGAAGTTGACCTTCAGATCGTTCGTGCTGCGCCACCGGAAACCCTCGAACGGTTCGCCTCCGGTCTCTGGCAGGTTGAATCCCATACCGGTCCACGGGCCACGTCGCACACCGGGAGCGACGTGCATATTGAGCTTTCCATCCAGCCAGAGCGCCAGCTCGCCGTCGCTCCGGTCCGGCGCGGAGTTGCACTTGAACATCACTTCGACGCACTGCCAGCGGTTCCGCGGTACGACGGCCGGCTTTTCGGGCCGGATGGACTGGCCCCAGTAACCGCCGTCCGCCGACCGCTTCATCTCCTGCCAGTAGGCGTAGAAGTTCCAGATGCCCGGCGCGGGATAGCGGCCGGAGTCGCCTGTGGGCTCGATTCCAGCGGTCATCCGCTCATCTCCGCGTGGCCGCTCGCCCGCTCCACCCTGCGGCCAGTTGGTGGGCGGATTGTAGCCCCCGACGTGGACGAAGTGATGGATATAGCCAGGGTCGTCCGCAAACTTGACGTAGAACCGAACGTAAGCGGTGTCGAGCCCGCGCTTTAGCCGCGTGTAGAGGTGCCCGCCCGTGTTTTGCGACAGCGTCGCGGTGAGCTGGAGGGCGCGCTTTCCACCGCTTCCCGCCGGCGAATCCGCGCTGAAGGAGACGACCTTCCCGTCCTTGTTATTCATCTCGCCCCAGCGCCTGCCGACCTCGTCGACCGAGCCCGTCTCGAAGTCATCCGAAAACACGACGCGCGGATCGGCGGCGATGCCGTGATCGCCGGGATATGCCGTGGCGAGGCCGGCCCCCTCCTGCAGGCTTGCCGCGGGGTGCGACACAGGAAGCAGGGCCAGAAGGATCGTGATCAGCATGGATTCAGTCCCGTGATTCGTCAGATTCGGTGGGCCACAGGCGGACCTCCTGCGCCGCGACGGCCGGATCCGCCAGTCGCTCTTCCACCAACGTGCCGTCGGGGAGCACGAGGCCGGGAGCGATGTCGGCCAGCGTCCGGAGGGCGAACCGCCTCTCATAGAGCCGGGGATGCGAAGTGTCGAGGTCCGGCGAATCGAGCATCACCGAATCGTACAGCAGAATGTCGATATCGATGGTGCGCGGCCGCCAGCGAAACGTAGCCGCCCTCCCGCCTGCCCGTTCGACTGACTGTGGCCGGGCACGGCAGACAGGGAGAGGCGCCCCGGGTGAGAGTGCCGCTGCATGCGCTCGCCGCAAGGCCAGCTCTGAGGGCCGGATTGCTACTTCCATGCGCCATTCAGGACGAAGGGCGCCCAGTAGTAGGGGTGCTGATATTTCGGGTTCTGCTTCCGAAGCCAGCTCTCCGCCTCCTGCAACGCCGCCGCTTTGCCCATGCCTCGCACCTTCAGGTTTTCGTAGAACCGGCCCATGAGCATTGCGGTGCTCTGGTCGTCCACCGCCCACTGGCTCACTACCTGCGTAGGGCAGCCGGCCACGAAGAGCGCCCATGTGAGCCCGATCACGCCCTCGCCCGTCCGGTTCTCGCCCCGTGCCGTGTTGCAGGCGGAGAGCACGGTCATCTCGGCATTGAGGTTCAGGTCGTAGATCTCGCGCGCGGTGAGGAACCCGTCTTCATTGTCGTTGGGCTTTGCCAGCACGACGGACGAGAGCAACGGAGAGCCGTCGTTGACGAAGCCGTGTGTCGCGAAATGCAGGTAGCGGTACTTTCCGGCAAGCTGCCTGACGGTCGATTCCTGCGCCTTATCGCCGGTGAGGACCGTTGCATCCGGGAAGAGCTTCCTGAGCGCATCGGCTTCGCGCTGCGTGCCGGGCAGGGAGGGAATAGCTTTGCCGCGAGTCGCTCCACGCGAGACGGTATCCAGCGCGCGGGAGGCGAGGTCGATTGGGCGCGATGCTGAATCGAGTGGACGCGAGGCGGCGTCGAGCGGGCGGCTTGCAGAATCGAGCGGGCGCGAGGCCGAATCGATTGGCCGCTGTCCGGGTACGTCGCTCAAGTCGCCGAATCGCTCGGAGGAGCCAAAATCCGGATTGGCGGCGATCAGCAGCGAGGCGCCGCTGCGCGGTTGGCGGTGGGAAGCCAGCCTGTCAGCAGCATCCGCGGCCGATGCCGAGGCGGCGTAGGAGACCTGGCACCGCTCGCCGAGGAAGCGGTCATGACGGTCGAGAATCAGCGCCTGAAACGGTACATCCCACAGAGGTCCGTCCGGGCAGACGACCAGGTGCTTCGCGCCTCGAATCGCCGACTCCGCGGGACCGATGAGTCGTCTGTACAGCGAGCGTGCCTCCGCGCGGTACGCGCGGCGAGGGTCGGCGCAGGCGGAGCGGAAGGCGACCGCCGCCGGGGCCAGCGCCCGCGTTCCAGCCGGGAGGATGAACGACCTGACAGCGACGCCGTCGCCCTTGCGAGCCGCCACAAACAGGGCGGTCCGATTTTCGGAAAGCGCCACGTATTCGAGCAGGGCGGAACCGGCCGGCAGCAGGCGCCGGAGATCCTGTACGGTGACCGGCGCGGCCGCGGATTTCGTGGCGAACTCGGGTCGCCTTGCGCACAATGTCTCCGTGAACGATTGGAGATCGCGCTCGACAATGCGGAGCTGGTCGCGTAGCAGGGCGTATCGCTTCCTGGAGCCGGTCTCATTCTCGACCCCTTCCTGCACCATTTTCAGGTTGAGAGAGTCCGCCGTGGCTCGCAGTTCCTGAAGCCGTTTGCGTTCTTCGTCGGTCAGCCCCTGTGCAATCTGAATTCTTCCTGTCGCAAGCAGGTCCAGCAGTCCGCGAGCCTTGGCGCGCTGGGCCAGCGAAAACGCCCCCGCCGTGTCTCCCATCGCGAGGCGAGCGCGCACGGCATTGCGATATAATTGGATTCGCGAACGAAGATAGGTGGACCTGGCAGCCGACAGGTCCCCCAGGCTCGCCCTCATCCGCTCCACGAGAGAGACTGCCGCTTCATAGAAGCCGGCCGCACGCCGCGTGCGTCCTCGATGCATTTCGAGGTCGCCCATGCCGCGGAGCGCATCCGCCTGCAGTGCGGGCAGGCCGAGCTCACGGCCGACCGACAGAGCCGAACGGTACATCTCCAACGCCTCGCCAGTTCGACCCAGCGTCTGATAGCCTCGTCCGAGCTCGATCATCGCTTCGCCGCCATAACGGCTGCGACCCAGAAGCCGCACCGCGCGCCGAAGCGGCTCGAGCGCTCTGGCAGGCTCATTCGCCCGATTGTATACCTTGCCGATGAACAGAGAAGCGCCGCCTGAACCTCTCGTGTCGCCCATCTGATCGAAGAGTCGGCGGGCCGCCTCGCTGGCTTCGATGGCCTCCCGGGTGCGGCCCATCTCAGCATAGTCTCCGCCCATATTGTTGAGAGAATACGCCGCGTTTGCCCTGGCGCCGACGGCCTCGAAGAGCTCTCTGGCCCGGCGGTAGTCGTCAAGTGCGATTTCTGGCTGGTCGACGCTGTCGTACAGGCAGGCGATGTTGTTCAGCGCGATGGCCTCGGCCGACGCGCTCTTCGTCTCTCTGGCGATCGTCAGCGCCGCCACATACTTTTCCAGAGCCTTACGCCGCTGCCCCATGGCGTCGAGAGTCACAGCCTGTGACAGCAGGGTCAACCCCTCCTCACCCTTCTCGCCGGCAGCCCGACAGATCGCGAGGCTCACGTCGAAGTCTTTGAGCGCTTCCTCCATCTGTCCGATGGACGCGCGCGCCTCTCCGATATTGCGCAGCACCTGAGCTTCGCTCACCCTATCCCCCGACTCGGCGTGAATCGCTCGCGCCTCGGTATAGTAACGCAGGGCTTCCCGCCAGTTTCCCAGACGCGAGATGGCGGCCCCCAGGTTGTTCAGCGCGAAGGCGATCGCAGGCTTCCGGCCGTCAATTCGCAATAGCGGCAGCGCCTGATGGAGGTTTGTCACCGCTATGTGAACGTCACCGGCCTCAATCTGTACAGCGGCGATGTTCGTGAGAACAGCTCCCTCGCGGGCAGTATCGCCTATTTCTCTTGCGATGCCAAGAGACCTGCGGTAATCGTCGAGCGCTCTCCGGTTATCGCCCCCCGCGCTGTGCACCAGACCCAGGCCATAGAGCGCGTCGGTTTCGCCCTTGCGGTCACGGGCGCGCACGGCGACATCCAGAGCGCGGACGTACAGAGGCTCCGCAGCCGCGATATGGCCGGCCCTCCGTTCCTTTCGCGCATTCTCCAGGAGGGCCAGAACCTCGGGCGTGGGTTTAGGTGGGGACACCTGGGCGAGAGCGGGAACCGGCAGCAGGATCAGTGTCAGCACTACTGCGGCAATGATACGGGCGCGCGGCAGGATCATAAGGCCGATCTCCGGAAAGGCGGAAGCCCTGGAACGGGCGCAGGGCGAATGAACGGATGGCGTCGGCACACCGGGCATGACAAACGGGGAGAGGCGCCGCGCTTGCCCTTCTCCCGGTGGCGGATTGCTAGTTCCACGCGCCATTCAGGACGAAGGGCGCCCAGTAGTAGGGATGCTGATATTTCGGATTCTGCTTGCGAAGCCAGCTCTCCGCCTCCTGCAATGCCGCGGCTTTGCCCATTGTACGAACCTTCAGGTTCTCGTAGAACCGGCCCATGAGCATCGCGGTACTCTGGTCGTCCACCGCCCACTGGCTCACTACCTGCGTCGGGCAGCCTGCTACGGTCAGCGCCCACGCCAGGCCCAAAACGCCCTCGCCTTCCTTAATGTCCCCGCGGGCCGTGTTGCACGCCGACAGGACGGCAAGGTCGGCGGACAGTCTCAGCTCGGAGATTTCGCGTGCCGTGAGGAATCCATCTTCTTTGTCGTCGGCGGGCGTGGCGAGAACAAGCGACGACAAGAGCGGCGCGCCGTCGTTCACAAAACCGTGGGTCGCGAAATGGAGGTAGCGGTATGCACCGATCTCCGCTTTTGCCGTCTGCTCCTGTGCGTCCGCGCCAGTATACACTTTCGCGTCGGGGAACAACCTTGCAATCGTATCTGCTTCCCGCTGTGTACCGGGCAGCGGCCGGATCGCGGCCCCTCGCGGCAATATCGTCGCATAGAGCGGCACCGCTGACCGTGATGCAGTGTCAAGCGGGCGGCTGGCGGAATCGAGGGGCCGGGAGGCGGAATCGATCGGACGGGAGGCCGAATCGATCGGCCGCTGTCCAGGCATGGACGGCTCATCCCCGAAGCGCGGCGTGTTTCCAAAAGCCGGGTTCGCAAACGCGATCACGGTGTCCCGGTCGGGCCGGCGACGAGTGGCGGCCATCAGGCGCTCTGCCTGTATGCCCGTGGCACTGAAGCTGCACGCGAGCGCATACCGTTCGGAAAGTAATCGCTGCCCGTCGTTCAGCGCCTGAAATGGAACGTTCCAGAGTGGTCCATCGGGGCAGACCACGACGGTAGACATGCCAGAGATATGGGCGGCCGCCGGGCGCACGAGGAGGTCGTACAACCGACGCGCGAGCTGTCCATACGGCTTTCGGGGATCTGAGCAGGCATCGTGGAACACGGCGCAGAGGCGGCCGAGCTCCGCATTGCTCACGCGAATCGGGTAGGCGTTGACAAGCACGCTTCCGCCCTTGCGGCTGACGACGAAAAGCACGGTGTGGTTCAGCTTGACGCGTTCCACCGCCTCCGCGCCGCGGAGCGTTACGTAGTCGAGAATGGCCGTATCTTCGGGCAGGAACCGTGCTATATCCGCGATCGTTGCGGTCGAGATCGGATTCCACGTTCCGGCCGGGCTCGGGTGGCTCGCGGAGAGACCCATCTGGTAGGCTTGAAACCGGTCCTCGGCGTCACGAAGTTCCGTCTTAAGCCGGGCATACCGCTTCATGGAGCCGGGCTTATTGATGACACCCTCAGCCACCATGCGGAGGTTGAGGCGCTCTTCGTTTGCCCGCTGCCGGCCCAGTTCCCTCTGTTCGGCCGGCGTGAGCGTTCCAGCTCGTCTGCCCCCGTTCGCCATGAGTTCAAGGAGCGCCCTCCCCTTCATCTTTTGGGCCCAGGCAAAGGCTTCCGGGGTGTTGTGCACGGCGATCAGGCTCTCGACGCACCCGCTATAGGCGGGCTGAAAACGTGCCTGCAACGACATCCGGGCCTCGGCGGAAGGATCCACGTTGCTGGTCAGTCGCTCGGCCATCTGCGCGGCCTCCTGGAAGTGCCTGGCGGACTCGGCCGGTCTTCCCAGGAGACGCTCCACGAGCGCAACATCAGTCAGCGCGTTTGCCGACTCCGTGGCGTTCTGAGCGGCAGCAGCCAGGGTCAGGGCGCGTCGGTAGTAGTCAAGCGCCCTGGCGTTTTGGCCCTGCTGCTCGAAGACAGTTCCCGCGTTGTGCGTCTGGATGGCCTCGAAGTTCTTATCGGCGTTCCGCCGGCTCAAATCGCGCGCTTTGTTGAACAGGTCTAGCGCAAGTGATAGCCGGCCGGTCGCCTTGTAACATAGACCGAGATTGTTAACCTCGCCCGCTTCCGTGCGGCGGTCTCCAACCGCACGGGCCAGCTTCAAGGCGAGTTTGTGCTGCGCTACAGCCTTCGCATTCAGACCCATGGAGGTGTACAGGAGCCCGATATGAGCCCGCACCTTAGCCTCTTCCGGTCGGCTATGTGTCTCAATGCAGATTCGGAGCGACGAAAGATACCATGACTCCGCTGACCGCAAGCGACCGATATCACGGTAGATGGAGCCGATCGAGCGCATTACGACGGCTTCGTCCAGTCGGGCGCCGCGCGCGTGGTGGAGCTGGAGCGCTTCGAAGAGTTCGGCCAGCGCGCCGAGCGGATCCCCCGATCGAACATTGACGTCCGCCAGAAGCGCAAGCGCGTATGCCTGGGTCGCAGTATCCCTCTCCTTAGCAAGACTTACTGCTGCCTTCAGATGATCTCTGGCCTCAGCGATGCGCTGCAATTCCAGCTCGCACGACCCGAGATTCATTAGCGTGTGCGCCTCCATCCACGTATTACTGATGTTGCGGGAGATGGCGAGGGCCTGGAGGTTATATTCGCAGGCCTCCTCAAAACGGCCCATGCGGGAGCACGCGAATCCCAGGTTTTCGAGCGAATTCTCTATGCCTGAACGGTCTCCCCGAGCACGGCGTGCTGCGTAAACCTTGCGATGAACCGCGAAGCCTTTGGCGGCTTCACCGATATCGATGTACGCGTTCGCGAGATTGTTGAGAGCCGCGTCCAGTGAGCCAACGTCGTGCGCTCTCTCAAAGAGGCGAACAACC
>Ga0207667_10011709_pt1 | contig 10175 bp, 8 predicted proteins | sample KBSCornC52_FD_184301 | JGI IMG/M metagenome (GOLD analysis project Ga0207667, IMG submission 184301) | Corn rhizosphere microbial communities from Kellogg Biological Station, Michigan, USA - KBS Corn C5-2 (SPAdes) (version 2) | ecosystem: Host-associated > Plants > Roots > Rhizosphere > Soil ...
CCGGATGATGACAAGGGCGCTGTTGCTATCTGACGAAGCCGAGGCCGACAACAAGCCGGAGCTGGAGATTTTTGCCGACGACGTGACGTGCGGCCATGGTGCGACTGCAGGCGCACTCGATGAGCAGCTTCTGTTCTATCTGCGCGCACGAGGCCTTTCCGAACGGGAGGCGCAGGCGCTCCTGGTTCAGGCATTTGTTGGTGAGGCGATTGAAGAAATTGCCGATGAGGCGCTGCGGGACATCGCTCTGGCATCGGCGGCCCGCTGGCTTTCGAGGCGAGGCTAGCATGACACATCCGGCTGTTTCGAATGGTTCATACGATGTCGCCCGGATCCGACAGGACTTTCCGGCGCTTTCGCTCGAGGTTTACGGCAAGCCGCTTGTCTATCTGGATAACGCCGCCTCGGCTCAGAAGCCGCAAGCGGTGCTCGACCGCATGACGGAAGCTTATAAGCGCGAATACGCCAATGTGCATCGCGGGCTGCACTATCTCGCCAACGCGGCCACCGAAGCCTACGAGGGCGGACGCGCGCGGGTTGCCCAGTTTCTCAATGCCGGGCGGAACGAGGAGATCATTTTTACCCGGAACGCGACCGAGGCCATCAACCTCGTCGCGTCTTCCTGGGGTGAGCCGAACATCAAGGCCGGTGACGAGATCGTGCTTTCCATCATGGAGCACCATTCGAACATTGTGCCCTGGCACTTCCTCAGGGAACGCCGTGGCGCCGTCATCAAATGGGTCGATGTCGATGAAGACGGAAATTTCCTGTTAGAACGGTTCGAGAAGGCGCTGTCGCCGCGGACCAGGCTCGTGGCGATCACGCAGATGTCGAATGCGCTCGGCACGCTGGTGCCGGTCAAGGAAGTCGTCAAACTCGCCCACGATCGCGGCATTCCCGTACTGGTGGACGGCAGCCAGGCAGCCGTGCATCTGGCGATCGACGTCCGCGACATCGATTGCGATTTCTACGTTTTCACCGGTCACAAGCTGTACGGGCCGACCGGGATCGGCGTGCTCTATGCCAAGCACGAGCACCTGGTGGCCATGCGACCCTACAATGGCGGCGGCGAAATGATCCGCGAAGTGGCGCGGGACTGGGTGACCTATGGCGATCCGCCCCACAAATTCGAAGCCGGAACACCAGCAATCGTCGAAGCGGTTGGGCTGGGTGCTGCGATCGATTACGTCAACTCGATCGGCAAGGAACGAATCGCCGCTCACGAGCACGATCTTCTGACCTACGCCGAGGAGCGGCTGCGCGCGATCAATTCGCTGCGTTTGATCGGAACGGCGAGGGCCAAGGGACCGCTGATCTCCTTCGTCATGAAGGGCGCTCATCCTCACGATGTCGCGACCGTCATCGACCGCCAGGGTATTGCGGTGCGCGCCGGAACGCATTGCGTGATGCCGCTTTTAGAAAGGTTTAATGTCACAGCGACGTGCCGCGCTTCGTTTGCGATGTATAATACCCGCGAAGAAGTCGATCAGCTGGCGCAGGCCTTGATCAGGGCAGGGGAATTATTCGCATGACCGAAACCGCTGCAACACAGAATCCGGACACCGGGACCGTTTCGTCCGGCCCGTCAAAGACCGATTTCACGCCCTCGGAAAGGAATGCTTCCGAAAGCAAGCCTTCTGACGCCAGGCCTTCTAACGACAAGAGTTCGGAAGGCAAGGTGATGCAGGTGGAAACAGTTTCCGCGTTGTCGCCGGAGGAAACCGAGCGGCTCAGCGGAGACCTCGTGGCGGCGCTGAAGACAGTATTCGACCCGGAGATTCCGGCCGACATTTACGAGCTCGGTTTGATCTACAAAGTGGAAATCAAGGACGATCGCGCGGTCGACGTAATGATGACACTCACCACGCCGAACTGTCCGGCTGCTGGCGAACTGCCGCAGATGGTGGAAAATGCGGTCGCCAGCGTGCCTGGAGTCGGCGCGGTAAATGTCAACGTGGTCTGGGATCCCGTCTGGACACCGGACCGCATGAGCGATGAGGCAAGGCTGGTTCTCAATATGTGGTGAGGGGGCTTGGCCTGCCGGTATTCCGTTTTGAATGGTGTATCACCTTGTATAGGCATTGAATTGAGGTTGGGATCGCCCATATGACCGACATGAACCCCGTTTCACCCTCGCCAGCTTCGAAGCCGAAGGCCCGGCCGCGCCCCCAGGTCATGAAACTGACCGACGCGGCGGCCCAGCGGGTCATTGAGTTGACCAATCGCGCTGACTCCGAGATCGTGGGTTTGCGCGTCGGCATTAAGAACGGCGGCTGCGCTGGCCAATCCTATACGGTCGAATATGCCCATGAAATCCGTCCGACCGACGAGGTGGTGGAGGACAAGGGAGTCAAGATCCTGGTCGATCCGAAGGCGGTCCTGTTCTTGCTCGGTACCGAGATGGATTACAAGGCCGATACCATGCAGGCGCAGTTCGTCTTCAATAACCCCAATCAGGTTAGCGCTTGCGGGTGTGGCGAGTCGGTGCAGTTGACGCCTGCCAAGATCGATAGCTGATCCAGCTTTTAAAGACCGGTCTGGCGCGATGGACCGCGACTTTCTGATCGATCTGTTTGCGCCGTTTGGGCCGGTGACGATCCGCCGGATGTTTTCCGGCTTCGGGATTTCCGCAGACGGTGTCAATTTCGCCATGGCTCTGCGAGGCAGCCTTTATCTCCGCGCCGATGAACGGAACATCCCGCGCTTTGAGGCCGAGGGCGCAAAGCCCTTTCAGTATCAGACCCGGTTGAAACAGGTCACGGTTGGCTCGTACTGGCAATTGCCGGAGCGGCTTTATGATGACCCCGATGAATTGGCTGGATGGGCGCGGGATGCCTTGGCCGCCGCCAAACGCGCGGCAGAGCGGGGCAGGCGTCGCCCCCGTGGAACGCGTAAACCTTCCAAAGCGAGGCGCGGCTAGCCGATTGGGTCGGCTCGGTTGCCAGGGGCCCTGCGAGCAACCCCCTTGAATGCTTCACGCGCGAAGACCGCTCGCTCTTTCGCGTAGCATGAATTTTTGGATCTTGCCGCTCGCCGTCATTGGCATCTCTTCGATAATCTCGAGTCGCTCCGGCATGAAAGATTTGGAAACGCCCTGTTCCTGAAGGAAGACCTGCATGTCCGGTAGCGTCAGTGATGCGCCCGGGCGTAAGCGGACATAAGCGCAAGGGCGCTCGCCCAGCCTTGGATCTGGCATTGCGACGATGGCTATTTGCGCGACGGCCGGGTGTTTGAACAAGATCGACTCGATTTCGACGACCGGAAGATTTTCACCACCCCGGATGATGACGTCTTTGGACCTGCCGGTGATCCGGATGTATCCATCCGGATACATGCGCGCGAGGTCGCCGGTTTCGAGCCAGCCGTCCGCGGTGAATGCGTTGAGCTGTGGTCGCTTGAGATAGCCGACGAATACACTGACCCCCTTGGTCTGCAGATGGCCTTCTGTCCCATAGGGGACCTCGAAACCATTTTCATCGACGACACGTACCGCCATGTGGGGAAGGGCGAGGCCATCGGTCGTATAGGCCTTCTCCTCGGGGTCATCGAGGCGCACGGCTGTCACGCCGCAGACCTCCGTCATACCCCACACAGAAACAACGATGACGCCGAGGTTGGCCTTGGCCCGGAGCACCAGCGCGGAGGGGAGGGGTGCGCCGCCTGATATAAAAAGACGAAAGGCATCGATCGGCATATCAACGATGCCGGGGAAATCGATAAGATCGACAAGCAAGGGCGGCGCTCCCATGCAGATTGTCGCCTTCTCCTCGATCAGAAGCTTCACAGCCAGATCAGGCCTCCAGACGTCGAGTAAAACGGTCGTCGCCCCTAGCATCAACGGCAACAACATGCCCCAGAGGAAGCCGAGCTGATGCGCAAGTGGCGATGGACATAACATCACGTCTTGGCTCGTTGCGGCAAAACGCTCACGCGTTGCCAGCACGTTGGCCAGAAGCGTATTGGCCGTGTGCATGGCGCCCTTGGGCTCTCCAGTGGTGCCGGACGTATACAGGAGTTGCACAAGATCGTTCGGATGTGGCCGCAGTGGCTCCACGCACCGCTTGAAATCAGCTGCATCGAATTCGGACAACGGTCCCGTCAAATCGACGCCATCCGCCCCGTCGAGCACGATGACATGGTCGAGGGCAGGCAACTCGGCCTTAAGCTTCTCCGCTAACGAAGCGTGGTCGAACTTCCGAAAGCTTCGTGGCACCACAAAAATCTTTGATTCAGCAAGCTCCAGCATAAAGCGCAGTTCGCGTTCGCGCAGAACCGGAATAAGTGGATTCTGCACGGCCCCGAGCCGAACGCAGGCGAGCGACAATGCGATGAATTCCCAGCGATTGTTGAGCTGGAACGAAACGACATCGCCACTTCGCACCCCGAGCCGAAAGAGACGCAAGGCGATGCGATCGGCCGCCTCACCTAGCCCCCCAAAGCTGACGCGTTTGGTGATTCCGGTATCTGCGAGCAAGGAGACTATCGCCGTTTTGTTCGGTACGAGCCGACGATTTTCGTCGAAATAGTCGAGGATGATTTTGTTGGGCCAACCATTGCTTGTATCGGAGGCGATACGTTCCGGTGAAAGCCGGACTGATCGGTTGCGATAACTTTGCTCGTGCACCTTTTCCCTCCTGCCGGCTTCTTGCTTTCGCCTCTGCCTTAGCGATTTCCACTCAAAATCACGCGGCTAAGCAATTTCGGATCATTTACGGCAACCGGGACGGGAGAACGGTTCGCTCAGGTTACGCGAGGCTTCCCTCGACACTGACTCGGGCCATATTTACGGTCAACATGGTTGCTTCAGGAATGCTGCTACCGGTTATCGGGAGCGGCAGTGCGACCGGTGGTCAACCGTCCACCTCACGTGAGAAAGGAAGTAGGCATTGAGTCGGGGAAGCGGGCGTTCATCATCAGGAATGGGCGCGATCAACCGACGCCCGGGTCAAGCCACTTCGCTACGGACCTCGGCCAAGTACTCCGGGTCGGTTTCACAGATCACCCGGTTTCGACCGTTTCGCTTGGCTGCATAGAGGCATGCGTCGGCGCGCTCGATCAGCGAATTGGTGTCGTCGCCGGGCTTCAGCATCGAGACGCCGACTGAAATCGTGACCCGGCCGAGTATTTCCCCGGTCGACTTCTTCTTCAGCTCTTTGGCCATGATGGCCCGGCGGATGTGGTCGGCAACCGTCAGCGCCTGGCGCAACGGGGTGTTTGGCAGCAGCACGGCGAATTCTTCGCCGCCATATCGGGCGGTGATGTCCTGGCCCTTGATGGATTGCCTCAACGCCATGCCGACCAGCCGCAGTACCTGATCACCGGTCAAATGACCAAAACTGTCGTTGAACGATTTGAAGTGGTCGATGTCGAACATCATCAGCGTCAGCGGCTGACCAGATTGTACGGCATTCTTGACAGCAACTTCGATCGACCGGTCGAAGAATTTGCGATTGCCAAGCCCGGTCAATGGATCAGTGAAGCTCTCCGCCCGGATGGCTTCCAGACTTTGCTGGAGATTGGAGATCTCCGACTTTGATAGCGCGAGGCGACTTTCCAGGGCCTTGTTGGTCTCGCGCATTTCGCGCGTCGATCGGGCCAGCGTCTCCACGACCTTTTGCAGCTGACTTGGCATCACCGGCCCGGCGAGCTTCTGAGCTGCCCCGGAAAGCGTCGCGTCATAGCTCGCAGAAGTCCCCAGCGCTTGGTCCAACAAGGTCATGACGTCATCGATTTCGCCGATGACACGCGCGCCCACCTTATCGATCCGATCGGTGGTCTTGAGCTGCGATAGATAGGTTTCGTAGATCTGTTCGAGATCGGATTCGGTGAGCTTGCCGTTTCGGGCGAGCGTCTCGTTGATTACCTTGTTGAGCGACGGATTGAACCCGGTCGCATAGACGTACCAGATCTCGTAATTGCGGGGGATGGCGGTCTGACGCAACGTCCTGATCTGGCCCAGCGCGATCTCGGCGAAGGCCATCGTGCGTTCATGCTCATCGGCCACCTTGATCACAGGTCGCGTTCCCACTGACGGGCGCCGTTGCCCGCCTTTTTTTGCAATTGCTAAAATTAACGCGAGCAAATTAATAAATGGAAGTGAACGGCTCGTAAACAGGGGCGATGGGCGCTCGTGATGGCGAGAGCTTTCGGTCGAAGCAAAAGACGAAGAAACCGCACGGAGACCGCGGTTACTTCGCATCACAAAGCCGCATCATCGGTACCCCGATGGGAGTCCGAACTCCCATCCTCATAACGATGGTGCGGCGCAATATTCGGGGCCGCAAAGAGGCCTGGCGGATCAAACGCGGGCGCGGATGGGGCGCAGCAAAAAGGCGGGAAGGTGAGAGTGATCAGCGGGTTCGGAGGCCAGGTCGCCGGCCCGTGGCGCTTCCGGACGGCCGATCGAAGGGGTCAACTGGCTGTTTGATGCAAAATTTGCCACCGGCGCGGACGAACCAACTTGTCCGCGCTCGCCATGATGCGCGGAGCGAGGCTTGCCGGACGAACGCTTGGCCTCGCGTTCGCGGCGCGGCTTGCGATCCTTTTGACCCCGGCGGGAGGGCCGATCGCCCGCTTGATCGTCCACTCGGGCCTCGCCTTGCGGTGCGCGAATCTCTGAGGTCTCGGCGGCTTCGGCGCGTGCACCTGCTTGCGCATGTGGAATCGGCTGGCCGATCAGTTTTTCGATCGCTGCGATCGATTTGGTGTCGAGCGGCGTAACGATCGAGATCGCGGTGCCGGCCCGGCCGGCGCGGCCGGTGCGGCCGATGCGATGGACATAGTCGTCGGCATGGTGGGGAACGTCGAAATTGAAGACGTGGCTGACGGCTGGAATATCGAGACCGCGCGCCGCGACATCGGAGGCTACCAGCAGCGGAATTTCGCCCTTGCGAAACTGGTCCAGCGCCGCGGTGCGCGCCGACTGATCCATGTCGCCATGCAGCGCGCCGACGCTGAAGCCGTGCTTCTGCAGTGACTTGTACAACAGCGCCACCTCGCGCTTGCGGTTGCAGAAGATGATCGCGTTGTTGAGATCCTTCGCGTCGTGCAGCAGGCGTCGAAGCACCTCCCGCTTCTCGTGCGGCTCGCGGCCGACGCCGATCTGAAACTGGGCCACGCCCTCGGCTGTCGTCGCCGGTTTGGAGACTTCGATCTTTTCGGGGTTGTGCAGAAAGGTTTCAGTGATGCGGCGGATTTCCGGGGGCATCGTCGCCGTAAAGAACAGCGTCTGCCGCGTGAAAGGGATCATCTTGCAGATGCGTTCGATGTCGGGAATGAATCCCATATCGAGCATCCGGTCTGCTTCGTCGATGACCAGCAGTTCAACGCCGGTGAGCAACAGACCACCGCGTTCGGTATGGTCGAGCAGGCGGCCGGGAGTGGCGATCAGAACATCGACGCCGCGGGTCAATTTGGTGTCCTGGTCGCCGAAGGAAACGCCGCCGATCAGCAGCGCGACGTTGAGCTTCTGACCGGCGCCATACTTGTCAAAATTCTCCTTCACCTGGGCGGCGAGCTCGCGCGTCGGCTCAAGGATCAGGGTGCGTGGCATGCGGGCGCGGGCGCGGCCCTTTTCCAGCATCGTAAGCATCGGCAGGACAAAGGCGGCGGTCTTGCCGGTCCCGGTCTGGGCTATGCCGAGAACATCACGGCGCGCCAGAACGTGAGGGATTGCCTGTTCCTGGATAGGTGTGGGTGTGGTGTAGCCGGTGGCGGCAACGGCGGCGAGAACCTTGTCGGACAGGCCGAGATGGGAAAAGGACATTGAGCTTCCGGAGAGCCTTTTGCTCGAAAATCGCCGTCTGATTTCACGAAAACTGCCGCGATCGATCCCGGAACGGCACGCAAATTTGCGACGGGATGCTCGGTGGCGCGGGCAGGCGGCGTACTCTTTCGGGATATCGAACCATCGATATCGAGCCCGTGCTCGCGACGGAACATAGGGCCGAATTGCCAGAAGTCAATGGAGAAGGGCCCTGAAGTGCTGAAAAAGCTTAATGTTTCCACGTCAGGAGCAAGAAAAAAGCCCCGGCGGCGAGCCGGGGCTTCGTGAATGGGTCAGCCGAGCGTCGATCAGTACTTGGCGACGACCGGGCCGCCGAATTTGTAGGAGATACCGATCCGGGCGGCATGCTCCTTTACTTCATCGACGGACGAACCGGGCGGTGCGAGGTAGGTGTTGAGGACATTGGTGTGTTTTCCCCAGTCCGTGTAGCGGTATTCCGCCCGCGCGGTCCAGTTTGGCGCCACGGCATATTCGATGCCTGCGCCCGCGGTCCAGCCGTCGCGCGTGCTTGAGACGGTCTCATTGAATGCCGTGCCTGGAGTAAAGTAACCATCCGTGAAATGACCGAACGCCCAGCCGCCGGTGCCGTAGAATAAGACGCGATCGAGAGCGAGACCAACGCGACCTCGAACAGATCCTTGCCAATCCAGCCGCTGGGTGCCGTTTGCCGGCTGATCAAGGGGTGGCGGGATCAGGTATGAACCCCTGGCAGAATTGCCCTCGATGTCGCCTTCGACACCAAACACGAGCTGGCCCGCCTGAAAATTATACCCGACGTGGCCCCCACCGACGACGCCGTCCGCCTTGCTGGACAAGGCAAGAGGCGCCAAAGTCGGACTGGACATCACCTGACTGTCTCGGACTTCCGACCAGCCGACCTGCGCACCGATGTAGAATCCCGTCCAGTTGTAAATGGTGGCGATTGGCGCAACGGCCGCCTTCGTGTAGGGGCGCGCGGCCAGATCAGCGGCGGAGGCGCTCGAGATCCCGGTGATCGCCCCGAGGGCTGCGAGCAATGGGATGAGCCTGATGTTCTTGCCTGGCATCTTCCAATCCAACCGAAACAAAGAATCCTATTCTTTCCCCGGTTATAGAGATGATCCGCGCTCAGGTCCCTCTTGCTCTTGGGACACCGTCCAGAAACCTGCCGAGTGTTGCTGGACTGCTGCAGTGTATCACCGGGCCTGACTGCCGGACTCGGGGCTCAGCGACGAAAAAGCCCCGGCGGCGAGCCGGGGCTTTTTGAATGGTCAGGGGGGCCTCGATCAGTACTTGGCGACGACCGGGCCGCCGAAGTGGTAGTTGAGCTTCACGCGGGCGATGTGCTCACGGTCCTCAAAGGTGGCGCTGCTGGTAGTAGCGAAAAAGCCACCGGTCGGAGCCAGGGTGACCGTAGTGCTGCCAAGATCCACGTAAAGGTATTCAGCACCGACGGACCAATTGCGGGCAAACATCCACTCAGCACCAGCACCAACGGTCCAGCCCGTCTTCGTGACGTCATTGCTGCCCGTACGGCAAGATCCCGTCGGCGCAGTTGGGCAGGAAACCCCCGGATCAAGTACTTCCGTAAGCGAGTGCTTGACGTTTCCAACTGCCAGACCACCCGTCGCATACAGCAACCAGGGACCCGGAGCATAGCCGACGCGGCCGCGGAAAGTTCCGAGCGCGCCCTGCTCTGAGCGGAAATAGGCGGTATCGTTCGCCACGCCACCCATCTGCAGGCTGCCATTACCGCCAAACCGGGTGAATGAATGCTGGATCAGCCTCTGCCAAGCACCGTCGGCTTCGAGACCGAAAAGCCAAGTCCCCGCCTGCCAATTATATCCGATCTGACCACCGCCAATGAAGCTGCTCGGGCGCGAGCAATCTGCCGAAAGATCGAAAGGATTGGGGCCGGTCGGCACCGGAGCAACGACGCCGGCAGGCGTCGCACAGTTAGCGAAAACGTTGCCCGGCGCCGTAAATGGCATGACGTAGTCGTGGCTGTTGTCGCTCCAAGAGCCGCCGAGGTTGACGCCGAGATAGAATCCTGACCAGTCATACGCCGCAACGGGTGCAACCACCGGCGCCTTGGTGTACGGCCGTGCCGCCAGATCGGCAGCAGTAGCAGAAGTAATTCCAGCCAGCATCCCAATTGCCGCGGCGACCGAGATCAGCGGCGGCAGCGGCGCGCAGCCGAGCGGCGTGAGCGGCGTCACCGCGCTCCAGCACGCGTCGCAGACGGCGCCGCGCGTGGGGTGTTCGAGCGGCTCCCTGCAGGCCGCGCACATCGGCGCGATGAGCACCGCGACGGCGCCGTCAGCGAGCAGGCGAAGGTTCGTCGGACACCTCGATGCGCTCGGCGTCGCCCCACAGGCGCTCGAGCGAGTAGAACTCGCGCGTGTGCGGC
>Ga0207667_10011711_pt1 | contig 10174 bp, 10 predicted proteins | sample KBSCornC52_FD_184301 | JGI IMG/M metagenome (GOLD analysis project Ga0207667, IMG submission 184301) | Corn rhizosphere microbial communities from Kellogg Biological Station, Michigan, USA - KBS Corn C5-2 (SPAdes) (version 2) | ecosystem: Host-associated > Plants > Roots > Rhizosphere > Soil ...
CTTCCGATCTCCACACGAGCAGAAAAAGGATGCGTCTCGAAGAATTTGTCAGCACTTGTACGTATATTTGATGGTCAGCAGATAATATGCCGGTGATCAATCCCGACGTTTTGCGAATTTGTCGGCGAAAAGAAGCGCGACGCGGGCGCGTTGCTCGTGGGCGACCAAAGACGCGTGCCCTTCACGGGATCAGGCCGCTGCGGCGGGGTCCGACCGCCGCCAGGATCCGCGGGTTGATCCTCTATGAGCTTCTAATTTCTGGGCCGCACCAACTTGTCGAGGCTCTGCACCGGAGTCGTATCGCTGGCTGCTTCAATGGAGGCGATAGCGTGCTCGACGGCGGGCAGCTGCCCGTGGGCGTCGGCTTTCGGTTTGGCGAGGATGGCTTCCAGCTTATGCAGTTCGGGTAACTCCGGCTTGGCGGCGGCGCCGTAGCTCTCGAGAGCTTTGAGGCAGGGTCCGATGCGTTTGCCGGCCCCCCAACGGCCGGGATCGCACAGCGACACGCACAACGGAATTCCTTCGGCGATGTGATACTTCGCGAGCAGTTCCAGGCCACGCACGCGGATGCCATCGGCGAACATCTCGCCGCTGGGCGGAGGCTCGACGATCGCGCGATAGACAGCGGGCAGCAGCGGGCGCACTTCATCGAAAGTGAGTTGGTCGTAAACGGAGCGGATCGATTCGCGGGCCCGTCCGTCCTGATTCTGCAGCACGGCTTCGACGGCCGGATAGAGCAGGCGCCGATCGACCCCGTCGAGCGAGTGCGCCACCAGTCCGCGCTCATTCAAGACCTGGCCGGGATAGAACAGGCAGAAGGCGACATAACGTTGGACCATCCCGCGGGGATCATTCGCGACCGGCGTGGTAATGACCTTCAACAAATCCGGCACCGCGCTTCTGGCCGGTTCGCCGATGTCCGAGAGCGCGTCGGCTGCCTTGATGCGCAACCAGAGATCGTCGCCCCACAAGGTCTGGCGCAATGCGGGCACCGCCGGGGCGCCGCGTTTGCCCAGCGCGGCCAACGCCTGGCAGGCGCCCAGGCGCGCGTTGAGATCCTTGCTGTCGAGTAACTTGAGCAGTTGGGGAACGAAATCGCCCTGGCGTTTGGCCAATTCCTGTCCGCTGCGTTCGCGCACGATGGGCGACCAACTGGTGAGTCCGGCAAGAAGCTGATCGACCGTGCGCGGCGCATAGCCATAGGCCTTGCGGGCCGGGCTCCAGCCGCGGCCATCCTCGATGATTGCGTGTGCGGCCTGCGCCGTCAGTTGTGGCGCGGCACTCGGTTTCCGGCCGGTGAGATAGAGCCGTTTCAAGGGCAGCGCATAGGCGAGCATATACGCACCGGTGCAGTCCCAATCGCGATATTGATGGTCGCTCGATGATTTTGGAATGCCCGGCTCGCCTTGATAACCGAAGGTGCCATCCCACGAACGCGCCAGATCATAATACCAGGAGAACTCCTGCATCCACGCGCCCATCGCCTGGGGGCCGGAACGCGACACTCCCAGAGGCGCCCAAAGGACGTTGAAGAAATTTCCGGTGTGCCCGGTGTCACGCTCCCCATCGTAGGAAGCCGTGGTCATGCGCGAGAAAAACGTGGTGCCTTGCGCATTGCCCAGAAAGTCAAACAGCACGGCGCCCGCGGCGCACTTGCCGTTGTCATCGTGGGTCTCCATCCAGGGATGATGATCGCCGTAAGGGATGCAGCCTTTGCCGATGTAGAAGTTGACGAAGCGGTCGCTGCGGGTAATGGCGAGATCGAGCGCCGGGTCCTTCACACCCGCCGCACGGGCCAGGATCAGGCTCATGGTCAAAGGCAATCCGGGCTGGTGCATGGCGCCATAGCCCTCGAGCAACCCGTTTGGATACGAGAAATGGTGGCCCCAGGAACCGACGCTGCTTTGGCCATGCGCGATCGCGAGGGTGATGCGCTGCAACCCCGGCATCACTTCCATGTCATGCGTGGCCAGCACATACTCGGCGAGGAAGAGATTCACGTAGGCGTAGAGCCAGGACTCATAACCTCCACCAGTTACCACATAGTCTGAGGCCCAATGCGCTTCCTCGCGCACGAGCGGGAGATACTCAGGCTTGCCGCTGGCCAGCAAGGCCAGGGCATTCAAGGAACGGGTGATCGGCTTTCCGCGCTCCTTGTCCTTCGCCACCTTCAGGTGCGCGGCGATGGCTTCGCAGCCTTGGGCGAAGATGAGCGCGGATTTCGGGCAGTCGTAAGGCGCGGTCGCACTGTAGCTGCCCAGTGGTTTCAACGGGATCACGACTGGGTCTATCTTGCCCTTCCGCCAGCGGAGTAAGCGCAACGCGCCCTTGTTTTCCGTCCGCTCGGCGACGCCGATGGCTTCGCCGAAGGCGCGACGCGCATCGCTCTCGAAGGGCTTGCCGTCCACCCCGAGAATCACGTCATCGACCGCGAGCACGCCATCCGCCGGAGAGCCGTGATCGACCTCCGTAATCAGAATCTGCCGGGCATCGGTCGTCTCCAGCTTGTTCGCCCAGATCCAGCCGCGCGCGCCCGTCGGGCCCAGGTTCCAATCGTGGGAATCGTCCTTGATGCCACCGGCAGTGAGATCGGGACGCGGGGCATTTTCCTTCGCGCTCCCGGGCGCGGGGCAGGCGAGAATGGCCAGGAGCAGGCCGGCGAAAATAGGGAGAGATCGAAACGACATGGCGGGAGGAAAGTTACTTGTGCGTGACGAGTTTCTTCATCGCCTCACCCATCGCTTCGCCGATCAGGTAATAAGTCTCCGCGTTGGTGTTCCAATGGTAGCCCTGCTTGCTCGGAGATTGATCTTCCTCGCGCCAAAAAGCTTTTGTGCCGACGAAGGCGACATTGCCTTTGAATTCCGGATGCTCCGCCACCGCCGCCTGCGCTTTCATCAACGACAGCGCGCGAGGATGCGTTTCGCTGGGCCCGTTCATCCCCGATTCGGCGATGACCACCGGCAGACCCGGCGCACCCAGGTCCTTGCGCAGGTCCTTGATGAAGACGATCATGTTGCCCTCATACTCCGCGTTGAACTTGTCGTTGATGCGGTCGTTCCACCCTTGATGCCAGCCGAAGCCGAGGAGTTCGTAGCGGCCGTCGCTCCCCGGCACGAGTTCCTTGACGTGCGCCAGCGCATCCTTGGTCAGCGAGATCGTGTCCCGATAGTATTTGCCGACGATGCTGGGATCCGCGTCGATGGCTTCCTGCTCCTTTTTGTTCAGGTCGTAAGCAATTTTCCCCGCGCTCGGCGGACGAAAATCCACGGCCAGGCTTTTGCCACCCCACGCGCATTTGATGAGCAGAACCGGTTCTTCGTAAAAGTCGCCCATCACCCAGCCAAACCCCAGTTCCGGCCCGATGCGCTCGGAATTCACGCCGTAACCCACGGTGAGTGGGCCCTTGCGATTGAGATAGGTGATCCAGACGTCGTCGCGCGTGCGCCACTTGCCATTGGCATCGACCAACGTCTTGAAATGCGCGGCCGTGGCGGGATCCTTCACCAGATATTCGAGGCTGCCTTTGCCCCCGTTTCGCTTCGCGTCCGCGGCAATGAATCCCTGGCCCTCCATATTGGATTGTCCCGCGAGAATGAAAACCTTCACCGGTTTCGGCGGAGCAGCGGTGGCCAGAGGGGCCAGGATGCCAAGGACCAGGGCGAGGAGTGCGGGGATCTCTTTCATGGTGGGGGGAAGTGGTGGTGGGTTGACCCCTAGTATCCAGACTTTACCCTTGAACCGTCCACCCCGTCTTGAATCGGAATTGCTTGTCCGCATGAATTTCAGCACAACCGCCGCACTTTCCGCCGCCGCGTCCACCGGCGGTATCGATAAGCGACTGATCGAGCCAAGCTTCCGATCTGCGACGCCAGCGGAGCCGTCACGGGCATCATCGGCATGTCGAAAGACGTGCGCACTCCCATGCCTACGAAGGAGATTCCGGCCGAGATTGCCACCGCCCTCCGCCACCTCGAAAGCGCCTTTTCCACGCCGCTCATTCCCTCCGGTCTGGCGCGTCTCGCCGCTTTGCCCGCCGCGCGCTTCGCCCGCATTATCAAGCGCATCTTCGGGATTACCCCCATCCAACTCATCGCCAAAACCCGCATCGCCGCCGCTTCCCGCCTTCTTCGCGACACGGATCGGACCGTCGCGGAAATCGCCCAGGAATGTGGCTTCTCCGATCACAGCGCCTTCACCCGCGCCTTCCGCGCGGTGACGAGCGTGACCCCCACCGAGTTCCGCCGCAATCAGGAGCGCGGTTGAGTGTCAAGGCGAGTTCAAGCTGCAGAACCAGCCGAACTCCATCCAGTCGGCAAACCATTTCTGGATCTGGGTGGCGATTTGCCCGGGTCGTTTCTTGTTTTCGGCGAAGGCAGTCGCGCAGGCGTTCTCCACGGTGGCGCCCGAGCGCAGCGCCAGGAGAAGCCGGAACGCTTCGGGGTCGAGGCGTTTGTAGTAGACGGAAAAGTTGGCTCGGTGCACGGCAAGATGAATCGGCGCGCGGCTTCGGCGGACGATCACGGTCTTCCGCTGCCGGCGATCAACGATCGCCACTGTGTCGCCCACCGCGGCAGCACTGATTCGCTTGAGATTGCTCAAGAGTTCATCGACGGGATGACCAAGCTCCAGCAGATTGAGATATGGCTGGACCGTGAGTCGCAGGCGATCGGGAGGCGTCTGGGCAAGCTGTTCGGCCTTGAGCCTGGGCTTTTCCGGATCGTCGAACGCGAGGACACGCGCCCATTCCACTCGAGCCACATCGAGGGCAAGGTCGGCGCGGGGGCGCGTGTATTCGGGGCGTTCTTCAAGGAATGCGATGAGACGGGAGCCGAGATTGCGCAAAGTCCAGGAATACGATCCGCAGGCTTCAAGGTAAGCCACCGCGAGCTTTTCGAATTTGCTTTCGCCCAGGACAGCGTGCAGGCCGCGAAAATCTTCGCCGAGGGCGCCGAGCAGCCGCCACCAGTATTGCTGGTGATAGATTTGGAGCCGCTCGATGGCGCTCAGGCGATCGTTGGGTTTGATGAAGCGTTCGGCCACCATGGCGTTGGCTGGCTGCACGCCCTCGTCGGAATTGAGGGAGCGAAAGAGCGCTCCCGCAATGGCACGCTGAATATCGCGGAGCTTTGGCTGAACGGAATTGGGCGGGCGAATCCTTACGCTACGCCGCGATGGTATTGGCATGAGGCAGGTAGCGATTGGCCTTGAGGGCTTCGGCATGGACTTCGTCGAAGCTGGGAATGCGGTCATCCCATTCCAACAGCGTGGCCGTCCGGCCGATGCGGGCGATCGCATGGGCGTAAATTTTCCACACCGGGTCGAGCACCGGATGATCGTGGGTGTCGAGGAGGTAGCGCTCGTATCTGGTGTGGCCGGCGATGTGTATCTGAGCCACGCGCCCGACAGGCACTGCGTCGAGGTAGACGTAAGGATCGAAGCCGTGGTTTTTCGAGGAGACGTAGATGTTGTTGACGTCGAGAAGAATGCCGCAGTCGGCGCGTTCGACAACTTCGCAGAGAAATTCCCACTCCGTCATTTCCGAGGCATGGAACTCGGCGTAGCTGCTGACATTCTCGACGGCCACAGGGATGCCTACGGTATCCTGGACTTCGCGGATGTTGCGGGCGGTCCATTCCACCGCTTCCCAGGTATAAGGCATCGGGAGGAGGTCGTGGGTAAAGCGTCCGTCCACGCTGCCCCAGCAAAGGTGATCGCTCAGCCAGGGTGTGCCGGTGCGTCTGACGAGCTTCGCGAGTTTACGCAGGTGCTCGCGATTGGGCCGCGTGGCATTGCCAAAATACATGGAGACTCCATGCTGAACGACGCGATATTGCTCGAGAATCTGATCGAGCACATGGAGGGCGCGCCCCCCATCGACCATGTAGTTCTCCGAGATGATCTCGAACCAATCAACGAGCGGTTTCTTCTCGAGGATCTGGCCGTAGTGCGGAATACGCAGGCCGATGCCGATACCGTATTCGGTGAATGCGTTGAAGCGGTTGGCAGGCATGAGAAAGGGCTTTCGATTTTCGATGAGCGGTTGCCGACCTGCGCGTGCGGAAGTCGCGGTCCAGTCGGCCATCGGCAGTTTCCGTTCGAAAGTGGCGATGGGGAGATGCGGGGCCCCGGCCAGTGATCATGACCGGAGCCCCGGAGAGGATTGCGGGCTACCGCTTACTTCCCATGGACAGGCTTGCCATCTTTCATGGCGCAACCGCCCTTGCCCTTGCAGGAATTCTTGCTGGCGCAGCCGTTGTCGCCGGTCTTGCAGCCGCCCTTGCCTTTACAGCCATTCTTTCCCGCGCAGTCGTGTGTCTCGCCCTTCTTTTCGCTGGCGAGGACGCCGGCGGTGGGCGCGCCACTCTTGACCGTGGTAGTTGCGGCGTGAAGCGGGGTGGTCAGGCCTCCGGAGAGAAGGCCCGCGATGGCGGCGCCGGCGAGCAGCGCTTTGTTGGTGGATTGGTTTTTCATGATCGTGGTTATGTGTGTTTGGTTTTGTTGTTTTGTTTTTCGCGCTCGCTGTACCGCGGAGTTTCCCGCTTCCAGGACGCAAAATGGGTGCGCTTCAGGCCGCGGCCGGCTCGGTGGCGGAAACGGTCATTGAAGCAGTCGATTTCTGGTTGCGGAGGCGGATGATCAATCGATCGAAAGAGAGCGCGCCGGGTCCGAAAACGAGGACGATGACCGCAGTGAGTAAAAATAGGAACGGGTCCGCAGCGGTAAACTTGTCGGGATCGTTAAAAAGGTTTTTCACGACCTCGATGTCGGCCGTCAAATAGGCGACGATCATCGTGGCAATGAGCGGCAGCGTAGCCAGGCGCGACATCAGCCCGAGCAGTAAGAGCAGTCCGCCAAAGCATTCCGTGGCGCCCGCGAGCGCGGCATTGATGCTCGGAAACGGAATGTGAAGCGTGGTAAAGAATTCCGTCGTCTGGTCGAGATTCATGAGCTTGCCCTTCCCGGTCTGAAAGAACGACCAGCCCCAATACAGCCGCAGCGCGAGCAGCAGCGCAGGTTGAAGTGAGGAAGAGAGCCGAATCAGTGCAGTATAGGCGGTGACGGGCGTGATTTTCATGTTCGTTTGTCGTTGGCGGCGCGCGTTCCTTACACGCGTTTGGAAGTTTTCTTTTCAGGGCTTCGGGGCCGGGCGCCATTCCCGTGGGCGTTGAACACGCCGGTTTGGACAGCGAGGTGCATCCCCTGCCGGAAATCGTGAAAAACCCGGGAAGCGTTGCCTCGTAGAGATCCCTCGGGGAAATTGGTGCGAAGGACGCGAATCAGGCCCGGATCGTCCATCCCCGGTCGCATTTCCTAACAAGGCAGCGACACCTTTGGTAATTTGGAAGTTATTCGCGAACCCGCTCGCGGAGCGCTTGCTTCCAGCGCCGCTTTGCGTCACCCGTCAGGATTGGCTGTTTCGATTCATTCCGGCGTTCCGGCAGATGCTGCGCGGCATCCCGGATCAAATCCAATTGCGCCGCATAGCGTGCACAATACTTGCAGAAGCATCTGTGAAGACCCAACTGGGTGCGGGTGAGGAATGACAGTTCGCGATCGCGTCCTTCCGAAGTGAGCCTGGTCACCTTCCGACAATCCGGGGTGATAAGCAGGACCACCCCGGCAATTCTGGCTTTGAGCCAGAATGAAGGCTCGTGGTCGGCTGGTGCGGAAGACATCGCCAAATTAGTGGCACCGGAAGCAAAAAACTTACACTCTTTCTTCGCGAAAGTGTCGATCTCTGGCCATGCGTCGGATCGATCATAGCCGCACGACTCCCGGCCCTTGGAAAAAGCTTGTTTCCAGATGTTCCCGCAGCGCCATGCGCGCCCGATGTAACATGACCCAAAGATTCGCCTCGCTGATGTTGAGCGTGGCGCAGATTTCCTTGCTCGGAATATCGTCAATTTCCCGCATGGTGAACACCGCCGCTATCCGCTCAGGAAGGCGGGCAAGTCCCGCTTCCAGCGCCTGCCAGAATTCGGCGCGCTTCATCGCTTCTTCACCTTCGGGTTTCCACTCGGAGGGGCCGCGTTCGTGTATCCAGTGATTCTCCCCATCGAAGCAGTCTAAATGTGCGTCGCTGAAAAATTCCGAATCCGTGAAGTTGGTCTCGCGCCCCAGCTTGCGGAAATGGTCGCAGATCTTGTTTTTCAAAATGCCCACGAGCCAACTGCGTTCGCTCGACCGTCCTCCGAATTTCTCCTGCGTCCGGACGGCCACGAGCAATGTCTCCTGCACGAGATCCTCGGCGACCTCTTCTTTGCGCACGCGGAGGAGTGCGAAGCGATAGAGGCATTCCCCATGTTTGTCGACCCAGCCACCGGGATCGGTTGGGGAGGTCGCCGGCGATGGCGCCGAGGTCACGAGTTCAGGCTGGGTCATGGGCGGTGGGGGTTTCCGAGTTGGTCTCGAAGGCGCGCCGCAACTGCTCCTCCTGGAAAGGTGAGCAGTGCATCAGCACCACCGAGCGGCGGGAAAGAGCCGCCAATAAATCGAGCCCTGAGCGCTCGATGAGGGAGATCCCGGCGAGGTCAATCGTCACCTTGCGGCCGGTGACGAGCGCCCGCTCGCAGGCATCACGAAACTCGGCAATCCACGGTCCGGCCAGGTGACCTTCGAGGCGCAGAGTGGTCGTGGTTTCGCTTTCGGAGATGGCAGAAATTCGGAGCATGAGAATTCGGTTTGCAGTGCGATCCGCGCTGTTTGCAACCGACGTGCCACGAACCGATTTGCTCGCGAACTATCCCGCGTTTACTCCGTAAAATTTCCAATTTTCCGCCTTGAAGAGGATGCCTGCAACTCGCCTCACGAACACCGTGGCCACGAGGTTTCGTGGCCCGCCCGCGCCATTTCGTGGTTTGTCCTGATCCTACGTGGCTGGACGCACGATGCCGAGTTTTTGCATCCGGCTGCGAAGGGTGCTGGGCTGAAGATTCAGGATTTTGGCTGCGCCATTCGCCCCCTCGATGCGCCAGTTGGCCTGCTGGAGCACAGCCACGATGTGCTGCCGCTCCACCTCTTCCAGCGCCTTTCCGGATGTCACGCCCACTGGCCTCGATAACGGCTCCGCCGCATCGATCATCGCTCGTTCCGGTGTCCAGCCAAGCCCTTGTGCCATTGCGCTGGTTGCGCCGGGCAATGCCCCCTTTTCCACGGTGAGCAGCGGGCCGGTCGACAATACCGCTGCCCGCTCGATGACATTCTGCAATTCTCGAATGTTCCCCGGCCACGCGTACCGACACAACTCAGCCATGGTTTCTTCCGCGACGTGGCTCAGCGGTTTTCCGAGTTTGCGCGCGAACTTTTCAAGGAAGAACATCGTCAGCAACGGGATGTCGTTGGCGCGCTTGCGCAGTGGAGGCATGGTCACGGGGACGACGTTCAAACGGTAAAACAGATCGCTGCGGAATTTCCCTTCGCGGACCATGGCTTCGAGGTCGCGATTCGTCGCGGTAATGACCCGCACGTCGACCTTCACAGTCTTCATGCTGCCAATCGGTTCGAATTCCTGCTCCTGCAAAACGCGCAGTAATTTTACCTGCGTCTCCGGCGGCAGTTCTCCCACTTCATCGAGGAAAATAGTGCCGCCGTCAGCGAGTTCGAAACGCCCTTCCCGATTTGCGATCGCGCCGGTGAACGCCCCTTTTACGTGGCCAAAAAGTTCGCTCTCCACCAAACCCGCACTGATCGCGCCGCAGTTCACCTTGACCAGTGGCCGTTCGCGCCGTGGGCTGCGATCATGAATGGCGCGGGCGATCAGTTCCTTGCCGGTGCCGGTTTCACCGCAAATGAGCACCGTGGCATCCGTCGAGGCAACCCGGTCGACCTGCTGGAGAACCTGAAGCAGCGACGGGCTGTTGCCGACGATCTCCACGAAGTTATGCTGGCTGCGGATTTCCTCCTGGAGGTAGGTGTTCTGCGCTTCGAGCCGTGCTTTGTCCTGCTCCATCAGCACACGATCCGTGATATCGAGAAACATCGTGCGCGTATATTTTCCGCTGGGATCGGGCCGCGACCACCATTGAATCCAAAACGGCTGGCCGTCGTCCTTCCGCCGCATTTCCAGGACCATACCACTCGTATCCGTCCCGCGCCCGATGGACTCAAATGCCTCGCGCATTCTCCGCTGCGCGTCCGGCGTGTCAGGCGCGAATGTCTTGCCGTAAGTATG
>Ga0207667_10011714_pt1 | contig 10173 bp, 9 predicted proteins | sample KBSCornC52_FD_184301 | JGI IMG/M metagenome (GOLD analysis project Ga0207667, IMG submission 184301) | Corn rhizosphere microbial communities from Kellogg Biological Station, Michigan, USA - KBS Corn C5-2 (SPAdes) (version 2) | ecosystem: Host-associated > Plants > Roots > Rhizosphere > Soil ...
GCGCTTATGATGTGATGAACTCCAAACATATTGGTGCCGATATGAACTTCGCCTGGCCATCGGCCGAAATTGCGGTAATGGGTGCCAAAGGGGCCGCCGAAATCATTTTTAAACGGGAGATCACGAAGGCTGAAGACCATGAAGCCAAGTGGCTGGAGATGGAACAACTGTACTCGGATACCTTTGCCAATCCCTACCGCGCTGCCGAACGCGGATTTATCGACGAAGTAATTGAACCCGCCGAAACGCGAATTAAATTGATCCAGGCTTTTAAAATGCTGGAAAATAAAGTAGTAAACAACCCAAGGAAGAAACACGGGAATATTCCTTTGTAGGTTAAAGGCGAAAGGTAAAAGGCCAAAGGTTTGCACGTCCGTTTTTTCCGGCGCAAGTATTGTAGAGCTGCCAGTGCAGGGATTACTTGTGCCTTTTAGCCTATCCGGTGTCATTAAAAGCTTTGCGTTTGGCGAATTTGAAAAAAACCTTTTACCTTTCGCCTTTTACCTTTCGCCTCAAAAAAAAATGAAAAACATCTCTATCGAACAAATCCGTCCGGAGCTTACCTGGCGGTTAAGGCAACGTATCTTATATCCCGAAAGCAAACTTTATGAAATGGAGATGGAAGAGGATAACCACGGCTATCACTTTGCTGCTTTTAAAGATAATCATATCATAGCGGTAGTATCCCTTTTTAATAAAGGCACCGAATGGCAGTTTCGCAAATTTGCTGTTGATGAAACAGTTCAGAAAATGGGCATCGGTAAAGCGATGCTTGAGCATATAACCGATTTTGCCCTTACCAATGGAGGTGCGTTGTTATGGTGTAATGCCCGGGTATCGGCCATTGGTTTCTATTTAAAACATGGCTTCACACATACCGGCAAGCTTTTTTCAAAAAACGGCTTCGACTACGAGATCCTCGAAAAACAACTTATTCCTTCCCCAGGCCAGCAATAACAAGAGTGGTAAGCTATCGAGCGCACAACTGTTTTAGGCTTTGTGCATTTTGCTTTCCGCTTTATAATTACTCTTTCATCAAATCAACAATAATAGCTTTTGCAAAATCATTGGGCTGTTTCTGGTTCGAGGTCTTAGCCACCTCAAGTGCGGCCTCGATATCGCCCTGCGCCTCATAAACCACCGCAAGGTTGTAAGCTGCACGGCTGGCAAGCTTCAGGTCGGGCCCGTCAATAAGCGGGTTTAGTACCTTGAAAGCCTGATCAAATTTTCCGGCTTTGATCAGTTCTACCGAGCTGCTTAGCTGGTCGCCATTAGTATACAGGGGCCTGTCATGATAATCGGTGTACGGCAGGTAATCCTTTAGGGCATCCAATGCCGAATTACGGATAGCATCAAATAAAGGCCCGCCATGGGCAAGTAAGCTGGATGCATTACCATAAGGATTATTATCATTTATTTCAGCCTCGCCGTTTAGCCTTTTAAAGTAGATGCCATTGGCTTCATAAAGAGTAAAGCTGGTTTTAACCACCGATACCCGGTAAACCGACGGTACGCCGTTATAATAATCCTGCTGCAATTTGGTTTCGCCTTTAAAATCCTCAAACGCGAGCACATAAGAAGCGTTGTATTTTTTTGCCAGAAATTTCACCGAATCGGTATTGGCGGTAAAATTAACCGAATCAACCAGTTGTACAACTTTTACACCGGGCAGCGCATGCAGCTGTACCGCCGCGTTGTTTATAGCGGTATAAGCGGCGGCTTTAAATGTAGTTAATACGCGTTTATTGCGGTTACGGGTCGAATCGGGCATGTAGTGGTTAATAACCACGATAGTTGTTTTTGCCCTGTTAAAATTCAGCTTCGGCGCGTAATCAACCGGAACATTTACATATTGAGGTACGCTGCATGCTGCTAAAAAACATGCTGCAAATAAGATACAAGTTAGCCTGAATAGTTTCACCTTATTAAAAATTAAATATCGCGGAAAGGTATAACATAAGCATGAATGCTTTATGAAATAGCCGGTCATTTTTGTATCAAAACAAACCAACGCCTTCATTGTGACTAAATATTTTCAAAAACGTTTAATATTGATTTTATATAATTGATTTACTGCTTATATGCGGCTTAATTTTAGTGCAATGTCATGAGCTTTATTATATTTGCTGTATTACTACATTTAGATTGAAAACATTAATTCAATATGGCCAAAAAGAAATCTGACGCCCCACAGCATACGTCTGTTGTAAACGAAACTTCACTCGCTTTTTTTGAAAAATATATCAACAACCCCTCACCTACAGGTTTTGAATGGAAAGGCCAGGAGCTTTGGCTCGAATACCTGAAGCCCTATATTGACACCCATTATGTTGATAATTACGGCACCGCGGTTGGCATCATCAATCCTAAAGCCGATTACAAAGTAGTTATTGAAGCTCATGCAGATGAGATTTCATGGTTTGTGAATTACATCACTAACGATGGTTTAATATATGTTATCCGCAATGGCGGCTCCGATCATCAGATAGCACCTTCAAAACGTGTAAATATCCATACCGATAATGGCGTGGTTAAAGCTGTTTTCGGCTGGCCTGCTATCCACACCCGCCTGGGCGGCGATAAAGAAGAAGCGCCTACCCTTAAAAATATCTTTTTAGATTGCGGTTGCACCTCAAAAGAAGAAGTTGAAAAACTGGGTATCCACGTAGGTTGTGTTATCACTTACGAAGATGAATTTATGGTGCTTAACGATCGCTATTATGTTGGCCGTGCGCTTGATAACCGTGCAGGCGGGTTCATGATTGCCGAGGTTGCCCGTTTACTTAAAGAAAACAATGTAAAACTTCCTTTCGGTTTATATATAGTTAACGCGGTACAGGAGGAGATAGGTTTACGCGGTGCCGAAATGATAGCGCATAAAATTAAACCCAATGTGGCTATTGTTACCGATGTTACGCATGATACCCAAACACCAATGATCAACAAAATTACCCAGGGCGACTTAGCCTGCGGTAAAGGCCCTGTTGTATCATATGCTCCGGCAGTACAAAACAACCTGAATAAGCTGCTTATTGAAAGTGCTCAAAAAGCGGGCATACCGTTCCAGCGTCAGGCATCATCACGGTCAACAGGGACCGATACCGATGCTTTTGCTTACTCAAATGACGGCGTGCCATCGGCATTAATCTCATTACCTTTACGGTATATGCATACCACGGTCGAGATGATCCACAAAGAAGATGTTGATAACGTAATCCGTTTGATATACGAGTCGCTGCTGAATATCCAGGCCGGCCAGGACTTTAGGTACATCAAATAACAAAAAGTACAATTTGTAAAACAATAAGGGCAAAAATCCATTCCTTATTAACATTAATTATAAAATAGCTTTTAACAAATACCCCCGATACTATCTATGAAACCAACCTTACTGATATTGGCCGCAGGGATGGCCAGCCGTTATGGCAGTATGAAACAAGTTGACGGCTTTGGCCCCAACGGCGAAACAATTATTGATTACTCAATATATGATGCTATAAAAGCGGGCTTTGGCAAGGTGAGTTTTATTATACGCGAAGAGTTTGCCGAAAACTTCAAGGCGATTTTTGAGCCTAAGCTTGCCGGCCGCATTGAAACAGACTATGTATATCAAAGCTTTGATCTTAAGCCATTTGGTATTGATAAAGAGATTGAACGTGCCAAACCATGGGGAACAGCCCATGCCGTGTTAGCGGCCCGCAACCAGATCAACGAGCCTTTTTGTGTGATCAATGCTGATGACTTTTACGGCTATGATTCATTTGAAAAAATGGCTAAATTTTTAACCACCGACGTTAAAGACGACCAGTATTCAATAATCGGATACCAGATTGACCGTACATTATCTGACTATGGCTCAGTATCGCGTGGTGTTTGCAGCGTTGATGATAATGGTAACATGGTTGAAATTAACGAACGTACTGAAGTTTATTTTAAAGAGGACGGCAGCGTAGCTTATAAAGACGCAACCGGCGAACATCCGCTTGATAATGAAACACGTGTATCGATGAATTTCTGGGGATTTACACCGGCTATTTTCAAGCAAAGTGAAGATATGTTCAAGGAGTTTGTTGCTGCTAACGAAAACAACCCGAAATCGGAGTTCTTTATTCCCCTGGTTGCCGATAAGCTGATCAAAAATGGTACAGCCTCTTTTAAGGTGATCCCAACCGGTGCAAAATGGTTTGGAGTTACTTACAAAGAAGATAAGCCAATAGTGCAAAAATGTATCTCCGACCTGGTAACAGGCGGCGTTTACCCCGAAAAACTTTGGGACTAATTAATATTTGCTCCTTCAAACAAAAAGCTCCCGTTCCAACCGAACGGGAGCTTTTTGTTTGATATGGCTTCCTAAATTAGTCCTGGTAAATAAAGAATGTTTTTTGATCGCCGTCTTCATAAACGTGCAGGGTTTTCTTAACCACCTGGTTATTGGTTTTAACTTCCATAATGTAATCACCATCTTCAAGGTTGGTTAAAACATAACCCCTTTCAACATCGGTTTTGGTTGATACAACGTCTTTCAGCAAAAGTTCATTTTGTTTGCTGTAAACGCGTACGAATGAACGGCCGTTTTCTGATTTTGCGAGCGTTAACTTAACACCGCGGTCGTGGTCAAGGGCTTTAAAGGTAACAACCTCTTTAGCTTTAGGAGTTACATCGGCGGCTTTAGCTGCTGTAGTAGCAAATACACCTGCGCTTAATAAGAAGAATAGTGCTGATAATTTTATTGAAGTTTTCATGATTTTGAGCTTTTAAGTATGTTAAATATTTTGTGTTTGTTATTTTCAATGATCAAATGAACAACATTAATTTTAAGTGCTAAAAAGTGTTATACCAGCACCGAAAAGATATAGACCAATACCCAAAAGCATTCGGCAAACACCAAAAACGCACTAATTATCAGTATTTTACAAGTTGGTCGAAAATTAAAGGGTGTTGATCGGGCAGGAAAGCGGGTTGGTCGTTTTCGGGGATGAAATAGAAAAATCCATGCAACGTTTTCAAAATCTACATTTAACAAAACCAACCTAACCAAACAACGTTGCCTTTAAGTACCTTTATCTATTCCGGGTACCCCACAGGCATGAATTTAGAAATTGCAGGTAATGTACAGGGCTTTAAACAACAGGATGGTATTTTAACAATTAAAACCGCCGAAGCCGAAGCAAGGGTTTATATCTATAGCCCTACAATTATCAGGGTAAGCATCAGTAAAAATTTCAACCCGGATGATCCTTCCTTTGCGGTAATCAGGCAGCCACTGGCCGATTTCGATTTTGATGAGTCATCGGCCAATATTGATATTACTACACCAGCCTTGAAGCTCAGTATTCAGAAATCGCCTTTAAGGTTCAACTTTTTCACGGCTGCAGGTAGCTTGCTGAGTGAAGATGACGCCCGCTTTGGTACAAACTGGCAGGGCGAACGGGTGATCTGTTATCGCCGGTTGTTTGAGGGTGAACGGTTTATTGGCCTGGGCGAAAAAACCGGTAACCTCGACAGGCGTAGCGCGACCTACGTAAACTGGAATACCGATGCGCCAAACCACACGCCCGAATCCGATCCGCTGTATAAAACCTTTCCGTTTTTTATAGGATTACACAGCGGGTTAACTTACGGTTTGTTTCTTGACAATACCCATAAAAGCTACTTCGACTTTGGTGCATCCACAGATGAGGAAACAAGCTGGTTCGGGGCAGATGGCGGCGATTTGAATTACTACTTTTTCGGGGCACAAGGTGTTGCGAAAATAATTGAAGATTATACCTGGCTTGCCGGCAGGATGGAAATGCCGCCGCTCTGGAGCCTGGGCTATCAGCAATGCCGATGGAGTTATATGAGCGCCGATGAAGTATTGAACATCGCCCAAACCTTCCGCAAAAAACAGATCCCTGCCGATGTAATGTACTGCGATATCGACTATATGGACGATTTCAAGATCTTCACCTGGAACAAAAAAACTTTCCCTAAACCCAAGCAAATGCTCGATAAACTAAAGGCGATGGACTTTAGGCTGGTTACCATTGTTGATCCGGGAATTAAGGTAGAAGAAGGTTATAAGGAATACGATGAGGGTATTGAGCAGGATTATTTTGCCAAATATCCCGACGGCGAAAATTATACCGGCTATGTGTGGCCGGGCCGCTGTCACTTTCCGGATTTTTTCAGGGGAGAGGTACGCGAATGGTGGGGAGCAGCCTTCACCGCTCTTACTCAACCCGGCGTTGAAGGTTTCTGGAATGATATGAACGAGCCTGCCGCCTGGGGGCAAAATATCCCCTGGATAGTAAAATTTGGAGATAAGTTTATGCCGGAAGTGCGTAATGCCTATGGCATGCAAATGGCCCGCGCCACTTATGATGGCACAAGAAAGATCATGGGAAACAAACGACCGTTTGTACTTACCCGGGCCGCCTATTCGGGCACGCAGCGCTATTCGGCCGTGTGGACGGGCGACAACACCGGCACCGATGCCCATATGCTTTTAGGACAACGACTGGTAAATAGTTTGGGCATTACAGGTATGAGTTTTATCGGGGTGGATATCGGCGGCTTCAGCGGCAATCCTACGCCTGAGCTCATGGTACGCTGGAACTCCCTGGGTGCATATACCCCAATGTTCCGCAATCATGCCATACAAGGTAGTAAAATGCGCGAACCATGGGAATGGGGTAAAAATAATGAACAGATCATTAAGAAGGACATTGAACAACGGTACAAACTCCTGCCCTACCTGTACAGCAGCTTTTATCAATCAACCCAAACCGGCCTGCCGGTAAGCCGTACATTAGCTATTGAGCACAGTTTTGACGGGAATGTTTTTGATGAGCGCTTTCAAAATGAATTTATGTTTGGCGACGCGATGCTGGTTGCTCCTGTTGAAAGCACTAAACTAACCGAAGATGTTTACCTGCCCCGAGGCTCGTGGTATAGGTTAAGCAGCGATAAGTTTTATGAGGGAGAACAGATTGTTAATGTTCAGGCGCCATTAACCGATCTGCCGGTATTTATAAAAGCAGGCGGCATTATCCCTATGCAAAGTGTTGTACAAAGCACCAATGAAAAAGGCGACGGTATATTGCAGGTACACGTATGGAACGGCAGGGAAGCAAATAGTTTTATTTATTATGAAGACGATGGCGTATCATATGATTATGAGCAGGGTGTTTATTATAAACGTGTTATCAGTTTCAATCCCATAGAAAAGAGCCTCAGTTTATCATCAGTTGAAGGCTCATCTAAATCGAGGTTTATGCAGCTGAAATTTGTTTTGCATGGTTTTGATGGGGTTAAGCTTCAGGAAGAAATAATAGAGAATAAAAGCGGAGAGATTGAAGTGAAATTATAATTGTTGTTTCATTTCTTGGGTAGTGATCGAACCAGTCTCATGGTTTGTAATACGCGGCGGGAGGGGGGCTCAGGCGCTCTAAACAGGCCGGCCTCCCATTCGGCCTCAGAGAGCTCTGATAAGTTATAGAAACTTTAAAGAATGGCAGGCTCCAGCCGAGTCTCCTAACCGTGGGCGACACATTGGCTAACCTTTTGCCCTTACTCATCGTTCAAAATGGGTATGAACAACATTATAGTTTTTCTGCTCCTAAATATTTTCAAAATTTCTTTAATTAATTGATAATAAGTTAAATTTGCCCGGAATTAAAATCCTAAACATGAAACACAAGTACAAAATTATAGTATTGCTGCTTGCCGGCATTACTGCCATTTACACCTCGTGCCATAAGCTTAACATGGCGCCTAACAATCAAAGTACAGTAAGTAAAAAAGAAGCGAGTGTGCAAATTGCGCAAAGCCTTGTTGGTATTTTTAACCCCGAAAACGGCGGGTTTGATTTCAAGAGCGGTTTAAGTATGCCAACCGATCTATCCCTGAACAAAAAAGGTAAGATCAAAGTACAATCTGTTAACCCCCAGCCACAATGCGGCGCTAAAATGGATACCACGATAGCATTTAATTTAGATCAAAGCGATACCTCAAAAATTGATATCTGGGCTAAGGTTAAATATGAGCTTACCTGTACCAATGGAGTGCCTTCAGGTGTTACCGCTAATGATAGCTTAAATATGACCATGGCAGGCAGCGGTTTTACAATGGTTTTAAGAATGGGTGAAAATCTGATACTCAGAAGCCTTAATCCGGGCGTTGAACACGCGCAATACTCTTTTGACGGTCCTGTGAATTATTATGCCAGGGTTAACTACACCAAACCTACAACAGACCAGCCAAATGTTGAAGGCACGTTTAACTACAATTTTAAATCAATTGTTGTTGATCCAACAAAAGACCACGATTTTATTTTAAGCGGAAGTGCTACCTTTTCGAGTAAGGGAAGTATTGGAAAAAATGTCTGGAACTATAAAGGGACAATAACGTTTTTGGGTGGTCACAAAGCTAAGATCACTATAGACGGTACGATTTACACCGCCGATCTGATGACCGGCGAAGTTAACTAACCAGGTTTTAAAATATATGAAAAGCCCTGCTCCCTAACCGGAGGCAGGGCTTTTTGTATGCTATGGTTTTTAATACGGCATGCTTTTTATTGCTGGTATACTTGATAAAAAAACGGGGAATATTTTCCACGTATTTTTCCCCGAAGCGGGGAAAGCAGGTGGTGAGTGTGTTTTGTGTTCCGTTGCTATCAGCAGTATAAATCTTTAACTGTTTTATAAAAAAGGAAAATGAGCCTAAAATATGCATCACGGGCATTTTTTGGCGAATTTTTTTACCTGTGGTATGTTTATTGCCAAATGAGGCAAAGAGATCTAAACTTTATCTGATACGTTTATGAAACTAAATCTACGCGGTGTATTACCTTTATTAGCAGGTGTGGCTGTTCTTTTTTCGGCCTGTACAAAAACAGGAATTAATGTAAAATCCGATCCATCAACGGTAAAAGCAAGCGATAATGTAGCCAGTTCGGCAATTGCAGATAACCTGGCAAAATCGTTGGCGGGTTCATTTGGCGGCGCCAGCGTTAATGATGGCGTTACCCCGTCAACTAATTCGTCATCAAAACTTAAAGTACAGAGTACTTATAGTTGCGGTTTTTATATTGATACCAGCCTGAACCGTGTATTTAACCAGGGTGATACTTTAAAAGCTACCAAAACAGGCGCTACCAAATATTATTTTATTTGTGACGGCAACAAAACTGTTGGTTATGATTCGGTTGATTCATTAAACACGGTAGGCAGTGGCCCGGGTTATTCATTCGTTTACAATATTGTGCAGAAATATAAGGTTAGAGGTCTTAACACCAATAACTCAAACTTCTCGCTTGATGGTCCGATGAAAGCTTATGTTGATAACGAATACACTAAATACAAAACGTTTAGCAGGGTGCATAATACCTACGTGTTCACTAACCTGTATGTACATGGCAACGATAAGTTTGACATCACCAGCGGCACAGCTACTTTCCGTTCGGAAGGAAAAACAAACGGTGGTGGCTGGGATTACAGCGGCACCATTGTTTTCCTGGGCAACCACAAGGCAAAGCTGACTTTCCTTAATAAAATTTTCTTAATTGATTTACTAACCGGTAAATCAACACCTGCATAATCACGATCTTTCAATCAATCAATTATGCCCTGTGCCGGTTTCCGGTACGGGGCTTTTTTGTGCCTGAAACAATAACTTATTATATTGCCGTCCCAACCTGTTGCTCCCCCTTTAGGGGGCCGGGGGAAATTATGAAACGCCTCCTATCAAACCTAACTTTCCAGGTACTTATTGCCATTGCCCTTGGGGTAGTGGCCGGCTTATACGTCAAAGGCTTTGCCCCTACTGCCGAGCTCATCAGCAAAACATTCATCAGCCTCATTACTATGCTGATTGCACCTATCATATTTTTAACCATTGTGCTGGGCATTGCCGGTATGAGCGATATGAAAAAGGTTGGCCGGGTGGGAGGAAAGGCATTGCTTTACTTTGAGATTGTAACCACCTTCGCGCTCATCATTGGCGTTACCGTAGCCAATATTATTAAGCCCGGTTCCGGTTTTGAAAACCATGCGGCCAAAATGGATACCAGTAAGCTGGCAGTTTACGAAAAAGCCGCTGCCGAAATGCATTGGGGCGATTTTATTGCCCATATTGTTCCCTCAAACATGTTTGATGCTTTTGCCAAAGGGGATATTTTGCAGATCCTCT
>Ga0207667_10011717_pt1 | contig 10172 bp, 12 predicted proteins | sample KBSCornC52_FD_184301 | JGI IMG/M metagenome (GOLD analysis project Ga0207667, IMG submission 184301) | Corn rhizosphere microbial communities from Kellogg Biological Station, Michigan, USA - KBS Corn C5-2 (SPAdes) (version 2) | ecosystem: Host-associated > Plants > Roots > Rhizosphere > Soil ...
GATCGCCGGCGAGGACGCGATTCACAACCTGCTCCGCGATGCGCGCCTGACGGCCGCCATCGTGATGGGGCGAGCCGTGCTCGGCGCGTCCTCGGGGTTCGATCCGCTGATCATGGGCGTGGCGACGCTGGTGCATGCCGCGCTGTCGCTTGCCTATGCGGCCGTGCTGGCGAAGCTGGTCCGCAACCTGTCGGCCGGCGCGGCGCTGCTCGCGGGCGGCGTGTTCGGACTCGTTCTCTATGGCGTCAACCTGCACGCGTTCACCGCGATCTTTCCGTGGTTCGTTCCGGTGCGCGGCGCGATCACGCTGGTCGCCCATCTGGCCTTCGGCGTGACCGCCGCGGGCGTCTACTGCATCGTGCGGCGCTCGCCGCGCGCCTGATCGACGGCGGTTGCCGCGTCGCGCTTTCGCATCACGACCCCTGGAATAATCACCGTGAGTTGTCGGCTGCTCCCGTTGCGACGCGCAAATGTATTCCGCCGTCACTTAGACAGGCGTGCAGTAAGCAATCGCGTCCAATGTGCTGTAGGCGTCGGCCGGATCGCAGTAGTTTTGCAGCCAAGCAATCGGCTTTTCGCCGCCGAGACGGGTTGAGGGCCGATCGAGCCAGCGGTTTGCTTTAGCCGCGCCACCAAACACGTTACGAGCATAGGAGCGCACCGCTCGCAACGTATGAGTTGTCAGGCGAAGCGGATTCCCTTGCTTGACGGGCGAATTCGGCAGGCGTCATCCACTGCAATGCGGAGTGGGGACGAACCTCGTTATAGTACGTCCGCCAATCGTCGGTTTTGCTCTGTGCATCGGCCCATGACAAGAACCAATGCGCGTTCAGACATTCCTGTCAGAAGGGGCCGTTGAAGCTTTCGACCTTGGCGTTGTCCGTTGGCGTGCCCGGTCGGCTGGCCTTCGTGTCCGCTTGGACACATCATGCCGGATTTCTCTACTTTTGAGCCGGACTACTTCTTGGGTCAGGGTCAGGGGGCAGGAAAAGGGGGATGACAGTACCTCAATGGCGGTGTCTTTTGCATCTTTTCCCTATCATTGGAAATACAGAACACTGGTAGAGCATAAAGTACAGAGTGAACAGTTGGTCGCTGTGCACTGGTGATAGGCCATACTGATTAGCACACGTATCAGCCCTGTATTCAATTCTCTGGCCGACGCTCGTGATGGCGCACGTGCCATCCTGAGCGCCTTCCTGTGAACCTCGCACGCGTATTTGGTCGGTAATCCGACCATCGATGTGCTGCCCAGGCCGATACGGACCGACTCCGACGAAGCACCGCAAGACGCGGCGCCCGTAGGAGTCGCGATACATTTCTGGACCGAAACCTGAGGAGCTCACGACTGTGAATCTGCTGGAGGCGATGCGCATCTACGTCAGAGTGGTCGAGCGGGGTAGCATTTCGATGGCAGCGCAGGATCTTGGCATTGGTGGTCCAGCGGTAAGCGAGCGCATCGACCGCCTTGAGAAGCATCTCGGCTGCCGGTTGCTGCTTCGTCATGCGCGTGCGTTCACGTGTACATCGGAGGGGCAGCGCTTCTACGAGCGTAGTCGTGCCATCCTGGATGCGGCCGAGACGGCTGTCGCGGAGGTTGCGGGTGACGAGCAGATCTACCGCGGCACGATTCGCATCGCAGCGTCGCAATGCTTCGGCGAAACTATTGTTCCCGATGCACTTAAACGTATGCGCGCATCATTTCCACAACTCGAAATCGATCTGGTTCTAAACGATAAGGTCGTCGATCTTGTGACTGAAGGCGTTGACCTTTCGTTTCGCCTCGGGGCGCTGGGCTCGGGCGCATATATTGCGCATTGGCTGGGCCAGGTGGATCGCCTCTTGGTGGCGGCACCAACCTACCTTGATCGGAACTCGCCTATCTTATCGGCCGCAGACCTCGTCAGGCATCCGTTCATTCGATTAAAAAGCGTGTTCGCCGGCGAGCGGCTCCCGATCGAAAGGGGCAGCAGTGCTATCGAGTTGTGCACCATCGCGACCGCGATGACAAGTAGTCATTGGAGGCCTGTGTACGACATGATCGCGTCGGGGTTGGGTATTGGCGTCGTGGAAGGGCCAGCTTGCGCGGCTGCGCTCGAAGACGAGACCCTAGTGCGCGTGTTACCCGACTATGCGATTCCGTCGTACGATGTCAATCTATTGATTCAGGCGCAACGACCCATTCCTCCGCGCGTGACGACGGTCGTGTCACTGCTGCGGCAGTTCGTTCCCACGATGCTCGACAATGTTCGTATTGCAGGGTTGAGCCGAGTGTGACGAAACCACATCACGCCCTCATCTTCAAATTTCGGTAATGAGTGAGATCTCGTTGGGATATGCGCACGGTGCATGGCTTTCTGCTGGTGGCATGACGTTTGGTTCGTAATCCAGAGGATGAATGAGTCTTATGTGAATTGTCGATGCGGATGGGACGAGACGGAAGAACCCCTATGAGGGTCGACGCGCAGAAAATTGAGTCTTGGTGTGCACGTGAAAAAATGCCTGGGCCAGAGGCCTAGGCAGAGGAGACACCAGGAAAGAGTTTAGTCTTCGAGGCGATTGTCCGTCGAATAGGGCAGTGATGCAATGGCGCAAAACGCGATACTTAGATTCTCGAAGTGTTCGATGCGAAAGCTGTGCATCACATCGCGCGAGACTTGAATTGCCAAGCCGACTGTGACTTGACCACTGTGCGCTCGTATCGGAATCTGCGTCCAGCATATCGCCGGAAGAATTTCCAACGGTGTTGCATATTCAGCGTGTTCAGGGCGATGGCGTCCAACAGGAAACGGAATGGAAAAATATCTCGTCGAGACCGTGCTCAATGCGATTGCTGAGCGCATCATCGGCCATCGGATCATCGATTCGGAGACGGCCGCGTCGACGACCATCGAGATCACGCTGGACGATGCGTCACGATTGATGCGAGGGGCATTTGAGGCTGGTCAGTCCGTGCGCACAACGGCCTGACGGCGTGGGTGGGTGGATGTTTCGTCAACGGTCGTGTGTTTTCAGTATGAGGCGCCCCTGATCGATACCGCCGCGCAACGCTTCATCGCGCGTTAGCCAATCAGGTGTGACCAGTTCGGGAACCCAAAGGTCGATTGGCGCGCCGTCGAAGCAGAAGCGGATCTGCGCGACCCATCCACCGCGCGCGTTGCGTGTCGCTTCGACGTGTATGTCGTGACCCATGAACGTATCAGTTGCGTACATCGGATCATACCCTCCGTGATGCGTGAGCCGAACTGCAAGGATGTGCTGATCGTATCAGTACGGCAGGGCAGCGACACCGACGATGATCCGAAACTAGCATTCGACTGGCGGAGCAATATCAACAGAGCAGGAGTGCATTCGTGACGATCGACGTAACGTTCTCTATCAAGGTGTTCACAGCCCTCTTCGCGATCATGAATCCGATCGCGAACATCCCCGTGTTCCTGTCTCTGACGGAGGGGGCGACGGACGGCGTACGCCGTAAGGTAGCGTTGACTGCTGCCATCGGCGTGACGATAGGCTGCATCGTATCGGCCGTCGCGGGCGGCGCAATTCTGCGCATGTTTGGCCTGACGATCGACGACTTCCGCCTCGCGGGCGGGTTGCTGGTGCTGCTAATCGCGCTGTCAATGCTGCACGGTTCTCCGAGCCGTCAGCATTCACCGGGAAAGCGGGAGGGCGCTGGTCCAGCATCGGACGAGAGCGTTGCGATCTATCCGTTGACTATCCCGCTGCTCGTTGGGCCTGGCACGATCGCGACGATGATCGTGCTCGGACACAGTGCGTTCTCGACCGGACAGGAGCTAGCTTTCGCATTCGGGCTCGCAGTGTTCCTGGTACTGTTGTTCGTGGCGCTGCTGTCGGCGCCTTTCATTGGTCACTATTTGTCGCCGCGCGTGACGGCCGTCACGCAACGCCTAATGGGGATGATTCTCGCGGCGATCGCAATGCAGATGATCGTTGCGAGCTTGCAGGCCACCTTTGTGCATCTTCATTGACGAGCATGCGGTACGCATGCGATCACCCATGCCTGGTTTCATGCGGAAACGAGGCATTCGTATCCGAGGAGCTTTGTATGGACACGCTGATTGCCATCTCCTATCCTGATCTCGACGCAGCTCGGCGCGCGATCGCCGAACTCGAATCGCTGCGGGACAGCAAGGTCATGGGCTTGCAGGCCGTCGCTATTGTCGAATGCGCGCTGGACGGGCAACTACGCTCGCACGTCGTTGAGCCGGGGCATGTGCCTGGCGCGCCGCTGCTCGGAAGCATGATCGAGCGTGTCGAGTCGTCGCTCGATGCGGGGCGCGACCGAGATGACGACGACATGCTGATTGACCGGATTGCACGCAAGGCCCGGCACGACAGTGTGTCGCTCGGGTTCGTCACGACGGATCTGGATATTTACCGATTAAGTGCAGGCCTCGCAGGGTTCGGCGGATATGTGATCGATACAACCCTGTCGCTCGACGACGAGTTGAAACTCGTCGAGGCGATTTCGAAGGAGCGCGATCCGGATGATCGCCCAACAGATTGATGAGTGTGCCGCGTGAGTGGTGCAAGCGAATTATGACGCGGTCCGCGGTTTGTGCTCGCCCCCACCCAGCTGTGCGTTGAGTGAGGTCGGACGAAATTCGTGGAGGCCAACAGGATAAGCCGCGATCCGATTCAGATAGAAGCGCTGCGTGAACGCGACAGGCGATCGGGAGTTCAGACACGCCTGCGTGCGCTGCCGGTTGTAGAAGATTTCGATGTATTTGCTGATTGCAAGGCATGCCTGCTCGCGCGTGGCGAAGCTTTTCTGGGGCGATACGTGGAGCATTGCTTTGTGCGTCAGTCGCGTATATGTGCGGTGTCTATCTTTTGCCGCTAAGAAGTTGTTGAAGAAGCGGTGTGCTGTATTCAAGAAATGTGCGAGTGGTGAGAGAAATGCCTTGACGTGCAGGCATCAAGGCATGAACCGATGAGGGTGCCGGCATCCAACCGCTATCGGAGGCAAGCACATCGACGAGGGTTCCAGCCGCGATGGCGTCTTCGCAGAGGTAACGCGGCAACATTGCCGCGCCCAATCCAGACGCGACGGCAGATTGCAGCACACTCATGTTGTTGCATACGAAGCTAGGAGTACAGTTGATGCTCGCATGCTGACCGTCGGGCGTCGAAAACGTCAGTGTTTTCGGCACCGTGTGGGTGCCGAGCGTAATGAAGGCGAGTGCCTCGAGCTGGTCGGGAGCGGAGAGTGGACCGGTTCGCGCAATCAGGTCAGGATGCGCCGCCAGAACGATCGGCAATGAACTGACGGGCCGCATTACGAGACTTGAATCATCCAGCCCGGCGGAGGAGACGCGAAAGGCGAGATCGATGCGCTCTAGGATTAGGTCAGTCAACTGGTCAGACGCAATGATTGCAACGCGTAAGCAAGGGTGTTTTTTACAGAATGGGGTGAGTATTGGCACCAATGCATGCGCTGCGAAGGTCGATGAACACGCGATGCGTAGTGAGCCGCGCGGTTGGCCGTTCAGTTCGGAGGCCACATTGAGCGCCTCACGGGCGGCGTGCGCAAGGACGCGAGCGTGTTCGTAGACGCGCTCTCCGGCAGGGGTCAGCGACACGCGTCGCGTATTGCGTTGCAGCAGACGCACGCCGAGGCGCTGCTCGAGTTCCGCGATACGCCGGCTGAGTTTCGAGCGCCCTAGGCCGAGGACGCGCGCCGCCGCGGCGAATCCTCCGCGCTCAACAACCTCGGCGAAGAATGCCAGGTCCTCCAGTCTTTCCATCGCGCTTCCTTCGTGTGGGACCCGAGATTGTCCCATGCAGCATGACGATATGTTGCTTTGTGCGCGAGTTCTATTCGTTTCATCCCGATGATAAATTTTTCCCCATCCAAAGCTTCGGAACCTAGCGGTGACGTCGAGTTCGCTGATATGGGGGGCGATTGACTCATCGGTGCCTGTGGGCCGCTAGTGTTCGGTGAGGCTCATTCACGTTCGTTTTAGGGGAGATTCAGATGAAAACGTCTCGTGCGCTGTCTGGCTGCGCTGCACTTGTTCTTATGCTGTCGCTTGGGTGTGTTGCCGTTGCCCATGCGGATGGCGAAACTCCGTTGCTGTCGTATTCGAGTGACGTTGCGGTGCGTGCTGTTCAGCAGCAGGTCTATGAGACGGTTCACATGTACGAGAGCGCTCTGAACAAGGGTGACACGAAGGCAATCGTCGATCTCTTTGCAGATGACAGTGTTGCTGAGTGGAACGAAAAGCGGACCTACACGACGCGCCGGCAGAAGGTTGACGGTTACGACGCGCTGTTCAAGATCGCGAAGTTCTGGACCGTTTTCGCTTACGACGCCATCAACGTCTATGGCGACACGGCCGTCGTGCGTACGCACCATCATAAGGGGGCGGCCGTGATCGAGAACGGCAAGTCCGTCACTGATCTAAACCGGGAAGTCTTCGTGCTGCGTAAGCTGAATGGTCGGTGGAAGATCGTGTTGTACACGTTCAATACCGACCCAGTACAGGGCGAGGGCTGAGTCGGCGCGGGTCGGATGTTGCTCGTAGGATCGACCCGGGAGTTGCGGATTAACTGCGGCCGGGCTGACTCGAAAGCGTAGGCGGGCGCGTTTACGATTTGACAATCATCGGCATGGGCATGAGAAATGCGCGCTATACATCGTCCAATTGGTCTCAGTAGCGCCGCGTGTACAAATACGATATTTAGCATCGTATTTGTTGCGTATGCTTTGACTCGCTTGAGCCGGGGATTTTCTTATATCTTTTGTCAGATTATAAACATCGGACAAGTCAATAGATGGCAACTCTAGATATCGTTTCTGCGATGCGTATTTTTGTACGCGTAATAGAGCGTGGCAGCATTTCAGTGGCTGCTCGCGATTTGGACATGGGGCAGTCTACAGTCAGTGAACGTATCAATAGGCTTGAGGAGTATCTCGGGATCCCGTTGCTGTATCGCCACGCGCGTACGTTGACACGGACCAGTGAAGGAGAGGCTTTTTACTCATCCTCCAAGGCAGCTCTGGACGCGGTCGACGATGCGCTTGCGGTGGCGCAAGAGCATCGCGAAGTGCGCGGCACGTTTCGAATAGGTGCGCCGCAGGGTTTGGGCGAGATCATCCTGCCGCCAGTCTTGTTAGAGATTAAGGCGCAGTATCCGGGTCTGTATATCGATTTGGACCTCAACGATTCGATCGTCGACCCAGTCACGGCGGGTGTGGACATCTCATTGCGACTTGGTCGGCCGGCCGAAGGCCGGGGGGCTAAGTACCGTATTGGTCATGTTCGCCGCAAGCTCGTTGCAGCTCCTTCTTATCTTGCGCACTACCCCGAGATTGAGGATCCGCATGAACTGAGTCAACATCGGTTTATCCGGGTGCGCGGCGTCTACGGAGACAGGTTGCTGGAGCTTGAAGACAGCGGGGGCGAGCCTGTCTTTATTGGCTTGGACCTCGGCATAACAGTTAGCCATTGGCGCGCAGCACGTGAACTCTTGTTGGGCGGAGGGGGGATCGGCGTCTTGCAGTTGCCTGCTTGTCTCGACGCATTAAACGACGGGCGGCTGGAGCAGATCCTGCCAGAGTACACGGTGCCCGGGTTTGATCTGCATGTGATTCTCCCGGTGACTCGACCGATTCCAGCCAAAACGCGTGCCATTCTACAAATCTTGGAGGAGCAGCTGCCAGCCCGATTGGCCGGGTACGATGGGAAAGACGTTTAGCCTGCCAGAGGGCTCTGATGGGCGCATTGGTCTACGTCGGCTCGTCTCATGAGCGAAGTTATCTATCGCGTATTGTCATATTGTTCTGGAGCATTTTCCCGAGCCACAATGGCTTGTGGTTGCTCACCTCCCCTGTTGGGTCACCGTGCGGGCGGCCACAAACCTCGTTCCCTGTACGGGTTGGCCCGTGGTGCCGATAGCCGCGGGCCTTTTTTTTGTACTCAAGTCATTTGGAAAAAGGGTGCGTCGGCGAGTGCCGGGTATACGGATAAGGCGTAATGTTCGAGTGTAAGAGGCGGACTGATTTTTCAAGAAGCTCATGCGTAATTTAGATATCCTGACGGCTATGCGGGTATTCGTCAGAGTTGTCGAATGCGGAAGTATCTCCGAAGCCGCACGTGGCCTTGGCATGGGCCAGTCGACGGTCAGCGAGCGATTAGATCGACTCGAGCGCCATCTCGGCTTGCCTTTGTTATTTCGCCATGCGCGCAGATTGGCCTGCACGGACGATGGGCAGGTTTTCTATGAGCGTAGCAAGACAGCGATCGAGCTGACCGAGATCGCGCTGGGTGTTGGCCGTGAGCGGCATGACGTTCGAGGCATATTCAAGCTGGCAGCGCCGCAAGCCTTCGGGGAAATTGTGCTGCCGGGGATCGTGGTGGAGATTCGCAAGCAGTATCCCGAACTGAGTGTGGAGTTATTCCTCGAAGACGCTGTAGTGGATCCTGCTACTGCGGGTGTGGATCTGTCGCTAAGATTGGAGCGACCTGGGGGCGCGCCGCCGGACTCCTATTACCTGGGGCATGTCCATCGTACGCTAGTGGCATCCCCCGCCTATCTCGGTCAGCATGCGCCGATTAGTGAACCCTCAGCGCTTACTGATCATCCATTCATTCGAGCTCGCGGCATCTACAACGCTCGGGCCATTGAACTGATTGGTGCGGATTCTGCGATGGTTCAGGTTCCCATCAATGTTGCATTCTCTGTCAATCATTGGCGTCCGGCTCGTGAGCAATTGATTGCCGGATTCGGCATTGGCATTCTCGAGCCTAGAGTGTGTGCCGAAGCTATCGCGGACGGCCGCCTGCAACGGATTCTTCCCGAATACAACGTGCCTGGTCTCGATCTGTACGCCGTTCTACCCGTGGCCCGGCCGACGCCCCCTAAGACGCGCGCCATCCTTAGCATCATCGAAGAATGCTTGCCGAGGCAACTGGAGCAGGCTCGTCCCTAGTTTAGACGTCTTGGACGTCGATTTCGCGGTCGTTTTTTTTGATTAAAATTAATAGTATTGCTAAATAACAATGATTTTACAAATTGATAATTTATTATTTTTGAGTGTCGAATTGGATGATTTTTTATCAATTGCATTCTATTGGTAATGAGTGAATGTATGCGATTCTATCTATCGTGTTATTTTCCGTGAGGTTTCGAGAAAAATAGAAATCGCGAGGTAGACCAGGCTTTGTCGACCTAGTATTCTGCGCAGCAAAAATGTGCGAGGTGCCGATGGGTGCTTTGCGAGTATATAAAAACGTATAGAAATATATTTGTTTTTATAACAATTATTGATATTGATTTAATTTTTATTTGCGCAGATAACGGCAAACTCTAATTCATATGAACAAGGTATATCGCTCTCTTGGAATGACGCCACTTGGTGCCTGGATCGCTGTTCAGGAAAACGGGAGGGCGAGGGGAAAACCGGGGCGTAGCAGTCGACGAGCCATCATGCTGTCATCGATTGCCACTGTCGGGATGATGGCTGCGTCGCTCGCGACTGCGCAGACGACGGTGTCCGGCTCGGCGAACAACGGTGGATCCGGCAAAACCGCGTCGACGGATTCGACGTGTAATCAAAATTTTGTTAATCGGAAGAACCCTGGAGATCCGCCGCCGAATGGCAGTACCTATATGCTTTCGAATGGTTGTTCCACTGCGGTGGGCAACAATGCGCAAGCGACATCGGCTGGTACTGCGCTCGGAGATCGTGCTAACGCGACCGGTGGTGGCGTTGCGCTCGGCGTAGGGGCGTCGAATACGCAGAATTCGGGTGTGGCAATTGGACCGGTGGCGTTTTCCAGCGGCAACACCAGTATTGCGATCGGGCGCCAGTCGGCCGCTACGGCCGACTTCTCGACCGCAATCGGTAATGTTGCCTATGCCAGTGGCATCAGCGGTATCGCAATGGGGGATTCGGCACTCGCGTCGGGATATCGGTCTGTTGCGATCGGTTCGGCCGACACGAACGGTGCGGGGAACGACGGTGTATCGGCGGGCGCCAACTACGATCCGAATACCCAGACCCGTGCGAGCGGAGCGCGGTCCGTCGCTCTCGGCTCGGGTGCGGTGGCCGCACCCGACGATAGCGTCGCACTGGGTTCGAATAGCGTTGGCGCGTCGAATGCAACGGGGCCCGCGGATTTTAGCGGCGATGCCATTCCTTC
>Ga0207667_10011719_pt1 | contig 10171 bp, 14 predicted proteins | sample KBSCornC52_FD_184301 | JGI IMG/M metagenome (GOLD analysis project Ga0207667, IMG submission 184301) | Corn rhizosphere microbial communities from Kellogg Biological Station, Michigan, USA - KBS Corn C5-2 (SPAdes) (version 2) | ecosystem: Host-associated > Plants > Roots > Rhizosphere > Soil ...
GAAGCCGCAGCCGTCATGGGACTGCTCGTTGGCCACAAGGCCGTGATCGAAACTGGCGATCTGGAACAGCGGATTGCCGCATTGGAAGGAAAACAAAAATGAGCACATTGCGGAAGCGGGTTGATGCATTGGAGTGCGCGTCGGGACCATCGGGCCGCTGGCACGCGATCATGAAAAGCGAGGAGCAATCCTACGTCTCGGCGCTCACAGATTACCGAGCCAAGAACCCAGATGTGCCGATGGAGCCGGAGGACAACGTGATGTGGATTGAGCTTGTCTCTCCCAAGCTCGACGCCAATGGCAAAATCATCCCGCGCGAACGTTCCGAGCATGATGGCCCCTCTCTAGCGGAAGTTCTCGCGCAGGCTGCTTAGCCGCTCTTCGGCCACTGTTAGTTGCCTGTTCTCAGGGCAGAGCCTTAGCTAGGACGGATTCTGAACGGGCACCCCAATTCGCCCCGCTATGGTTTGATCGTTGTTGTACAGCGTGTCGAAATTGTCATCAGCCCAGCTATGCTCAGATGATTGCTTCGATTCTAGATCGCTGATCTTGCTTTCCAGATCGGTGTTCTGAGATTGCAGCTCCGATACTTGGTCTTCCAGATCGGCAACTCTCTTTGCAAGAGGAGCGGTAGCGTCGTCGGCGGCGCCAGCGGCCACATCCTGCATGTGGTCTTCGCGAGATTCACTCTGTCCATCAGAACATCCGGCGCACAGTAAGAGCGCCGCGCAAATCAAGATGCGGTACATAAGATTGGCCCCCCGAACACACCCGAGCGACAGGACTATACCGAATCATTGCCTGTTGGCCGAGTTCCCGGAGGTTACCTTGTCCCACAGCTGGAGCCATAGAGGCACTGGCGGCCACGTCTTGCGAACACCAGCCTGCCCAATTCTCAAATTTCGATAGACCAATGAATCGCTCGGCATGCTGGCGATGCTTGGATGCGTGTAGCTTTCTTGCCCCGGATTGCCGGATGCGTTCCAGCCGATAATGTTGCTTGTCCAGAAGGCGGGCTCGATCGGCTCGACAACGCCGTTGTCCGTACGGGTGCCGACAACTCTAATCGGTGTTCCCTCTCTAGCGGCTTGTTTCACGAACTCGGATGGCGCGAGGAGCCACGGATTTTTCCGTTCAATGACCCTCTCGCCAAAGCGCTGGGAAAGATCCGCGTCATACCTGGCGAAATGGTTTAGCCCGCGCGCCCAGCGTGTCTCTTCCGCCATGTACCGTAACGTGTCCGAGGCGGTCCAATAGGGCTCGGCGACCTGCGCTTGTCTATCCACCAACGTCGACCACACGAATGCGTAAACCAGACAGGCAACGCCGACCCCAAAGAATGCTACAGTCAGCCATTGCGGGGCGTTAGGGATCAACGCGGGCACAGTTATGCCCAGAAATAGAAAGCCGACGCTGCTCACGCCTGCCACGGTCACAGTCCGCCCCGGTAGCATGGTGCTTTATTCTATACTTTGGAACCTCGGCGCTAGGGCATAAGCAACACAGCCGTTGGACAGAAAAACCCCGCCAGCGGTGAGGCTGACGGGGCTCCGCGTGGCTAGGATGGCGTGCTAGTTGACCTTCTTTCCGATCAGTCTCTTCGCGTCTTCGAGGCTGCTGACAGCGTGAGCCTCTTCCATCGACTCCAGAGCGATTTTCATCTTCGTAAGTAACGCATCGGTATCCGGTGCCGGGACCGCCATGAGGGCATTCCTAGCTGCTTCAAATTCAGGCTGATGCGCCCGCATTTCGTCCCATCGTTGCTCAGTCTGGAAGCGCTCGCGAGCATCAGTGAGTTTCTGCTGATATTCCATGAACTCGTCGGTGAGCCGCTCCGCCTCATCAACGACTGCTGCACTCTCCTCACGAGAAAGAAGATGGCCCTCAGGATAATCTCGCCTGACGACCGCATGTATGATGGCCGGCATAACTCGGTGGCGTGACATCCCGATGCCCAGGTTGAACTCATCAAAATAGCGGTCAACGCGGTCGGGACTGAATTTGTCCGCTGCTTCCTCGGCCGCTTCCCACGCGTCTCCAAGCTCATCGTGTCGCGCCTCGACCACGCGGTACTTGGCGTAAGCTGAATCCCACGCGGTACGGTCGGCTGGCGCTCTGGCAATAGCTGGCGTGGCAAGCGCGACTGTCGGGACAGCGGCAACTGCGGTCATCATATTCATCAGGCTTCTCCTGCTGATCCCCTCGGCATTTTGGGGAACGTCCGGAGCCGAGCTTTCGAGAGCGCTGTTGTTCTGAAGTGTGCTAGAATCGAGTTTAGCCATGATCGGTCTCCTAGACAGACGGTTGTGGTTAGAGCCGGGCGGGGAGCTTCCACCTTCCCCTCGGCTCGTCCGTTACGTAACGACGTTGACGTCCAAGGTCAAGAGTGTTACGTAACGCTAATGGTGTTATCGAACGCAGAGCGCCAAGCGCGCCACAGACAGCGGCAGAAGTACGAGCTCGACCTGCAAAGGAAGCAGATCGCGCTTCTCGAAGAGTGGGTGAACGAACTTCAAGCCAAGGTCGGCCTGCCGCAAAAGCAGCTTCCAAAATCGGCCCACGACCCGCACCGATAGACGCAGGTGGTTAGCCAGCTTGACACCGCTCCCCTAACGGCATTTCCTGTGTTCGCTCGGTTCCACGGAGGGAGTGGCACAATGGCTCGGTTGATTCCGTGCATTGTACTCACGCTGGGCAGTGCGATTCTGTTTGGGTGTTCTGGAGCGTCCGGCTCAACCGCGAACACGGCAGTCGAGAACCTGACAGCGGAAAACCTTGTAGTTGAGAACGCCTCGGGAGGTGACCCGTTCGCGGATGCTGTGAACAGCTCCGCGCCGTCCGCCGTTCCCGCTCATCGCTATCAATACAAAGAAGGCGATCTTTATGGCTATCTCGGAGCGGTTTCCGAAGATCAAAAGAAGGCGGGCGTTGCGACTCCTTCAGTCGTTATGTTCCGGTATGCTGGATATTGGGGCGGTGAAAACCATCTTGATCTTGTCTCGGACCAAGGAAACGTAGTCGAGAGCGCCGAATGCACGGTACCCTGCGTCGCTATCAGAAGGACGTTCGCCGATGGCAGTGTGGATCGGGTTGGGTACACGCCGGACAGCGTAATTGGGTCGGCATTCCTCGACGCAATGAATGGCCAGCTTGAGCGCAGTCCTGCGGTCGGCTCCGTCAACAATGGCTACCGGTTTAGGGGTGGCGATCCTGATGACCCCTCAAATTGGCGCTCGCTCACACCGCCAGCCGAACCACAAACTCAGAACCTCACGGCAGAGAATCTCGTGGTCGAAAACACGGATTAATGCGTTTCCTGATGAAGTTCGCCATCGCAATGGGGTTGCCCCTGTTTGTGCCGTCAGAGCCCTTCACGACGCTCGCAGAGGCCCACTCCACCCGCCCAGCGCTATCTTGGGAGCAATGCGCTGATCCATGGGTGATCGACGGCGATAGCATTCGTTGCAGCAACTTGGGCGAGATACGGCTGCTCGGGATCGACGCGCCGGACTATCGCGACAGCCCGCCGTGCGCCGGACACTTCGGCGATCACGTCTGCGACGATGCAGCGGCCAAGGCAGCCAAACGAGCCCTGATTCGCCTCAAGCAGCGCATGCGGTATGCGCAATGGACAGTGCTGCCGGTGACCCGCGACCGCTACGGCAGACTTGTGGCCGAAGTCCGCGTTGGATCGATCGACCTGAGTTGCTTTCAGGTTAGCAATGGCATGGCTCGCTACATTTCCGAATATGACACCGGCCGGCGCATCGCGCGAGCTTGTGGCGTTCGCTAGCCAGAAGAGTCGGCAGAGTAGCTAGCCCATGCTAGACGGTCCGTATGGACCACGAACCTGAACAGGAAGCGCTCTTCGCCATAGAAGGGCCCGATGAAGACGGCTGCGTTTGGGTTTGCTCCTCCCAGGGCCGTGATGTGTGGTGCCACAACCTGGGACCTTGCGATAAGACGGTCGAAGTTATGTCCCGGTGGCTAGCCTCGATGGATTGCGACGAGGCAGAGAACTCGTAGCCGGTGTGCAACCTCTACAAGATGACTGCCGCCGTAGAGGCTATTCGGCGACTCGTCGGCTCGTTTGAAGGCGACCGCTCCAACCTCCCTCTGTTCAACGAGATTTACCCCGGCAAGCAAGCTCCGGTGCTGCGAAAGGAGAATGGCAGCCTCACGCTCGATGTGATGACGTGGGGCTTTCCCGGTCCAGCCGCTGCCAAGGGTCGGCCAGTCACGAATGTCCGGAACCTCTCTAGCCCGTTCTGGCGAAGCGCTCTGGAGCACCCCGAGCGGCGCTGCATCGTGCCGGTGACTGCCTTCTGCGAATGGACGGCCGAGCCCGATCCGAACACCGGCCGCAAGCGCAAGGTGTGGTTTGGAATGCGCGAGAGCGAGCCCGATCTATTCGCGTTCGCGGGCATTTGGCGACCGGGTGAGAGCGAGAAGTTCATGGCGTTTCTCACGTGCGAACCGAACGAGACGGTGAAGGCGGTACACCCAAAGGCAATGCCGGTGATGCTGGACCTGGCAGACATTCCCCGATGGCTCGACAGCCCGCGAGTGGATGCGTGCGAGCTCGCAAAGCCGTTTGATGATGCGCGAATGCGGGTGCTCGCGTGATTCTTCTCCTTATGTCCCCGTTGAGCCCACCTTGTGACGATTGGTATGCAAGCTAGAAGCTAGTCGCACCTATGCTTGATGTTACGCACTATTCGCTGGTTCTGGTGCTGGACACACAGGTAGTGCTTGAGGGCAAGCCGCTGGACGAACTCCCCTGGTGTGATCTTACGCTGGACGGACCGATATTGCTCCTTTGCACCCCCCGGATGCTTTCCGAAGTGGACGCGCGCAAGCGTGACGGCAGGTTGGGAGAGCGCGCGAGGCGGTTTAACCGGCTGGTGGAACCGGCGGTCGGCTCACAGCAACCAACCATGATTCGCTCGGCCTCGCCAAGGGTCGAGTTAGCCCTTGTGGCGGTCGATCCGATTGATTGGAGCGCACTTGGCGATCTGGATCGCGATGAAGGGGATGATCGTATCGTCGCCGAGGCTCTGTTTGCTCGGATTAACGACCCAGGGAAGCTGACAATGTTCAGCTATGACATTCGCCCGAGGTCAGCAGCGGTTCGGCACGGTCTATCCGCAACCAAGCCCCCTGAGGCCTGGATTTACTCACCCGAGCCCGGCCCGTCAGAAAAAGACAATGTGAGACTAAGGCAGCGGATCCAAGAACTCGAGGCGACGCAGCCACAGATCAGTTTGGAGGTTCAGGCTGACGCCGAGGCTCCATTAAAACTGCTAAAAGTGGCAGTGTTGGACCAGAAGTCGACAGAGGCACTGATAGAACGAATTCTTCAGGAGAATCCGCGTCGCACGTTTTCGGTCTACAACCTCAATCCCGACAGCAGCTACGATCGCCGCTATGACGACTTCGAAAAGAAGGTGAGGAGGTACGGACGTTGGCTACACACGTCCCTGGAACGTCTGTTCAATCAAGTAGCAATTAAGGTTCAATTCTCCGTCGAGAGGGTGGGTGCGAGGCATGTAGACCTGCAAATGCGCGGAAGCGGAGTAGCGCTCCACGACAAGCTATTCCTCAAGGATATCATCAGGCCGGTCGCGCCTCGGCCGGAGCCCTACCCCTTCGCGTACGGACTTTACGACGGACCAACGATTCCAGACCTTTTGAAGAAGGTACCGCGGCACGAAGTTGTTTTCGACCCGGCACCAAACCGAGGGTCTTTCCTCAGACTCGCGTGTGAGGATTTTCGGCAGGGGCGATCGTTCGAGAAGAGGCTGTTTGCCGAAATAGACCCTCGGCGGCAGAATCCTGCGGAGGTTGAAGCATCGATAACAGCGGAGAATCTCAACGGCGTCGTCAAATCGACCCTCGGCCTGCCGTTCGAAGTCGACGAGGTTCAGGTGGCCGATCTCATTGATCTTGAGGGCGGCAACCTATTGCGGGACTTCCGGTTGAAACCGCTCTTCGAGAAGCTGGTCGCTCAAGATAAACACGAGGAACTCGAAACCTAGCGGCTGCTCGGGGGTGCCGCGCCCAAGCCGCTGTTTCCCGGCCGATGGACCAATTTTAACAAGGAGGTCGCCAACCCGGCCAGGCCGGCGACCTCGAAACGAGCCAAGAACAAGGGAACTTGGCTGTTCCTCCATAGCAGCAAGAGCTTCGTCCGGGAATCCGTCGTGGCTGCCAATGCGATTCGGGTCGACCGCGTCACTGGCCTAGAGACAGTCTGATGGCGGTGCGTCGCATCCTTACGAGTGCGGCGGCGGCTTATCCAACACCTCGATCAGCGGCGATCGACCGCCACATGCCGCACAACGCAGACGAAAGCGCGCCCACTCAAGCTGCATCGGCTGCGGAAACATCTCCGCCAGCTTTTCCGGCGAGGCAATCCGCTCATGGCCGCAGCGGGTGCAGTGGATTCGGAGGCTGGCGTATCGCTTCGCAAGGTCTGACGTGAGGCGAATCGTCGTATCGGCCATGAGGTACAAATAGCGAACATCAACGAGAGTCGTGAAGCGTGCTCATGCCCACTGCGCCGTCCTGTGGCCTAGACCAAGGCTCTATAATGTGCTAGCGGCGGTTGGTTCGCTGTTTCGGCGGACATTCGCTCGTTTCGGCTTGAGCGCCCAGCATCGGCTTCTCCCAGCTAGCGAGCGCTCATGTCCAGCCAGATCTACGATAGGCTTTCTGATGGTCCCGCAGTAGTGGGGCCACCGCCGCCGGTAATTGCCTACTCCGGCCTCATCCGTGGCGGGGGAGCGAGCGCGGGGAAGCAGGGCAGCTCATCGGTCAGCCCAAGCGGAGCCTGCGTCGCGGGGTTGTTCTCCCAAGCTGAAGCATGGGTGGCGAAAACCACTCCTGCGGGATCGCCGTCGCTGGTCATGAACACGGTGCTGGATGGCGTCTACTGGGACAATGACGACCCGACGATTCTCGACCAGGACATGGAAGCCTTCTGTGTCGATGATGACGGGTTCATTTGGGGGCAACCCTACCAGTGGGGAACTGACACCAATTTCCCTATTGGCCACAGGACGCGCGGCGTCGTCGGTTATATCGACCCGTCGAATCCTGGGCACATCACCAAGAGGTTCTCGTGGTATACCAGCGGCACGGCCTCTTCTGATGATCCCTCGCGCGGCTTCTACATCAACAAGATGTACAACTTCACGCTCGCGGATGGGACGATCAAGCTAATCGTCATTCCAGATGGCGGCCCCGGTCCCGGACAATACGCAAACCCCCTCTTCTACGAATGCACCAAGGGCGGCAGCATCGTCACGCACGACACCGGAGGCTCTTGGTATCCCCTGTTTGCCTTCCAGGACGACAACAAGGACATCTGGCTCTGCGGGTCCGCTACCGGCTCTGACACGACGATCACGTTCCAGCGGATAACCAGCCAATCCACCGCCTACACGTCGCCGCAAGCGATCAGCGGTTTCCCGTCTCCAGCCACGGCTGGCTATCCAACCGAGCTGCGTGGGTATTTCGCCGCTCAGGCATTCATTGGCGGCTATTACGGCGACTTCGCCGGTCCAGACGGCGGCGTGTGCGGAACCCTGGTCAAAGCAATGCTGGACGGGACTGCGACCGTCACCAGTGCGGACGTGACAGCCGACCCGCTCGTTTTGCCGGATTATCCGTCGCCAGCAGATCCCACCTATTACGCGATCGCCAAGCACGGTGATTGCGTTCTCGGGCGGGCAGCGGAGCCGGGATACCAGTCACGAGTGTTCTACAACCTTCAGGCGGACCTTACGCTTGGCACCAGCTACACCCTCGACAGCTGGGGCGCGCCCGACAACCCAGACAGCCCAAGCGACTCCTACGACGTTTACACCACCATTTGGTCAGAGGGCCGGCAGGCGTTCATCGGCAACCGATGGGGGTACGACGATAACGGAGACGTTATAGCCGACCTCTTCATCTACTACTTTGGGAGCACGCCTCCCGATGGCAGCGGAGACGGCACATCAGCAGCGGACAGCCTCACCGTTCGGTGCTGGGGTTTCTCACTAGACGGGCACGACTTCTACGTTCTCCGCCTCGGTGACAGCGGGACAATGGTCTACGACCTTACGACCGGCAAATGGTCTGAGTGGGAAAGTCCGGGCCGCACTAACTGGAGGCCCCATGTGGGGCAGAACTGGGTCGGGTGCGCGAGCATCGACACGGACAACGGCGAAACTGACGTGTTCGCTGGGGATGATGCGACTGGCACACTGTGGCGACTGAACACAAAGATTGGGCGCGATGAGAGGACGCGCCTGCAAACTCCTCCCGACGACAAAATTACGAAGGTTGTGACGGGTGGAATCCAAATGACGGGGCGAAACACGTTGCCCTGCGGGGCGCTCACGATAGACCTGGCGCTCGGGAATCCTACGCAAACAGGTGCCTCGATAAAGATGGAGATCAGCGGCGACCTCGGCCACACATGGCTAGATTGCGGCTCGATTCCTGTCACTGCTGGCAACTACAGGACGCAGATCGAGTGGCGCTCACTGGGGCTGATCAAAGCGCCTGGAAGGCTGTTCAAGTTCACAGATGATGGCGCGACCGTGAGGCTCGGCGGCGCAAATTTGAGGTGAGTCCGTGTTTGATAGACGACTGAGCTTCATTCCCAGTTCAGTTGCAATCGACAACTTTAACCCCATGTTAGGGGTGTGTTATTTATGGAACACACTAGGGTGAGCTTCGTTCGCCTATTGACACTGACCTGGTTCGGGAGTGTGGTTCCGATCAGCCGGTCAGGGGAGAGAACAGTGGCCGCCGACGCCGATACTCTGGAACGTCCCGAGGCTGAAACCGCCGCCGACCCGTCCGTGAGCGCTTACCTAGACTTGCTCAAGAAGGACATAGACGGTGGCATTCTTGGTCGCTTCCACAAAGCAGCGATTGCAAGCTGGGAAGCCTTGGTCGCGCATGTGAAGATCGATCGGGAGAACGATCGCATCGAAGGTGACGTGGGGCTTTAGTTACCTCGGCGGCGGTCCATAATCGCCAGCAACCTTTGAAATAGCGTTGGGTCGCTGACTTCTTCCCGCAACTCATTCCAATCGTTCGGCGGGTTTCCGCTGTCCAATCGTCTCTTGAACACCGCGTACGCATCGTTCTTTGCGCCACGAGTGCGCTTGGTGTTTTCGTCGTTGATCCAAGCGGGGATAATTTCTTTGGTATCCCGATTGTATCTGAAAAAAAGTCGGAATCTGCCTGCGTACTTGTCCCTAAACCAACCGGTGTACGCTTTTCCCATCATGCCACCGTGGCGGTAGTACGAGTTCTCCGGATCGCGAGGGATGTCCTCAAAGATCGATTGCAGGGCCCACTTGAGAACTTTCCCGGCTTCGGAGTCCGGGCCGCGTCTCGTAACTTGCGCCACAAGCACGTCTAATTGTTCCAGCAGCGCGGCATGCGGCAGGATCGTCCAGCCGTTTCGCACAAACGCTTCCGCGTCCACTGTACGCTTCCCGCCCACCACTACACCTCATAGAGCACTGCCCAGAATGTTGAAGACGGCTGCGAATGATGCGCCACCAACCCTATCCGTTGAGCTACCCACCGACGACGTTGCTAAGCGGGGAAAGAACTTTCCTATCGAGTTTCTGAAGTTCTGCGCGATTGGTCGATACGCGCTTCAATGCTTAGCGCGTGCTTATCCAAAGAGAAATTCGTGATCTGTGTCCCGTCTCAATCACCTCGTAAGTGATTGAAAATAAATGGTGCTGCCGGTGAGGATTGAACTCACGACCTCAGCCTTACCAAGGATGCGCTCTACCACTGAGCTACGGCAGCACTGTCCGGGAAAGGCGGCGCCTATGGCGGTCAGCCCTGTGGCTTGTCAACCGGCTTGCCCCTTCGGACTTCACGACCCATTGTAGGGCAATGGGCAAACCGGACAAGTCGCGCGAAGAGCGTCTGGCGGCGGCGCTCCGCGAAAATCTTCGCCGACGCAAGGCGCAGTCACGCGAGATCATAGACGAAGAGCCCTCCCCGATATCGGAAGAAGCGGAAACGGCGCAGAAACCCTGAGCTGGAACGATCACGGAATTCCGACCGTCACCCGGACACCCAGATTATCGATGCCCGGGTTTTGCTTCCCGAACAGAGTGGCGTGGCTCATGTGAACCCAGCTCGCCTC
>Ga0207667_10011720_pt1 | contig 10170 bp, 10 predicted proteins | sample KBSCornC52_FD_184301 | JGI IMG/M metagenome (GOLD analysis project Ga0207667, IMG submission 184301) | Corn rhizosphere microbial communities from Kellogg Biological Station, Michigan, USA - KBS Corn C5-2 (SPAdes) (version 2) | ecosystem: Host-associated > Plants > Roots > Rhizosphere > Soil ...
ATTGATTTTGTTGTTTTGATTGTCTGTTTCATAAAGTGAATTTTTGAATTTAATGATTAAAAACTTTTTCTCCAATCAAACAATCATGATGTAAAAGTATAGCCGGCTAAATAACCGCGCAAGCCAGGTTATGCGACTTTTCTTCATCTTAAAAGTTGCTGAAATTTCTGTAACTGGCTGACCATAAAAGACTTCTTGAATTAATGATTTTGATGACCAAGGAAGAAATCGTACAAATTCTAACTCGTTCTTCTATCAAATTTTATGGAAATTACCATCGGTAGTCATAGATTTTCTATGATAGATATATGTGGTTATGTTTTTTTCAAGCCTAAAAATTCGTAATTGGAGAATTTTATTCCAGGCAGGTGGTAGTATTACTTTTAAAACTTCTGCATTTAAAACTTCAAAAGTTTTGATAAGAAAGACTGGAAAAAATTTGCTGATATTTCAGTAGCCATATTTGGGTCAAAAAAAAATTGTTGACGGCGAATAATAGTAACCGTTAGTTTATAAACCAAATAATAAAGGGCCACTTATTCAGAGTGGCCCTTACCCCCAATTTAAGTTGCCCTAAATTTAATTTTTAATAGGTTTTCATATATGGGCAATTATTTTAATCAAACCATTTATATTGATGCGCCAGCGTCATTACCTGGGCTTTTGAATTTACCTGTAATTTTTCATAAACATTTGATATGTGCTTCCGCACAGTTAACGTGCTAATGTCAAGGGTTTCAGCAATTCGTTTTGCATCAAATCCATGAATGGTATGTTTAAGAATTTCTTTTTCCCTATCGGATAGCAAAGAACTTAATTGGTTATTTTTTTCATTTCCGCTGGCTGAAGGATAGATAGTTCGGCTTAGCAGATCAAATGCCTTTCGGGCAATAGCCGGACTCATAGGTGCACCGCCGTATTCCTTACAATTAGTAATAGAATTGTGTATTTCAATAGCACTATCGTCTTTTAGTAAATAACCACTCGCCCCAGATTGAATAGCTTCAAAAATTTTTTCATCATCATCAAAAACTGTTAGAATAATAAAATGAATGTGGGGATAAAGTGGCTTTGCTATCTGGATCATTTGTATGCCATTAAGCTCGGGCATTTCCAGGTCAACGAAAATTATTTCCGGTTGTTTGTTGACCGGTAAGCCTTTTAATTGCCTGATGCAATCATGCCCGTTAACTGCCATAAAAACCAGGCTTAAATCGTCAAAGGAATTAACTTTTTGTTCAAAGGTATTGCGGTTAACGGCTTTGTCATCTGCAAATGCAATTAATGTAGGCATTATTGAACTTTTTTGTAAAAGAAAGCAATTAATTTTTTTCCAGCAATACTAAGTATGTAGTATTGGTTCTGAAGTTACAATTATCATGCTGCCCGAAGGTTGATTTTCTTCCACGCGGAGATATAATCCTGATTCCGAGGCACGCAATTTCATATTTTTTATTCCGTTACCATTATTTATATAGTTGCAATCAGTAATTCCCTGCCCATTGTCTTTAACACAAAGTTTCAGTGTTCCATTGCTTTCAAATAAAACTTCAATCATATTGGCCCCACTGTGTTTTAAAGCATTGGTACAGGCTTCCTGTAAAATGCGAAAAATATTGAGCGCCTGAATGGCTGAGAAAGAGATGTCGTTATTAATCCTTTCAGAAACCTCAATGTGAACATTTGGATATGCTGACATTATTTTTTTAATATAGCTTTTAAAGCGGTCACTTATGCCTGTTAAAAAAATTTTTTCTTTGTAAGATGCCCAAATCGTATCACGCAGGTTGCTCATTAATTCAATAGCATTTATTTTTAAATTGAAGAGAGCCGGTTCTGCATCATTTTTTTTGCTTACAACTATATCATCAACATTTGCAATTATTGCAGTTGCATAGGCGCCCATATTATCATGCAGATCTGCCGCAATTCGTTTTCTTTCTTTTTCCTCAGCATGGATAACGGCTTCGTGCGATAAGCGCTTCTCTTCCGCCATCATAAAAGAAACTTTCATTTTTTGTTTTTTTCTATAAATCCTGAAAAGAAGTGTAGCCGATGCCGTTATTAAAACAAACAATAGTAGAGAACCAAAAAGCAGGTAATTTTTTTTGACAAGATCAAGGTGTTGGGTAACGATGATGTTTTCTTTTTTTTGCACCTCATATTTACCCTGGATGTCCGCGAGTGCTTCCGCTGAATTTTTTTTATACAGAGAATCTTTCAGTGTTATAATTTTTTTTAAGGTTTCACCATACATTTTGTAGTTGCCGCCGACATAATAATTTTGGGCCAGTCCATCATAAAGCAGCGGCAATTTAGAATCAAGATTGTTTTTTACAGCCATATCGATTCCTTCCTGCGAAATAGCAACACCTTTTTGTGGTTGATTGTTATGATAATAGTAAACAGCCAATTGATTCATATCGCTAACAATAAAAAAAGGATCGCCAATTTGTTTACGAATGTTTACGACTTCTATAAGTTCATCTTCAGCCTGCTTGTTTCTGTTGGTAGCACTCATGATACCAGCCTTTATAGCCAGTGAATTAGCCAGCGACGTGAGATTTTCAAATTTCCGTGCTAAAACAATGGCTTTATTGATGAAATATTCCGCGGAATCATTTTTATCAATTGAACTGTAGGCAGCAGCGATATTAGAATAAATAAAACTTAAATATTCACCATATTTTTCGGTGTTATGAGCAGCAGGATTTTGTAATGCTGTTTTTAAAAAGCCAATAGCCTCCTGGTTTTGATCCATTTCCATATTAATCCAACCCAAATCGTTTAACGCCAGTAACCCGCTCACTGTATCCCTGCTTTTTTCGGACTCATTTAGCAATAAATAACAAGTAGCAAAGCTTTCTTTGTATCGGTTCAATTTTATAAGCAAACCTATTTTGGTTCCGATAAAACTCAGGTATTGCTGGTTCTCATCGCTATTATTTTTAAGTTCGGGAACGTAGGTATCACACACTGATAATGCAGAATCTATTTGACCTTTTTTTATAAGATAATTTACATAATAATAGTCCGCAAGAATCATGTCGTGGCTGTTATTTTCTGCTGCACTTAATGTTTTTGCGATGGATGCATACTTACACAAAGTGTCAGTTGAAAGCGAATGCCGTTTGGTGCACAGAGCGAGAATTGCTTTAAGTTTTCCCGAAATATTTCCGGCTTTATTTATTTGATTTTTTAAGCTGTCGATTGCATGAGTTTGACAACTTGATGGCTGATTATAAAAACAGCAAACAATAAAAAAATACAGGCAGGGCTTCCGGTACATTTTCCTCGACAGAATTAATTTAGGTAATAACTGCAATTTAATAACGCCTTTTCAATAATGAAGCTAATAAGTTGGTGATGAAATTTTTTCCGAAATAATATTCCTTCCTGTTAACTTCCACTTGCCTTAGAAATAAAATAAATATTTAAAGCAACATATAATAAAAGAATGCATTGTGCAACTATCATGTCAAATTTTCTTGCCCGTTTTTCTTTACCTTCTTTTACAAGTTTTAAAGAGAATGCTGTAGCGCTGATGATTATAAAAATAAAAAATAACGTGACTCCGTGCAGCGTATCAACGAGCGTGAAAGAAGTTGATTCAGGTAAAGAGGAATCGATAATATATTTATTGCCGATAACCGCAAATAACGAACCTACACTCAATCCAAATCTTGAATCAATGCCATCCGGGTGAATGTAAAAACATACATAGGCAATCAGGAACGCAATGTACATTCCTATAAACATTTTCCAGAACAGTCCCGAAGCGTCTCTCGTTATGCTGAGTCTTACTCTAAAAGCGCTATATTCAGTATGCGGTTTGGCAAGGGTTTCATCGCCGAAACCGGTTTCATAAATTTTTATACCCGTGGAAATAACGCAGCTATCGATATTCCATCCATTCAAAGTAAAACGCGGATCATAATGTTTGCCAAATGTGTCTGCTGCAAAAACCAATGAGTGGGAGTCATATTGCGAATTCTCAATTGAGAGCCTTAGTTTTTGTTGATCAAAAGGGAAGTTGCCAATCTTCCATGAATCCTTCATAACACATTGTAACTTCATTAACATGTAAATCCTCCCGTCAGAACTATCTACTGTTGCAAAAGATCTTGAAACAGTTTTTGCCATCGGAACTTCGAGGTTTTGTAAAAAGTCAAAGTCTTTATTTTTATATTTTAGCCATAGCCAAAAAGTTATGGTGTATTCTTTTTGTTTAAAGTCGATATCATGTATACTGGTAATGTATATGCCTGTTTTAACCGTATCGGGCTTTACATTCTGCGCATAACAGCCACGGTTTAAAAACAATAAATTAAAAGCGGAGAAAACAGCAAGGCAGAAAACTTTTTTCATTTTTCTTTTTTTATTAAGACGAAAATTAGAGAATAGAAAGTACTCTGCAAACAATTTTATTAATACCCTCGGGTTCTAATGAAAATTGTCAGCCGGCGAATACTTTTGCTCTTTGCTTTTTAAAATTTTATTTTGCAGCCCAATAAAATACTATGATAAAAGAAAAAATATTGGTGATAGGCGCCTGTGGGCAAATAGGTGTCGAACTAACGCTGGAGCTTAGACGAATTTATGGAGGAGCACAGGTGGTCGCTTCCGATCTGCGGGAAGAGAATGAGTTATTGAAAGGCACCGGCCCATACGTAAGCCTGGATGTGATGAATAAAGAAATGCTACATGTGCAGATCATCAGGCAAAACATAACGCAGATATATTTGCTGGCTGCGATCTTGTCTGCAACAGGGGAGAAGAATCCAAATCTTGCATGGAGCCTTAATATGCAAAGCCTTTTAAATGTTTTGGATATTGCAAAAGATGAACAGGTAAAAAAGGTGTATTGGCCGAGCAGCATAGCTGTTTTTGGTCCAACCTCGCCGAAAAAAAATTGTCCCCAACAAACGATTATTGAACCGATAACAGTCTATGGAATTAGTAAATATGCGGGTGAATTCTGGTGCAACTATTATAACCATCGTTACGGGCTTGATGTGAGAAGCCTGAGATATCCCGGACTTATAAGTTACAAAAGTGAACCCGGCGGGGGCACAACCGACTATGCCGTAGAAATATTTTACGACGCGGTGGAGGATAAAAAATACAAATGTTTTTTAAAAGAAGATACTTATTTGCCAATGATGTACATGCCAGATGCCATAAGAGCAACGATAGAATTAATGGAAGCAGATGCGACTAACATAACTATTCGTACTTCCTACAACATTTCAGGTATGAGTTTTTCTCCCAAAGAAATAAGTGCAGAAATTAAAAAACATATTCCTGAATTTATTACTACATACGAACCAGATTACCGGCAACCAATCGCAGAAAGCTGGCCACAAAGTATAGATGATAGTGTTGCCAAAAAAGATTGGAATTGGAAACCCGCTTACGATTTGAGCAGCATGACCGGGGAAATGCTTAAGAACATAAAGTAATTTCCGCAAAAAATATGGTAAAAGTACTTGCCCCCGGGCATTGCATATTCGAATTTATTGATACATATTTGTGGGCTAGATTTTTTCCAGTCTTCACCGGAATCAATTTACTAACCCAATTTTTCACGAAAAACAAAAAAAATGAAAAAGCTAATTTTTTCAATTGTACTTTTTACAATCACGATGACCGCCGTTAATGCTCAGAAAAACGACACCAAACCCACTACCATCAGTATTGCCGGGAATGTGGGTGTGCCTACTTCAAGCGGATATTCCTTGGCGGTGGGCGGTGACATTCAAGCGGATTTTGGCGTAGCCGAAGGAGTTAAGATTACGGTAAGTGGTGGCTATGAAAATTATTCTGTTAAATCATCTTTAGGCGGTGGTAGCGGGTATTTTATTCCTTTATTGGCCGGGGTAAAGTTTCCTTTTGCTGATAAATTTTATGGCCATGCTCAGTTGGGATATGGATTTGCAAAAGGCGGCGGCGGAGCATTCGGTTATGCGCCCAGCATAGGTTACAATGTGAGCGACAATTTTGATCTTTCTTTGAAGTACCTGGCCTTCAGCAAAAATTCGTACACTTTGGGAAGTCTTAATCTAAGGCTTGCCTACAATTTCTAAAAGAAAAATGTTTTTATCTTTTTAAGGCCTCTGATAAGAGGCCTTATTTATTTTAAGGAGAACGATCTTGGGAATCGGGATTGGGGATCTAAAAATTCAATACATCCCTCATATTAAAAATCCCTTTTTTGCCAAATATAAATTCTGCCGCCAACACGGCTCCTGCTGCAAAGCCTTTGCGATTATGAGCCGTATGTATAATTTCTATATCATCAACATCCGAACTATATTTTACAGAATGTGTTCCTGCCGCCGGATCTATCCTTTTACTTAAAATGGGCAGTTCGTCAGAAACATCTGAGTTCTTATTCACCCATTTGGTTTTTTGTGGTAGTATTGCAATGATCCCTTCTGCGAGGGTAATGGCGGTTCCACTTGGAGCATCTCTCTTTTCAGTATGATGTATTTCTTCCATACTAACATTATAATTTGGTTGGTGCTTCATCAACTCTGCCAGCCTCTTATTCAATTCAAAAAAAATATTTACGCCAATACTAAAATTGCTCGCATATAAGAATGTGCCGTGGAGTTCTTTGCATTTTTGCTGAACCATGTCCATCTTTGCCAGCCAGCCCGTTGTTCCACAAACTACAGGAACTCCTGCATCGAAGCTTAATAGAATATTATCTACGGCGCTTTGCGGGTTTGTAAACTCAATAGCAACGTCTGCCTTTTGTAAATTTTGTTTAGTGAGTTCTTCAAGGTTTTGATCATGTATGCGCAAAACAATATCATGTCCTTTTTGTAAAGCAATTTCTTCAATGGCCTTACCCATTTTACCATAACCTAATAACGCAATGTTCATAATTAAAAAATAAAAATTAATCGTTCAAAATTCGTGTAATTAATTGCAAAACGCATTGCAAAAATAAGTTTTATGGAAGCGGCAATGCAACTTTGGAATGGTTGTTATTGAAAAAGAATACAAATGAAATTCCGGGGCCGTTACTAGAAGAGTTTAAGCCGGGACGAATTTTCATACTAACATCGGGGCTTACATCAAATTCCTTTAAATGTGCGTCTACGGTAGCATCTACTACATTCAATCCCCAAAAAAGAAGGAAAACTAAAACAGAGTAATCAATATTCTGCCTGTACTCATTACGATACGATCGCAGCGATTCTGTGGAAAGATTGATAAAATCCGGATACACCTGGTTATCATTGCCGGGTATGGTATCCGACCGGAGTATTACTGCCTGCCGTAAGCGTTTATAGGTCTTTAAGTTGTAAAAAAATATTCCTGCAGTCGTTCCTAATGCGCCATAAACAATAGGAATTTTCCAATATTTTTTGTTGTAGAACTGTCCCCAGCCTGGTAATATCGCTGAACGAAAAGTGGCAACTTTTGGATTGAATTTTTTCTTTACAGATTTTTCAGATACGGCTGAGTCTTTGCTGGAGGTATCTGGTTTTACATCCGATTTTATAATCATCGTATCTTCCTTTTGCTGCGCAAATATTTTTATATCATGAAGTATGAAGAGAAAAAAAAATGCGCCAAAAAGTAAGAATGTTTTTAGCATAAGCTTAATCAACAGGAACCTGCATCTTTTCTAAAATTGAACTTAATTCTTCAATTGAAAAGTAATCTAACGTAATACTGCCTGCCCCCTTTTTATTTTGTGTCATTTTCACTTTAGTGCTGAAATGCGATGCTAAATTATCTTCAATTTTCTTCAAAGACGGTGGGAGTGCAGCTTTTATCGAATTATTAACAGCGTCTTTTGCAGGAGTATATAATTTTCGCACGAGGTCTTCAGTTTGGCGAACAGAAAGTTCTTTATTTTTTATCTCATTGAAAATGTACAATTGTTTATCCACCACATCTACATTTATAAGCGCTCTTGCATGCCCCATACTAATAATGCCATTTCGTACGGCGGCTTGTATATCGGGCGGCAATTTCAGCAGGCGAATGTAGTTGGTAATCGTGCTCCTCTCTTTTGCCATACGCTCTGCAAGCTGTTCTTGCGTATAGTCCAATTCATCCATCAGGTGTTTATAACTCAGCGCAATTTCTATTGCATTAAGGTCTTCCCGCTGTAAATTTTCCAGCAAGGCAAGTTCAAGAACTTTTGAATCTGTTGTTTCTCTGATGTAAACCGGAACATCAGCCAGGCCCGCAATTTTTGCTGCCCTGAACCTTCTTTCTCCTGCAATAATCCGGTATTTGCCGTTAGTAAGTTTAGTAACTGTAAGAGGTTGAATAACGTCGTGTATTTTTAATGATGCTGCTAATTCACTTAATGAATTTTCGTCAAAATCATGCCTGGGTTGATCCGGATTTGCTTCAATAAGGTGAAGTGGTATGCGGATATTAACAGGATGAAATTTTTCAGGTGTTTCTTTTCTTAAACTGTCCGATGTGGTTGAAAGATCTGCATCTATGTTTTGCAACAAAGACCGGATACCCTTTCCTAAAGCATCTTTTTTATTGGGAATACTCATGTTTAATTTTTTACGAAAATTTTACCAGTTTACTCAAAGGTGTTCCATCACTCTTTCTTTCTGATGAATTTTAGTCATATTATTTCTCTGAAGTATTTCTTTCGCAAGATTTAGATAGTTAATCGCACCTTTACTTTCAGCGTCGTAGAGAATGGCTGGTTTACCAAAACTCGGTGCTTCGCTCAATTTTGTATTACGATGAATTATGCTGGCGAATACGAGATCTTCAAAGTGTCTCCTAACTTCACTTACAACCTGGTTGCATAGGCGAAGCCTGCCGTCGTACATGGTCATTAATAAGCCCTCAATTTGTAAAGAAGTATTCAGCCTGCTTTGAACAATTTTAATTGTATTCAATAATTTGCCCAGGCCTTCTAAAGCAAAAAATTCAGTTTGAACCGGCACCAACACGCTATCAGCTGCCGTAAGCGCATTCACCGTTATTAATCCCAGCGATGGGGAACAATCAATAATTATAAAATCGTATTGTTCCTTAATATCACGCAGAACATTTTTTAAAACGCTTTCCCTGTCAGGGTAATTAATCATTTCTATTTCGGCACCTACCAAATCAATATGAGATGGAATTAAATCCAGGTAGGGGATTTCAGTTTTTAATATAACGTCTCTCGCCGGCGTGTCATTAACCATGCAATCGTAAATGCCGGTTGTCATGTTATGAAGATCAAATCCAACGCCTGTGGTGCTGTTTGCCTGTGGATCAGCGTCTACCAGCAGCGTTTTATATTCAAGCACAGCAAGACTCGCAGCCAAATTTATCGCTGTTGTTGTTTTACCAACCCCTCCTTTTTGATTTGCTATTCCTATAATTTTACCCATATATTAATCAGCAATAATTTTATTTTGATTTTTTATCATCAGCCCGGCAACAAAATTTATAACAAAAACCTCTTTTGAAAGGGGCGCTAAAGTAAACATAAATTTAAAGACAGCGTCCAAATAAAATCTCAAAAATTTATAATCAGTTTTAATAATGAGAATTATTAAATTAACCTGATGCCAGATTGGCAAATTTAAATATTAGGCTTAATATTAGAGAACATTCGTCTTACAAAAACAGTTTATTAATCAACCAACTTCTAACAATCCTATTTTTGTTGAAATTTAAGTGACGCGGGGGTAAATTTATATGATATACACAATTATAAGCGGGACCAACCGCATTGGAAGTTATACTGAGAAGGTTGCCGCCGAATATCAACGTTTGCTAAAAGAAAAGAATATTGACGCAGAAATTTTATCATTAATAAATTTAAATGTACTTACCCGCACACTGGAGTTAATAAAAGTTGAAAACGAAATTTTGATACCCACTCAAAAATTTATTTTTATTGTACCGGAATATAATGGCACTTTTCCGGGAGTTTTGAAGGCGATGATAGACAATACCGATATTAAAAAAGTATGGTATCATAAGAAAGCGCTGCTTACCGGTGTATCAACGGGTCGGGCTGGCAACCTGAGAGGCATGGATCATCTTTCTGCTTCGTTGAATTATCTTAAAATGAATGTGCATCATAATAAATTGCCCATTTCTGTTATTGATAAAGTGATTGATGCAACCGGTAAGTTAAATGACGAGACCTTAAAAGCAATTGATGAACAATTAAGC
>Ga0207667_10011723_pt1 | contig 10167 bp, 10 predicted proteins | sample KBSCornC52_FD_184301 | JGI IMG/M metagenome (GOLD analysis project Ga0207667, IMG submission 184301) | Corn rhizosphere microbial communities from Kellogg Biological Station, Michigan, USA - KBS Corn C5-2 (SPAdes) (version 2) | ecosystem: Host-associated > Plants > Roots > Rhizosphere > Soil ...
ACGCGCGGTTCGTCATCGGTGCCCAGATTCAGGGTGGCGAGTTGTTCGAGCTTGAGTTCGAAGAGATCGAGCGGATCGCGCACGAGGCCGCGCTCCACGAGCTTGTCCGCGACGATGCCGCCGAGGCCGTCGATATCGAGCGCGCCGCGCTTGGCGAAATATTCGAGACGGCGGGTCAACTGCGCCGGGCAATTCACATTCTCGCACACCCAGACGGCGAAATTCGGGTCGCGCTTCGCCTGGCTGTGGCACACCGGGCACTCATGTGGAAAATGAAAGGGCTGGGCCGAGGCCGGACGCTTTTCCAGCACGACCTTCACCACCGCCGGAATGACCTCGCCAGCTTTCTCGATGAGCACCGTATCGCCGATGCGGATGTCCTTGCGCTTGATCTCGTCTTCGTTGTGCAGCGTGGCGCGGCTGATCGTGCTGCCGCGCAGAAACACCGGCTTTAATTCCGCGACCGGGGTGAGCACGCCGGTCCTTCCCACCTGGATGGTGATGGTCTCCAGCACGGTCTCCGCTTGCTCCGAGACATACTTCCAGGCCTTCGCCCATTTCGGGGCGCGGGAGTGATAGCCGACGCGTTCGCGTTGCTCGATGGAGTTGAGCTTGATGACCGCGCCGTCGGTCTCGAAGCCGAAGCCGTCGCGAATGGAATCGAGTTCCTCGATCGCGGCCATGACTTCCTCCGCGGTGTGGCCCACGCGGGTGAACTTCGGTGTGCGCAGGCCAAAAGCCTTCATCCACGCCAGCAGCGCGGCTTGGGTGGGCGGCGGGTCGACGCTGATCTCGCCCAGGCCGTAGAGGACGATTTCCAGCGGGCGCTTCGCCACCAGCGCCGGGTCGAGTTGCTTGAGCGTGCCGGCGGCGGTGTTGCGCGCATTGGCGAAAGGCTCTTCGCCCGCCGCGATCATTTCCTCGCGGATGCGCTGGAATCCGGCGGCCGGCAGATACACTTCGCCGCGCACCTCCAGCACCTCGGGCGCGCCCTTGCCGTGCAGCCGCAGGGGGATGCTGCGCAGGGTCTTGAGATTGTCGGTGATGTCATCGCCGCGCTCGCCGTCACCCCGCGTGGCGCCGCGGGTGAAGAGGCCGTTTTCATAAAGCAGGCTCACCGCCAGGCCATCGACCTTCGGCTCCACGAACCACTCCAGCTTTTCGCCGGGGAGCATTTTTTCCACGCTCACGATCCACTTCCGCAGCGTCTCGAAACCTTCCTTGGCGAAAAGGTTGTCGAGCGAAAGCATGGGCACGGCGTGCTGCACCTGCTTGAAGCCGGCGGTCGCCTTTTCGCCGACCCGGCGGGTGGGTGAATCCGGCGTGATGAACTCTGGATGCGCGTCTTCCAGATCGCGCAGCTGGCGGAAAAGCGCGTCGTAATCCGCATCCGAAATCGTGGGTGCGGCCTCGTCGTAATATCGCCGGTTGTGCTCCTCGAGTTGCTGGCGAAGTTCTTCGATGCGGGTCTGGACGTTGGGCATGGCGCGTCCGGAAAGTAGATTGGCGATTGGTGCGGGATGCCAGCCCGTTCTGGCCGGAGGAACAGCTTTTATCGCAGCAAGCGCATGGATTGCGCTGCCTTACATTCGCTCACCCCGTGGAGATTGATGTTCTCCTTTCCTGCGCGGCGCCCAAAAGGCGACGAGGAGCAGCGCGCCGGCCGCTCCGCCGAGGGTGTCGGCCGTCCAATCGCCGACATCTTTGGCGCTGCGGCCGGGAGTGAATTGCTGGTGCCATTCGTCGCTCCAGCCATAAGCGGAGACGACGACAGTGGTGATAAGCACGATCCTTTTCCAGTGCCAATCCCGCGTGCGTCGCAGGGCGAAGGCGACCACGGCACCGCCGGCGGAAAAGGCGAGGAAATGCAGCGCTTTGTCCCACCAGTGCATCACGTTGAGCCGCTCGACTTCATGACCGGAAAGCGTGGAGAGAAAGAAAATGACGCCGGCCCAGGCCACGACGGCCAACCAGCAGAAAAGGCGAAACCAGCGGTAGGAAAACATTCGGCAGAGTTGAGTGCAGAGGACCGACCTTTTACGATAGTATGGGTATGGAAAGTCCAAAGCACATACTTGGCATCGAAGGTGGTGGCACCAAAACCAATTGGGTGCTCCTGAACGGCGATGGCGCCGTGTTGCGGGAGGGCGTGCTCTCCGCCTCGAATCTCCAACTCATTTCCGACGAAGCTCTGACCAGTCTGCTTTCGGTCCTGCCACGCGATGCCACCCACGTCGGCGCGTTTCTCGCCGGCTGTGGCACGGCGGACGATCGCGGCCGACTGCACCGGCTGGTGGAGAAGATCTGGCCGCACGCCCAACTCGCCATCGGCAGCGATCGTGACTCGGGGCTGGCCACGGCGTTTCGCGATGGCGACGGCATTGCGGTCATCGCCGGGACGGGCGCAGCGGTGCATGGGCGCAAAGGGGAGCGGATTGAGAAGGCCGGCGGGTGGGGCCAACTGCTCGGTGATCGCGGCAGCGGCTACGATGTGGCGCGGCGCGGCTTGCGCGAGGTGCTGACGCATTTCGATCTCAATCACCAGATCACGCCGGTCGCGGAGGAAATCCTGCGCATACTCTGCCTCAACCGGCTCCAGGATTTGGTGGGCTGGGCGATGCAGGCCGACAAGATGGGCGTCGCGCGCCTCGCCCCGGCGGTTTTCAATGCGGCGAAGTTCGGCGACCGGCAGATGGTCGAAATCATCGAATCGGGAGCCCAGGTGCTGGCCGAATTCACCCAGGCGGTCGCCCAACGGCTGGAGTTTCCCGACGCGCCGGTGCGGCTGATTGGCGGCATGTTTACGAATCACGAGGAATACGCGGCGTTGTACCGCTATCGGCTGAGCCGGTTGGTGCCGAAGGCCACGGTCGAGGTGTGCGCGGAATCCGGTGCACTGGGCGCAGCGTGGCTGGCGGAGCACACCCCCAGCGCTCCGCCGTCTCGCAAAACGACGGTGGTTTCCGATGCGGATGCGCTGGCCTCCGCCGCGACAGAGCAGAGCAATCCACGTTCGACCGATCTCGAGAAGCAGACCACGGCACAGCTGGTCGACTTGTTCATTTCCGAGGAGCCGAAGATCACCGAAGCACTGCGCGCGCAGCGGACGGAATTGGTTGCCGCGGTCGATCTGGTCAGCGCGGCGCTCACCGCAAAGGGGCGGCTTTTCTATGTCGGCGCTGGGACGAGCGGACGGCTCGGGGTGCTCGATGCGAGCGAAATTCCGCCGACCTTTGGGGCGCCGCCGGAACTCGTGCAGGGCATCATTGCCGGTGGGGTGACGGCGTTGCATCGCGCCGTGGAAGGTGCGGAGGATCAACCTGAGGCGGGCGCGCTCGCCGTATTGGAGCGCGGGGTATGTCAGCGCGATGTGGTCTGTGGCATTTCGGCCAGCGGGCGGGCGCCGTTTGTCGTGGGCGCCCTGGAGCGGGCACGTTTTCTCGGAGCGCGGACCATCCTGCTGACCTGCAATCCCCAGCGCACGAAGACGGATTGGGATGTGGAGATCGACCTGCCGACAGGGCCGGAGATCGTCACCGGCTCCACGCGGCTCAAGGCCGGCACCGCGACCAAGGTCGTGCTCAATATCCTTTCCACCTGCGCCATGGTTCGGCTCGGACGCGTGCGCGGCAATGCCATGGTCGACCTGCACATCTCGAACGCCAAACTGCGCGATCGCGGGGTGCGGTTAGTCAGTCGCGAGCTGAAGATCAGCTATGAAGAGGCGATGACCCGTCTGGAACAGGCGGGCTGGAACGTCCGCGCGGCCTTAGGCTGAGACCAAACAGCAAAAAAAGCGCGTCGCACAACTCCGGGGAGCGCACCTGTTTGCGCGGCGCCTCCGCGCCGCCCCTTCGGGCTACCTGCGGCAGGCTATCTCGCTCCGCTCGGTTCGGGTGCTGGTTTTGGCGTCCCGCCGAAACGAACTTTCTTCCCGTGGTCGCAGTTTGGGGAGAGTCGGAATTTGCAAAAGTTCGCGAAGGCGGGACGCCTTCGCCAGCACCCGAACCGAGCGGAGCGAGATAGCCTGCCGCAGGTAGCCCGAAGGGGCGGCGCGGAGGCGCCGCGCAAACAGGTGCGCTCCCCGGAATTCTGCTGCGCGCCCGCAATTCAACAGCGAGGTTCGCGAACCGGGATATGCCGCTTTTTGGACGGCGAAGTAAACATGGTGGCTAATTTCGCCCACTGCTGTCTTGGACGCTCCATCCGCGGTCAATCGCCTGGTATGCTCAATTTCCTCTGTAACCCGCACTTTTCCGCTTCCAAAAACCCGCGTGGCATGACCGGTGCTAAAGGTGCGTTCGTCCGAAATACGGACGAGGGAAAAAATCCAAATAGGGGAGCAGCTCGACTGGAGGGCGTTTGCCTGAGCGGACCGGGGGGAACCGCTGAGGCCGGGCCAGTCGAGCTGCGATTTCCCTGGGAAGACAGTCGTGCGGGGCTGGAGCGACATGCCGTGGGAGACGTATTGATCGGCGAGTGCATCGCGGAGCGATGCTCTGCCTGTAGCCGTGGACTTTAGTCCACGGAACCTCATCCCAAGCGGCCTCGTCGCGTAGCGACGTTTGCCATGATCCGGTAGCTCTGAGCTGAGGCAAACGTCGCTACGCGACGGCTCCCGTGAGTCCACGTTTCCGTGGACTAAAGTCCACGGCTACAGGCAAGGATCGCTCCGCGATAGAAAGAACCGCCAAAGGCGTATCACCGAAGCGCTTGCGCACCCGTCGCCGAGTCCACATTGCCCGGCCGTCTAGATAGTTCTACAACTCCTTCTCCAGCCGCTCGCTCAACCACTGTTTGATCATGCTCTGGTAATTCAGATACCGCGAGCGGGCGATGCGCTTGATGCGGGCCAGCAGCCGCGGGTCGAAGCGCAGGGTGATCGTCGTCGACTCCCGCGTGTCGGCCTTGAGCAGCGAGGCGTTCATCAGGCGCACGTCCAGACGGGACTCGGCCCAGAAGGCAGCTTCGTCTTCTTCGGTCTCGAAACCTGGGACCTCGGTCCAGCTAGTGATGACTTTCATCGGGGCGCGTCGAAAAGGGGGTTAGTAGGTGCTCTCGGCGTTCTTGCGGTCGTAGAAGGCCATCTCCTCCGGGGTCATTTCCCGGGCCATGATCGCCCGGTAACGTTTCCCGTCGGTCCAGAAAATGGTGAAAACACCCCGGTCGCTGACCGATTTGCCGAGATTGAAATAGCGGGCTTTATCCGCCTCACCCTCGCCATCCGGCAGGAGGCGCAGGCTAAAGGGGTCCTCAAAGGATTCTTCGATTTCCTTGGGCGAAATCTTGCGCAGATCAAAGGGAGCGTCGAGCCAGTCGAATTCCATGCCTTATTTTCCGCGTTGGATGAGTTCGATCTCGTAACCCTCGGGCGCATCGACAAAGGCGATGACGCTGCCGGAGCCGGTCGGGGTGGGTCCGTCGGAAAGGGGATACCCCTTGGCCGCGGCGTGTTTGGCAAAGGTGTCCAGATCGTCCACCTCAAAGGCCAGATGGGTGATGTCGTAGCCGACCTTCACCTCGCCGCTACCGTCGTATTGGCAGATCTCGATCTCTTCCTCGCTGCCGGGCGCCTTGAAAAAAACCAGCTGGGAACCCCGCGGCGACGTGTGCCGGCGGAGCAATTCCAGCCCGAGCACGTCCCGGTAAAAGGCAACCGTCTTTTCCAGATCGCTCACGCGATAACGGGTATGGAGGAGCTTTTTGACCATCGGAAAATTTGGGGTTTCAGATTTCAGGGTTTCACATTTAGCCTCCGTCCTCGCTGGCTACCAGCGCTTTTCCCAACGATTCACTTTCCATGATCTCTCTCGGTATCGATAGCGGTACGCAAAGCACCAAGACCATCGCCCTCGATCTCGAGTCCGGCAAAATCCTCGCCACGGCCTCGCACAGCTACAGCCTCATCGAGGGACTTCCGCCCGGACATCTCGAGCAGGAGCCCCAGCACTGGCTCGATGCCGTGGACATCACGGTCCGCGCGGTGTTGGAAAAACTCGGCAAGAAGAAGGACGCGGTGAAGGCCATCGGCGTCAGCGGCCAGCAGCACGGGTTCGTGCCCCTGGACAAAAAAAACAAGGTCATTCGGCCGGCCAAGCTCTGGTGCGACACGTCGACCACGGAACAGTGCACCCAGTTCAACGAGGAATTTGGCGGCCAGGACGAGATCATCAAGCTGGCCGGAAACGCCATCCTGCCCGGCTACACCGCGCCGAAGATCCTCTGGCTGAAGCAAAACGAGCCCCGCAACTACAAGGCGCTGGCCACCGTGCTGCTCCCGCACGATTACATCAATTTCCACCTCACCGGCGAACGGGGCATGGAGTACGGCGACGCCTCCGGCACCGGCCTGCTCGATGTCCGCGAAAAAAAGTGGTGCGAGCCGCTCATCGAATTTATCGACTCCGACCTGCTCCAGGCCCTGCCGCCGCTGGCCAGTTCCCGCCGTGCCTTCGGCCTGCTCCGCGAAAACCTGCGCGAGGCTTGGGGCCTTTCGAAGGGCGAAGTAACCGTGAGCGCCGGCGGGGGCGACAACATGATGGGCGCCATCGGCACGGGCAACGTTCAGCCGGGCGTGGTCACGGTCAGCCTCGGCACCTCGGGCACCGTCTACGCCTTTGCCGATAAACCGGTCATCGATCCACGGGGCGAGATCGCCGCCTTCTGCGACAGCACGGACCGCTGGCTGCCGCTGGCCTGCACCATGAACGTGACCGTGGCCACCGAGCAGGTCTGCCGCATGTTCGGCTGGTCGCACGAAGAGTTGGAAAAGAATGTGCACGCCGCCCCCGCCGGCTGCGGCGGCTTGCTCTTCCTCCCTTATCTCAATGGCGAGCGCACCCCGAACCTCCCCAATGGCAGTGGCGTCCTCCACGGCATGAAAATGGAAACGATGACGGCCGCGCATCTCGCCCGCGCCACCATGGAAGGCGTGACCCTCGGCCTCGGCTACGGCCTCAATCGCTTCCGCGAACTGGGCATTCAACCCACCGAGATCCGTCTCACCGGCGGCGGCAGCAAGAGCCCCATCTGGCGGCAGATCGCGGCGGACATCTTCGGCGTGCCGACCATCTGCCTCGCTTCGGCGGAAGGCGCGGCGCTCGGCGCGGCCTTGCAGGCGACTTACGCCAGCCACATGGCCACGGGCCAGACCACGACTTTCCGCAATCTCGCGGACAAGTTCGTCACCCTCGACGAATCCACCCGCGCCAAGCCGAATTCCGACCACAAGGAGCTCTACACCGAACTCCTCACCCGCCAGGGCGACCTCACTCGGCGCCTGCACGCAGCGGATTATCTTTAAATGAAACTCGTCCTCGCCGCGACCGGTGCGAGTGGCGCGATCTACCTTCAGCGCCTGCTCGATCTGCTCGATCCCACCGAGCACGAGATCCATCTCGTCCTCAGCGGCTACGCCCGGCAGGTCATCAACGAAGAGCTCGGCGGCGAGCTCCTCGTCGGGGCCAGCGTGCGCCAGCACGGGGACAAGACGATGAATGTGCCCTTCGTCAGCGGCTCGGCGCGTTTCGATGCCATGGTCGTGGTCCCGTGCTCGATGGGCACGCTCGGGCGCATCGCCGCCGGGACGAGCGAGACGACCATCCTGCGCGCCGCCGATGTCTTCCTCAAGGAACGCCGCAAGCTCATCCTCGTCCCGCGCGAGACGCCGTGGAACCTCATCCACGCGCGCAATGTGGTCACGGTGATGGAAGCGGGCGCGATCGTGCTGCCGGCCTCGCCGGGCTTTTATTCCCGGCCGAAGAAAATCGAGGAACTCGTCGATACCGTCGTCGTGCGCATTTTGGATCAACTCGGGCTGCCCGCCCCAGGCGCATTCCGCTGGGCGGAGGGGGCCGAGTAAAGGAGGCGGAACAAGGAAATGAATGGCCACGAAGAGGTCCAAAAAACACAAAAGGGGCGCCCCGATCACGGAGGGACGCGCTGTCCGATGTACTCCGAGCCCTCTTCCTTTTGAGTTTTCTGTGCCTTTTTGTGGCCCATCCCTAGTTTTGCTTTTGCATTAAATGAAGCCCGCGACCAAAGCCAAACTCATCGCGGTTGTCGGTGGCTGGATGGTGAAGCTCCTTTGCTCCACGCTGCGCTTTCGTATCCGGGACCCCGACGGCTTCCTGAAAATGCCGCACACGGTGAAGATGAACGGCATTTTCTGGCACAACCGCCTCTTCATCATCCCCTGGCTTTACTCGCACTACATGTCGCGTCGCGATTGCCCTCGCCGCTCTAAGGCACTGACCAGCGCGAGCAAGGACGGCGAAATCCTTGCGGCCTTCCTCGCGCGCTTCGATATCGGCGCCATCCGCGGTTCCAGCTCGCGGCGGGGGGCCGTGGCCATGCTCGAGATGGTGCGCACGGCCGAGGCCGGCTACGATATCGCCATCACGCCTGACGGCCCGCGCGGACCAAAATACAAGTTCAACGCCGGTGTCATCACGCTCGCCCAGAAGGCCGGGATCCCCGTTCTTCCTATTGTGGTCTCCTACTCGCGTTATTGGCAGTTGAAGAGCTGGGATGCCTTTCAAATTCCCAAGCCCTTCGCCACGGTCAACGTTACCTTGTATCCGCTGGAAACCGTTCCCGAGACCGACACTGCGGAAGCTTTTGAAGCCCAACGCGCGCGCCTTGAGAAGATCATGCGCGACGCTCATCATATCGACTCATGACGCTCATTGACGGAAAAGCCATCGCCCAAAAAACCCACGCCGACAGCAAGGCCGCCATCGCAGCCCTCAAAGCACGCGGCGTCACACCCGGCCTCGCCGTTGTCCTCGTCGGTGACGATCCCGCCTCGCGCGCCTATGTGCGTTCGAAGGACAAGATGTGTCACGAACTCGGCATGCACTCGGTGAAGCACGAGCTGGCCGCCGACACCACGCAGGCCGATCTCATCGCGCTGGTCAAGCAACTCAACGCCGACCCCGCCATCCACGGCATCCTCGTGCAATCGCCTCCACCGCCGCACATCGACGAGCGCGCCATCATCGAGACTATCGACCCGCGCAAGGACGTGGACGGTTTTCATCCCATCAGCGTGGCCAAGCTCGCCCTCGGCGATGCGGATGGCTTCGTGCCATGTACTCCGCTCGGCTGTCAGCGGCTGCTCATCGAGAGCGGTATTGAAACCGCCGGCGCGAATGTCGTCGTGCTCGGCCGTTCGATGATCGTCGGCAAGCCGCTGGCGTTGCTCCTCATGAACAAGGGCAAGGGCGGCGACGCCACGGTGACGATCGCGCATTCGCGCACCAAAAATCTCGCCGAAGTCTGCCGCCGCGCGGATATCCTCATCGCCGCCATCGGCCGCCCGGAATTCGTGAAAGCCGATTTCGTGAAAGACGGTGCCGTAGTCATCGATGTGGGCATCAACCGCGTCGAAGATCTCAACACGCCAAAGGGCTACAAGATCGTCGGCGATGTAGCCTTCACGGAAGTCGCGCCGAAATGCCGCGCCATCACCCCCGTCCCCGGCGGCGTCGGCCCGATGACCATCGCGATGCTCATGGCAAATACCATCGCCTCCGCGCAGCGTTTCGCCGCCGGAGCATAGTGCCTGAACCGCACTAATCCCAAAGCCGCCGATCCTTGCTGGGGTGCGGCAGGATCAGGGCCTCGGTCTTGATCAACGCTTCCTTAATGGATCGGCCAATCCGGGCCAGCATGGTGGGCCCCGCGTGTTTCCTCGACCGATGGTGGTGATGCGCGATTTCGTGGCCGCTGCGCGCATCGGCAGGCTCTTTCATGTCGAACTGGACGCCCTTCGTTTGGTCCGCGGCCAAGTCCACGGTCCGCGAGGCGATTTGATTGTCGTCCGTGATCGCGACGAAAGCATGACGGCCGGGCGGCATCGGAAGGGAAACAGGAGTGATGCCCAGCAGGACATCGCCTTCGTAGACCTCCGCCCCCGGCGGCTGGCTCTCGAGGCGCACCAAGCCATGCGGTAGATCCTGCACCAGGGTGGTCTGGCCCGCTTCTTTCAACTGGAAAGGAAGGGAACGCGCAGGCCATCGGCCACCGCCGACGACGAGTTGATAGGCGCCGGGTTGCAGCCCGCTGACCTTCGCCGGGCTCTCACCGGTTTCGAACGCATCCGGGGATGGGCTGCCGGCATCAATAGGAAGGATGTGGAAGGGAATGCCGGGCGGGGTGGTGACG
>Ga0207667_10011730_pt1 | contig 10165 bp, 7 predicted proteins | sample KBSCornC52_FD_184301 | JGI IMG/M metagenome (GOLD analysis project Ga0207667, IMG submission 184301) | Corn rhizosphere microbial communities from Kellogg Biological Station, Michigan, USA - KBS Corn C5-2 (SPAdes) (version 2) | ecosystem: Host-associated > Plants > Roots > Rhizosphere > Soil ...
GCGGACTCGAGCACCTCAACTCGACACTGCTCACGTCGAGTCCGAAATCCACCGGCGGTGGCGACATGCGCTGGCTCCAGTATGTGAGTCACGAATACTTCCATGCCTTCAACGTCAAGCGACTCCGCCCCGTTCAACTTGGCCCGTTCGACTACGAACGTCCGCCAAGAACGCCGAGCCTCTGGATTTCCGAAGGATTGACGACGTACTACGGCAATCTCATGGTGAGCCGCGGCGGCCTCGGCACTCAGCAGGATGTGCTCAACGCTCTTTCAAAAGCGATCACATCGGTGCAGAACTCGCCCGGCCGACACGTGCAGACTCTGGAGCAGGCATCGCTCGACATCTTCTCCACCGGCGGGTCCGGTGAGGGCGGCAATCCGAACACGAACGTGAGCTACTACGACAAGGGACTCATCGTCGGACTGCTGCTCGACGCGCGCATTCAGCATGCAACCAACGGCAGAAAGAGCCTGGACGACATGATGCGCCTCGCTTACAAGCGCTACGGCGGCGCGCACGGATTCACGCCGCAACAATGGGTCGCGACCGCGTCGGATGTCGCCGGGACGGATCTCACGACGTTCTTCCACACGCTGCTCCAGACAACTGACGAGCTGGATTATTCGGAAGCGCTCGACTGGTTCGGCTTGCGCTTCGCGCCGTCCGATAATCCAGCAACGGCGTGGACGCTCGAAATTCGGCCCGACGCAACGCCGCAGCAGACGGCGCGCCTAGATCGGCTGACTCGGCCATACAAAATGCTCTCGCGCACCCTCGGGGCGACCCCGATGATGCGCGAGCGCCCCACTAACAAAGGAGCACTTAAGGTTCTTGCGTCGGATTGACTACGACCGCTCCGACAACATCAGTATCGGCATGGGGGTGACAAATGTTTACTGTTTCGCATATACTTCTTTAAGCACATCCTTACGCGCGACGGCGCAACCCCTCTCGCCCCGACCGACGATCTTAAACAAATCGGTCATTATGCACCTTTTCCGGCAAAGCACATGCATTCCTACCCGCGCGGCAGCGGCGTCAGGATCGCCATGATTCTGGCTCAACGGACCACAGTTGATCACTCAGAACTCGCAATCGCAGGCGTAACGCTGGCTGTCCGAGTCGATCGCACCACTCGTGCGATGACCATCTCCGACGTGAACTACGCCGTGAGCTGCGGCCGCTGTACCTGGCTTCAGGTCTATGACACTCTGTTAAACGCCGGCGCATCGCATTACACACGTCGGCAGTTCATCGACGGCAAGCTCAATATTGCGCTGACCGCCGAGCGCATGATTGCACGCCTCATCAGGACCGGCCAGGTGCAGCGCTGCGGCGTTCCAGCGTGAGACCGTCAACACGAATGACTACGGGAGTGGCGTAGGAAGCACAGCTCGACCCTGACCGTCAGCGATCTCGCGGCGCGATCGCCATCCGAGGAGCAGTTGCCGCATTCCGGCAACAAAGAAAGCCTGCACCTCATCCAGATATTCCAACCGGCCGCGAACCGTCGCTGGCTCCTCCGCAAAGTCCGGAATCGACGCCGCGACGAGATCGTGCAGCGCATCCCATCGCTCGAGTCGGTACGCCACGATTCCTGCAAAAAAATCCGGCGCCATCTCGTAGTAATCCTTACGGTCGCCCGCTCGGCTGCTCCGGCGCAGCCAACCGTGGCGCAGCAGCAGCCGCGCGTCCGTGCTCACGCTCCCCTTGCTCACGTTCAGCGCCTCCGCGATCTCGTCCAGCGTGCACGGGCCCGGACTCAGCAAGAGGTGCCCGAAAAGCCGCCCCGCAATCCGTGGCAACCCGTCCGCCTCCGCCGCCATCCCGACCTCTTCGATGAATCGCTCGCGCGCTGCCATCATGCAATTCCTCGAGTCACCAAACTTTGTTATGTTTGTTTAGTACACATTGAACGTAAACCTCCGCGGCGGCGGATCAAGCGCGCGGGGCATAAAACCTCACACAAGACGGCACGAACAAACCGTGCAGAACCAACCGATCGATCTCATTACCGTCAGTCGCGAGTTCGGAGCTGGAGGGAGCGATTTCGCGGTAGAGCTGGGGAACCGTCTCGGCTGGCCGGTACTCGACCAGGATATCATCCGCCGCGTGGCCCAGCGGCTCAAACTCCAGGTCAAGGCGGTCGAGCGCCTCGACGAACACCCGCCAAACTGGCTCGCACGCGTCACCTCGGCACTGCTCATCGCGCCGCCGGAGATGCCGGTCGGGATCGACACACCCCACATGCTGCACATGGACTCCGTTGCGGAGGCCGCCCAGAGTGTCATCGTCGAAGCCGCACAGAACCCGCCACTCATCATCGTCGGCCACAGCGGCCAGAACATCTTCGCCACGCGCCGCGGTGCCCTGCACGTGCGCCTCGTCGCGCCGCTGGAATCACGTGTCGAAAGGCTCAGGGCGCGGTTCGGCTGGGACCACGACACCGCCGTCGATCGCGCGCGCCACATAGACGCCGATCGCGCCGCCTACGCGCAGCGCTACTACCACCGCGAATGGGGTGATCCCCTGCTCTATCACGTCGTAATCGATACCGGCAGAGTATCGATCGCCGAAGCCGTAAAGATGATCGAGGCGATGACGCGGTGACATCAGTATCCGGGGCTCTGGAGCGAGCTGAGCCTGCGGAAGGGACGCACAAGTGGGTGATAGCCGGCACCGTGATGACCGGCTCCATCATGGCGTCACTGGATTCCAGCATCGTCAACGTCGCGCTGCCGAACATGAGCGGCACGCTCGGCGCAACCATCGAAGAAATCACGTGGGTCATCACCGGCTACATCCTCGCCAACGTGATCATCATGCCGATCGTGGCGCTCCTGAGCTCGCGATTCGGCCGCAAGAACTTCTACATGGCGAGCGTGGTGCTGTTCACTACGGCATCGATGGCCTGCGGGCTCGCGCCCTCGCTCCTCGTGATGGTCATGTTCCGGATCATCCAGGGCATTGGCGGCGGAGTGCTCATCACAGTGTCGCAGGCGATTCTCCGCGAATCGTTTCCGCCCGAGGAACAGGGAATCGCGATGGGCGTGTACGGACTCGGCGTCGTGCTCGCGCCCGCGCTCGGACCCACGCTCGGCGGCTGGCTCACGGATAATTACTCGTGGCCGTGGATCTTCTACATCAATCTTCCGATCGGGATTCTCAATCTCATCCTAGTCGCGCGCTTCATTCAGGATCCGCCCTATCTCATTCGCGAAAAAGGAGAGATCGATTTCCTCGGACTCGGGCTGCTCGTCGCAGGACTGGGCGCGCTGCAGCTCATGCTGGAAGAGGGCGAGCGCAACCAGTGGTTCGAGTCCGGATTCATCCTGCGGCTCGCTGCGATAGCCGCAGTTGGATTGATGCTCTTCATCTGGCGCGAGATGAAAGCGCACAGGCCAGCTGTCAATCTGCGGATACTCGGCAACATCTCATTCACTTCGGCGACGGCGATCGGTGGCGTGCTGGGACTGGCGCTCAATGGAAGTCTTTTTCTGCTGCCGCTGTTTCTTCAGGATCTGATCGGTTTCGATGCGACGCAATCCGGAATCGCGCTCATGCCGCGCAGTCTGGCCATGGCGCTGCTCATGCCGATTGCGGGACGCTTCTACAACAAGCTCGGTCCGCGCGTCCTGATCGGGTCGGGACTCGTCATCTGTGCGTACGGTTTCTGGGGCCTTTCGGTTCTCACGACCGACGTCGGTTTCTGGGACATCTTCTGGCCGCAACTCTGGCAGGGAGTTGGCTTCTCGCTCATCTTCGTTGCGCTCAGCACCGCTGCGCTCGCAACTATTCCCAAACCGCAGATGACACAGGCGACAGGCCTGTACAACGTGGTGCGGCAGGTGATGGGCAGCGTCGGGATCGCGATCGCCGCGACTCAGCTCACGAGCGCTACTTCACGTTACCACGACGTGCTGTCCGAGAACACGGGAATGTGGAATCCCGCCACCGTCCGGTTCCTCAAGAACGCAACGGCTGCGATGATTCGCGCTGGCGCCGACAAGTTCACGGCCCAGCAACGCGCACTCGAGCTGCTCGATATTTCAGTGACACGACAGGCGACGGTACTCGCCTACAATCATGTCTTCCTGATGGTCACCGCGCTGTTCGTGCTTGGTCTTCCGCTCGTTCTATTGCTCAGGCGCGGAGAGCGGCCGGCCGGCTCGGAGGTACACGTGGACTGACTGCGGCGATCGCGTCTGTCGCCTTGCGAATGAAGGCGTCCGGCGTGAACGGCTTCCTGAGGATCATGACTTGATCGCCCGAAACGCCGCTCGCCATCCCATCGTCCGCTACCCCGGACATGATGACGACCGGCAGATGCGGATCCTTCTCGCGTAACGTCGCGGCGACCGCAGCGCCGGTCATCGTCGGCATGATCATGTCGGTGATCAACAGCTTGATGTGGGCGCGATGCTCAGCGTACAGCGCCAGCGCATCCGGACCGTCGTTCGCCGCGAGCACGGTGTAACCTGCGGATTCGAGAATGCGAGTCGCCACGTAGCGCACAGCGGCTTCGTCATCCGCAAGTAGCACGACTCCCGACCCGCGCGTGCGCGCTGCCGGTTTGGCCGGCTGGGCCGCCTCGTTATCAGCGTCAAAGGTCGACGCGGCCGGCAGATGTATGGTGAATGTCGTCCCCACACCTTCCGTACTGCAGACGGTGAGACGGCCACCGGACTGACTCACGATTCCATGCGCGGTGGAGAGTCCCAACCCTGTTCCTCTGCCGACTTCCTTGGTCGTGAAGAATGGCTCGAAGATACGGTCCTGAATTTCGGGCGGCATGCCGCAGCCCGTGTCGCTCACCGAAAGCATGACCTCTGCTGTGTGGCGTGCGTCGACACCATCCGCGCCATTTGCAGCATCCCGCGCGACATTCGCAGTCGTGACGGTGAGCGTTCCGCCATCGGCCATTGCATCCCGTGCATTGACCACAAGATTCATCAGCACCTGTTCAATCTGCCCCGTGTCGGCAAAGACTACGTGTAGTTCGGGATCGAGCGACGTCACTATCGTTACCGTGGGAGGAAGCACGCGACGGAGCATCTGCTCCGTTTCGCACACGACCGAGTTGAGGTCTATGAGCGTGGGCACCAGCACCTGTCTGCGACTGAATGCCAGAAGCTGTCGTACCAGGGCGGCGGCGCGTGACGCCGCTCCTCTGATCTCCAACAAGTCGGCGCGCTTCGGCGCAGTCTCATCGACGTCCCCGATGAGCAGTTCCGCGTACGCCGTGATTACAGTAAGCAGGTTGTTGAAGTCATGAGCGATTCCGCCGGCGAACTGTCCCACAGCCTCCATCTTTTGCGCCTGTAGTAATTGTGCTTCGAGACGTGTGCGTTCTGTAAGATCCACCGCGAGGGTGACAAAGCCGGCCGGAACGCCCGTTGCGTTGTGAATCACCGCGACCGATACATCGACCTTGACACGGGTCCCATCCTTCCGCGCGACTTCCGTTTCGCGCCCGGAAATTTGCATGTTGCCGGGCAGGACGTCATGAAGTCGATCCTTGCTGACACCGTTCGCATCCACGGCCATCAGCGGGCACTGCCTGCCGATAATTTCGTCAGCGCGCCAGCCGAATAGACGCTCCGAAGCGCGATTCCATTGCACGACGTGCAGGTCGAGATCGGTTGCTATGATCGCAACCGGAGAGCTGCCCAGGACCGCGCGAACGAACTGGCTCGACTCACGAAACGCGGCTTCGATTTCGTTCTTCTGAGTCACGTCGTTGATCAGTACGAGGCGCGTCGCACGATCTCCGAACGGAAGCGAATGAATTGTAAGATCGACGTCGATGAGCGTGCCGTCCTTCTTGCGATGGTGACGCCCCGTAAGCTCCACTGATCCCTGCTTCAGGCGCTCTTCGACGGAAAGGACCTCGTGCGCGTATTCTGGCAACCGCACGTCGAAGACCGTCATCTGCAGAAATTCATCGCGCGAATATCCGTAGTGCTCGACAGCAGCGTTGTTGACCGCCAGGAAACGGCTCGTCTCCACATCGAACGCCCACATCGGCATCGGGTTCGTCTCGAACAGGAGCCGGTACTGCTCTTCCGACGCCTTGAGTGCCTCTTCCGATGCCTTGGCGTCGACGATGTCGCGACTTGTGGTGATGACTTCCATCACCTCTCCCGTCGTCGGATCACGGACCGCGGTGCCAACGGTCTCGAGCCACACGAAGTGGCCATCGGCATGCCGGAATCGATGCTCCGTACGCACGGCTTCCTTGAGCGAGAGGGCGCGATGAATGGCGGTGCGCGTGACGGCTGCATCGTCATCGTGGTGCAACGCGAACGGGTAGGTGTCCACCACTGCCTGCGGTTCGTAACCGAGGACTGCCTTTATGGCCGGCGACACGTACAAAACGCGACCATCCGGCGCAAACCGCGCGATGATGTCGGTGGAGTGATCGGCCAGCAGTCGATAACGCGCTTCCGACGTAGCCAGGCCGCGAAGGTTCTCGGCGCGCTCCCTGTGGCCGCGAGCGAGCACGAGCCAACTGACTATCGTCAGGATGACGAGGACAGTAGAAATCTCGTGCAGAAGGGTCGCGTCCGCGGTACGATACAGTGTCTCCGGATTTGCGCGACGCACCAGTCCCCACGGAAGCCCGTCGATATGAACGGCAACAGCGGGAACGTGACCGTCCGGCGAGCGCACGATTCCAGGCGCGCCCAGAGACTGGAGCACGAGCGGGCCCGCCTGCGACGCTCCCATCGAGTGAACGTGGAATCCGCTCCCACGCTTCGATAGCGTGTATGCGTATACCGAGTCCCCCACGCGGGCGACCAGAGCGGTGTGCTGCGCCGTCGGGCCGGGCGGCGCGACACCAAGCCTGCCGAGCGACTCGCCCTCGAGCGTCGTCGCCATCACGACGGCGCCGATCATCGACGAACGGCCGGAGACTCTTCCGCCCGTATCCGCAGCGGACAACACCGGCTGAACGAACACGACGCACAGTTGACTGTCGTTCAACGGAAATGGACCCACGACGATCATCGAGTCCGTATCGCGCGCTTTGCGCATTGCCGCAACGACGACGTCAGGCGGAGCGCTCCGCGATGCAGAGCCGACCATTACACCGGACCGGTTCAGCAACCACAGGTCCGAAAATGGAGCTGAGGACTGTGCGGACGCCTGATCGAGCTGGTTGAGGACAGTCGCAAGCCTGTGCGTCAGCGCCGAGTCGGCCAGCGGAGGACCCAGCGCCGCCGATCTGGCGAAGAGTGCGGGGCTGCGAGCACCGCTTGCACCAACGATTCGAACCGCAGCTGCGCGCTCGGCGACCCAGGCCCGCGCCGAGCCGCTCGATATCTGTACGACCGACGTCGATCGGCGCGTCCACTCCGCGACGGCTGAGCGATGCAGATCGTTGCGACGGATCGCCGCCAGTGCGAACAGAAGGGCAATTGCTACCGCGCCCGCAACAGCGCGATAGGTGACCCGCGTGCTAACGATCTTGGGCACCCAGGTCGGGTACGATCACCACGACCTCCTGATCCAGAAGTGCGCCCGGCATGGAGTAGCGGAGACGTTCCGTGAGCGCGCGACCTACTTCCTGTCCGCGAGCGGCCAGGAGCAGGCCATTCGCCCCGGTAACGTCGACAGCGAATACCATTCCGGGAACCACCTCCCCCAACCGTACGTGTCGCACGCTCACGGGCGCGGTATCGCTCTCGATCGACTTTACGAATGCTCGCAGAACCCGCGGATCGTAAACGTTCGCGCGATCCGACAATGCTGCAATCGCAACGCTCGCTGTCATGCCACCAGCTTCGAGCGCGTCGAGATCGGTCGCGACTTTGAGAATGCGCGCACCGAGCGGAATCTTCTCGCCACGCACGCCGCGACGCGGAGAGTTGGCGCCATCGAATCCAGTGTTCTGGAAGACGAGAATTTCGTGAACACCGTCCAGCCTGGGTATTTCCGCTATGAATGACGCAGCCAGCGCGGGGACACTATCGGCGAGACATTGCTCCTCCTGACTCAATTCCTTCCCGGCGTGCAGTTTGTCGACGAGCGCCGGTGGCAGCGATACGGTCCCGAGCCGCGAAAGGAGCGCGGCGATCTCGACCTCCCACTGATTGTCCACCTCCAGTGCGTCGGCAACGCGAGCGACGTATCGCTTGAGTCGCGTTCCACGGGCGAACGCCGACGGATTGACGAGCGTGAGGATATCGATGAGCGCCTTGACCGACCCATGCAGGGTTCGTTCGAGCAGCACACGTTCCGACATGGCGAGCCGATAATGCTCGGCGGCGGAGGAGACGGCGGCGGTCAACGCGCTTGCCCCGCACGGCTTGGTCAGAAAGCGGAATATGGCCCCGTCGTTCACGGCGGCAATCGCACTGTCGATATTTGCATGCCCGGTCAGCAGCACGCGAACCGTATCCGGTGCCATCTCACGAACACGCTTGAGCAGCGCGATTCCATTCACACCCGGCATCGCCAGATCCGACACGATGACCGCGAACGGCGACGACGCGGATTCGTCGATCAGCTTGAGTGCCGAGATCGGATCCGAAGCAACGTGGACGCTGAACTTCGAATGCAATATCCGCTGCATCCCAGCGAGCACAAACTGATCGTCATCGACACAGAGCACGCGCGGAGCGTTGGGCGATGCGTCTCGCTGCACGCCCCGTGCGGCCGGCACGCTGCTCACGAACGCCCTTCGCTGCTATCGAGGACTTCCCGCACTTTCCGCGTCAGATCCGCCGCCGTAAACGGCTTTGGCATGAACGCGCGCCGGGCGTCCGGCCCACGGCGGACGATGTCGTCACCGGTATAGAGCGACATGAAAAGCACCCGTACGTGCGGATATTCGCGCGCAAGTGCATCTGCGAGCTCGCCGCCATTCATCACTGGCATAATGGCGTCGGTGATGACGAGATCCACGTTCCCTGCCCATGCACGGACCGTATTCAGTGCTTCAGCACCGTTCGCAGCCTCGATAACTGCATAGCCTTCGCTGATGAGCATGCGCGATGCGAGCGAAAGTACACCCGCGTCGTCCTCGACGACAAGGATGACTTCCTTTCCGTGCGCCGTCTGCACTCCGTCCGTCAATCCCGCGTCCTCATCCGGCGCCGCCGAGACCGTCGGGAGCAGGATGTCGAAGCAAGTGCCCGCCCCCGGCGTTGTGGCCACCGATATGTAGCCCGAAGATTGCCGGATCATTCCATACACGGTGGCGAGCGCAATACCCGCCCCGGGAGGTTTCTTTGTCGTGAAGAAAGGTTCGAACACGCGCGCAAGCGTCGCATTATCCATTCCGGATCCGGTATCGGCGATGGACAGTCGAACGTGGGGCCCGGGCATTGCTTCGGGATGTTGCCGGATGTCAGCTGCGCCCACCATGTAGTTGCGCGTGGTGATTCGCAGCTCGCCGCCGCTCGGCATTGCGTCCCTTGCATTCGCGGCCATGCTCAGTATCGCGCTTTCGAGCCGCCCGTAATCGACCGAGACGCGGCCGAGATCGCTGGCAAGATCGATCGCGAGAACGACGCCGTCGCCAATTTCACGAACGAGCGTTGGTTGCAGCGCGATGATGCAGGCATTGAGATCGACGACTGATGCCTCGAGTTCCTGATTCGTCGTGAACGCCACCAGCCTGCTCGTAAGCGCTGCCGCACGCGACGACGCATCCCTGATCATCACCGCATCGGCGCGACGCGGGTCATTGTCGGCCAGGCTCGTCGTGAGGAAATCCGAACAGCCATGGATGACGGTGAGAATGTTGTTGAGGTCGTGGGCGACCTTGCTCGCCAGCCGACTCACGGCATCCAGCTTCTGCGCCTGGCTGGGTAGTACTTCGCGGTAACTGCCCTTGGAATCTACAGACGTGGTCATTTTGCTACATTTGGCGGCGGCATTGCGTGCATTGTTCAATGACGCATGAAGGCAACACCCGCAACCAGATACTTCGATCGACCGCCCCGGTAAGGCTGTGGATCGCCCCTTGGTCATCCCCTGGGCATTGACTGCCGGCAATGCCCGGTATATGTTCCGGCCACAATCGATGCTTCGTGGTCATTTGCTGCCTATTGCCGCCACGTAAAACAAAGTGCTAAAACGCAATCTGCCCGGCGGCTCTACCGTCCGGGCATTTTCGTTTGCGAGTCATGGAGAGCGTCGCGCAGTCTCACCT
>Ga0207667_10011734_pt1 | contig 10163 bp, 10 predicted proteins | sample KBSCornC52_FD_184301 | JGI IMG/M metagenome (GOLD analysis project Ga0207667, IMG submission 184301) | Corn rhizosphere microbial communities from Kellogg Biological Station, Michigan, USA - KBS Corn C5-2 (SPAdes) (version 2) | ecosystem: Host-associated > Plants > Roots > Rhizosphere > Soil ...
CAAAGTAGCATCCAGGATGTGCTGCTGTTCCCGCAAATGCGCCCCGAGAAGACGGGAGAGGCGGAAGAGAGTGAGGGATAATGTTGCCAGCGAGATCGCCATTTAATGTTTTCTATTGTTTTTCCTAAGCCGGCAGGCTGTACACTTTATTTGAAATTGGATCCAGAAATTTAACAGTCATTTTTGGGCAATACACATAGAAATTGAAGTATGGCTCAAACCGCATTTCATTATTGTAGCCTGCTTGCACCCAATAATAGTCCGCTGAGTTTTTAGGTCTTTTCAAGATCACGACGAAAATGCCATGTTTATGACCACTAATGGTGTCTATATACCGGCTCTGTTGCTTCACCTCTCGAATAGATAATATCTTATTGATTACCTTATCGTCCTCTGACAATTGTCGAGAAGCAAAAGATTCCGATTTAAGACATTTTTTTATTGCCGTAATTTGAAGCATTCCCGAAATCCCAAATAAGAAGCACGCTCAGGAGTGGCAATAAAAATTTCATTCTCATTTTAATTCCAGTAATTGCTTTATTTCAGTTGTTAAAGTATCGTTCTTCATTCTATAGGTGGCTATTTTTTCTTGAGCTTCCACACAATTGTCATATCATCACTTTTGACTGCCTTATAGCCAGCAAGTTGGTCTGGCTTAATCTTAACTTCACTCACAACCCAGCCAAAATACCCATTGGCACCTCTCATCACACCAAAGCGTGCTAATGAATTTTTGTTGCGGTTCGGCATAAACCGATCAATCTTGATCATTGGGAAGGCAATACAGATCAACATCAAACTCTAGATTCAGTTCTTTAATCAGCCTGTTGTACCGGGCATCTAAATGTATGGAAGGGGTACTTTCATCATTATCATAATAAACATTCACAGCACAGACAATCTCGCAATAGTATTTTTCGCAAAATGGTCTGAACAGATCGATCCTAGGCTCGATAATATCCAAAATTGACATCATCTGGTCTTCAAATGAAGCATGTTTATCCAATCCCGAATTCATCCTCCAACCATTTTGTTTGGCCACTGCCGCAAATTTGGGGTTCTTTTTTTGCCCTTTTATATACACTTTTGTTGGTTGCATCCCAAGTGCCTGCGTTATCTGTTCGGGCGTTATATCTTCAAAACCCCATATGCAAAAGTCTAAAAAAACCTCATTTTTCATTGCGCTGTTTTACAATATTTAAAGGTTATTCCTTCCTACCAGCCTGTACCTGGAGTAAATACGAGGTGGTGTAGGAGTTGCCAGGGAATTAACGGATAGTTGATTCAAATTTATCCCAATGTACTACACCACTAGATTTCCTGAGGCAGTTCATTGAACTGCCACTTATTATAAACCATGGATGGCAGCCCATAGTTTATTTTTGATGTATCTTCGCTTAAACTTTACGCCTAAAGCTCGAAAGTGCCTTTAACCAGTAAAGTACTTAAATCAGAGTTTGGTTCGGCTAATTAACTGCGATTTAGGATTGCCATCGGGAAACGTCAGTTTGAATGTAAAAATTTCGTCAGACATGTTTTTTTCTTTGCCGTTCTGATAAAAGTAAATATGGACAGGGACATAAATTTTTGAGGGCAAATACCTTGAAAATACTGTATCCCGAAAAGCCTGATCGTGCAGTATGAACTGCAATTTGTTCCATCCATCTGATGGACATTCCGTCTGCACGTAAATAAAACTTCTTTGATCATTGCCAGCAGCCACGTCAAGAGTAGAATCAATCACTCTTTGACATACTAAGGGATCGTAGCGACTATAAGGTTCAATGCTAATCTTTGCATGCTTGACAGGATCATTCAAAGACTCTTTTAAAATCCGAAGCTCTACAGTATCTACGGCATTAGCATCACGAAGGATGGCATGCACCCCCGCGTAACCGCTTGAGAGTTGAAGCTCTGAATATGTTAGATCAACCAGCAAAATGATTGGAGTTTGAGGAAACGACTTGCTGATATTCTGGGTTATCTCGGAAATCATTATAGCTTTTTCACGATGAAAGTCAAATTGGGCAAGGCTGTATTTTGTGAAAAAGAACATTAAAATAATCAATTTGCAGAATTTCATATTCCAATACTTTAATAATGTAATGTCTTTTTTACTTCTAAAAGTTTGTTAATATCTGTTACTCTTACTTCATTGTAATTGGAAACATCGCTGCTTTTGCCAAAATTACCCATATCAGCATAAGTAGTCCTTGGAGGTAATCCCAGTTCAGATCGAATCGGATTACCAACATGTTCTTCATTGGGGCCCGCGCTGAACCTCGAATTAGGATAATCAGAATATTTTCCAATTGCATGACCCAGAAATTCATGTTCAATAATCCTAGCCAAATTCAGCGCCCTTGTGGGGACTGGATTATTTTGATTCATCCCATTGTAATCGGCATACTTAAGTTTACCATGATCAAAGTCGGCTAAATCGATAACCGCTGTTTTTTTATCAACCGTTTTTCCGTAGCCAACGCTCTCAACTTGACCATTCTTTTCGACGGCCAAATTAGATCCGAACACTAGGCTAGCAGAGGAGTGCCCCGCCCCCAGCTCCCTCATCATCGCGTTTATTGCAGTTTCGGATTTTGGCAAAGGCGACGACGCATTGCCATGGCCTGTTTCGATCGCTTGCCCTTCAGGTAGTTCAACAGGAGTTATTTCATTACCGTACAACATATGGGTATCAGCATTGTACCCTAATCTTATGCCATACTCTGACTCAAAGCTATTCATTACTTGTTCGGGAATATCATTTATTTGTTCGCCATTTGCGTTATAAAAAAATGTAAGAATTGAATCTCCATTGATATCAACATATCTCAAAGGGTTACACGCGCCATACTGGTAAGTGGATAAGGTGTAATATTTATCCGCAAATCTGTCTGGGCTCCAAAATCTACCTAACTGTGGGTCTTGCATCCTTGCTCCATAGTCATATTCCTGTAACCCCCATCCATCAGTGAACTCGTGGTCCTGTAGTTCTTTTCCATTATAGCGTAGTTTATTTTCAACATACTGCCCCATCAGCGCTTTATCACTAATCCCCGCCATGGTGAGCCCAAACGGGTAATAATGGTTTTCTTCAGCCAGCGGTCCACGCGTATGTGTCACCTGCAAATTGTCAAAGTATACGTCTATGTTCGAAGTATTGCTGAGGTAAATATACAAATATCCGCTCTTTGTCACCGGCAAATTCATCAGCACATGATTTCTGAGTGTAGTGTCGCTGCCCACCTGGTCAAATCCGCTGCTCTCTGCCACATAATTGAACTGGTTATCAAACAAAATCCAGTTCACGAAGGCATGGGGCCTGCTGCTGTTGATGGACGATCCTGTATCTGAGAGGAATTCCGTGATATTGGTGCTTAAAGGGTCAGTGTTGTTCTGCAGTGTCGATAGAGATGGATGCCCGCCTCCCGGTAGATGCCCTATCCCGCTGATCAAACTGGCCAGCAGGTCGTTCAATGGGTTAGCTGGTGCGCCCGGACTTGTCCCGTTCAACTTATACCAGCTACTCACCCGGATGCTGAACTGGTCTCCGGCCATGACCTTTAGCGTGATGCCTGGACCAATCTTCGGCCCTGCACTGCCGCCATTGAGGCGGGCTACCTTGTTATTGGGGTTGGTCGTCGTGTCCGAAGGATAGCCAGCTGGTAAGTCAGCCCGCGTATTCGTGAGGTTGCTATAGTAGCGGTTCTCCAGGGTACTATCCGCCACTTCCATGGTAGCCGCAATATATTTGTCTGATTCCTGTTCATCCGTCACATTCTTGTACAATTGTCCGGCAGGATAATAGCCGGCCCCCGTGGGAATATTGGTCGTAATGTCATTGCCCGTATTAATAACCATAATTAGGGCGTCTCCCTTCGGGCCGGGCTTTCCGTTGCAAGTCCTCGGTTCGTCCCTTACCTCCGGGCTTTTCACTGCAATCCCTGACGCGCTTTTACCAGTTCCTCTAGCTCCTGCACGCTCCAGTGCATCTTTGCTTCCTTCATAGCCGGGCAGCCCTCACCGTTCCACCGCTGTACGTTGGGTATCTCTCAGCTGCGGTGCTTTATCGAACAGATGGTCAGATGAACAGTGATGCTGGATTCCCCTGGCCCAACATAAGGCGGCTCCACGGTAGGGCTGACCCTGACAGCGTTCTGATGTTAGTGAAAGGAAAAGAAAGAGCTAGTGGTTTGGTCACGGGCCAGGATGTTGTCGGAAAAAGCCTTCCGGGTTAATGGCAGCCGGTCTATATCGTCCCTGTAGTGCCGCTTAATGTCCCGCTGCTGTATTTGCCCGGGCAGGTCGCTGCTCGTTCAAGTTCTGGCAAGCTCTCAGGTCGCGCAGTTTCTGAAATTGCGTTCGTCCAAATAAGGAAGCTGTCAAATCTGCCTCGGAACTCGCTACAGCATGGGATTCCAGCGATAACAGCAGTAGAGAAATCTTCCAAAATGCGGTGTTTCCGGAAGGAATCTATTATGACCGTGAAAAACACGCATTTCGAACCCCGAAAGTCAATTACATTTTCGAGCTAATCGCCCGTCAATCAAGCAATCTGGATGAAAATGGAAGGGCGACAAAACATCTATTTGATGATTTGTCGCCAGCTGCGGAGAAAGCGGGATTACCGGCACACTCCGTGTGGCACGCTGATCCCTAAGTAGGGGAGGCCAGATCAAAGTGATGTCCGCTCTCTACGCTCACTCCCATTTTTGTTTCTGCGCTTTTGCCGGAGCAAGCTCCGCAACGCTCCAAAACAAAAATGCCCCGCCTGAAGGCGGGGACATCACTTTGATCTGCGGAGAGCTGGCGACAACTTTCGAACCGTTTTATAAAAGATTTATTGAAAATCAATGACTTCATTGCAGCAACTTCGCCGATGCTAGATTTTTAATAACGCTACCCAGATTTGATGCAAGCATTGTCACCCACTTGGCGGAAGTTGCACAGAAAACTGGACGTCTTGTCAGCCATCTGACGCTATTCGTCTGTTTATCTGATAAATATGTAGCGAGCGATTATCTTCACAGCCATGTTTGCCCACCCCAAGACCACCTATCACCCTATGTCCTTATTGCTTTTTATCTTCAATGCCTGCCTTCCGAATGGGCAGAACGTATTCCGCGCTCTACGCGGCACGACTGGTGACAAAAGAAGGAGGCCGATCTTTGGGGATACGAATGGTGCCAGCAGCATCAAGAGATGTTTACCACCTTGCAGCAGAAGGCCGCCCACAAACGACTGCTCAAAGTGAACCGGGCTTTATTGCGAATCATTGCCTTACGCAACTTTGTTACCACCTATAATCACCGGATCAAGGAAAATGTTCTTGGGATTAATGCTGTAGTGGTGAGCAACCTGAAAAGATCGGCGGAGAGTTCGGAAGCCGGATGGCTGTAAAGTATATCGGTCAGTCCTACTCCTGATACGTACAGTTACGGCGCAAGCGGTGTCCGGTTTCCCTCCTTCAATGGTGCCGGATACGGCATAATGATCCCTTTCCAAAAGCGTCCCCGCAAAGGCACCAATTTCAATTTTCACCAGTCTCTTTTAAGGACGTGGAGCTTGAAAATGTACGGGATAAGCAAAATTAATTCAGGGCGGAATGTCATTTTTCCCTGATTATCGACGATCGGGAAGATCATAGTCGTCAGACATATTGCGAGGCCTAAGTATGCATCAACAAGAGCTAATTTTATCGCGAATTTAGATTGAAACCACAATGAAAATGACGCTGTCGACTTCAGAAGAAAGACGAGCAAAAGTAAAATCCCCAAGATAGATATTGGTCGATTAGTTTTGAGCCCATAAATTTCAACTTGAAGCGAATAGCCTGCCAATCCCATAACAAAAACGGGAATTACCAAAACTCCAGCTATCATAAAAAACCAGATAAAAACCCTTATCCACCAAGGCAACAATTTCCTTCTTCCATTTCCAATTTGCTTGGCTTCACTAAAATCATCCAGAATATTGCCATTATTCATAAATTTTTCAGTCTGTTTATTGTTGTATGTGTGATGCCACATTTATGGCTAGTGGATGTTAACTCCGATTATGAATATCAAAATTAATATTATTGAAACCAGATAAATTATATTCCCAAATTTTCTGAGCGCCTTTGAATAGCCGACGACGTCGTCAAAAATGGGCGCAAACAATTCAGGGTTCAGCATACCAAAGGAAGGCCCTATATCAAACTTTTTATCTACTTTGCGTTTAATAAATATGTGAATCCCTATTTTGACAAATAGCAAGACGCAACCAACAACCCCCATTATGTCTATCCATTTCATTTTGAAAAATTCTAGTATGTGCGCTTTTCAGTAAACAGTGGAAGATTAAACTCGGCCTTCAAAGACAAACCCAGTCCAACAGCTACACTAAAGTCGAGACTAAAAGTTGTTGTTTGTTCACCGGTTTTGGCATCAGTTTCTGTTTTTGCAGAAAAAATCAATGCTTTGTCTGAGACACTTGTAGACTCCTCTTCCCAATTGCCATTCTTTAGAACCTTTTCCTTTTCGTATCCTGCACCGCCCCCACCGAGTTCTACCGAAATTCCATCCGTTTTTTTCAGTTTACCTTCGTCACTATAGTCATGGCCGGCAAAGTAAAGATGGTTGTCTACAACACCCAAAAAGGTTTCCATTTCCCCGCCCTCGACACCTAGCCCGCCTACTTTTAGAGCCCCGCCACCCCCAGCATTAATTGCCGCTGTCACTTTGGGTGTCTTAATTGCGAGCTTCCTTTCTATGAGCTTTGATCCATTGTGAGTCTGGTAATTACCATTCACTAACACCTTTTTTTCCACTATGTTCGGCTGATTCAACGTACCCCAAGTAATCATATTAGGATCATTTATACTTTCCATTTCAAGTCCTTCAAGTTCAACATGAGCTGTTACATGATTTTCTGAAAACGCAAATGTACTGTTGTGCGGGAATGAATCAGCAATTGGATCTATCTGCCAGAATCTACCAACTTGAGGGTCATCAAACCGGTGCTTAAACTCGTAGGTTTCCAATCCACCGCCATCCGTAAACTCCTTATTCTGCAACTCCTGCTTCTGAAATCTAATCTTATTTTCAGCATATTGGCCTTTCAGCGCCTTATCACTGATCCCTGCCATCGTTAATCCAAACGGATAATAACTACCATCCCCATTTTAACCCGAACCCCTTTTTGCTGGCAGTCGGATTTTGATCTGTTCAAAGAACTTTATACCCTCCAAGATAGCCGTTTTTCTTTTTCATATGCAACGAAAGGATCTCACTAAGGGAGACTTTCACCTCCAGTTGAAGTAGGCATTGGGCGTCGCCACCATTTCGACAACCAAAATGACGCAATGAGATAGATTGTCAGGCTAGCTAATATAGTCCCAAGCAATGGATTTAATAGTGCCTTTACATCTATATGAAAATAGAGCCCAAACACAAATACAAGAATTGCATTAATAGCAACATGTAAAATCGCCAACTTGGTATAGTCGGTCTTACCCTTTTTCATTAGGTGACTTCCGATTAGCATTAAACCCAAATACGGGATTATAAAATAGGCTATCTTATAAAGGACTATCAACCCGTTGTTGAGAAGAACCTCAATCGTTAGTGTTTTTCGGGTATTATACATATAATAAACTCCAACCTTATCAAGCAATGACATAAAGACTATTTCTAGAAGGCTTTGCAAGAAGAAGAGTAATAAAATTTTTGGTAACAGCTTCATGAATAATTTAATTTGATTGCGGAGTGTTTTTTGTGTCAGAAAAGTTCACAACTGCAGGCTTTTTGGCATCACTACTCTTGCCACTGTAATTATATTTCTGATCTTCCGGAGGGAATAAGGAAAGAGGTGTTTTGCCTGCCTCCTGTGGGTTACTATTTAGCAATAAGAAGTTGTTCCCTTTGTCATCTGCTACCCATAATTCATAGGCTGGAAATCCATCTGTAGCCCCTTTTACAGAAAAACTAAACGAAGAACCGTCTTTGCTTGGAGTGATTGTGAGTAATACATCTGCGTTTATTGCCGGCGCACCCGGAACAAGTTTATTGCTTGCATCTATATGAAAATCTAACACAGCATCTTTAGGTTTGCCAACTATATTTTCAAAATTGTCCACATTGCCGGTTACAGTACCAGCAGGCGCAGGCGAAGAGGTTTCATTCACTTTACCGTTTTTATCGTAGCCTGTTGAGCCACTCGCTGTATTATTGAGCAGCGACATGGATTTTTTATCAAAATCTGCACTTACTTTTTGCTCAGCTCGATAACTTGTAGCATTAACCTGGTATTGCATTCTATTATCACCAGCGAATGTTTTATTGTTGCTAATTGGTGCTTGTGGATTATCCAGTTGTTTTTGCGGAATAAATGCCCTCATTGTCACAATATATTTTTCCAGCCCTTCTAAATCTTTTGAACGAACAACATCATTCTCTGCATAAGAATAAGTGCTATTATGTACATACTTTGAAGCTAAGGGATCAACTTGCCAGAATCTGCCTATCTGTGGATCCATAGTTCTAAACTTCATCTGATAAGTATTCCACCCCAAATCATCGTCATATAATTGGCCAATGAATCGATATTTATTTTCTGCGTACTGCCCCTTCAACGCCTTATCACTTATTCCGGCCATGGTGAGCCCAAATGGATAATAATGGTCCTCTTCGGTGAGTGGTCCCCTCGTATGCGTCACCTGCAAATTGTCAAAGTATACGTCTATATTCGACGTATTGCTGAGGTAAATATACAAATATCCGCTCTTTGTCACGGGCAAATTCATTAAGGTATGCTTCTTGAACTCCTGGTCGCCTCCCACCTGGTCAAACCCGCTGCTTTCTGCCACATAATTGAACTGATTGTCAAACAATATCCAGTTGACAAAAGCATGGGGTCGGTTGCTGTTGATGGACGAGCCCGTGTCCGATAGGAACTGCGTGATATTAGTGCTTAACGGTGCCGTGTTGCTCTGCAGCGTCGAGAGAGAGGGATGCCCGCCTCCGGGAAGATTCCCTACTCCGCTGATCAAACTGGCCAGCAGATCGTCTAATGGGTTGGCAGGGGTGCCCGGTGTCGTTCCATTCAGCCTATACCAGCTGCTCACCGTAATGCTGAACTGATCTCCGGCCATGACCTTTAACGTGATGCCTGGACCAATCTTCGGTCCTGCACTGCCGCCATTGAGGCGGGCTACCTTGTTATTGGGATTGGTGGTCGTGTCCGTAGGATAGCCAGCTGGTAAGTCAGCCCGCGTATTCGTGAGGTTGCTGTAATAGCGGTTCTCCAGTACACTGTCCGCTACTTCCATAGTGGCGGCAATATATTTATCGGACTCCTGTTCATCCGTCAGCACCATCCGGGTATTGCCCAAATGATCTTTTATGAAATAGTCATACTTAAAACTTGTCAATGGCTGCCCGCTGGCCGTGTCCGTAGTGACCCGTACCCTGCCTTCTTCATCTCCGAAGAAAAGCAACGTATCAGCCGGGCTGCTGCCAGCATAGGGGCTCTTACCCTGGTATTGGAACGGTCCGATATAGGCCGTATGCGTCTGGAGATTCCCCGCGCTATCCATGGTCCGCTTTTCCAGCTTGTTACCGGCGGCATCGTAGATATAGGTGATCGTACCTTTGGTACCGCTGGCGCTTCTGACCTTGACCCTCCAGGGCAGGTTCAGGTGATTGTAGGTAATGCCGTCTGTCGATTGACTGCCAATATCTTTGTTCAAGTCCCGCGTCATATTACCGTTCACATCATAGACATAGTCGGTAGCAGTCGTATCCTTGTTGGTAAGATAAGGGCTTAATGCCGAGGTTCTGAAATCACCCATCGTGGTCAGTGTATCATTCCTCCCATCGACAACGCTTTTCAGTTTGTTGCTATGGGCATAGTAGCCGTATTGCAGCGAGTCAATGGGGTGACTTCCGCCCAGTTGCCAGCCGGACTGCAGCATCCGGAGAATGTTACCGTTTTCGTCATAGGCCATTGTCGGGTTCGTGCCGTCCCCCATTACCACCGAAAAATCTATTCCGGCTGTCCGGTCCCAGGCACTGCCGCTGTATTGGTTAAAGTCAGCCGCTAAGAACCTGTTTACTGCATCATACGAAAATCCGTAAGCCCGTTGCACACCATCGCCCTTACTCCGCCATTTGGTTCCTGCA
>Ga0207667_10011736_pt1 | contig 10161 bp, 7 predicted proteins | sample KBSCornC52_FD_184301 | JGI IMG/M metagenome (GOLD analysis project Ga0207667, IMG submission 184301) | Corn rhizosphere microbial communities from Kellogg Biological Station, Michigan, USA - KBS Corn C5-2 (SPAdes) (version 2) | ecosystem: Host-associated > Plants > Roots > Rhizosphere > Soil ...
CGTCTGGCAATGAGGATAGGCGCGGCGCTGGTCGCCGGCGCGCTGCTCGCGCTGGCGGCGTGCGGGCGCGCGGAACACGCCTGGCCGCCGCCCTCTCCGGCGCTGTGGGAAGTCAGCGGGCCGGCAGGCCGGCAGGCGTGGTTGTTCGGAACGGTCCATGCGCTGCCGAAGGGCATGAACTGGCGCACCGGCAAGGTGGACGACGCGCTCGCGCGGTCAAGTGTGCTGGTTGTCGAAATCGCCGACTTGAACGATACCGAAGCGGCGAGGTCGGCGTTCTATCGCCTGTCGAGCACGCCGCGACAGCCGCCGCTGACCCAGCGGGTGCCGCCCGCGGCACGCACGGCGGTCCTTGCCTTGCTCAAGCGAGCCGGCGTGGGGGACGAGTCCTTCCCCGAGACCGAGACGTGGGGCGCGGCGATGATCCTCGCCAACCGGGTGAGCCGGGCCGATCCGGCCAACGGCGTCGACGGGGCGCTGATCGCCGGCGCCAGGCGGGTCGAGGGGCTGGAGACGTTCGCCGAGCAGTACGGCGTGTTCGACCGGCTGCCGCAGCCCGAGCAGGCCGACCTGCTCGTGGCGACGGCCCGCGATGCGGCAACAGATGTCGAGGACAGGGAAGCGATCGCGTGGCTGACCGGCGACATCGCGACGCTGGAACGCGCGGCGGCGAGCGGCGTGCTCGCCGATCCCGAGCTGCGCGAGGCGCTGCAACTCGCCCGCAACCGGGCCTGGGACAAGCGCATCGAGCGCTTGCTGGCAGACGGCGAGAAGCCGTTCGTTGCCGTCGGCGCGGCGCACATGTTCGGCCAGGAGGGCCTGCCTGCGCTCTTGGCCGCGCATGGATACGAAGTGCGCCGGGTGGAGTAGGTCTTGCCTTCAAGGCCGCTTTCCCCTAGGGGCGCGCCTCCCGTCATGGTCATCCCTGGAGGCGTGGCGGAAAACCCAATGCATTTCGAAAGGCAAGACCGATGAGCGACGCTCTCACCCTGCCGGCCGAAGCGCGCGAACGGGCTGGCAAGGGAGCCTCCCGTGCACTGCGCCGCGAAGGCCGTGTCCCCGCCGTGATCTATGGCGGCAAGGAAGAACCTACCCCGATCCACGTCGAGGCGCGGGAGCTGGTCCGCCAGCTCAATCTCGGCCACTTCATGAACTCGATCGTGATGATCGAAATCGGCGGCAAGCAGGTCCGCACGCTGCCGAAGGACGTGTGCCTGCACCCGGTCACCGACCGCCCGCTGCACGTCGATTTCCTGCGCCTCGCCAAGGATGCGAAGATCCACGTCGCCGTGCCTGTCGTGTTCGTCAACGAGGACGATTCGCCAGGCCTCAAGAAAGGCGGCGTGCTCAATGTCGTGCGCCACGAGCTCGAGCTGGTGTGCGAATCCGACAAGATCCCGGGCGAGATCGAGCTCAACCTCGCCGGTCTCGACATCGGCGATTCGATCCACATCAGCCACGTGACGCTGCCGGAAGGCTCGGCCAGCGCGATCACCGACCGTGACTTCACGATCGCCACCATCGTCGCCCCGTCGGCGATGAAGCAGACCGAGGAAGAAGGCGCGCCTGTCGAGGCCGGCGCCGTGCCGGTTGAAGGCGAAGCCGAGGCCGAGGAAGCCGAAGGCGGCGAGGAAGCGGCCGGGGAGTAATTTCCACTCCTTCCGGGCAAGAGACAACGAGGCGCCGGCTCCCGCGAGGGGCCGGCGCTTTGCTTTTGCCCCGGCGCGGAATAGGACGCCGCGATGCAACTATGGGTCGGCCTCGGAAATCCCGGACCGCAGCACGCGCTGCAGCGGCACAACGTCGGCTTCATGGCCGCCGACGTGATCGCCGAGATGCACGCGTTCGGACCGGTGCAGAAGAAGTTTCACGGCTGGCTGCAGGAAGGCCGCATCGGGGGCGAGAAGATCCTGCTGCTCAAGCCCGCGACCTTCATGAACGAAAGCGGCCGCTCGGTCGCCGAGGCGCTGCACTTCTACAAGCTCGGCGTCGGGGACCTGACGGTGTTTCACGACGAGCTCGACCTCGCCCCGTTCAAGGTCAAGGTGCGCACCGGCGGCGGCCTCGCCGGGCACAACGGCCTGCGCTCGATCGACCGGCTCCTCGGCCCCGACTTCCGCCGCGTCCGCCTCGGCATCGGCCATCCGGGGCACAAGGACCGGGTGACCGGTTATGTCCTCGGCAACTACGCCAAGGGGGAGATGGACGAGCTGACCGACATGCTCGCCGCGGTTGCATCGGAAGCGGAATGGCTCGCGAAGGGCGAGGATGCGAGGTTCATGAGCGACGTGGCGCTCAGGCAGCAGGATTGACACCCTTCGCGAGAGACGTGCCAGGCGAAGATCGCCTACACCCGATGAACCTCAATTCCGATCCGCGCGAGTTCCCGCTGAATGCTCCGCGGTCCCACGGTATGGTTGGTGCCGACGACGATGAACGTCACGCCGCCTCGCCTCAAGAACCGGTCTATTTTCCTCGCCCACTCCGCATCTCTGCCGCCGTTGAGGTAGGCGTAAAGCGCCGGATAGCGACGGCTGAACTCCGTGGCCGCCCTGTCGATATCGCTCGGGTCGCCCATGCCGCAGGCCAGATCACCCGCCTTGGCGTCCGCCCCGCCCTGCTCGATTTCATCGAGATTGTACGCGAGATACTGCGTCTGCACGGTCGGCGGCATGCGATCGAAGAAATCGGCGAACGCGCGCCAGCTCGGAGATTCCGCGTGCATCGGAATTCCGCGCTTGGCCGCCATGTCGCTGAGCACCAGCTCCGGATCGCTCGCCTGCCCGACCGGCCGCTGCGTCTTGGCATAAGAGGCGAACGTCAGGATCCGGGCGGCGTACCATATCTTCATCGGAGCCAGCTTTTCGCGGCTCATGCCAAGTATCTGAGCGGCAGCCAGAACGCGCGCCCTTTCCGCACTATCGAGCAAGTCGAACAGGGTGCCCCTCGTTAGGGTGCCGACCTTGTCGGAATAGGCAATCGATGTTCGATTGATCTTCGCGATCGGCAGCTCCCGCCAGAACTCTCGGCTTTGGCCCAAGGCGTTCCTGATGTCGTCGGAGAGCCAATCGTGGCCTTCGCCGCCGCATCCACCGAGGATGTAGACCTTCGACGCGCCTCGCTCGGCAACGTAGAGCGGTGCGCCCTTTTGCGGCGGGACAGGGTGCGCCGAAGCGACCGAACAGCAAGCAAGAACGGCCAGGCCCCAGGCGCGGTAAAACTGAGACGGCATCGCGTGCTCCCTTGATTTGAAAGACGCCAGTGGGGATCTATGTTTACATGTGTAATCGTAAGAAGCAAGTACCCAGCCTAGCTTTCCAGCTCTACCCCGACTATCGGCCGCCCAAACCACACATACGGAGTAATTCATGGGTTTCCGTTGCGGGATCGTCGGCTTGCCGAATGTCGGCAAGTCGACGTTGTTCAACGCCTTGACCGAGACGCAGGCCGCGCAGGCGGCGAACTATCCGTTCTGCACGATCGAGCCGAATGTCGGCCGGGTCGAGGTCCCGGATGCGCGGCTTGAAAGGATCGCAGCCATCGCCAAGTCGGCCAAGATCGTGCCGACGCAGCTCGAGTTCGTGGATATCGCGGGACTCGTCAAAGGCGCGAGCAAGGGCGAAGGGCTCGGCAACCAGTTCCTCGGCAACATCCGCGAGGTCGACGCGATCGTCCACGTGCTGCGCTGCTTCGAGGATGACGACATCCAGCACGTCGCCAACAAGGTCGATCCGATCGCCGACGCCGAGGTGGTCGAGACCGAACTGATGCTGGCCGACCTCGAAAGCCTCGAGAAGCGCGTCGAGAACGCGCGGCGGCGGGCGACGAGCGGCGACAAGGAAGCCAAGGCGCTGGTCAGCGTGCTCGGCCAGGCGCTCGACCTGCTGCGCGAAGGCAAGCCGGCGCGGCTGACGCAGCCGAACGGCGAAGAGGAGGAGCGGCTGTTCGCCCAGGCGCAGCTCTTGACCGCCAAGCCGGTGCTGTACGTGTGCAATGTCGCCGAGGAAGACGCCGCAACCGGCAACGCGATGAGCGAGGCGGTGTTCGCCAAGGCCTCAGCGGAAGGGGCCAAGGCCGTCGTCGTGTCGGCCGCGATCGAGGCCGAGCTGGTGGCGATGGACCCGGGGGACCGCGCCGAGTACCTCAAGGAGCTGGGGCTCGCCGAGACCGGCCTCGCCCGCGTGATCCGCGCCGGCTACGAACTGCTCGGCCTCAAGACCTTCTTCACGGCCGGTCCCAAGGAAGCGCGCGCGTGGACTTTCCCCGCCGGCGTCAAGGCGCCGCAGGCCGCGGGCGAGATCCACACCGATTTCGAGAAGGGCTTCATCCGCGCGGAGACGATCGCTTATGACGATTATGTCTCGCTCGGCGGCGAGGCCGGCGCCAAGGAAGCCGGCAAGCTGCGCCAGGAAGGCAAGGAATACGTCGTCCAGGACGGCGACGTGCTGCTGTTCAAGTTCAACGTCTGACGCAAAGGAAAGGGGCCGCGGGAGCCCACGCTGCCGCGCCCCGATCATGGCGATGCGCCGCCTTCTCAAGCCGGCGGACTGGGAGGCGCAGGCGGAGCGGGCGGGGCCGACTTGCTGGCGATATAGGCGAGCCACATCTTCGCGACGGGCGCGCGCGGGCCGGTCACCTGCTCCAACGTCGCCTTGGCCAAGTCGAGCTGACCCGCCTTCACCTGCGCGATGCCGAGCTCGGTCTGCGCAAGGCCCTTGTCGGGGATGCCCTTGTCGAGCGCCATCTTGTACATTTCGGCGGCCTTGTCGTAGGCGCCGGTCGAGAAATAGAGGTTGGCCGCACCCAGCGGCACCTTCGGATCGGTCGACTTCGGCGCGTCGGCCGCGACCGAATCCGCGAGCGACTTCTCGCTGGCGACCCGCGTGTCGGCGATCGACTTCGCCTGCTGGAAGCCTGAATCGCTGGCGCTGATCGCGCCGCTCTTGACCGCCTGGTCGAGCACCGAGAGCGCCTCGGTCGACATCTTGCGGGGATCGAGCACGTCCACGTACGCGAGGTAGTCGTGCTTGTCCTTGAGCGAGCCGGTTTCCTTCATCAGGCGAAACAGGTTGAGCTGGCCGTCGGCATCGAACTGGCCGAGCGCGTTGACCACCTGCAGCGCCGCCTGCCAGTTGGTCGGCGTCGGATAGTGCTCGACGAGCATCGCGGCGTACTGGTCGGCCTGCGCCGGCAGCTTGCTGTCGTAAGCGACCTTCAGCCCACGGCGATACCAAGTGTCGGGAACCTGCTGGCCCGCCGCGGTGCGCTTGGCGATCAGGTCGGACAGGTACTGCAGCCCCTGAGCCCCCTGCCCCTGGCCGAAATAGGTCTCGGCGATGATCGCGGCGGGGTCGCCGTCGGTGTAGCCGGCCTGGATGGCGGCCTGCAGCTGGTTGCGGGCTTCCTCGAAATTCTTGTCCTCGTAGGCCCATTGTCCGAGGAAGAAATGGAACAGGCCCACCTGGGCCGGTTGGGCCTTGCCGCTTTCGAGCGACAGCTGCACGCCCTGCTTCTGGAGGGACGTATCCTTCAGCTTGCCGCCGAGCGCGATCAGCGCCTGCCCGAAGGTGTTCTTGTCGGTCGGGTTCTGGATCGCCGCCTGGATCGTGGGGATCATGGCCTTGGCGGAAGCGAGGTCACCGGCCGGGTCGTTGACGATCTTCTGCATCGGCGCATAGGCATCGGCGAACGCCTTCGAATTGCCTTCGGCCTTGGCGTCCTGCTTCTTGTCCTTCGCGAAGGCGGGCGTTGCGACGGACGTGCCGATCACCATGCCGCTCGCCAGCGCGAGGGCGAGCGCCACGCGGGCGACCGGTTTCGTGCGCGTGGGGGCGCGAACGGGAGTGGAATGCATAAAGAGGTCTCTCCTGAGGAACGGAACGGCCGGGGGGCAGGCCGGAAAATTCTGCGCGGCCGCTCCTGCCGCGTCGCGCACAAATTTGCAAATGCCTTGCTAGGTTCCCGGCGCTGAATAGCGATTGAACACCGCGTTGCTGCGACGAAATGGGGGAGCGCCGGGGAACCGGTCTGGAAGTGTGGAAAACGAGCCCCATATGGGCCCTGGAACCTCCGCTCCGCTGGCCCTTTGGCGCTCCTTGGCCTAGGGTCCCGCGCACGCCACTTCCCGCATAACAGAACAGGCTTTTCTCGCAGGTGAGCGACACCACCGACATTATCAATCCTCCCGCCGAGCCCGGCGGGTTCGACCGCATCGACATCGTCGATGAGATGAAGACCAGCTACCTCGATTACGCGATGAGCGTGATCGTCAGCCGCGCGCTGCCCGACGTGCGCGATGGCCTGAAGCCGGTCCACCGCCGCATCCTGTGGAGCTGCTACGAGGCCGGGTTCGTGCCCGGCCGGCCCTATCGCAAGAGCGCCAAGATCACCGGCGACACGATGGGCAACTACCATCCGCACGGCAACCAGGCGATCTACGACGCGCTCGCCCGCATGGCCCAGCCGTGGTCGATGCGCGTGCCGCTGATCGATGGCCAGGGCAACTTCGGCTCGATGGACCCCGATCCGCCCGCGGCCGAGCGCTACACCGAGGCGCGGCTGGCCAAGCCGGCGATGCCGCTGCTCGAGGACATCGACCAGGACACGGTCGATTTCGTCGACAACTACGACGGTTCGCGGCAGGAGCCGTCGGTCCTCCCGGCGCGCTATCCGAACCTCCTGGTCAACGGCGCCGGCGGCATCGCCGTCGGCATGGCGACCAACATTCCGCCGCACAACCTCGGCGAAGTGATCGACGGGTGCCTGGCGTTCATCGACAATCCCGGGATCACCAGCGAGGAGCTGATCGAGTACATCCCCGGTCCCGACTTCCCGACCGCGCCGCTGATCCTCGGCAGCGCCGGCAGCCGCGCGGCCTACACCACCGGCCGCGGTTCGATCATCATGCGCGCACGGCACGAGATCGAGGAAGGCCGCGGCGAGCGGCGTTCGATCGTGTTCACGTCGATCCCCTACCAGGTCGGCAAGGCGGGACTCGTCGAAAAGATCGCCGAGGCCGCGAAGGAAAAGCGGGTCGAAGGCATCTCCGACATTCGCGACGAATCCAACCGCCAGGGCGTGCGCGTGGTCATCGACCTCAAGCGCGACGCCACGCCCGAGGTCGTGCTCAACCAGCTGTGGCGCCACTCGCCGGCGCAGGCGAACTTCCCGGCCAACATGCTGGCGATCCGCGGCGGCCGGCCGGAGACGCTGACGCTGCGCGACTTCGTGCTCAGCTTCATCCAGTTCCGCGAGCAGGTCATCACCCGCCGCACCAAGTTCGAGCTGAACAAGGCGCGCGAGCGGGCCCACATCCTGCTCGGGCTGGTGGTCGCGGTGTCGAACCTCGACGAGGTCGTGGCGATGATCCGCGGCGCGCCGAACCCGGCGGTCGCACGCGAGCGGCTGCTGGCCAAGGAATGGCCGATCGGCGACATCGCGCAGTACATCCGCCTGGTCGAGGCGATCGAGCCCGATGCAGAGCAGGCCGGCGGCACCTACCGCCTGTCGGACCGGCAGGTGAAGGCGATCCTCGACCTCAGGCTGCACCGCCTGACCGCCCTCGGCCGCGACGAGATCGGCGACGAGCTGAAGGAACTGGCGGTCAAGATCGAGGAGTACCTCGCGATCCTCGGCGACCGCGCGCGCCTTTACGACGTCATGCGCCAGGAGCTGGTCGAGATCAGAGAGGCTTACGCGACCCCGCGCCTCAGCGAGATCGCGCCCGCGTGGGACGGCCTCGAGGACGAGGACCTGATCGAGCGCGACGAGATGGTCGTGACCGTGACCCTCGACGGCTACATCAAGCGCACCCCGCTCTCGACCTTCCGCGCGCAGAACCGCGGAGGCAAGGGCCGCGCCGGAATGGCGACGAAGGACGAAGACGCGGTGATGGAAATGTTCGTCACCAGCACCCACAACCCGGTGCTGTTCTTCTCCACCGCCGGCAAGGTCTATCGCCTGAAGGTCTGGCGCCTGCCCGAAGGGGGGCCGCAAACGCGCGGGCGCCCGATCGTCAACCTGCTCCCGGCGCTCGACGACGGCGAGACGATCGCCACGGTGCTGCCGCTGCCGGAGGACGAGAGCACCTGGGGCGCGCTCAGCGTGGTGTTCGCGACCGCCAAGGGCAGCGCGCGGCGCAACAGCATGGACGCGTTCGCCAACATCCCGTCGAACGGCAAGTACGCGATGCGCTTCGAGGAAGGCAGCGAGGATCGGCTGATCGGCGTCGCCTTGCTCGATTCGGGCGACGATGTGCTGCTGGCCAGCCGCCAGGGCAAGGCGATCCGTTTCGCCGCCGACGATATCCGGGAGTTCCAGTCGCGCACCTCGACCGGCGTGCGGGCGATGAGCCTCAAGCCGGGCGATGAGGTGATCTCGCTCTCCATTCTTCACCGCGTCGGCGTCAGGGACCAGGAAGAGCGCGAGGACTACCTGCGCCACGCGCCGTGGAAGCCGGACAAGGAAACCGAGCCGCAGATGAGCCCCGAGCGCTTCGCCGAGCTGGTGGCGAAGGAGCAGTTCATCCTCACCGTCTGCGCCAACGGCTACGGCAAGCTCAGTTCGGCCTACGAGTACCGTCGCACGGGCCGCGGCGGCCAGGGCATCACCAACATCGACAATATCGAGCGCAACGGACCCGTGGTGGCGAGCTTTACCGCGACGACCGCCGACCAGCTCATGCTGGTGACCGACCAGGCCAAGCTGATCCGCATCAATCTCGACACCTTGCGGGTGATCGGCAGGGCCTCTGCCGGCGTGAAGCTGTTCGACGTCGCCGACGAGGAACATATCGTCAGCGCGGTCCGCCTCGACGAGGAGGAAGCGCCCGAGAACGAGGCCGAGGAAGCGATCGTCGAGGAAATGCTCGGCCGCGAGAGCGAGGACACCGCGCCGCAGACCGAACGGGCGCGGGACGATATCGACGATAGTGAGGAATAGATTGCGGGTCATTCGAGACGAGCCGACAGGGACAGAACCGCTCATCCTGATGAAGCGTCTCGAAGTCACATCCCGGAAGACTTGACCCTCACGCGACGTGAGGGACTATCAGCCGTCCTCGCGCAAGGACGACGAGAGATGGCAACCTATACCGTCAAGCAGCTGGCGAGGCTCTCCGGGGTCTCAATTCGCACGCTGCATCACTACGACACGATAGGCCTGCTCAAGCCGGCGTTCACCGGCGAGAACCGCTATCGCTACTACGGCCGCGAGGAACTGCTGCGCCTGCAGGACATCCTGTTCCATCGCGAGCTCGGCGTGCCGCTGCGGGAAATCGGCAAGCTGCTCGACCTGCAAGGCCGCGACCGGGCGGCGGTGCTGGCCGGGCACCGCGAGTGGCTCGACCAGCGCATCAAGCGCTCTCGCCAACTCCTGCGGACGGTCGACCGTACGATCGCCGAGCTGAACGGAGAAGGAACGATGGACGACAAGGATCTCTACAAGGGCTTCGCGCCCGAGAAGCAGGCCGAGTACGAGGACTGGCTGGTCGATACCTACGGCGAGGGCATGCGCCACACTATCGAGGCCAGCAAGGCGCTTTGGACCGGCAAGAGCGAAGAGGCCGTGCGCGCGGCGCTGGCCAAGGGCGAGGAAGCCGAGGCCGAGCTGGCCGCACGCTTCCACGCCGGCGTCGCCGCGGACGCGCGCGAGCTCGAACCGATGTTCGACCGGCACCGGCAGTGGATTTCGTCGATGTGGGGCCGTGAATGCGCTCGCGAGGGATACGGCGGAATGGCCGACATGTACCTCGCCCACCCCGACTTTCGTACCCGCTTCGACAAGCGAGGCGAAGGCTTCACCGACTGGCTGACGACGGCGATGAAGGCCTATGCCGCCCGAGGTTAGGCGGCGGCGTCGTTTCTGCGCAGCGTCTGCACGATCCCGACGGTGATCAGGAACTGCCCGACGTAGTATACCGGCCACGCCAGCACGTCGGGCAGTTGCTGCCCCATCAGCGGACCGAGTTCGCCGATCACCAGCAGGTCCGATGCGAGCAGCAGCGCGGCGCCGACACCCACGCGGTAGCGCGGGAACGCGCTCATCCATGCGCACGAGGCCATCCCTCCAAGAGCGAGGCCGTAAAGCGACACCGCCGGCTCCAGCGTGCGATCGGCCGGAAGCAGCCAGGCGAGGACCGGGGTGACGAGCAGCATCGCCACG
>Ga0207667_10011738_pt1 | contig 10160 bp, 5 predicted proteins | sample KBSCornC52_FD_184301 | JGI IMG/M metagenome (GOLD analysis project Ga0207667, IMG submission 184301) | Corn rhizosphere microbial communities from Kellogg Biological Station, Michigan, USA - KBS Corn C5-2 (SPAdes) (version 2) | ecosystem: Host-associated > Plants > Roots > Rhizosphere > Soil ...
GACCAACCAATCCGCGCCTACGCGCGGGCCCATGGTGAGATCGCGCTGTTGTGCTTTGGATTCGCGATCTGCGATCCAGGTGTAGTTTTTACCTTGCAGATCCAACACCGCGCGCTGCGGCACGACGATGCCGTTCGGCACGGTGCGGCTGACGAATCGCACGCGCGCGAATTGTCCTGCGCGCAGCATTTCCTTCGGATTCTCCACGCCCACGCGCATGCGCAGCGTGCCGGTGCGTTGATCGACGGCTGCATCGACGAAGTTGAGTTTGGCGGGATACGGATACTCGGAGCCGTCCGCCAGGAAAATATGAAACGGCAATGGCTCGTCGGTGCGCGAGATCGATGCAGAGCCGTGTTCGTTTTCCCACTCGAGCAGACGCCGTTCGCTCACCGAGAAACTCACATACATGGGGCTGGTGGTATAGACCGTGCTCAACAAGGTCGTATTGGCGGTGACCAATCCGCCGACGCGCAGTTGCGCTTGGCCCATCACTCCGTCGATGGGTGAGGTGAGCGTCGTGTAACCCAAATTGAGCTCTGCTGTGCGTACGGCCGCTTCGCCTGCCGCGACGCTGGCTTTGCCCGCATCGAACTTGGCAATGGCTGCGTCTAGCTCTTGCTGACTGACGGCGTCGATGCTCGACAGCGGACGCACACGTGCGAGATCGCGTTCCGCTTGCTGTTGCGACGCTTCCGCTTCGGCGAGTTGCGCCTTGGCTTGCGCAAGTGCGGTGATGAAGGGCTGCTGATCGATGACGAAAAGCACTTGCCCGTGTTTTACGTGACTGCCGTCGGGCGTGAGTTGCTTATCGAGCACGCCGCCCACGCGCGGGCGAATTTCAACCGTATTCACGGCCTCCGTCTGCGCTACGTAATCCTCAGTGATCTCTACTGGGTGCGAGACGACCTTGATGGCGGTAACGGCCGTGGGAGGTGGCGGTGGAGGAGGCGATTTGGAGCACGCTGCGAGCAGCGCGGCAAGCGTGTACGCCACAAGCTTCGTGCTCCGTCCAAAGGTCATCCGTTTGGATAGGGCAGCGACGCCGTGGACATTCGATACGGCAAATGTATGCAATGCAGTCATGTCTCAACCCTGGATTCCAAACGTCATCGCAGCCAGGCCGAAGCGCTGCGCGCCCTGGAGCTGCAATATTGGAAGCTCAAGAACTCCCGTGCTGGTTGATCTTGTTCAGTCGCTGACGGTCGATTGCGGGAACGTCGAATCGCAACGTTACTTGGGACGGTCCTCGTTGCGTGGATCGCTCGATGCGAGGCTCGCGTCGCCTGCGATCCACTCCAAAATATCCATGTAGCTACGGATATTCTCCACGAAGCGCACAGGTTCCCATCCGCGAGCATAGCCTCGTTTGACGCGTGAGTACCACCGCTCTTGGGTCAAGAGAGGTAAATATTCGCGAACGTCGTTCCACTTGTCGGGATTTTTGCCCGCGGCTTGGGTAAGGATGCGAGCGTCTTCCAAATGACCGAAGCCGATGTTGTACGAGGCGAGTGCGAACCACGTTCGATCCGGTTCTCGAATGCGCGAGGGCACTTTGTTGCGAACGCTGATGAAGTATCTAGCACCGCCGAAGATGCTTTCGCGCGGATTCAAACGGTCGCGTACATCGAGACTGCGCGCCGTCTCTTCGGTCAACATCATCAATCCGCGCACGCCCGTGACGGAAGTAGCATCGGGCGTCCATTGCGATTCTTGATAGCCGATGGCGGCAAGCAGGCGCCAATCCATGCCGACCAGATCCGCAGCGTCCTTGAAGAACTGCCGATACACAGGCAGTCGTTCTTTGATGCTGCCCATGAATTCGCGTGCCTGCAGGAATTCGAAGTGCTGAGTATTGCCGTAGTAACGGTCGAGAATGCTGGCGAGGCGGCCTTCGGCGCCCAGGGCCGCAAAAAACGCAGTGACACGATTGACCAGACTCGAATCGCGCGCATCGATCAGCCACGCCAGCGACTTGCTCGTGGTCAGATCGAAGGCCACGCGGATCTCGGGATGGAAGGAACGGCTGATCGCGAACTCGTTCGAATCCGCCAGGGTGTAGTCGAATTCGCGCCGCGATAGGCGATACAGCAATTCCTCGGTTTCAGTGAGCGGGTTCTCCACCCACGTGAGTTCGGGATCGTCCACGCGCAGTCTCGCCAACGTTGCCGCGTGACCACTGCCCGCAACCACCTCGATATGCCCTTCGGCAGCCTCCTCCAAATCTTTCGGCCGCTCCTCGCCCATGCGATACACGAGATGCTCGCGAATCTGCTGATAGGGCGGGCCGTAACTCAATCGTGTCGGTGAGCGCTCGCCGCGCGTGAGTCCGGCCGCAGCAATGTGAGCACGTCCGAGAGACACCTCGCGCACCACATCGCGTACGGTCGCCACCGCGTAGATATGAAGCGTTACGCCGAGTTCCGCAGCCAATCGCGATGCCAGATCGAACTCAGGTCCCTGCGGACCATTCGCGCCCAGGTAGTACGTGCTCGGACTATTCCGCGTCACAACGCGCAACTCCCCGGAGCGCAAAATCTGCTCGAGCACACTGGGCGGCTGCGAGCAGGTCCCGAGAAATAGAGTCGCGATAATGGCCAGGATTGCTCGCAATGGGCGCTCATGGGCGATGGAGGAGCTGTATAGGATAGCGGGAGCGTGGGGAGGTGTGCGCTGCGGGTTGCCGAGTCTGCAGTGCGCAGCCAGAAGGAGCGATGGGGCTTGCCGCCTTTTCTGGCCCAGACCGGAGTCGAGCGCACAGCGCTCGACGACGCCCCACCCCGCCGCATAGAATGCGCGCCCCTGGAGAGGTACCGAAGCGGTCACAACGGCACCGATTCGAAATCGGTTGAGGGCATTACGTCCCTACGAGGGTTCGAATCCCTCCCTCTCCGCCAATTCCCTCAGGCCCAAAATGCGGATGCGTTTTGGGCCTTTGACTATAGAGTGAAGGTCTTTCGGTCCTCGGTCTTCGGCAAGAGGGTGTGGATCAGTGGTCGGTACCTCCCTCTAGCTAACGGCTAGCTGACTGCGTTCTTCCCTTTTGCCGAAGACCGAAGAGCAACGACTTCTGGCTACCGCCTGCAAATTCCCGACTGCCGACTCACCATGCTCTCATTTCACGCTTGGCATCCCGTCGTGGTGCACTTTGCAATTGCACTGCTCACGACGGCGGCGGGTGCGTTGATCGTGTCTTATTTCGCGAGAGCGGTTTCGGTTCGCACGCTCGCTGCAACCTTGGGGACGTGGAATCTCTATCTAGGAGCGGCGGCTGGGCTCATTGCGGCATTCAGCGGCCTTGCAGCCGCGTTTGCTTCGCAATGTCATGGAACCGCAGCTCTACATGCAGTCTCACTGCATTTTCGTTGGGGGTTGCTCACCGTGCTCCTGTTTGTGCTCGTCGCGATTGGACGACTAGCACACCGGCAAAGCGATGCGCCGCCATCTACGGCGCTCGCGACGCTGCTCGGGCTCGGGCTGGTGTGCCTGTGCATTACCGGCTATCTAGGCGGACAAAATGTGTACGCGCACGGCATCGGCGTCGCGGGCGTATGCGAGCACTCGTGAAGGTGTGAGTGTTCGGCACTCAAAACGTCATCGTACTTCACTGCTTCTTTGCACAACTTTTCGCTGCACTAGTAAACAATCCGTCCGCTCGCGCGTCGAAAGGCTTTAACGTACCCTCGAGCGCACCGCCTGGAGATTGTCGTTGAGTTCCCATACAGATGAGGCGCCTCTCACGGAGAGCGGCGCGCTACGAGGTCGTTTGAGTTCGTGGACGCGCACGCCGCGCACCCTTGGCATCGTGCTGGGTGTGCTGCTGCTCGCCGGGTTGATTGCGCTCGTCTATTGGCGCAAAGCACATGTTCCTGCGGGTGCCGGGCAGCGAGCCGCGATGGCAGGCAGACGCGGTGATTTAGGCAATGAACCCATGCCCGTGGGAACTGCGACCGTCCGGGAGCAGGATATTCGCGTGTTCATCGATGCACTCGGCAACGTGACTCCGTTGCAAGTGGTCACGGTGCGCACGCGGGTGGATGGTCAATTGGACAAAGTGCTGTTCCGCGAAGGGCAGCCAGTCAAACAAGGTGATTTGCTCGCGCAAGTCGATCCGCGGCCTTACGAAGTGCAACTCGAGCAGGCGAACGGTCAACTCGCCCGCGACGAGGCGCTGCTGCAGAACGCGAAGCTCGACTTCGAACGCTATCGAACCCTGTTGGCGCAAGACTCCATCGCCAAACAACAAGTCGATGCGCAAGAGTCGCTCGTGCGTCAGTACGAGGCCGCACTGGTTGCCGACCGCGGTCAAGTAGATAGCGCAAAACTGCAGCTGACTTATACGCGTATCACAGCTCCGATCGAGGGGCTCACCGGCCTGCGTCAGGTCGATCCGGGCAACATCATTCACGCGTCCGATACCACGGGCGTGGTCGTGATCACGCAACTGCATCCGATCACAGTCATCTTCTCCATCCCCGAAGACGATTTACGGCGCGTGTTGAAAGAAGTGCGCGCCGGGCAAGTGTTGCAAGCTCAAGCGTACGATCGCAGCGGCGCCAACTTGATCGCCACCGGTACGCTGCTCACCTTGGACAATCAAATCGATCCAACCACGGGCACCGTCAAACTCAAAGCGCAATTCCCGAACGACGATGGCGCACTGTTCCCGAGTCAGTTCGTCAACGTGCATCTACTCGTCTCGACGGACAAGCAAGTACCGGCGATACCGAGTTCGGCCGTCCAACACGGCACTCCCGGCACCTATGTTTTCGTTGTCAAAAACGACAACACGGTGACGATCCGCCCCATCAAGTTGGGCCATACGGAAGCGGATCGAGTGGCCATTCGGTCGGGTCTCGAGCCGGGTGAAGTGGTCGTGACGGACGGCACCGACAAATTGCGCGAGGGCGGCGCTGTCGAAATCGTTTCGAAAGACGGCGAAGGCGTGGGGGCGCAAGCGGGTGCCAAGCATCACAATTCCGCCACACCGAGTGATGCGAGCCACAAGGGGCAACACCGTCGTCACCGTCCCGAATGAATCCGTCGCGCCTCTTCATTCTGCGTCCCGTCGCCACGTCGCTCCTGATGGCGGCGATTCTGCTGGCGGGCTTGGTGGCGTATCGCACGCTACCGATCTCAGCGTTGCCGGAAGTGGACTATCCGACCATCCAAGTGGTCACGCTGTATCCGGGGGCGAGTCCTGAGGTAACCACTTCGTCGATCACCGCGCCGCTCGAGCGGCAGCTCGGACAAATGCCGGGCTTACAACAGATGTCGTCGTCCAGTTCGGGCGGCGCATCGGTGATCACCTTGCAGTTCAGTTTGGCGCTGACACTCGATGTCGCCGAACAGCAAGTGCAAGCGGCGATCAATGCTGCGGCGACTTTCTTACCGCAAGATCTGCCCATGCCGCCGATTTATAACAAGGTGAATCCGGCGGATGCGCCCATTCTCACGTTGGGTATCACATCGCCCACGCTGCCGTTGCCGAAGGTCGAAGATTTAGTCGATACGCGCCTCGCGCAAAAACTCTCGCAACTCCCCGGCATCGGCTTGGTGAGCATTAGCGGCGGTCAGCGCCCCGCGGTACGTGTTCAAGCGAATCCTACGGCGCTCGCAGCGTATGGGATGAGTGTCGAAGATCTTCGCACTGCCATCGGGCAGGCGAACGTCAATCAAGCCAAGGGCAGTTTCGACGGACCCGAACGCGCATCGACCATCGATGCCAACGATCAATTGCGCTCCGCGGACGAGTATCGCGATCTCATCGTCGCATATCGCAACGGCGCGCCGGTGCGATTGTCCGACGTTGCCGATGTGATCCAATCTGCGGAAAACTCCAAGCTTGCCGCGTGGGCCAATCGCACGCCCGCCATCATTCTCAATATCCAACGGCAACCGGGCGCGAACGTCATTCAGGTGGTCGATCGCATCAAACAGATCTTGCCGCAGCTCACCGCGGCATTACCTGGTGCAATCGACGTGCTGGTGCTCACCGATCGCACGACGACGATTCGCGCGTCGGTCGCAGACGTGCGTTTCGAATTGATGCTTTCGATCGCACTCGTGGTGTTGGTGATCTTTCTATTTCTGCGCAGCGCACAGGCGACCATCATTCCGAGCCTGGCCGTGCCCTTGTCGCTGGTGGGCACGTTTGCGGTGATGTATTTCACCGGTTTCAGCATCAACAATCTCACGTTGATGGCGCTCACGATTGCGACCGGTTTCGTGGTGGACGACGCCATCGTCGTCATCGAAAACATCTCGCGCTACATCGAGGAAGGCGAGAAGCCGTTGCAGGCGGCGCTCAAAGGCACCGAGCAAATCGCCTTTACCATCATCTCGCTCACCATCTCTCTCATTGCCGTGCTGATTCCGCTCCTATTCATGGGAGATGTGGTCGGGCGGCTGTTCCGTGAGTTCGCCATCACGCTTGCGGTCTCGATTCTCATTTCCGCATTCGTATCGCTCACGCTCACGCCGATGTTGTGCGCGAAGCTGTTGAAGCATGTGCCGCCTGAGCAGCAAGGAAAGTTTTATCGGCGTTCGCAACAATTCTTCGATGATGTCATCGCGCGCTATGGCGAGATGCTGAATTGGGTGCTCGAACGCCAGCGTGCGACCTTGCTGGTGGCGATCGGCACGCTCTTACTCACGGTGCTTCTCTACATCGTCATCCCCAAAGGATTTTTCCCGGTTCAGGATACGGGCGTCATTCAGGCGATTTCCGAAGCGCCGCAATCGATCTCGTTTCCCGCCATGGCCGAGCGGCAGCAAGCGCTTGCGGACGTGGTATTGCAAGATCCGGACGTCGCGAGCGTCTCGTCCTTCATCGGCGTGGACGGGACGAACGCCACGCTCAATAGCGGGCGCATGCTGATCAATTTGAAGTCGCACGAAGAACGGTCTATCAGCGCTACCGAGATCATTCGGCGCTTGCAGCCCAAGCTCGCGCGCGTGCCTGGAATCTCGCTCTACATGCAACCCGTGCAAGACCTTACCATCGAAGATCGGGTGAGTCGCACGCAATTTCAATTCACGTTGGAAAGTGCCGATCCGCAAGATTTGAGTCGCTGGACGCCGCTGCTGGTCGATCGTTTGTCGCAGAGCGATACGCTCACCGATGTCGCGAGCGATCTGCAAGACCGAGGGTTGCAGGCGTACGTGGACATCGATCGCGATCAAGCGGCGCGCCTCGGTATCACGACCGCCACGATCGACAATGTTTTATACAGCGCATTCGGTCAGCGACTCATTTCCACCATCTTCACGCAAGCGAACCAGTATCGCGTCGTGTTGGAAGTGAGTCCCGACAAACAGCAAGGCATCGCGGCGCTCAACAACATCTATGTCGGCTCGACCGAAGGCAAGCAAGTGCCGCTCGGCGCAATCGCGAAAATCTCCGAACGGCCGTCCTCGCTGGTGATCAATCATATCGGTCAATTTCCCGCGGCCACGCTGTCGTTCAATCTTGCGCCGGGCGTATCGCTTGGCGAAGCGGTGAAAACGGTCGAAACAGCCGCCGCCGATCTCAAAATGCCTGCGACCATTCAAATGCATTTCCAAGGCGCGGCCAGCGCATTCCGTGCCTCGCTTTCGAACGAACTGCTGCTCATCCTTGCGGCCATCGTAACGATGTACATCGTGCTGGGTGTGCTCTATGAGAGCTTCATTCACCCGGTCACGATTCTGTCGACCTTGCCGTCGGCCGGCGTGGGTGCGTTGCTCGCGCTGATGCTGTCGCGCACGGATTTGGGTGTCGTCGCCATCATCGGCATCATTCTCTTGATCGGCATCGTCAAGAAGAACGCCATCATGATGGTGGACTTTGCGCTCGATGCCGAGCGCAACGAAGGCAAGTCGCCGCGCGAAGCGATCTATCAAGCGTGCTTGCTGCGCTTCCGTCCCATTTTGATGACGACGCTCGCGGCGCTGTTCGGTGCCTTGCCGCTGATGTTGGGACAAGGCGTGGGTTCGGAACTCCGTCATCCGCTCGGCATCACCATGGTCGGCGGACTGCTGTTCAGCCAAGTACTCACGTTGTTCACGACGCCGGTGATTTATTTGGCGTTCGATCGATTCGCGAAGCGCAAGGAAGGACGCCTTGGGATGAAAGACGCGGGCGAGGCGATGTCATGAACCTCACCGCGCTCTTCATCAACCGTCCTGTTGCAACGATATTGCTGTCGCTCGCGATTACGTTGTCGGGCGCGCTCGCTTTTTCGTTGTTGCCTGTGGCGCCGTTGCCGCAAGTGGATTTTCCGACCATCGCCGTGTCGGCATCGTTGCCGGGTGCGAGTCCGGACACGATGGCGGCGACCGTCGCGACGCCGCTCGAGCGTTCGTTGGGGCGCATCGCGGGAATGACCGAGATGACGTCGTCGAGCTCGCTCGGCAACACGCGCATCATTCTGCAATTCGATCTCAATCGCGACATCAACGGCGCGGCGCGCGACGTGCAGGCGGCCATCAACGCGTCGCGCAGTTTGTTGCCGAGCGGTCTGCCGAGTAATCCGACCTATCGCAAGATCAATCCTGCCGACGCACCCGTGCTGCTGATTGCGCTCACGTCGAAGACCAAAACACGCGGCCAGATGTACGACGCGGCCTCTACCATCCTGGCGCAGAAGTTGTCGCAGGTCGACGGCGTGGGACAAGTGAGCGTCGGCGGTGCATCGCTTCCCGCAGTGCGCGTCGAGCTCAATCCGAATGCGCTCAACAAATACGGCGTGAGCCTGGAGCAAGTGCGAACCGCGATTTCGGCCACGAATGCCAATCGGCCCAAAGGATTCGTGGAAGATGCGACACATCATTGGCAAATCTATGCCAACGACCAGGCGACCACGGCTCAGGAATATTTGCCGCTGATCGTCGCCTATAACAACAGTTCACCCATTCGCCTGAGCGATGTCGGTGAAGTGGTGGACTCCGTGCAGGACGTGCGCAATACCGGCCTTGCGAACGGTGTACCCGCGGTGGTCGTGATGATCACACGACAACCCGGTGCCAACATCGTCGAGACAGTCGATCGCATCAAAGCAGTGCTGCCCGAGATGCGCCATGCAATGCCGCCGGATATCGATCTGCAAGTGGTTTTTGACCGCACGCCGTCGATTCGTAGCTCGCTGCATGAGGTAGAGCGGTCGCTCATGATGTCGACTGCACTCGTGATACTGGTCGTGTTCCTATTCTTGAGACGCTGGTCGGCGACTCTCATTCCCGCGGTCGCGGTGCCCATCTCCTTGATCGGCACCTTCGGCGTCATGTATCTCTGCGGCTTCAGTCTCGATACGTTATCGATGATGGCGCTGACGGTTGCCACCGGCTTCGTAGTGGATGATGCCATCGTCGTGTTGGAGAACGTCACGCGGCATATCGAGCAAGGCATGCCCGCGCGCAAGGCTGCATTCGTGGGGGCGCGCGAGGTGGCGTTCACCGTCTGTTCGATGAGCATTTCTCTTATCGCGGTCTTCATTCCCATTCTCTTGATGGGCGGCGTTGTGGGTCGCATCTTTCAGGAATTCGCATTGACGTTGTCCGCAGCGATATTGGTGTCGCTAGCGGTGTCGCTCAGTACGACGCCGATGATGTGCGCACGTCTTTTGGGCAAACCTCTGCGCGAGCCGGGCCGACTCTTACGCGCCGTAGAAAGCGTCATCACCGGCGCGCAACGCGGCTACGGCCGCACGCTCGCATGGGCATTGCGCCATCGTGCTCTCATGATGCTGCTCTTGCTGTTGACGGTGTGTTTGAACTTTTACCTGTACGTCGTCATTCCTAAGGGCTTCATTCCGCAGCAGGACGTCGGGCGCGTCATGGGGAATATTCAAGCCGATCAAAGTATTTCTTTTCAGGCCATGCAGCAGAAGCTGAAGGACTTCATGGCCATTGTCATAGCGGACCCTGCAGTCGAAACTGTCGTCGGTTCGACCGGCGGCGGTGGCGGACCCGGCGGCTCGCGCAATACAGCGAGTCTGAACATTGCGCTCAAGCCGGCGGCACAACGCAAGGAATCAACCGATCAAGTGATTGCACGCATACGCAAGGCGACGGCACGCGAGCCCGGCGCACGGCTCTACTTGCAGGGCCAGCAAGACGTGCGTGTCGGCGGCCGGCCTGCCAATGCGGAATATCAATACACACTGCAAGCGGACAATTTG
>Ga0207667_10011747_pt1 | contig 10155 bp, 7 predicted proteins | sample KBSCornC52_FD_184301 | JGI IMG/M metagenome (GOLD analysis project Ga0207667, IMG submission 184301) | Corn rhizosphere microbial communities from Kellogg Biological Station, Michigan, USA - KBS Corn C5-2 (SPAdes) (version 2) | ecosystem: Host-associated > Plants > Roots > Rhizosphere > Soil ...
ACAGGCGCGTGATGGCATGCAGCAGGCCACGATCCTAGAGTTCTCGCTGCCGGCGGCCCGGCTCACCGACGAGATGGCGCAGTTCGACCTGCTTCTCGATTCCGGCGGGCAGTGCGAGCTCGCCGTTGCGATCATGCCGCGGCTGGGAGCTGTCGGCGCACCAAGATCGGCCAACACCGACTTGCACGGCCTTCTCGAGGAACGCGAGCGCGAAGGCCGCGCCTGGCTGGATTCGTGCGCCGGTGTGAGCGGGGAGCCGGTGCTCGAGCGCATCGTCCGGCGAAGCCTCCTCGACCTGAAACTGCTGCGCACGCCGCTGCACGGCGGCTACCACTACCTCGCCGGCGGCATACCGTGGTTCGCGACGCTGTTTGGCCGCGATTCGGCGATCTCGGCGCTCGAGGTCTGCGGTTGGCGCGCCGATGTCGCCGGGGATACCGCGCAGGTGCTCGCCCGCTACCAGTCTGAGCGGTGCGATGCCTACCGCGATGCCGAGCCGGGCAAGATCCCCCACGAGCTCCGGCAGGGCACGCTCGCGCGGCTCGGAGAAATCCCGCAGAGCCCAGCTTACTATGGGACGGTCGATGCGACGCCGCTCTTTCTCATCCTCCTCGGCGAATACGTCTCCTGGTCCGGAGATGTCGGGTTGGCCGAAGCGCTGCGCGGCAATATCGATGCGGCGCTCGGCTGGATAGAGAGATTCGGTGACGCCGACGGCGATGGCTACCTGGACTATCGAGGCGCGTACGATAACGGGCTCGTCAACCAGGGATGGAAAGATTCCGGTGTCGCGATCGTCGAGGCGGATGGATCGCTCCCCACGCCGCCCATCGCGCTCTGCGAGGTCCAGGGATATCTCTATCGCGCCTGGCTCACCGCCGCGAGGCTTCTCGAGCTCACCGGCGATGCGCCGCGCGCGCGATCGCTCGAGGGCCGGGCGGCGAGGCTGCGCGAGCGCTTCGAGCGCGACTTCTGGTCGGAGCGTCTCGGCTGTTATGTGCTTGCGCTGCAGCAGGGTGGCCGGCCCGTGGAAGTCGTCGCCTCCAACGCCGGCCATGTGCTCTGGAGCGGCATCGCTGCCCCCGATCACGCGCGTGACGTCGCACGACGGCTGATGCAGAAGGATATGTTCAGCGGCTGGGGCATCCGAACGCTCTCGAGTCGCGAGCAGCGTTACAACCCGCTCAGCTACCAACTGGGCAGCGTCTGGCCGCACGACAACGCGCTGATCCTGGCGGGGTTCAAACATTACGGCTGCAACAGCGAAGCCCGGCAGCTGTTCGCAGCGCTCCACGATGCCGCCGGCGGTCTGCGCGGACATCGCCTCCCGGAGCTGTACGCCGGTTTCGAACGCGGTCCGGGCGAGCGCCAGCCGGTCCGCTACCCGGTGGCGTGCAGTCCCCAGGCGTGGGCCGCCGCCGCCATGCCCTACGCGCTCGTCAGCCTGCTCGGGCTGCAGCCGGATGCGCTCGAGCACAGACTGCGGATCGTGGACCCGAGCCTGCCGGCTGGAATCGATCGACTGTCGCTCGCGCGGGTGCGTGTGGGCACGGGTGTCGTGGACCTCACCTTCCTGCGCTCCTTCGACGATAACGTCGGCGTTAGCTGGCAGGTGCGTGAGGGGCCGCTGGTCATAGAGGCCGTTCCGCCGCGGGGTCAGGCGCCCTGATTGAGGCACGCCGGATGTAAAGCGCATGTACCATAGGCGGCGCCCTGACCTGGAGTTCCGGCGTGCCGCCAGAGAGTCCGACCTTAGCCCAGAAGACCGCGCGCTACGTTCTCATCGGTGCGCTGGTGCTCATCGGCGCCTGGATGCTGCGACACTTCATCCCGGCGCTCTGCTGGGCGGTGGTTCTGGCGATTGCGACGGCGTCGGTCTATGACCGCTGGCTGGCGAAGTTCCGGGGCAAGCGGCGGGATATCTGGGCCGCTCTCACCTTCACGGCGATCGTCGGCGCGGTGCTGTTGGTGCCCCTCATCTATGGAGGTGTAGTGGCCGCACGCGAGGCGATCTCGCTCGCGCGGGAGATCGTGGCCTCGGCCGGCAGCGGTCCGCCGCCACTGCCGTCCTGGCTGGTCCAGATCCCATGGCTGAGCCGGTGGGTGAGCGAGTTCTGGGTGGAGTATCTCGGGCCGCTGGGGAGCGGCACCACCCAACACGTGCATGCCAGCCCGGCGATGATCGAGTGGACGCGGGTCGTCGGCATGCAGGTTGCGCGGCGCATCGTCACGTTGGGGTTCACGCTCCTCACCCTCTTCTTCGTGTACCTCAACCGCGACCGCCTGAGTGTGCAGGTGCCGAAAATGTTCCGGCGTCTCTTCGGCTCCTCAGTGGACAGGTTGCTGCGGCGTGTGGTCAAGGCGATCCGCGCGGCAGTGGACGGCATCGTGTTCGTAGCCGTCGGTGAAGGGGCGATCATGTGCGGCGTCTACGCCCTGGCTCATGCGCCGCACCCCATCCTGTCAGGTGTCGTCACGGGTGTGTTTGCGACCATTCCGTTCGCGGCGCCGATCGTCTTTGGGACGGTTGCCATCGTGTTGGTGCTGCGCGGTTCGATTGCGGCTGCGATCGTGGTCGGCGTTGCAGGTACCCTGGTGCTGTTCATCGCCGATCATTTCGTGCGTCCGGTCATCATCGGCGAGGGTGCGAAGCTGCCTTTCCTCTGGGCGCTGCTCGCCATTCTCGGCGGCGTCGAGTCGTTCGGCCTGGTCGGCATCTTCATCGGCCCGGCGCTGATGGCCGCGCTGCTGTCGATCTGGCGCGGCTGGGTGGAAGAGTTGCCGGCCGAGAATCCCTAGGATCCGGCTAGTCGGAAGAGGCCGCGCGGCCGCGTACCAAAGCCTCCGGGTGCCGCTCGAGGTAGTCGGCCAGCGACCGCACGGCGCGGGCGGCGCCGGCGAGCTCATCGAGCGCGTGCTCCAGGTTGCCGCTCGGTGCAGCCGGTGTCGAGCCCATCGTCAGCCTGGCGGCTGCGGCCGTCGTGTCCATCTGTTGTGCCGCCGCGCGCAGGCTCACCACCGTCGCGCGCACCTCACGCAGGGTCGGACCGACCTGCGGGCCGGCTTCGCGTGTAGTGCGGTCCAGAGCCGCCAGCGTCGCATCGAGATGGGCGAGGGTGCTCTGCATTCGGGGCGAAGTACTGAGCGAGCGGAGCTGGTCCGTTATGACCCGCAGGTTGTCGGCGATTTGAGTGAGCGGCAGCGAGTCGATCTCCGCCGGCAGGCGCTCGAGCCCGGTCTCGGCTGCGGGAATCTGCGCATACTGCTCCGAGGTATCGAGTCGCGCCGCCTGGGCGCCGGCGACGATCTCGAGCTCCACCTGCTCGCCCCCGACCAGGGGCACGGCGCGTGTCAGGCTGGCGCGCAGGCCGGCATCGATCAGCTTGGAGAGGGCCTCGTCCATCAGAGGCTTCCAGTTGCCGTCGGCCGGAGCGGGCGCGGTGAGGTGGAAGCGAGTCGGGTCGAGCGCGAGCAGCACCGGGGTCGAGATCCGTCCTGTTTGCGGATCGACGGCAAGCCCCACGCTCGTGACTTCCCCTACCGTGAAGCCTCGCAGCATCACGGGTGCGTCGGGTTTCAACTGTCCCACCGCGCCGCGGAAACTGACCAGATAGGGCAGTGAAACGGTGAGCGTCTGGCGGGGGCCGCCTTCCGTGCCGATGAAGCTCGTCGCAGGTTTTCCGGGGCCGGGCACCATCACGATGGTCGGACCGGCGATGAGCGCCCGGAGCGAGGCGGCATCGGAGAAGCTCGGATGCGCACCTTCCAGAACGAAGCGCGTGCCGGTGTTGATTTTCGGCGCGAGCTGCCCGTCGATGCCGAGATGCACGATCACGTGCCAATCATCGCTCGCCAGCGCGACACTGGTTACTCTACCGACCTCCAGTCCGTGGTACATCACGCGGGTATCGCCCGGCTGCATGCCGGCGGCATCGTTGTAGGTGACCGTGACGTCGATTCCGCGCGCGCTGATGGAGCGCAGCAGTAGCCAGAGCACGATGGCAACTGCGGCGATGGGCACGGCCCAGATCCAACCGGGCCACCAGCTGCGGCGGGCGATGGCCATGGTTCGCCTGGGCTCTCTTGCTGGGCGGTCGTCGTCGTTCATGAGTATCGGCGGCGCGACTGCGGCCGCGGAGCAAGCGCTGCATCCCACATGAGCCGCGGATCGAACGCATGGGAGGCGAACATCGTGATCACGACCACCAGCAGGAAGGCCGTGGCGCCCTGTGCAGCGTTGGTGCTCACCATGCCATCGAAATGCATGAGCGGCAGGAACACGGCGATGGTGAATATGTCGACACAGGACCAGCGCCCAATCTCATCGATGAGGCGGCAGAGGCGGGTCTTCAGCACGAGGCCGCGTCGCGATCCGTACCAGACGGAGATCAGGAACCAGCTGAGTCCGGCGAGCTTGAGCAGCGGGATGGCGATGCTGGTGAAGAAGATGAGCACGCCGAGCGGCCAGAGGTGCGCCTGGAACAGCTCGAGGATGCCATCGACGATCCGATGCGTGACCGTTACGCCGAACTGTCGGTCGAGGCTCATCGGATAGAGGTTGGCAGGGAAGAACAGGGCAAAACCGGCGATCACCAGCGCCGCCGTGCGGACGATCGAGTCGGGTTTGCGGGCGCGCAGGGTCAGGCCGCAGCGCGGGCAGCGGCGGCCCTCTGCGCCGACGGGCTGTACGAGGTCACAGAACCGGCAGGCGAGGGTGGGCTGTTCCTCGGGCGGCGCGGCGCACTCCGGTGAGAGGACACGCCACACCGCACGCGTGTCGAGAGCCGCGCGTGAGAGCATGCAGAGAAACGCAGCGAAGATGAGGCAGATGCCGCCCCAGCCGATCTTCACAGGCATCACCGCCGCGATGCGGCTGTAGCCCACCGCGCAGCCGATGAGAAAGACATCCGGCATCGCCCATTGATCGAGATGCAGCGACCAGCGAAAGGCGGGCCCGAGCCAGCGCGGCCTGCGCCCGAGCTGCAACAGAGCGAGCACGAGAGACAACAGCCCGAATCTCACGAAAGGCAGGATGACGGCGAACGCTGCAACCAGCAGCGCCACCAGCACCCACTGGTTATGCCACAGCGTGACGATGCCGCTGCCCAGTCTGCTCTCGCGTGTCATATCCAGCATCGAGACATGCATGATCGGCAGGAGGTTGGCCGGAAAGAGCAGCACGAATGTGGCCGAGGCGCAGGCGAGGGCACCATTGATGCTGCGTCCGTTGGTGCGCTCCAGGCGGTTGTCGCAGGTCGGACAGACGGCAATGGCTCCCCACGGGAGCGGCGGGATGTCCTGGAGCGTTCCGCAATCAGTGCAGGCGATGGTCATACCAAGGGAGCGGGGCAGATGCCCCGGTGCCCTGGACTATAACGGCAGCTTGGGGAACTCCGTTCCCATGGGCGGCCTCGTCAACGCTGGAGTCAGGCGCTCGAGGGATCGTCCGAGTCTTGCCCGGATCGCGGCCTCCTGCCCCGGCGCGCGGCAGCGATGAAGTTGTGTACCACTACCGAGCCCTCATCCGCCCGATAAGCGATACCGAGGAGGGCGTGCAGAGGCTCCCCACACAACGGCACGTAGGTCACCGCACCCGCCTGCAGACAGCGCATGCTGTCGGGAACGATGGAGATGCCGAGCGATGCCGCCACCAGGTTGATGGTCGAGGAGAGCTGGGGTGCATACTGTCCGACCTTGGGTGTGAATCCCGCCGCCTCGCAGGCGGCGACCACGGTGTCGGCGAGACCCGGGCGCACCGCGCGCGGGTAGAGGATGAAGGTTTCGGCGGCGAGCGCGCCGAGATCGACCTGCTGCCGCCTCGCGAGGATATGCCCGCTCGGAACGGCCACGACCAGCGGCTCCTTTTCCAGCAGGTCGAGAGTCAGGCCTCGCTCCGCCGGCAGCGGCGGCCGTACGAAGGCGGTATCGATCCGCCCCTCCCGCAGTGCGACGATCAGCTCAGTCGACGGATGCTCTTCGAGTGACACCTCCACAGCGGGATAATCGGACCGGAAGCTGCGCAGGCTGGAGGTCACCAGCGGGTTGAAGGAAGCCGACTCCGTGAATCCGACGCGCACCCGCCCGGTGGCGCCGGTCGCTGCGCGGCGCGCGGCCTGCATTGCACTCCGGGCATCACCCAGGATGCGCGCGGCCTCCGCGGCGAAGATCCGGCCGGCATCGGTGAGCTCGATGCGGTAGGCGGAGCGGTCGAGGAGAGCCACCCCCAGCTCCGCCTCGAGGGCCTTCACCTGCTGGGTGAGCGGTGGCTGGGAGATGCCGAGCCGCTCGGCGGCGCGGGTGAAATTGAGCTCCTCGGCGACGGCGAGGAAGTACCTGAGATGGCGCAGCTCCATTTCGATACTTTTCGCATATAGAGATGCCATCTTCAAGGTATTTTCTTTGGTATCTTCCGCCGTCTAGAGTGCATGCATGGCGCACACCGACGAGCCGGCCACGACGGGGCCGAGACCGAAGAAATCCGTCGCGCTCTCCGGCGTCATCGCCGGCAATACGGCGCTCTGCACCGTGGGTCGCACCGGCAACGATCTGCAGTATCGCGGATACGACATCCTCGAGATCGCAACCACCTGCGAGTTCGAGGAGATCGCGCATCTGCTGATCCACGGCAAGCTGCCGACCCGCGGCGAGCTTGCCGCCTACAAGAGCAAGCTCAAGGCACTTCGTGGCCTGCCCGCTGCGGTACGTGCGGTTCTCGATGAGCTGCCCGCCGCCGCGCACCCCATGGACGTTTTGCGCACGGGCGTCTCGGCGCTCGGCTGTGCGCTGCCGGAGAAGGACGACCATGCGCCAGCCGGTGCCCGCGACATCGCCGATCGGCTGATCGCCTCCCTCGGCTCGATGCTGGCCTACTGGTACCACGTGAGCCACAACGGCCATGCGCCGCTCGTCGAGACGGAGGACGACTCGATCGGCGGGCACTTCCTCCACCTGCTGCATCGCCGGCCGCCGCCCGCTTCCTGGGTGCGGGCGATGCATACCTCGCTCAATCTCTACGCCGAGCATGAATTCAACGCTTCGACCTTCACGGCGCGCGTCATTGCAGGCACCGGCTCGGACATGCACTCCTGCATTACCGGAGCGATCGGCGCGCTGCGCGGGCCGAAGCACGGCGGCGCCAATGAGGTGGCGTTCGAGATCCAGAAGCGCTACGACAGCCCCGATGCTGCCGAGACCGACATCCGCTCGCGTGTGGCCAACAAAGAGGTCATCATCGGCTTCGGCCACCCCGTGTACACGGTGTCCGATCCGCGCAACCAGGTGATCAAGGAGGTGGCGCGCGGTCTCTCGAAGGAAGCGGGGGACATGAAGATGTTCGCCATCGCCGAGCGCATCGAGTCGGTGATGATGGAGGTGAAGCGGATGTTTCCCAACCTCGACTGGTTCTCCGCCGTCTCCTACCACATGATGGGCGTGCCGACCGCGATGTTCACGCCGCTATTCGTCATCGCGCGCACCAGCGGCTGGGCCGCGCACGCGATGGAGCAGCGAGCCGACGGCAAGATCATCCGCCCCACGGCCAACTACACCGGTCCCGAGCCGCTGCGATTCGTGCCGATCGATCAGCGTTCCTGATTGCAGGCCTGCCGGAGTTCACGCGAGCCCCATGTCCTCCTCATCACACACAGCTGCCCGGCCCGCGCCGGACAGAGTCCTCACCGATATCGCCGATTACGTGCTCGACGCCGGCATTCAAAGCGATCTCGCATACGAGACGGCGCGTTACTGCCTGCTCGATACCCTCGGCTGCGGCCTCGAGGCGCTCGAGTATCCCGCCTGTGCCAAGCTCCTCGGTCCCATCGTGCCGGGCACCGTCGTGCCGAACGGCGCCAGGATCCCGGGTACGCAATTCCAGCTCGACCCGGTGCAGGCCGCTTTCAACATCGGCGCCATGATCCGCTGGCTCGATTTCAACGACACCTTCCTCGCCGCCGAGTGGGGCCACCCCTCTGACAACCTGGGCGGCATTCTGGCGACGGCGGACTTTCTGTCGCGCCAGGCGGTCGCCGCCGGCGGCAAGCCGCTCATCATGCGCGACGTGCTCACCGCGATGATCCGGGCGCACGAGATCCAGGGCGTGATCGCCCTCGAGAACAGCTTCAATCGTGTCGGGTTGGATCATGTGGTGCTCGTGAAGGTCGCCTCGACGGCGGTCGTCGGCCGGCTCCTCGGCCTCTCGCGTGAGGAGATCATCAACGCGCTGTCGCTCGCCTGGGTGGACGGGCAGAGTCTGCGCACCTACCGGCACACGCCCAACACCGGCTCGCGCAAGAGCTGGGCAGCCGGCGATGCAACCAGCCGCGCGGTACGCCTCGCCCTCATCGCGAAGACCGGTGAGATGGGGTATCCCTCGGTGCTGACGGCCAGGACATGGGGCTTCTACGATGTGCTCTTCAAGGGGCAGCCGTTCAAGCTCCAGCGCGGTTACGGCTCCTACGTCATGGAGAACGTGCTCTTCAAGATCTCCTATCCGGCGGAGTTTCACTCGCAGACCGCGGTGGAGGCATCGATGCAATTGCACGAGCGTCTGCGGTCGATGGGCGCGAGCGCCGATGACATCGAGCACATCAGCGTGCGCACCCACGAAGCCTGCATCCGCATCATCGACAAGAAGGGTCCGCTTGCCAACCCCGCCGATCGCGATCACTGCATCCAGTACATGATGGCAGTGCCGCTGCTCTTCGGCCGCCTCACCGCCGCCGATTACGAGGACGAGATCGCCCGCGACCCGCGGATCGATGCGCTGCGCGCGAAGATCGAGTGCGTCGAGGATCTGCAGTTCACGCGCGACTATCATGACCCGGAGAAGCGCTCCATCGCCAACGCCGTCACCGTGAAGCTCAAGGACGGCCGCACGCTCGACGAAGTGGTAGTGGAGTATCCGATCGGACACCGGCGCCGGCGGCAGGAGGGTATCCCGCTCCTGATCGCGAAGTTCCGCCGCAACCTCGCGCGGCGCTTCCCAGAGAAGCAGCAGCGTGCGATCGCGGAGCTGTCGCTCGACCGTACACGGCTCGAGCAGACACCCGTCAACGAATACGTCGACCTCTACGTCATTTGAGTCGCTAACTTCGCCATGAGCATCTATCTCGTCGCGCAGGGCTTACCGGCACAGCCGGCGGGTGAGCGCTTCGCGCAGCTCGTCCGGCGTGGCGGGATCCTGCGGCTGCCGGGCGCATACAACGGCCTCGCCTCGCTGCAGGCGAAGCGCCAGGGGTTCGAGGCGCTGTACCTCTCGGGTGCTGCGGTCAGCGCCTCGATGGGCCTTCCGGATCTCGGCATCATCACGGTCGAGGACATGTGTTTCTTCATCCGCCAGGTGAGCCGCGCTTCGGGCCTCCGCTGCTGGTGGACGGTTGACACGGGATACGGTGAAGCCCTCAATGTCATGCACATGGTGCGCGCCTTCGAGGACGCAGGCGCCGCGGCGGTGCACATCGAAGATCAGCTGCTGCCGAAGAAATGTGGCCATCTGAACGACAAGAAGCTGGCGGCCCCCGAGGACATGGCGGCCAAGATCGCGGCCGCAGCACGTGCACGCCGACACCTCTATATCATCGCCCGCACGGATGCCGCCGCCAGCGAAGGGCTCGATGGCGCCGTGGCCCGCGCCAAGCGCTACCTCGATGCGGGCGCCGATGCGATCTTCCCGGAGGCGCTCACCACCATCGACATGTTCCGCGAGTTCGCGCGCCGCGTCAGCGCGCCGCTCCTCGCCAACATGACGGAGTTCGGCCGCACGCCGTATTTCACGGCGGCGGAGTTCGAAGCGATGGGCTATCGGATGGTGATCTGGCCGGTGAGCGCGCTGCGGGTGGCGGCAAAAGCCCAGGAGCAGCTCTACGCCACCATCCACCGCGAGGACGGACCGCGCAGTCTCATCGGACAGATGCAGACCCGGCAGGAGCTGTACGAGACGATCGCCTACTCGGATTACGAGGCGCTCGATGCTTCGATCGTGAAGACGGTACTGCCTTGATCGAAAGGCTCCTCCCGCGGCAATCGCCGCGGGAAGAGGTTACTTCGAGGGGATGTGACCGAGCAGGACTTCGATCGAGAAGGCGAAAAGTAACACGCCTGTCACGATCATCTGCGCTACCACGATTTCCATGATTCTCTCCTTTCCAAGTTGCGCGC
>Ga0207667_10011752_pt1 | contig 10152 bp, 5 predicted proteins | sample KBSCornC52_FD_184301 | JGI IMG/M metagenome (GOLD analysis project Ga0207667, IMG submission 184301) | Corn rhizosphere microbial communities from Kellogg Biological Station, Michigan, USA - KBS Corn C5-2 (SPAdes) (version 2) | ecosystem: Host-associated > Plants > Roots > Rhizosphere > Soil ...
GCAATTATGAATATACAGGCTGATTCAGCTCTGAAAATTATAAAAGCATTTGAACAGTAGAAGAAGAAATAATCAGAATTCTTATTATTGGTTCTGCCAAAAATGGTTTGAAAAAGAAGTAAAAAATTACTTTAAATTTCTTGCAGCAAATGAAGAAATACTACCGATTCTTATTTTATTTTTTGAAAACAAAGATCCGGTATTATTTCTTCCTTTGTTGACAAAAGTTCTTATGTTAAACAACGGGTTTTGTATACCTTCTTTTCCTAGTCCACTGATATATCAATCCAAAAATCACCATAAGAAATACCGGAAGCAATAAATTTAAAATTTCCCAGAAATTTCTTTGTTCGCTTGTTTTTTTAGGATCCAATAAACGAAGCTTATAATCTTTTGCTTTTGCCTCGCTCAGGCCTTCATTGTTTACAAGATATTCCAGGCAATTTTCAACAAACTGCCGGTTTGCGAACTGGTATTCGTATTGCGTTCCAACGGTATACGAATTAACGCCCATCGGCAAAAGTTCTCCTTTATAAACACCATTTAAAACAATATCGCCGTCTGAAACAATGATCATTTTATTGTCTTTTATATTTGCAGTTTGAAACGGCGTGCCATAAAAACTTAAAGAATCCATTTCATCGCGGCTTACCCGATTTTTATACAAAGAAGTAAATTTTCCTTCGAGCAAAACACCAGCAATCAAATCTTTTTTATTGAAAGCCGCATCAACAGGAGCGTTTCGGTTTTCTGCGCCACTGATCAATGCAGGAGTTTCAATCGTTCTTGAATTTGGAGACGAACTTAACAAAATAGTTTTTCTAATTCCCGGCGCGCTTACAGTATCAATGGTATTCACAAATTTTCCTTCTACCAAACCCAGATTTTTATTGATAACGCTGTTTTGTTTGGATTCAAATAAGGGGAAATAATTCCAGTGTAAAAATTCAAACTGATCTTTTCCATTAACACTAAAAGGTAAAAAATCACATTGCAAATCCATTAAAAGATCAGGGTTTATGCGTACTCCATATTTGAAGAACAAGTCCTGAAGATTCAGATTCCGGTCGTATGCAATCACTTCATTTTTCATTTGCAAACTATCTACTTCCGCATTCAACCGGTCAATGAAACAAAGCAACTTTCCTCCATGCATTACATACTGATCTATTTTTAATTTTTCCGCATCGGTAAATTCAAGCGTCGGTTTTACAATCATCAGTAGTTTAAAAGTATCAGGAATTACCGGTTCTTTTTCCAAATCCATCATAAACAAGTTGTAATTCTTTTTCAAAACATTTTCAACCAGGTCATAAGTATTTGGGCCGGTAGGTTCTCCATTTCCAACGGCATAAGCAACCATCGGTTTCTTGTTCTCAGTAATTTTCGCTATGGCATTTGCAAAATTAAATTCAAGCAAAGCCTCTGCACTATTGAGTTCCGGGGCTGTGATAAATGTATTGGAACCGGAATATAAATTAACAGCCTGGAGTTTATTTTGATAATTTACAATAGCCGCCGGATAAATATATTGCGATTGTTCACCTTCTTTTAACTGCACTTTTAAATTGATAGGAACAATTCCCAACGAAGAAAGTGTGTCTGCATAAGTTCTTTCAGTTCCAGGCATTTTTTCATCCGCAGAAATAATTTTGTAATGAATATTGCCGTTAGAATATTCTTTAAATTCCTGCAGAAGATCTTGAGCAGAAAGAGATAATTTTTTAAATCCAGCAGGAATATCGCCTCTTAAAAAGATATCGATCTCCATTTTCTGATCAATGTTGTTCAGGATTTTTTTTACCGGAGTTGAGATCGTAAATCTTTTTTCATTAGTAAGATCTATCCTTTCATGAAAAACAGAAGCAAGATAATTGATCAGTAAAATAGCCACAAGTATTATAAGCCACCACCATTTTTTATTTGAGGAAAATTTCATGATCGATGAGGTCTTATTTTTTGTTTAACTTTTTTTGTGTGGCAAAAAGAAAGAGATAAATAACGCTAAGAAAATAAATAAGGTCACGCGTATCGACCACTCCCCGACTGATGCTTTGGTAATGAAAATCGATTCCAAGCATGCCAATATAATAATCAGCATTACCGGTAAACACCGGCAATTTGCTGATAGCAGTGAAACCAAAGTATAATATAATACATGCAAATGCGCTGAGTAAAAAAGCGATAACCGCGTTGGATGTAAGACTGGAGCACCATATGCTTATTGCGGCAAAAACAGCGGCTAAAAAAAATAATCCGATATATGAACCTGTTATTGCTCCACCGTCAATTCCGCCGGTTGATGATAAAGAATGAATGGTAATTACATAAAGTAAAGTAGGAATCAAAGAGATAATAATAACAAGCAGAATCGCAACATACTTTCCTAAAACAATTTGCCATTGTGTAAGCGGCCTTGTTTGCAGTGTTTCAAAAGTGCCCGATTTAAATTCATCTGCAAAGCTGCGCATGGAAAGTGCCGGAATGAGAAAAATAAAAATCCACGGAGCAAATTCAAAAAAGGAAACCAGTGTAGCATACCCAAAGTCAAAAATATTGCTGTCTTTCAAAACAAAAAGGTACAGTGCGTTGATGACCAAAAATAAAACGATCGTAATGTAACCGGTCAGGCTGCTAAAAAACTGGTGTAATTCTTTTTTGGCAATGGATATCATAATTGTTTAAAGCTGCAATTTAAGCGAAGAAAAATAATTATTTTTTAAGCTAAGAAAGCCGATGCGTTAAGCGCATCGCATGAATAATATTCGAAAAAGAAATATTTTTATTTATTTCCTATAAAATAAATATTTAAAAGCAGCGTTTTTGAAAAAAATGTTGTCTTAATGAATGAATAAAGCGCTTTTAGCGAAGTTAATTGAGCAAAAGGAGCTGAATATATTTAGAAAGCAATCTGAATTTTTTAAACGCATTACCGAAACGAACTGCAAGAAAATCCCCTGAACAGGGGTTTTTTTTTGTAGTAAATTAGCTGCTAATATTTAATTGGAAAACTAACAATCGTAAATGATTCCTTTGATCATTATACAGTCATTTTTCAAACAGGAATCGTAGGACAACGTCACACAAACCTTATACATTTTCGCTGATTTTTTCATGAGCTTCAACAATAATCTTTTAGGCTTCTGATATATTAATTACTATAAATAAGCTCCTTACAAATTCATTATTTCGTTTTTACCGCTTACCTGTATTTTAATTTTATTTCATTTTCGTTTGCATTTTGAGGTGTTTTTTTTTCAAAATGTTTTTGTCATTTGGCCGTAAAAAGACAAAAATTGTTGCAGCGTTTTAAAATGAACGCATGCCTCATCATTGAAAATCCGGTGTGATTATTCAAAAAAATTAAATGAAACTCCCATGAAACAAGTCATAATCCTGATGCAGCTAATGTTTTTTGGAATATCCGCATTTGCCCAGAATCATGAAGTAAGCGGAAATGTGAAAGATGAAGCAGGTAATCCTCTTTCATCCGTGTCGATACAAATAAAGGGAACATCTTTAGGTACCACAACAGATGCAAATGGAAATTTCCATTTGTCTGTTCCGCATAACGCGACTTTGGATGTTTCCTCTGTAGGATATGAAAGAAAAGATATTTATATAGGGAACGAGTCGCAAATTTCGATCACTTTAAACGCGAGTACGAAAGAATTAAATACAGTTGTAGTAACCGCTTTGGGAATAAAAAGGGAAGCAAGGGAATTGGGTTATGCTACGGCCAATATCGACAGCAAACAACTGAACCAGGCCAAAGTGGTGGATCTTTCAACCGGGCTTACGGGGAAAGTATCCGGATTGCAAATTAACTTACCGAATAACGGTATTGATCCTCAAACAAGGATTGTATTACGCGGTAACCGTTCTTTTCTTGGAAACAACCAGGCGTTGATTGTAATAAACGGAATTCCAATGCCGGATAATTACAACCTGGCAACGCTGGATCCCAATGATGTGGCGAGTGTGGATGTAATAAAAGGCGCTGTTGGTGCGTCCTTATATGGCTCCCGTGCTTCAAACGGTGTATTGGTAGTTACTACTAAAACCGGCCAAAGAGGCAAGCCGGTAATTTCACTGAGTAATACCACCACTTTTCAATCGGTTTCCTATTTGCCAAAATTCCAATCATCCTTTACCTCTTACGGTGGTGAGTCAATCGGAAGGGATGGTTTTGGGAATATACATGTTTATTTGAATCCGGACGGCACTCCGAGATATGTGAATTATGAAAACGAGGCTTATGGTCCTCCATTTACCGGGGTAGGAAAAGTAATGCTTGGCGGACCTGTACAAGTTTCCAACCCCGATGGCAGCATTAAATGGGATAGTCTTTTTGTTCCCGATGTTCCTGCAAAAAATGGAATCCGAAATTTTTTCCAGACCGGGGTAACCAATCAAACGTCAGTTTCATTTTCAACGGGGGATGAAAACAGTACATTTTATCTGGGTGCGCAACACGTAACCACCACCGGTGTTGTTCCAAACACCACCAAGACAAGGGATAACGTAAGCATAAACGGAACAAAAAAATACGGTATCTTTTCTGCGCAATATAATGTAGGATACACGTATAGTAATGTACAGGACGTTGGCCCGGGTTACTCACAACAATATCCAATTTATACCCAGGTACTGGATAATCCTCCCATTCTGAATTTAAAGGATTTTAAAGATTACCAAAACAATCCTTTCGCAACTCCAAACGGATATGTGAATGCTTATAACACCAATCCGTGGCAAGAGGCTTATCAGTCTTTGGACAAGTACTACAGTAATAATTTACTGGGAAGCGTTCAGCTGAGTTTGCAACCTACTACATGGCTAAATTTGAGCGACCGCGTCGGGCTTACTCTTAATAATACCGTTGAGAAAGCGACGCAGGCGGCAATTACGTTTGCCCAATGGGCTATTGACGATCCTACAGGAGGTGGTGCATGGCCAGCATCTCTCCAAAAATTTAATGGGCAAGTGATTGATTATACGAACACCGAAAACTTGTTGAATAATGATTTCCTGGTTACTCTTGATAAAAAATTTAATGATTTTTCTGCAAAATTGATTCTGGGAGGAAGTGTCAGCCAAGCAGTCTTTAATGAAGAGCAATTGAACAGTACGACACTTTTGGTACCCGGATTTTATAATATCAGTAGCGGTTCTGGTACTCCCGGATTTTATCAGAATAAGTATACGCAGCGCCAATATGCGTATTTTGAAGACCTTACTTTGGAGTTCAGAAATTATTTATTCCTGCATCTCACAAACCGCGATGAATGGAATAGTGTATTGCCGCCTTCGAATCAGCATTATGAATATCCTTCCGCTAATTTGTCTTTTGTATTTACCGACGCAATTTCGTCTTTGAAGGACAGTAAAGTTTTATCTTATGGAAAAATCTTTGGTGGCTTTACGCGTGTCGCTAATATCAGCCTTACATCCCAAGGAAGGTATGGCGCTTATCTGATTAATAATATCTATGATATAGGTCCTGCTACAAATTTTGGTACCAACGCATTTCCATTTGGAGGATTGGGCGGTTATACCAACAATAATACCTCCTATAATCCAGCCATTTCACCGGAAAGGACATTGTCGGGCGAAGCCGGCTTCAATGCAGGGTTTTTCAATAACAGGATAAACCTGAATGCAGACTATTATCATGAAACTACTGATCACCAAACCCTTCCTGCAGAAATTTCGCATGCCACTGGGTATGATGTAAAAATTCTGAATACCGGGAAAATGTTGAATGAAGGAGTAGAACTTGATTTAAAGCTCACCGCAATAAAAACGCCGGATTTTACCTGGGATGTTGGAGTACATTATTCTCATAATAAAAACGAAGTGCTTTCTATTTTACCTTCCGACAGCGTAAATTCTGTTCAGATCGGACAATATCTGAATGACTTTCAACCTGTCTTGGATGGAGGTATTTACGCGCAGGTGGGACAACCTTATCCTGTGATTAAAGTATCTGATTGGGCACGTGACCCACAAGGCCATGTAATTGTAGATCCGGTAACCGGCTTCCCTACCGTAGATCACAATCTAAAGGTTTTTGGAAATACCAATCCAACAGATATTCTTGGCATTAATACCTCTTTTGGATATAAAGGGCTGGCTTTAAACCTTGTTGCAGATTACCGCGGAGGTAATTATATCATGAACAGCATTGGCAGAGAACTTGATTTTGTTGGAACCGATTATCATTCTGTAACCAACGGTCGGCAACGGATCATATTCCCGAATTCAGTAATAGAAACGTCTCCCGGCAAATTTATTCCTAATACTTCTGTGGCTACTTATGACGGCGGAGATGCCTTCTGGACAAATTATTATGGTACCGGCGTAGGTTCACCTTACGTAACCAGTGCAGCATTCTGGAAACTAAGAGAAGTTTCATTGGTTTACCAACTTCCTGCCAAGTGGGTACAAAGTACTCATTTTATAAGAAGTGTAATTATTAGTCTTGTCGGCCACAATCTCATTATGCTTCGGCCAAAAACAAATGACTGGACAGATCCGGAATTTTCAGAAACAAATGGAAACGCAGTAGGAAGAACCTCCGTGGGCCAAACCCCTCCTACCCGCGACTATGGATTTAATGTAAGTGTTACTTTCTAAAAATTTAAAAAGAACGAATCATACAGGATTTAAAAGAACAAATAATACTTAAAACGATGAAAAAGCAATTTTCTATATTCATATTCATACCGGCGCTTTTTATATTTTTCAGTTGTAGTAAAAAGTTCCTGGATGTAAATAATAACAATCCGAATGCTCCCACTTCTGTAAATTATGGCTTACTGATGTCCAATGATCTGTATCAAATGGGAAATGCAAACAGCATCGGTTTATCACAATTTCTCAGTTTTTGGATGGGCTACGCGTCCAGGAGCGGAAATTATATTCCGGATAATGCTACAGAAACCTACCAGATATCTCCAAGTTATGCATTCAGCGAAAGTTTCTGGCAACAACTTTATCACATCAATCTTGATTTGAAACAAGTTGAAGAAAATGCAACAACAGCAAAAGATCCTTTTTTCTCCGGTGCAGCAGAAATTTTAATGTCATATAATTACAGCGAATTGGTAGATGTTTATAACGACATCCCTTATTCGCAGGCTTTGGATATTAATAATTTAAAGCCCAAATATGATTCAGCATCCACCGTTTATATGGATTTGTTTAACCAGCTAGACAGTGGAATTGCTCTAATCAAAGCTGCCGAAGGCTCAAATTATTCCGGAACAAACGCAGCCGATGAATCTTTCGATATCATGTTTTCCGGAAATCTTGTCTCATGGATTCAATTCGCAAATACGGTAAAATTAAAAATGCTCTTAAATCTTTCACAAAAGCCATCCCAGCAATCAGTGATCACTTCCGAGCTGTCAAAAATCACCTCGGAAGGAGATGGATTTTTAATGGCTGGAAACGGAGCAATGATTAATCCAGGCTATGTAAATTCTTTGGGGAAACAAAGCCCGTTTTATGGATTTTATGGAGCCACGCCCACCGGCTCGCCCTCAGGCAGCAACGCGTATTATCGTGCAAATAAATATGCCACCAATTTTTACACCAACACGAATGATCCAAGATTAACGCGGTTTTATGCGCCAACGTCATCTGCTACTACAAATAACACTGATACAGTTAGCGGTAATTTTCAAGGAGATCCGGGAGCATTAAGCAATTCAAACACCTCTGGCTTCGGGCCGGGAATGTTAGGTACTGCTACTTCTTCTACGCCGCTGTTACCGGATTTTGAAAGCTTGTTCTTCCAGACGGAGGCTGCTTACAGAGGATGGATTCCGGGGAATGAAAAAGATTTTTATCAACAGGCAATTACCCAATCATTCGTTTATGAAGGAGTACCAAATGCAGTTGTTGCTGCCCAAGCCTATTATTCACAACCGATAGTAAATGTAGGCTGGAGCGCATCATCCGCTAATCCTTTGCAGGCGATAATCACGCAGGAATGGGCGGCATTAAATGGGATTGATGTGTTGGAAGCGTGGGATAATTATAGAAGGCTTGGACTTCCGGCAGACCTTCCTCTTTCTCTAAATCCGCATCTGACTACTAAAAAAATTCCTGTGCGATTATTATATCCTCAAACAGAAATAGATAGAAATCCAACAAATGTACCAGCGGCCGGAACAGCCAAAGATGCGCAATTTAATAGCAAAATTTTCTGGATGCCGTAAAATTAAAAAACTCAAAAAAAATATTATGAAACCGTTAATTGATTTTCAAAATAAATTTCAAAGGATTTTAGCTTCGATTATATTAATTAGTCTAATATCATTTTTATCTTCTTGCCTGAAAGATTCGCGTGAAGACCTGTCAAAAAGCCCGGCCCTGGTTGGATTTTTATTTCCTAATCCTGGTTTTTATCCTGCTCAGGGAGGATATCTGCAATCGGCACCTTTGGGAATTTCCAGTACTCCACAAACGCTGGTGTATGATAGTACCCAGGCATATCCGGCAGGTAACGATGCACCACTGGAAATAGAATTATCTTATACCAGTTTTCCAGCGCCCTACAGTACTGCCGTAACGGTTACTGTAGGCGTGGACGATTCATTGGTGAGCGTTATAAACGATGCCGCGGGTACCGATTTTATTATGCTGCCAACCGACTCTTACACGCTTCCGAATAATGGTCAAGTAACCATCCAGCCGGCAAAAGCGGGGCAGTATCCAATTGCTGTCGTATCTCCGCAGGTAAATACTTCTATGCTGGATGTTTCAAAAAATTACATCCTGCCATTAAAAATTACTTCTGCTCCTGCTGGAATAACAATAGCCACCAATTTAAACGAAGCTGCCATGCAGATAATATTAAAATAACGTGTTTTTGAAATTATACAATAAAAATCAGTAAGCAAATGCTGATCTTTATTTTAAGATAAACACAAATCTTACTTATTTGTTGGTTTGCTTAAAAAATTGCTCTCAACGAAACTCTTCCCGTATGAACAACTGCGTTGCTTCCCGGTTTTCTACCTTCATATTGAAGGTTCAATTCGATATTACCAGCAAGCCTTTTTGTCAACTCAAGATTCCACAAATAATTTTTTCCGGGCAATAATCCGTCTAACAAAATATAGCCAACCGTGCTGTTTGCATCGCCGGTAAAACTGATATTATTAAATGAAAATCTTCCATTAATGGTACCGTTGGAAAGTACATTGTATTTTACTTCGGCAGCAAGCTGATTATTAATTGCTTTTTCAAAATCGCCCGTTTTGTTTTTCTTTGTATCATAAGTATAAATAAGGCTTACACGGAAATCGCTTTTATAAATATAACTTACTGAAGGCTCTGCTGAAACTTCGTCTACTAAATAATTTCTGTTGGTAAATGAAGGCGTAATTAGTTGATTCCGCAGATATTTATTGGTAAAATTTGTGGCGATAGAACGGTTCAGATTCCATCTTCCCTTCAGGGTTAAATCGCGCAAAGAATTACTTTCAAATCCATAGTTTAAAAGTGATTTGCTATTGTTCATGCGGTGGGTAAGATCTATTCCCCAAACAGAATTTTTACGGTTAAAATAAATCGTATTACTTAAAAAAGAAGAAAGAGTGATCAAGGAAGTATCTTCTAATTTTTTGCTAAAAGGATTGAATTCAAAACCACCGTTTGAAATATCTTTTTTATTGACTTGGAGAGAAGAAGTGGTACTAAATTTTTTCAAAAATTTTAAAAAATTCCCGGTGGCATTTCTTGGAATAATCAAATCAGGATTAAGACTAAAATTATAATTGAACTGAATATAATTTGCTTTTATATATTCGTTTGTTGGCGTTAAAACGCGAATCCATTTCTTCTGGTCGTCGTAAATGGCTATTTCAAACTCATTCAGTTGAGGAATGCCGTCATGATTATAATCGTTCCAGGTGTAATAACCTTGTCCGGCAGGCACTTCAACATACGTGTATTCGCGCTTCTGCTCCTGCCCTGAGCCAAGTTCATACAAAAGGTTTCCCTGCAAAAAACCTTTCCATTCGTTTACTGCATATTCTGCGCGTCCCAAAAGGCTCTCATCGCTTTGCTCATTAGAATATCCTTTGTTGATTACCTCCAATTTCCGGTAAGTAACATTCAATCTGAATTGGTGATGTT
>Ga0207667_10011754_pt1 | contig 10152 bp, 7 predicted proteins | sample KBSCornC52_FD_184301 | JGI IMG/M metagenome (GOLD analysis project Ga0207667, IMG submission 184301) | Corn rhizosphere microbial communities from Kellogg Biological Station, Michigan, USA - KBS Corn C5-2 (SPAdes) (version 2) | ecosystem: Host-associated > Plants > Roots > Rhizosphere > Soil ...
CACTAGGACCAACACCGAGAACGAGAACACGTCCTTCCACTCGCTGCCGATGCCGGGAATCTGCGTGCCAAAACTTTCGAGCAGGCCGAGGATCAGGCCGCCGAGCATGGCGCCGGGGATCGAGCCGATCCCCCCGATCACCGCGGCGGTGAACGCCTTGAGCCCGATGAGAAAGCCCATGAAATACCAGATCGAGCCGTAATAGGCCCCGGCCATCGTGCCCGCCGCCCCGGCCAGCGCCGAGCCGACGAAGAAGGTCACCGCGATGATGCGGTTGACGTCGATCCCCATCAACTCGCACATGTCCTTGTCGATGGACACGGCGCGCATCGCCCGCCCGTACTGGGTGCGCCGCACGAACAGTTCGAGCGCGATCATCAGCACCGCCGCGGTGCCGGCCAGCACGATCTGCTTGTAGTTGATGAACACGCCATCGAGATTGATGCCGGCAAAGCCGAGCTTCGGGCTGAAGGCGACGATCTGCCCGTTGGTCATCGTCAACAGGCTGTTCTGCAGCACCAGCGACACCGCCAGCGCGGTGATCAGGATGGAGAGCCGCGGTGCCTTCAGCATCGGCTGGTAGGCGATGCGCTCGATGGCGACGCCGAGCACCCCGACCGCGACCATGGCGCAAAGGATCGACAGTCCGACCCCGGCCCAGCCCGCGCCGACCATCCCCGACACGCCCGACAGCGCGAGAAAGCCGACGAAGGCGCCCACCATGTAGAGGTCGCCATGCGCGAAGTTCAGGAGCTTCACCACGCCGAACACCATGGTGTAGCCGAGCGCCACCAGGGCGTAGAACGAGCCGAGCACCAGGCCGTTGACCAGTTGCTGGGCGAGGAGGTTGAAGATGGTCATGTTAGCACGTGCGGCAAGCAGGCCCCCTCACCCTGCCCTCTCCCCTGGGGGAGAGGGGGCGATGTGGCAAGGCCTTGCCTCTCCTCTCCCCCTTGGGGGAGAGGTCCGTCCGGTAGGACGGGGTGAGGGGGCCTTGCCTCGACACCCGGAATCGATCCCGGTCCGGTTTACTTCGCCAGCGTCCACGCGCCGGACTTGCCCTCGAGCACGATGAAGTTCGAGCGGGCCAGGGTATGGTCGGCGCGGAAGGTGATTTCGCCGGCGAGGCCGTCCTTGAAGTCCGACGCCTGCAGTGCCGCGATGACCTTGGCGCTGTCGGTCGAGCCGGCGGCATTGATCGCCGACGCGAGCAGCTTCATGCCGTCATAGGTGAGCGGGGCATAGGGTCCCGGCGCGTTCTTGAACTGGGCCGTATAGGTATCCGAGAACGCCTTGGCCCCGGGCAGGAACTCCGCCGTCGGGTTGGAGAAGCCGATCACCCCTTCCGCCGCGTCGCCGGCGAGCTTGAACAGGTCGGGCGAGTTGGAGCCGTCGCCGACCGCGATCAGGCCCTGGTAGCCACCCTCGCGCAATTGCTTGATGAACGGGCCGCCGTCCGCGTAATAGGCGGTCCAGAACACCGCGTCGGGGCTCGCCGCCTTGATCTTGGTGACCACCGAGGAGAAGTCCTGCTCGCCCTTGTTGACGGTCTCGAAGTCGGCAACGGTGTTGCCTTCGTCGGTCCAGGCCTTCTTCATCAGGTTGGCGAGATCCTGCGAATAGGCGTCGCCCTCATTGACGATGGCCAGCGACTTGAAGCTCTTGCCCTTGAAGAAGTCATTGGCCTTGGCGACCTGGTCGTTGCCGGTCGAATTGATCATGAAGGCGTTGCCCGGATTGGCCGGGATGAGCTGGGTCGAATTGGCCGCGGTGATGACGAACGGCAGCTTGGCGTCGCCGAAGATCTTCAGCGTCGGCAGCGTCGCGCCCGAGCAATAGCCGCCGACCACCCCGACAATGCCGGAGGAGGCGAGCTTGGTGGCCGCGTTCACCGACTGCTGCGGATCGCAGCCGTCGTCGCCCACCACCATCGACACCTGCTTGCCGAGCACGCCGCCGGCCTTGTTGATTTCGTCGATGGCAATCTGCACGGCGTTGGCCATGTCCTGCCCGTAGGTCGCCTCGGAGCCGGTGGTCGGCACCAGTACGCCCACCTTGATGCCGTCATCGGCAAAGCTCGGCAGCGCGCCGCTGAGCACGACGAGGGCCGCGCCCGTTGCCGCCAGTTTCCAAAAATTGCGCATGTCTGGTTGTTCTCCCTGTTGCTGCCCGTCCCGGTTGCGTCCGGGTTGAGATGTCGCCGCTCACGGCTCAGGGCAGTTTGCCGCTAAAATCGCATTGATGGCAACAGCGGAAGAATTGGCACGGCGGTGACGGCGCCCGGGGAGCGGCGCGGCGACGGCACGAGGTCGGAATGCCAGCCCCGGGCGGGTCGGCGGCCCTAGCCCGCCGGACCTGCGGGACCTTGCGGGCCTGCCGGACCTTGCAGACCTTGGGGGCCTTGCGGGCCGGTCGCCCCGGCTGCACCGGTCGCCCCTGTCGCTCCGGCCGCCCCCGGGTCGCCCTTGTCGCCCTTGGCACCAACTGCGCCGCCCCCGCCACCGCCGCCGGTCATGCTGACGCTGCCGTAGACGTTGATGTTCCGCGGCCCCTGCTGGCTCATCAGCAGCAGGTGCTTGAAGCAGGCCTTGATCTCGCCATCGGTCATCGCGTCGACCGATTTGAGGCCATCGCAGCCGGCAATCGGGGCGTGATTGGCGCCCGCGGCCAGCGCCGGCACCGACCATAGACCGACCGCCATCACCGCGGCGGCTGCGGTTAGTTTACGTGCGTTCATGAGATCCTCTGCGGCGTCGAAATGCGCCAGTGCACGATGGGGCGCGAATCGATACTTTTGCATGAACGCGGCCAGGCGAATGCCGGCCGAATGACAGGCAGTTCTAACGCCGCCGGGGGGAAGCTGCTCGGCAGGCGCTGAGGGCATGTCCCGTCTCTCGGTGCCCTCTTGCGCGCCGCAGCGCTTGCGCTATGCCAAAGCTGACCAATTTTTGTGCATGCCCCCTGGAAGTCCCAACATGAACGCCGTGCGACCCTCGATCACCCTCAACGGCAAGCCGCTGACCTTTGCGGCGCTCGCCCGCATCGGCAGCCATGCCGCGACGGTCGGCGCCGATGCCGCGGCGCTCCGGCGAGTCGAGCGCGCCCGCGACGTGGTCGAGCGGCGTATCGCCGCAGGCCTGCCGGTCTACGGCTCGACCACCGGCGTCGGCGCCATGAAGGATGTCACCTGGACCGCCGACGAACTCGAAGCTTTCAATCTCGGCCTGGTCCGGGCGCACCATTTCGGCACCGGCTCGCCCTTCCCCAATTCCGTCATCCGCAATGCCATGGCGATCCGCGTCAACACCGCGCTGACTGGCCGCGTCGGTTGCACCCCGGCGCTGGTCGAGGCTTATCTCGCTTTGCTCGCCGCCGATGTGGTGCCGGTAGTCCGCCGCACCGGCTCGATCGGCTGCGCCGATATCGGGCTGATGGGCCAGATCGGGGCCGTGCTCACCGGGGCGGGCGAGGCGGTCTACCAGAACCGCCGGCTCAACGCCGCCGATGCCCTCGCTCAGGCCGGCCTCGCCCCGACGCGCATGGAGCCGCGCGACAGCCTCGCCTCGATCAGCGTCAACGCCGTAGGCTTTGCCGCTGCCGCGGAAGCGACGCGTGCCGCCGCCGGCGCGGTGCGCATGCTGCTCGCTACCGGCCTCACCACCGCCGGCGCCCTCGGCGCCTCGCGCGATCCGTGGAAGGCGGTCGCCCATGTCGGCACCGAACGCGAGGCCGAGATCGGTGGCTGGCTGTTCCGCAATGCCATGGGCTGGGACTGGCCCAACGCGACCCACATCCAGGACCCGCTGAGCCTCAGGATGATGGCGCAGGTGTTCGGCACCGTGTTCGATACGCTGCTGGTGTGCGGGCACACCGTGCTCGCCGCGACCGGCCGCACCGACGACAATCCGGTGGTGGTCGAAGGCGAGGTGCTGACCTCCGGCGGTTCGCTGCCGCTCGACGTCACCATCTACCTCGAGACGGTGCAGCTCGCCATGGCGCACGCCGCCCGCAATTCCTTCAACCGCTGTGTGCTGCTCGGCAATGGCGTCCGTCGCGACCTGCCGATCAACCTCGTACCGCCCGGCGCCATCGCCACCGGCTTCGGGCCGATCATCAAGCTTGCCGGCGAACTGTTCGCCCGCGTGCTGTCGATGGCGGCGCCGGTTTCCGCGACCTCGCTGGTGGTCGCGGTCGGCCTCGAGGACGAAGCCGCCTTCCTGCCGCTGGTGGTCGAGCGTTTCGAGCGGCAGGTACGGGCGCTGCGCCGTCTCGCCGGGCTCGAGGCGCTGCTTTCGGCGCAGGCCATGGACCTGCTCGGCGACCGCCCGAGCGGGGTGCCGCGGATGATCTACGACATCACGCGCAAGCACGCCGAGTTCTATCGCGTCGACCGGCCGCTTTCCGCCGAGGTGGAGGCGATCGAGAATGAGCTGGCCGCGGAATCGACCCTCGGTGAACTGATTTCACAGGCGCCCATCCCTGAGCTGGATGACTTTTTCGCGCTGGGCCCGGTTCAGTAGGCGTTCTGACGCTGGCGCTCGGCCCAAAACCCGGTAGTCTCCCCCATCAGCTTGGCAGCATGGCCAAGACAGAACAGTGGAGTGCATCATGCGCCTTTCAACGAAGCTTCTGGCCACCCTGGCGGTGCTGGCGTTCACCGCCACGACCGCGCAGGCCCAGGTGGTCGTCTCGTCCAAGATCGATACCGAGGGCGGGGTGATCGGCAATATCATCCTGCAGGTCTTGAAGGCCAACAATGTGCCGGTGACGGACAAGATCCAGCTCGGCGACACCAAGGTGGTGCGCTCGGCCATCACCGCCGGCCAGATCGACATCTATCCCGAATATACCGGCAACGGCGCCTTCTTCTTCAACAAGGCCGACGATCCGCTCTGGAAGGACGCGCAGAAGGGCTATGAAGCGGTCAAGAAGCTCGACTACGACGCCAACAAGATCGTCTGGCTGACCCCGGCGCCGGCCAACAACACCTGGGGCGTGGCGCTGCGCCAGGACGTGGCCGATCCCAACAAGATCGTCACCTGGTCCGATTTCGGCAAATGGGTCGCCGGCGGCGGGCAGGTGAAGCTTGCGGCCTCGGCCGAATTCGTTTCCTCCGCCGCCGCCCTGCCGGCGTTCGAGAAGACCTATGGCTTCACCCTGAAGCCCGACCAGCTCATCACCCTGTCGGGCGGTGACACGGCGGCCTTCATCGCCGCGGCCGCCAACCAGACCTCCGGCGCCAACGCCGCCGTGGTCTACGGCACCGATGGCGGCATCGCCCCGTCCAATCTCGTGGCGCTGGTCGACGACAAGGGCGTGCAGCCGGTCTACAACCCGGCCCCGATCATCCGCGAGGCGGTGCTGAAGCAGTACCCGCAGATCGAGGACCTGCTGAAGCCGGTGTTCGCCAAGCTCGACCTCAAGACCCTGCAGACGCTGAACGGCCGCGTACAGGTGGGCGGCGAAGCCGCCGCCGCCGTCGCGGCCGACTGGCTGAAGACACAAGGCTTGGTCAAGTAAGGGCATTTCGACCAGTGGGTAGGCATCCTCACCCGGTCCTGCGTTATCTCTCCCCCAAAGGGAAGGGTAACGCAGTGGCATCGCCTCGCCACCCGTTACCTCTCCCTCGAGGGAGAGGTCGACGCGGTGCGTCGGGTGAGGGGGGCTTCCCCCCGATGCCATTCTCGCCGCTTTCGCCAGCGGCGCTGTTCGGGCGGTGAGTTGATGGAGGCCGCAGCGTTCGCCCCGCCCAACGCCCGGCGCGCTCCCGTCATCGACAAGCTCGGGGTACTCGTGGCGCTGATCGTGGCGATCGGCTGGGCGCTGCTGCCGCTCGCCACCTTCAAGGCCAACCGTATCGTGCAGGGGCAGTCGCGTATCGTCTTCGATGCGCTGCCGTTCTGGCAGGCGGGGCTGCTTTCGGCGGTGGTCGCCATCTCGTTGCCACTGATCTTCTACCGCACCCCAACCCTGTGGCGCCTCATCACCAGCGCTGTGTCGCTCGCCGTGCTCTGCATCCTCATCGGCCAGGCCGCCCCGTACTTGACGCCGCCGGGCAATACCCTCGCTCGCGTCTCGCCCGGCGCCGGCTTCTGGGTGCTGAGCTTCGGCTACCTGCTGCTCGCCGCCGACGCGCTGACCCGGCTGCATCTCAAGCCGCTGGTGCGCATCGGCCTGCTCGCCCTCGCCGGGGCCGCCCTCGCCGCCCTGCTGCTCTCCGGCGACTGGAATGGGCTTTCCATCCTCAAGGAATATTTCGTCCGTGCCGATGCCTTCTGGCGCGAGGCGCTGACCCACGTCATCCTCGCCTTCGGCTCGCTGGTCGCCGCCATCGTGGTCGGCGTGCCGCTCGGCATCGTGGCCTACCGCCAGCCGAAATTGCGCGCCGTGGTCCTCAATGTCCTCAATGCCGTGCAGACCGTGCCCTCGATTGCACTGTTCGGCCTGCTCATCGCCCCGCTCGCCTGGATTGCGGCGAGCGTGCCGGGGGCCAAGGCGATCGGTATCTCGGGGATCGGCTTCACCCCGGCGATCGTCGCGCTGTTCCTCTATTCGCTGCTGCCGGTGGTCGCCAACACGGTGGTCGGCCTCGTCGGTGTACCGCCCGCCGCCAACGATGCGGCGCGCGGCATGGGCATGACCGGCTGGCAGCGGCTGCTGCAGGTCGAACTGCCGCTGGCCTTCCCGGTGATCCTCACCGGCATCCGCATCGTACTGGTGCAGAATATCGGCCTCGCGACCGTCGCGGCGCTGATCGGCGGCGGCGGCTTTGGCGTCTTCGTCTTCCAGGGCATCGGCCAGACCGCGCTCGATCTGGTGCTGCTCGGCGCCGTCCCCACCGTTCTCCTCGCCTTTGCCGCCGCCATCATCCTCGACGCGTTCGTGGAGATGACCAGCCTCCAGGGCAGGGGGGTATGATGCCCCGACCACCCCTCATCCTGAGGTGCGCCGAAGGCCGAGCCTGGAAGGACCCTCGGTCGCCCACTGCGCCCACCCCCTCCCCAACTCTCCCCACAAGGGGGAGGGTGCAGGATAATGGACTTGAACACCGCCCCAGCCAATCGCTCGGTCGAACACCCTCCCCCTTGCGGGGAGGGCCGGGGAGGGGGTCTTCTGCCCACCCAATCGCCGTCCCGGAGTCATCGCCATGATCGAGATCGACGAGCTCTCCAAGATTTATGACGGCACCACCGTCGTCGACAATGTCAGCCTCAGGATCGAGGAGGGCGAGATCGCCGCCGTGGTCGGCACATCGGGGTCCGGCAAGACCACACTGCTACGCATGATCAACCGCCTCGTCGAGCCGAGCGGCGGCCGGGTGCGCATCAACGGCCTCGATACCCGCGACACCCCGCCTTACGAACTGCGGCGTCGCATCGGCTACGTCATCCAGGGGCACGGCCTGTTTCCGCATCGCACCGTGGCGCAGAACATCGCCACCGTCCCGGAACTGCTCAACTGGCCACGCGGCAGGATCGACGCCCGGGTCGATGAATTGCTGCGCCTGTTCCAGCTCGAACCACGCCAGTTCCGCAACCGTCTGCCGGCCGAGCTGTCGGGCGGCCAGCAGCAGCGTGTCGGCGTCGCCCGGGCCTTGGCCGCGGCGCCAAAAGTGCTGCTGATGGATGAGCCCTATGGCGCCCTCGATCCGATCATCCGCGCCAAGGCGCAGGAGGATCTGCTCGCCATCCAGAAGCAGTTGAAGACCACCATCGTGCTGGTCACCCACGACATGGAGGAAGCCATCCACCTCGGCAACCGCATCGCCGTGATGGATGAGGGGCATCTGCTGCAATACGCGCCGCCCGAGGAAATCATTGCCCGCCCGGCGACCGCCTTCGTCGGCGAACTGATCGGCCCCGGCGAGCGGCCGTTCCGCCTGCTGTCGCTGTCGAGGGTGGGCGCCATCGCCCACCCCGGCGAGGCCCAGGGCCCCCCGGTCGACGCCGGCACGACGTTGCGCGACGCCTATGCCGAATGCCTGTGGTCGCGGCGCGCCAGCCTGCCGGTCGCCGACGCGACGGGCGCCATCATCGGCGTGGTCAGCCTGCGCGATCTCGAACAGCGTGCGGGGCGCCCGGCGTGAAGCGGTGGCTGCCCAATCTCGTCCGGCTCGTGGTGCTGGGCCTGCTGATCGCCCTGCTGGTCGATCCGGCGGCGTTCACCGGCGTGTTCCAGCCCTTCACCCAGTACGGCCAGCCGCCGATCTACACCCAGAGTACCCTGCTTGGCCTGACCCGCGACCATCTGCTGATCGTCGCCATCGCCACTATTGCCTCCACCGTCGTGGCGGTCAGTCTCGCCATTCTCGTCACCCGTCCGATCGGCGCGGAATTCCTCGCTTTGTCGCGCTCCATTGCCAATATCGGCCAGACCTTCCCACCGGTTGCGGTGCTGGCGATTGCCGTGCCGCTGCTCGGCTTCGGCACCGCCCCGACGCTCGTCGCGCTGTTCCTCTACGGTCTGCTGCCGATCTTCGAGAACGCCCTCACCGGCCTCACCACGCTCCCCCCCGAGGTAACCGAAGCCGCCCTCGGCGTTGGCATGACCGGCCCGCAGCGCCTGCTGAAAGTCGAGCTGCCGCTCGCCGCGCCGGTGATCCTTGCCGGCATCCGCCTGTCGGTGGTGGTCTCGATCGCCACCGCCACCATCGGCTCGACCGTCGCCGCACACACCCTCGGCGAGGTGATCATCGCCGGCCTCACCACCAACAACACCGCCTGGGTGCTGCAGGGCGGCCTCATCGTCGCCGTCCTGGCGGTGCTGATCTACGACGCCCTCTCGGCGCTGGAGCGCCGCCTGATGGCGCGGAGCGGCCGGGTGCGGGCGGGCTGACTCCGCGATTGGCGCGCTTGGCGACCCCTCACCCCAACCCTCTCCCCAAAGGGGCGAGGGGACGATGGGGCGAGGTTTTCGATAACCCTCGCCCCTCTGGGGAGAGGGTGGCCAGCAGGCCGGTGAGGGGTCGCCAAGCGCACAAATCTTCGGCGCTGCAATCACCTGACGCCAATACCACCACGGAGTCATTCCTGCGAAAGCGGGAATCTCCATTGCCCCCCATGCCTCCGTCAAACGGCGATTCCCGCTTTCGCAGGAATGACTCCGTGGCATACTCGTCGGTGTTCGCTTCCCTTGAGTAAGACATGGCCGATTTCGATACCGTTCTCATCGGCACCCTGGTGCTTCCCGACCGCCTCGTGCCGCATGGCTATGTCGCCATTGCCGGCGACAAGATCGCCGCCGTCGGCGACGGCCCGGCTCCCGCCGCCCGCGACCGCCACGATCTCGGTGACGCCCTGATCCTGCCCGGCGCCATCGACGCGCAGGTGCATTCGCTGAGCCAGAAGGACCAGGAGGACTTCATCTGGTCCACCCGCTCGGCCGCGGCCGGCGGCGTCACCACCATCGTCGATATGCCCTACGACGAGGGCAATGTGGTCAATTCCGCCCGCGCGGTGCGCATCAAGGTGGAACACGCCGGGGCGCAGGCCCGCGTCGATTTTGCCCTTTACGGCACCATCGATCCCGCCGAGGGGGTCACCCGCATCGCCGAAATGGTCGACGCAGGCGTGGCCGCCTTCAAGTTCTCGACCTTCGGGACGCACCCGACGCGCTTTCCCCGCATCCCGCCGATGCTGCTGGCCGAGGCGTTTGCCGCCATTGCGCCGACCGGCCTCGTCGCCGGCGTCCATAACGAGGACGACGAGTTCATCCGCGCCGCCATCGATAAGGTGAAGGCTGCGGGCATCACCGACTGGCGCGCCCACGGCCTGTCGCGGCCGCCGCTGACCGAATTGCTGGCGACGTTGCAGATCTACGAAACCGGCGCGCAAACCGGCTGCCCCGCGCACGTCGTCCATTGCTCACTGTCCCGCGGCTACGACATTGCCGCCCGCTATCGCGCCGAGGGCTTTGCCGCGAGCATCGAGTGCTGCATCCACTACCTCGTGCTCGACGAGGAGAACGACGTCAAACGTCTCGGCGGCAAGGCCAAGATCAACCCACCGATCCGCCCGCGCGCCGAGGTCGAAAAGCTCTGGCAGCAGGTCGCCGCCGGCAACGTCACGCTGGTCTCGACCGACCATGTGAGCTGGTCGGAAGAGCGCAAGACCCACCCCGACATGTTCGATAATTCCTCCGGCGTGCCCGGCC
>Ga0207667_10011759_pt1 | contig 10150 bp, 7 predicted proteins | sample KBSCornC52_FD_184301 | JGI IMG/M metagenome (GOLD analysis project Ga0207667, IMG submission 184301) | Corn rhizosphere microbial communities from Kellogg Biological Station, Michigan, USA - KBS Corn C5-2 (SPAdes) (version 2) | ecosystem: Host-associated > Plants > Roots > Rhizosphere > Soil ...
GCGATCAGCGCCGCTTCTTTTCGATCTGGTGGTAGGCACGGCGCGAGTGGAAATCGCAGTACGGCTTGCCCTCTTCCGAGTGCTGGCCGCAGAAGTAGAAGTCGGGGGTCAGCGGATCCCCGATCGGCCACTTGCAGGTGTGCTCGTTGAGCTGCAGCAGGCTGAGGCGCTGATCCTCGGGGATATAGAGCTCCTGCACCTGCGGCGCGACATAGACTTCGGTCTCGAACTCGCTCTCGATCTTGAGCGCGGTGGCGCCGTGCGTCATGCCGCCGCCGCTCGGCATCGAGCGCGACTTCATCATGCTGGCGATGCCCGAGCTCGGACGCGAGCTCCCGCCGCTCGACAGGCGACGGATGCCTGGCGCACGCGGCGCCGTGCGGGCGCGGGGCGTTGTGCTCACCGGCTTGGCGCGGCCCGTCAGCTTCAGGCGATGCACTTTGCCGATTACGGCATTGCGGGTCACGCCGTCACCCAGGACGCCCGCGATCTGGCTCGCCGAGAGCCCCTCAAGCCAAAGTTTCTTGAGCAGCTCGACGCGCTCTTCGGTCCAGCCCATAGATTCCATAGTCTCCTACCGCCGTCTAAGGGGCAGAATCCTTCCACCGGCTGCTGCGGGAGGTGCAACAGCTCAAACTCTACTCATCGTAGGTCGGAAGGGTCCGCCACACGAGATATCGTGTCCCAACGCCTTGGATACTACACGGGCGCCGAATCCGGGATCAAGAGTCGGTCCAAGTTTTCACCGGGGAAAACCCCGCCTTGTGAGTGGCGTTCCAACCCCTGAGTCAAATCAGGGACTTGGGGCCGAAACGTTGACTTTGAATCACCTCAAAGGCATAGGTGAACGGCTCCAACGCGCTCCGAATGGCAGCGCGTTTTTGGTTTTTGTGGGGCATTTGCAACACCAGCTTCCAACACCTGACCCAAAGGGAAAGATTATGTCCGCGCTGTATGGGACCTACGCCAGATCGCCACTCGCTTTCGAGCGGGGCGAGGGCGTGCGCCTGATCAGCCAGGACGGAACCCGATATCTCGATTTCCACGCGGGCATCGCGGTCAATGCGCTCGGCTATGCCGACCCGCATCTGGTCGCGGCCATGAAGGGGGCGGCCGACAAGGTGTGGCACACCTCCAACGTGTTCACGATCCCCGAGCAGGAGCGGCTGGGCCAGCGGCTGGTCGAGCACACCTTCGCCGACAGCGTCTTTTTCACCAATTCGGGTGCCGAGGCGCTGGAATGCGCGATCAAGACGGCGCGACATTATTTCTGGGCCAGGGGCGAGGTCGAGCGCTACGAGATCATCGCCTTTACCGGCTCCTTCCACGGCCGCACCCTCGGCACCATCGCGGCCGCCGGCAATCCGCACTATGTCGAGGGCTTCGGCCCGCCGCTCGAAGGCTTCAAGCATGTCAAGCCGAACGACCTCGAGGCGGTGAAGGCGGCGATCACGCCCAAGACCTGCGCCATCCTGATCGAGCCGGTGCAGGGCGAGGGCGGCGTCACCGCGATGTCCGCAGAGTTCATGCGCGGCCTGCGCGCGCTGTGCGACCAGCACGGCATGCTGTTGATCCTCGACGAAGTGCAGTGCGGCTATGGCCGGACCGGCAAGTTCTTCGCGCATGAATGGGCGGGCATCGAGCCCGACATCATGGCGGTGGCCAAGGGCATCGGCGGCGGCTTTCCGCTGGGCGCCTGCCTCGCCAAGGGCGAGGTGGCCAAGTCGATGGTCCCGGGCACGCACGGGTCGACCTATGGCGGCAACCCGCTCGCCTGCACGATCGGCAATGCCGTGCTCGACCGGATCATGGAGCCGGGCTTCATCGAGCACGTGAACCAGATGGGCCAGCGGCTGCAGTGGCACCTCCAGCAATTGCAGCAGCGCTACCCGAACTTCGTGCTCGAGCTGCGCGGCAAGGGTTTGCTCGCCGGCATCAAGCTGCCCGACAAGCTCGTCGTTCGCGAATTCGTCGCGCGCCTGCGCGACGACCATCAGCTCCTGACGCAGGGCGCCGGCGAGAACGTGCTGCGCCTGCTGCCGCCGCTCGTCATCACCGAGGACGACATCAAGGAAGCCGTCGACAAGCTCGGCGCCGCGTTTGCGGCGATCGAGGCCGAGACCGCCAACGAACACGTGACCGCGTAAGAGAAACATCATGGCCAGTCCACGTCACTTCCTGACCCTCGAGGATTTCACCGAGGACCAGCTGCGCGGCATGCTGTCGCTCGCGGTCGAGCTCAAGGCGCGGCTCAAGCGCGGCGAGCGTCCGAGCCTGCTGCCCGACAAGATGCTGGCGATGATCTTCGAGCGACAGTCCACGCGTACCCGCGTGAGCTTCGACGTCGGCATGCGCCAGCTCGGCGGTGAAACGATGTTCCTGTCCGGCAACGAGATGCAGCTCGCCCGCGAGGAGACGCTGGCCGATACGGCGCGGGTGTTGAGCCGCTATGTCGATGCCATCATGATCCGCATCCTCGACCATGACGATCTGCTCGACCTCGCCGGCGCCTCGGCGGTGCCGGTGATCAACGGCCTGACGCGCCGGGCCCATCCGTGCCAGGTGATGGCCGATATCCAGACCTTCGAGGAGCACCGCGGCTCGATCAAGGGTGCCAAGGTCGCCTGGGTCGGCGACGCCAACAACGTGCTCGCGAGCTGGGTGCATGCGAGCAAGCTGTTCGGCAACAGCTTCGCCATCGCCTGCCCCGATGAGTACGGCCCGGATCAGGGCCTGCTCGCCGACATCAAGGAGGCCGGCCCCAACGTCAGCCTCGGCGAAGATCCGCTGGCCGCCGTCAAGGACGCCGACCTGATCGTTACCGATACCTGGGTATCGATGGGCGACACCGATGTCAGCGATCGGCGCAAGGTCTTGAAACCCTACCGCGTGGACACCAATTTGATCGGCTTGGCGGACAAGGATGCGTTGTTCATGCACTGTCTGCCCGCTCACCGCGGCGATGAAGTCACCGACGACGTCATAGACGGGCCGCAATCCGTGGTTTTCGATGAGGCGGAAAACCGCCTCCACGCGCAAAAGGCGATCCTGTGCTGGTGCTTCGGGATCGAAACGGTCTGAATTGGCAGAACTGCAGCTTACCGACTATGGCCTCGATCGCCCGGAATCGGGCGACGACGTGGTCGTCCCGTTCACCCTGGAGCAACTCGACTGCCGCGGCCGCGTGGTGCGGCTGGGCGAGGCGCTCGACCAGATCCTGACCCGGCACAACTATCCGGCGCCGGTCGCCCGGCTGCTCGGCGAGGCGGTGGTGCTGGCGAGCCTGATCGGGTCGTCGCTGAAGTTCGAGGGTCGGTTCATCCTCCAGACGCAGACCGACGGGCCGGTGAACTTGATCGTCGTCGACCTCGATGCGCCGGACGGTCTGCGCGGCTATGCGCGCTTCGACGCCGACGCAGTGCAGAAGGCGATCGACCTTGGCGAGACCAAGCCGGGCCAGCTTCTCGGGAAGGGTCATCTGGCGATGACCGTTGACCAGGGCGCTCACATGGACCGCTACCAGGGCATCGTCGCGCTCGAAGGCGGCTCGCTGGAGGATGTGGCTCACACCTATTTCCAGCAGTCCGAACAGGTACCGACGCTGGTCCGCATCGCTGTGGGACAGCTCAGCCGCAAGGGCGGCCGGTATCCGCATTGGCGGGCCGGCGGCGTGCTCGTGCAGTATCTGCCGCCGCACGGCGAAAAGGCCATGCCGGACCTGCCGGGCGACGGTGACTTCGCCAACCCCGATACCGCCGACAGGGACTTCAAGGAGTCCGACAAGTGGACCGAAACCCGGGCGTTGCTGGCGACCGTGGCCGACGATGAGCTCATCGACCCCTCGGTCAGCGCCGAACGCCTGTTGTTCCGGCTGTTCCATGAGACCGGCGTGCGCGTCTTCGAGCCGGCGCCGCTCGAGGAGCGCTGCACCTGTTCCGTCGAGCGGATCGAGGCCATGCTGCGTGACAACTTCTCGGCCGAAGAACGCGCCGACATGGTGGTGAACGGCGAAATCGAGGTGGTCTGCGAATTCTGCTCCGCCGACTACCACTTCCACCTGCACGAATTCGACGAGACGCAGCACTGACGCGGGGTGGGGAGGGGAAAACGCCCGCCCGGCTTCGCTGTCCTCAATGGCGTCATTCCCGTGAAAGCGGGAATCCAGACAGGATTCCCGGACGACCCTGCGCCGGGCCGGGATTTGCGCTTTCGCGGGAATGACGTCGTGATGGCTGGATCATCCAGCAAAACGGTATCCGGCGCCTGATCACATCCGCGCGAGCCTGACCACCTTACGGGACTTTCATTTGTCCAAATGCCGTGCTCCTTCTACCTTTGTGCTGGCTCGGAGCACCGGATTTTGGAACAAGAAAAGATCGACGTGACACGGGCAACGCCGGTGTCCAAGGCTGACTCGGCGTCGGCGAAGCCGCAGCGCGGCGCGCCGCTCTGGCTGCAGCTCCTGCTGTCGCTGGTCGTGATCGTCATTGCCCTCGGCATCGCCGCGCTCTTCAATCCCACCGCCAACACCATGGTCAAACGGCTCGGCCTTACCCTGCCGATGCTGACCGGCGACGCCGGTTCGGCGCCTCAGGCGCAGGCCGCAACCCAGGGTGGCAAGCAGGGCGCCGGTCAAGCTCAGGCCCAGGGGCAGGGCGGCGGCCGGGGACGCCAGGGTGGCGCCGGCGGTTACGGCAGCCGTTCCGCCGTCGTGGTTGTGGTCCCCGTCGCCTCGGCGGTGATCAACAACAAGCTCACTGCCATCGGCAACAGCAGCGCCATGCACTCGGTGACCGTCAATACCGCGCAGAGCGGTACGCTGATGAGCGTCATGGTGAAGCCGGGCGATCGCGTCACGGCCGGCGAGAAAATTGCGACCCTCGATACCGACAGCCAGCAGATCGCCTATGACAAGGCCAATCTCGCCGTGCAGGATGCGCAGGCGACGCTGACCCGCACGCAGCAGCTCGCCAAGACCGCCGCCGCCTCGGACGTGCAGGTCGCGACGGCACAGCTCGCCTTCAACAACGCGCAGCTCGCGCTCAACGAGGCCAAGGTAGCCCTCGACCAGCGCACCATCATCAGTCCGATCGACGGCGTGGTTGGCTTGATCCAGGTGACGCCGGGCAATCTTGTCAATGCCCAGACGGTGGTGACCACGATCGAGGACTCCTCCGAAATCCGGATCGACTTCTGGGTGCCGGAACGCTATTCCAGCCAGGTAGTTCCGGGGATGCCGGTCAAGGCGACGTCGGCGGCGCTGCCGAGCAAGACCTTCGACGGCACGGTCACCGCCGTCGACAACAAGATCGATCCCGACAGCCGCACCTTGCAGATCCAGGCAACGCTCCCCAATCCCGACGGCATGATCAAGGCCGGCATGTCGTTCTCGATCGACATGAGCTTCCCGGGCGAAACCTTTACCTCGGTCGATCCGCTTTCCATCCAGTGGTCGACCGACGGCGCCTATGTGTGGAAGGTCGTCGACAACAAGGCGCAGATGGCCAAGATCACGATCATCCAGCGCAATTCCGACGGCGTGCTGGTGCAGGGTGACGTCAAGATCGGCGATCCGGTCGTGACGCAGGGCGTGCTGCAGTTGAGCCAGGGCATGACCGTGCGCCTGCTCGACACCGGCACGCAGCAGGCAGCCGCAAATGGCGGCACGCCGGGCCAGGGTCAGGGCGACCAAACCCAGGCTGGACAAGGCGGTACCGACGGCACCGGGGCACAGACCGGCCAGGCCACGGGCGGAACGCACGGCAAGGGCGGCGGTCAGAAGAGCAGCGGTTCGCCCGGGGCCGCGCCCGGGTTGCAGCAGACCCAAACCGCCGCTCCGGCGGCAGGCGGCTGAACCATGTCGGTCAAAGAGAAGCAGGCCGAACAGGGCGGCCGGATCGCCGGCCTGTTCGTGCGGCGGCCCGTCCTCGCCGTCGTGATCAACTCGCTGATCGTGGTGGGCGGCCTTGCCGCTTTCCTCGGCGTCGAAGTGCGCGAACTGCCTGAGGTCGACCAGCCTGTCATCACGATCAATACCCAGTTCGCCGGCGCGGCCGCGGACACCGTCGACCGGGAAGTGACCCAGGCGATCGAGGGCGGCGTCGCGCGCGTGCAGGGCGTGACCGATATTTCCTCGAGCTCGTCCTATGGCCGCAGCCAGGTGACGATGACCTTTGCCGACGGCACCAACCTCGATGCCGCGACCTCGGACGTGCGCGACGCGACAGCCCGCATTGTCGCCAGATTCCCCGATGGCGTCGATCCGCCCACCATCGTCAAGGCCGACGCCAACGCCTCGGCCATCATGCAGCTCTCGGTGACCTCGCAGACCCTGAGCCGCGACGACCTCACCAATCTCGTCGACAACCAGATCTCGGAAGCGCTCAGCGCCGTGCCAGGCGTCGCCGACCTGCAGATCTATGGCGAGCAGGCAAAAGTCTTCACCATCGATGTCGACCAGAACAAGCTCGCCTCGGCCGGCCTCACCGTCGGCAACATCCAGACCGCGCTCAATTCGATCGCCTTCGACGCGGCGGCCGGCACCATCAACGGCGCCAACCAGAACATCTCGGTGCGTGCGATCGCCGATGTGACGACGCCGGCCGAGTTCGAAAATATCATCATCAACAACAAGACCCGCCTGGGCGACGTCGCCACGGTGGTGTTCGGACCGCAGAACTCATCGAGCGGCCTGCATTCCGACGGCAAGTCGGGCATCGGCATCGGCATTATCCGCGCCGCGCAGTCCAATACCCTGCAGATCTCGGACGGCGTCCACCGCGTCATCACGCAACTGCAACAGACGCTGCCCAAGGGCGTCAACATCAAGGTCTCGAGCGACGACTCGATCTTCATCGGCGGTGCGCTGCACGAGGTGGAGCGCTCGCTCGGTCTTTCCGTCGTCATCGTGATCGGCGTGATTTTCCTGTTCCTGATGGACTGGCGCGCAACGCTCGTGCCGGCCATCTCGATGCCCGTGGCGCTGGTCGGTTCGATCGCCGGCATCTACATCGCGGGCTTCTCGCTCAACATCCTGACGCTGCTGGCTATCGTCCTGGCGACCGGCCTCGTGGTCGACGATTCCATTGTGGTGCTCGAAAACATCGTGCGACGGCGAGGCATGGGGGCGGGGCCGCGCGCCGCCGCGGTGCTGGGCGCACAGGAAGTGTTCTTTGCCGTCGTCGCCACCAGCCTCACCCTGATCGCCGTGTTCGTGCCGCTCTCGTTCCTGCCCGGCCAGACCGGCCGGCTGTTCCGTGAATTCGGCTTCACCCTCGCCATGTGCGTGGCGCTGTCGGCCATTGTGGCGCTGAGTCTGGCGCCGATGCTGGCGTCGCGTTTCCTCCGGGAGCACGACCACGGCGTCCATCACAACCCGATCGGCATGTTTGGGCGCTTCATGGCCGGCGTTTATCGCCGCGTCCTGCATTTCTGTCTCGATACGCCGCTGGTGGTGATCGTCGTCGCGCTGTTGTTCGCCGCGTCCGCGGTGTTCGTCTTCACCTCGATCCGCCAGGAGCTGACACCGCCGGAGGATCGCGCCGCGGTGCTGATCCGCGTTTCGGCGCCGCCCACCGTCAGCCTCGATTTTACCCAGACGCAGATGCAGAAGATCGAGGATCTGGTGCAGCCGCTGGTTAAGTCGGGGGAGATCGTCTCGACCTTCTCGGTCTCCGGCTTCGGCTCCAACACCTCGAACGGCTTCATGACGCTGACGCTGGCGCCGTGGGAGGAGCGGACCCGCAGCCAGCAGCAGATCGCCGCCCAGGTGAACCAGCTCCTGCAGCAGGTCCCCGGCGTACGCGCCACCATCATCCAGGCCAACAGCCTGGGCATCCGCGGCGGCGGCAACGGGTTGCAGTTCGCGGTGGCCGGCAACGACTACAACGAGCTGGCCGGCACCGCGCAGAAGATCGTCGACCAGATGAGCCAGGACCCCAAGTTCGGCAAGGTGACGCTGAACTATTCGGCGACGACGCCCGAGCTCAATGTCAGCATCGACCGCGACAAGGCGGCGGCGCTCGGCATCGACATCAACGGCCTGGGCACGACCCTGCAGGCGATGATCGACGGGACCCAGATCGGCCAGGTGTTCGTGGGCGACCAGGCCTATCCGGTGCGCATCCTGTCGACCACGCAGCCGGTGAACGATCCGACCGACCTCGAAAGCATCTTCCTGAAGACCAAGGACGGCAAATACGTGCCGATGTCCTCGGTGGCCAGCCTGACCGAGACCCCGATCGCCCCGCAGCTCACCCGCGAGCAGCAGCGCCGCGACGTCTCGGTGACCGCCTCGCTCGACGGCGGCTATGCGCTCGGCGATGCCTACCAGCGCGTGCTGCAGATCGCCGCTCCGATCCTGCCCGCGGGCGACAGCATCCTGCCGCTGGCGGAAGCCAAGACCATCGGCGATTCCAACTACGGCCTCGCCATCACCTTCGGCTTCGCCGTGCTGGTGATCCTCCTGGTGCTTTCGGCACAGTTCGAAAGCGTGTTCTCAGCCGTGATCGTGATGGTGACAGTGCCGTTCGGCCTCGCCTGCGCGGTCTATGCCGTGTTCTTCACCGGCGGTAGTCTCAACGTCTATTCGCAGATCGGCCTCATCATGGTCGTCGGTATCATGGCCAAGAACGGCATTCTGATCGTGGAGTTCGCCAACCAGTTGCGCGACCGCGGCTACAGTGTGCGCGAGGCGATCGAAGAAAGCGCCAACATCCGTCTCCGGCCGGTCTTGATGACCATGATCGCAACCGTCCTGGGTGGTCTGCCACTGGTCATTTCTACTGGCGCGGGCGCCGAAGCCCGCCGCGCCATCGGCTGGATCATTGTCGGCGGCCTCGGCACCGCGGCGATCTCGACGCTGCTGCTGACCCCGGTCGCCTACCTGCTGATCGCGCGGTTTTCCAAGCCCAAGGCGCATGAGGCCGAGCGGCTTGCCGCTGAGCTTGACGCTGCCCAAAGCCGCGGCATGGTCGCAGCGCCAGCCGAATAGGCATACACTCCCCGGCGGAACCCTGCCGAGGAGATTGCACCATGCCGGAACCGACGTCGCAGGATCGCGTCGCCATCGCGCGCGGCCTCGTTTCGCTCGTCATCACCATCGTCATCATGGCGCTGCTGCTGTTCGTGCCGGCCGGCACCGCGAACTGGGCGCTGGGCTGGTGGTTCATCATTGCCTTCGTGCTCTGCGTGCTGATCGCCATGGCGGTCATCTGGCGCGCCAATCCGGAACTGTTCACCGCCCGCTCGCGCGTGCAGCCGGGCACCAAGGCCTGGGACTACATCTTCCTGGTGCTGGTAGTGGGTGGCTTCATCGTGGTGCCGCTGGTCGCGGGGCTCGATTTCCGCTTCGGCTGGTCGGCGATGCCCGATTGGGTGATCGTGCTGGGCTACGTTCTGTTCGTGCTGTCCTTTGCCGGACAGACCTGGCCGCAGGCGGTGAACCGGCATTTCGAGCCTGGTGTGCGCATCCAGGAGGATCGGGGCCAGAAAGTCGTCGATACCGGCCCCTACGCCATCGTCCGCCACCCGGGCTACGTCACCGGTGCGCTGCTCGCCCTCAGCATGCCGCTGATGCTCGCCTCGTGGTGGGCGTTGCTCCCGGCGCTGGTGGCCGTCGCCGCGCTCGCCGTGAGAACCCCGTTCGAAGAGCGGACGCTCCACGATGGACTGCCCGGGTACACCGAGTACACCCAGCGGGTGAAGTACCGCTGGGTGCCCGGCGTGTGGTGATCACACCTGATCCAGCGCGAACTCGAGATCCGTGAGCAGGTCTCCGGCATTCTCGAGGCCGACGCTGAGCCGCAGCAGGCCCTGGGTGATGCCGCTTTCTTGCCGCACCTCTTCGGTGAAGCGGGCGTGCGTGGTGGTCGCCGGATGCGTGATCAGCGATTTGGCGTCGCCGAGATTGTTCGAGATCAGGATCACCGAAAGCGAGTCCGAGAGCTTGAACGCCGCCTCGCGGCCGCCCTTCACCTCGAGCGCGATCAGGCTCGAGCCCGCCGACATCTGCCGCTTCGCCAGCTCGTATTGCGGATGCGACGGATGGTACGGGTAGGCGATGCGCGCAATCTTGGGATGGTTGGCGAGGAAGTCGGCGATCCTCGTCGCGCTTTCGGTCATCCGCGCCACACGGATCGGCATCGTCTCG
>Ga0207667_10011761_pt1 | contig 10147 bp, 8 predicted proteins | sample KBSCornC52_FD_184301 | JGI IMG/M metagenome (GOLD analysis project Ga0207667, IMG submission 184301) | Corn rhizosphere microbial communities from Kellogg Biological Station, Michigan, USA - KBS Corn C5-2 (SPAdes) (version 2) | ecosystem: Host-associated > Plants > Roots > Rhizosphere > Soil ...
GCTGCTCGATGCTAAAGAGCGTCGGTGTGCCCATGGTAGAGATCGGCGAAGTGCGCCCGCCAGCGAAGCCGTTGATTCAGGTGGTTTAGGGGCTGTCTATCAACGCTGGTTAAACGACGATTTGTTCAAATTGGCTTATCTAGAAGTGTCGGACCGAAGTGAAGCTTGTAGTCGACCTTATTGAGACTTACCCTGTTAATGCACCGTACCGTGACCCAACCTTCAGTGAGGGGCTTACCGAAGAGGGCAAGATTTGAGATCGTGTTTTTGCGAGCGTGTTCACGGCCTCCCGGAAGTCTACGATGCGAGAGGCCGAATGTTGTCTCGAATGGAGTTGCACCAGTACGCAGTAGAGTAAAGTACGAAGGGTACACAAGCCCGTCAAACCCGCATTTCTTTGCGGCAGTAGCGATGTCCCGACTTATCTCATATGAATGGCGACCCGCTAGGAATAGCATGTGCATCGCCATGTCGAGGCTCTCAAACTCGGTGACATGTCGCTCTTCCCACAGCGCCTCAGCCAAATTGAGAAGTCTGAGTCTTCTTTTTGGCACGAGTGTTGCGATATACACCTCGTCGTCAGCGGTCACCCGACACTCATGCAGGCATACTTCAAGGTCTTGAGAGCCGTAGAGAATAGGAAGTTCGGCTCTGTCAAACCGGCCCTGCCCCAGCTTTTCGCCCGGAGGAGAATCGTACTCCTGGAACTCGGCTGGATGCGCTGGAGCTTGCCGTAGCCGATAAAAACACTCATCGATACCGAGAATGCGTCCAGGATATTCGTTGAGGATACGTGATATGACTTGCGCCCTAGTCGTAGGCTCTTGCAGCGCCTTCAAGGGCTCCACTTCCCCTACCATCCAAAGTCGTGGGCCGTAACCGAAGAAGCCGATTTGAAGAGTTTTCTCAATTAGTCGAAGATCCGGTTCGAGCCACGGGGCCACCTCAATGGATGTGGTCTGGCGTTTATTGAACTGCACAAGCGGCGAGGCACCGTAGTCTAACCTCTTTATGGTCCCCCACACGAAGAACTGTTGCGCTAGAATTGCAACAGACTTCCTGTTCAGCTTCCTACCGTCTTGTGAGCCGCAGTTCGCGCACTTGGACATGTCTCTTTGGCCGATCCCCTCGGAGCTCAAGCGTAGACCTTCATCGTGAAAGCAATTAGAGCAAAGAATTGGTGCTCCTGAGTCATCCCCTGCGATGAGCTCTTGGATATTGATTCCCTCCCACTGGAGAATAGAGTCAACAACTCGCCCGAAGCGCTCGTCATGTGCAGCAGTTCGCGGCCTTTGAGAGTTGGCAGCCAGAACTTCCCGAAACAATTCCTTCATGTCGCTGTCAGCCCGGAGTATGAAGTCGCGCGCAAGATCGAGTGCTGTCGCTATATAACGCACATCCGCATCATTTTCCTCGCCTCTACCCCTATTGTTGTTCCCAGTGCGGTAGTACGCGAGAGGGGAGAAATCGGCATGAGATGAAATAAACCAGAGAAAAGCTCGCCCTTTCTGATCGAGTATTCCCAACCGATCCAGAATTTGATCGTCGGTTAGAATGCTAGCTGTATCCCCTTTTAGGAGCCTTTTGCGTAACGGAGTCTGTAAGCGCGCAAAGTATGGGTTCGCTCTCAGTTCGGTACGGATGGGGTCGGCTGCCATCTCAAAACCACGCGTCTCTTCCCCGATGTGATCGAAGTTCCGGAAGAGGTGCAGCCGTTCTTTGCAGTCCCGCAGCTGCATGACGAGTAAACGCGCGCGGGACTCATCCTCGCCAATAACTTCCGTACCCAGATAGAAGAGCAATAAGCCGTTTTGAACGAGTATGCGGATGAGTGGAGCTAGAGAACTAAAATCCCAGTGTGTTCCGGCAGTGTTCACCGGGCTCCCGGGGCAAGCATGAAGTATGCTTATCGCGGCAGAGCACAGGCGAGTGAATAGCACTGAAGCCCAGTATTGGCGGCGGGAATCTGACGGGTGCCCGGCAATTCTGTGAGAGAGAGAGATTGCATGTTCTACTGCTGCAATGTACTTCGGGAATACGATCCAGTAGTGTTCAGCTGCGGACTGCGGTTGGTCATAGTCACTGCCGGTCATGGTCTCGTCTGATTTAGTCGGTGCTGGCATACAACAGCAGTGTAGCCGAGCCGAAGTTGGCTTCAATCCTGCCCCAGGCTAGTCTGCCGTCAGCAGCTGTCGCCATCAACGTGCCCTCAGTCGCTGCGCTTCCTCGGGCTCGCTCAAGACGACGGGTGTAGGATTCACTTTACGCGGCCCTGAAGGGCCGCTCTTCCACCGGAAGCCAAGGCCCTCGATACCCGGCGCTTCGCCGGGTGTCTCATGGTTTGAGCATTCAGCCGATCAGCGCTCAGCCGTCAGCCAGGCCCAAGAACCTAAACTCTATGTATTTTATGCCGCATCAGTTTGTCATGGTCTATGTACCAATTCGCTGTTGATATGGGCGAAGAAAATAGCTATACTCCAGCAGCGCCCAAGGGTGTGAATGTCGCGAGAAAGATCTTTGAAAATTAGCAGTCAGCAGCTAGCAACTGGCAATTAGCCAAAGGCCTAAAACCCATGATGGGGAGGAAATGGGGAGGAATGACGTAACCCTTTTGTCTTCAACATCGACTGATGGGGACACATGGGGAGGAAACCCGTAAGTCCTTTAGAAATGGGGACGAGGGGGAGGGGTAGGGTATACCTGTATCCCCAGGGATCGCTCAACTCTACGCCAATCTGGGATGACTTGGGATACCCAGGGAGGGGGTAGGTGATCGCCGTGATCGCCGGAAACGCCGACATCGCGCGTGATCGGAAAACCAAAAGCGCACCGCGGAGGCGGGGAGACGCGATTGGAATTGAGGGCTTCGCCAATTTGGGTCCTTCACTCCCGGCAAGCCGCTCGTTCAGGATGACGGGCGGAGGCGCGGCGAATTTTACGCCGCGCGGCGTTTATCAGCCCCGAACGTCCCAACACTCACCCCGATGGTTCCCTGACCCTTTGTAATGCGCTGATTCGCCTAAAGTAACGCTATTCTTGGAGTTACTTGAGCATCGGACATGATTGAGCGTGGTGTTATTGAACGTTTTGCTTGAACCAGTGCTTTATCGCGAGGGAGAGTTTTGCAATGAAGAACCGCCTGGCCGCCAAAGTCCTGATTTCCGCCGCAGCCATTTTAGTAATGATGTTTGCCCTGGGTTACAACCTGTCTGCGCAGGCGCGCGGCGCCGACAGCGGCCGCATGGACCTGAACACGGCGCTGATCAGCCTGGACCGCGTGTCGCAGGCCACCCAGAATGACATTGCCAACATGCGCGTGGAGAGCTGGAAGTCCGGGTGGAAGCCGGGCTTTATGAAGGGCAATTCACACCAGGCGGAAGCGCAGCAGGCGGCAACGTCATTGCAGCGCAACCTGCGTTACGCGCTGCCGGAGCTGGTCCACAACGTGCAGAGCTCGCGCGGCAGCATGTCCACCACGTTCAAGCTGTATGACGATGTAAGCCTGCTTTGCGAGGCTGTGGATTCGCTCATCAACGCCAGCGAGGCTGCCGGCAAGAAGAATGAAGCCGCGCCGCTGCTGGACGATTACACGGCGCTGGCGAAGGTCCGCCGCTCGCTTTCAGCCTATATCCAGGAAGCCTCAGCCCAGTGGGAAAACCACGGCAAAGCGCCTAACGCAGCGCTTTCCGCGCCGCCTCGACAGGGAGCGCAGCGCACGCAGGCGCGAGTACAGCAGCAGAAGGCCGCTGCTCCTGCAACGCAGGTGGTCGACGATGGGGGCGTGAAGAAGATCATCGTGGATGACACCATCCCGGAAAAGAAGACTCCGCCAGCGGCGAAGAAGAAGCCGGAAACCTTCAGCAATCTGTAAACACCTACCACGGAGGGCTCGGAGACGCTGAGGAAACTCAACAATCCAAAGGGATTTTGAGTTGAAATGGCTTTTGATCCGTGTAAATCAGTCTTATCTGCGTTATCAGCGGTAAGGCTTGCGATTTTCCGTCTGTAAGAAAAAGTGTAACCAGATTACAATGAGAGACATCCTTCTTCTGTCTGTTTAAGAAAGGTCTATGTCCTCATTACCTTTTCCGATTACCGCGTTCCTGGCCGGAATCGTCTCATTCTTGTCACCGTGCGTGCTGCCGCTGGTCCCCGGATACGTCTCACTGATTTCCGGCGCCAGCGTGGAAGAGCTACAGAATAAAGACCGCAAGCTGTTGAATACAGTGCTGTTGCACTCGCTCATGTTTATCCTGGGCTTTACCCTGGTGTTTGTGATGCTGGGCGCGGCCGCCACCAGCATTGGCGAGATGATGCGGGAATATAAGAAGTACCTGACCTGGGTGGCCGGCGGTGTGATCATCATTTTTGGCCTGCATTTAACTGGGATCATGAAAATCAAGGCCCTTTATGCCGATAAGCGCCTGCATTCGGTAAAAGGCGGCAAGTCTCCTCTGGGCGCGTTTGTTGTGGGCTTTGCGTTTGCATTTGGCTGGACACCCTGCCTGGGCCCGATCATTTCCGCCATTCTGATCATGGCCAGCTCGGCTGAAACCGTGACCAAGGGCATTATGCTGCTGTGGGTTTATTCGCTGGGGCTGGCCGTGCCGTTTCTGCTGACGTCGCTCTTGATTGACCGGTTCTTGAGTTTTTATGGCCGTTTCCGCCGGCACCTGCATACGCTGGAAGTTTGCAGTGGAGTCCTGCTGGTGGTGTTGGGCGTGCTGATTCTTACGCGCCATTTCACTGTGCTTTCCAGCTATCTGGGATTTTTAAACCGCTTTACCTTGTGAGGAAATTGTTTTGAACCGTAACGTCGTCGTCATTCTATGTGTGGTTGTTGCCATTACCGCATTGCTCATGGTGGGCAAGCGCAGCAGTAAGCCGCGTGATTCCGCCAATGCTAATGTTGCGCAAGGCACGCCGGAACCGGAGCAGGCCGTGGGCGGTCCTGACAAGGGAATTATGGCGCCGGCCTTTGAGTTGAAAAGCATTCCAGAAGGCAAGTCCACGCCGCTGGCTTCATTCCGCGGCAAGGCTGTTCTGCTGAACTTCTGGGCCACCTGGTGCGGCCCGTGCAAGATTGAAATGCCCTGGCTGGTTGACTTGCAGAAAAAATACGGTCCGCAAGGCCTGCAGATTGTGGGCGTCGCCATGGACGACACCAGCGACAAGGAGATTGCAGACTTTACCCACAAGATGGGCGTGAACTATGTGGTACTGAAAGGCACCGAAAAAGTTGGCGACCTTTACGGCGGCGTCGAGGGCCTGCCTACAACGTATTATCTTGATCGCTCCGGCAAAGTGGTGGATAAGACCCTGGGCCTGGCCAGCGAATCGGTGATTGAAGACGCGATCAAAAAATCATTGGCGCAGGGCAATTGACAGGGAGCGGAATGAGACTTTATCGGCTGATGTTGATTATGTGCGTGGGCAGCACGCTTCTTTGCGCCCAGGGAATTCAATCGCAGGATCCAGGCGCTCCCAAACCGCGCGTCTTTGTTGATTTTGTTGCGGCCAACAACATCGTTGTCACACCCGGACACTCCGCGCCGGTGCAGTTCACTTTTCATGTCCAGGACCCATACCACATCAACTCCAGCCAGCCACTCACAGAAGAATTGATTCCCACGCAGCTGCATTTTTCCCTTCCGCCTGAAGTGGCGTTTGGCAAGCTGCAGTATCCGGCAGGAAAGCTGATGAGCTTTCCGTTTGATCCCAGCACCAAGCTCAGCGTCTATTCCGGTGACTTTGTGATTAAAGGCATTGTGATGGCGCCCGGACAGGCGTCATCGGGTACTTACACTGTTCACGGTGAGTTGAAATATCAGGCGTGCGACAACAACGCCTGCTATCCGCCCAAGAAGTTGCCGTTTGCTTTTAATGTGAAAGTCGGCAGCGGCGGCAAGAGTGTTCCCAAAGCCCGGCCCACAAGGACTAGTCCGCATATTCATAATTGAGCAGATGGCAATTAGCAGAGCGTCGGATGCTGTCCGCCCAAAAAGCTGCCGTTTACGTTGATGTGAAGATCGGCGGTAAGGCAAGAAGCATGTTCCGCCGAAGATGAGCAAAGTCACGTTCCTGTAAGATAGTACCCCTCTGAAGAGGCTCCTCTATGACAGAAGCGTCGCGCAATGAGGGAAGTGTATGGCAAGGACTGTTGCTCTGCTGGGGAATAAACTTTGTGCTGGCCTTCACCGGATGTTCTGTTGCGTGGATGGAAGCCGAACGTCCTGGAGGCTCGAACGCCTTGGTCAACGCTGCAATCGCGATGACGGTCAGCACCGGCCTGCTTCAACTTCTCTACGTCGTTCCTGTCTGCCGGGCTATGAACAAAAACGGAAAAATCCGTACCCTGAAAGGTGTAACAATCGCAGCTTGGACTACGGCCCTCCTGAATGCCGCATGGCTGATGCTCAAAGCCGCGCAATAGCGCCCGATAACTACCTGCCGTTGGCCGTGTGGCACAGCCGTCCTCGGCAAATGTTAGAGCTTTTATGATGCCATCTTGGCAATTTCCTCGATCCTGACTCCCCGGACCTCCTGGAACTCCGGCAATTGCCGCAGCTCTTCCAGCACGTCTTCGGGAGCGGCAGAATCGACCTCGATCACGGCGATGGCTTCGGTGCCGCGGCGTCCCAGGGCAAAGTTGCCGATGTTCACATTGTGCCGGCCCAGCAATGTTCCTATTTTTCCCACCACGCCCGGCACATCCAGGTTACGGAAGAAAATCAGGTTGCCGCCCAGCGGCATTTCAATATCGATTTCATCCACGCCCAGCAGCCGCAAAGAATTTCCGCGCAGCACTCCGCCGCGTACCTGCCGTTCGGCCTGCGTCGTTTTGAGCGTCAGGGCAATCACGCCCGTCACGGTGCCGCTGGCGACTTCAGGTTTCTTGCCTTCATGCACCTGTATTCCGCGTTCGTGCGCAATGGCTGCTGCGTTCACAACGTTGGCACGTTCTGCCCCGCGGTGGTTCAGCACTCCCTGAATTGCGGCGTTGCGAATCAGCTCCGTGTTCCACTCGGCAATCCGTCCCGTGTAGCGGATGGAAATTTCTTGTATTGACCCTGCCGTCGGCACAATGTGCGCCAGAAACGCGCCCAGCTTTTCTGCCAGCGCGATGTACGGCTGCATCTGCGTATATTGTTGATGATCGATTGACGGCATATTCACGGCATTCTGGATCACGCCGCGCTTCAGGTATTCGCGCACCTGGCTGGTAATCTGCACGCCTACTGCGTCCTGCGCTTCATTTGTCGATCCTGCAATGTGTGGCGTGGCAATCACGTTTTCCAGCACCAGCAGCGGTGAATTTTTGGGCGGCTCTTCGGTGAAGACGTCCAGCGCGATGCCGCCAACCTGCTTGCTCGCAAGCGCCGCGGCTACGGCTGCTTCATCCAGCAGCTCGCCACGCGCGCAGTTGATGATGCGAACGCCTTTCTTCATTTTCCCCAGTGACTTTTCATTGATCATGCCGCCGGTTTGCGGCGTAAGCCCTACGTGCAGTGTCAAGTAGTCGGCTTGTGCATAGACCTGGTCCAGCTCCGCCAGCGCAATTCCTTGCTCGCGCGCCACTGACGCCGAAACGAACGGGTCGTGCGCGACCACTTTCATCTCAAAAGCGCGTGCGCGTTGCGCTACCGCCATTCCAATGCGGCCCAGCCCCACGATGCCCAGAGTCTTGCCGCGCAGCTCCGTTCCTTGCAGTGATTTCTTTTCCCACTTGCCTGCGCGCGTGGTTGAATCAGCCCGGCAGAGATGCCGCGCCATCCCCAGCATTAGCGCGATGGTATGTTCCGCTACGGCCACGGCATTTGCGCCCGGCGTATTCATCACGGCGATGCCCGCTTTGGTCGCGGCTTCCAGGTCAATATTGTCCACGCCCACGCCTGCGCGCCCGATTACGCGCAGTTTCGGCGCGCTCCGTATGACTTGCGCATTCACGTCCACGGCCGACCGAACAATCAGCGCGTCCGCATCTTTCAATGCCGTCGGCAGGCCGTCCGGAAGTTGATCGTGCGTAAGCACGGTCCAGTCCGCTTCATCTTTCAGAAGTTGAACGGCGTTCGCCGCAACTTTTTCTGCAACCACTATCTTCATTGTTGTCGCTTCGCTCCAAACCGCTACAGCAGGTTCTCCCGGCAGATTTAGTCGTGCTCTTGCGACATGGCGAGCGCTCAGCGCGCCAGTCGGCTTCGCGGCTCAAGTTCTCCGCTATCTTGCCGCCATCGCCGGCTGTGTCGTTTCCGCATACACCTGCTGTGCCGCTTTCAATCCCGCGCCTAATTCTATCTGCGTGCCTATTTCTGCCAGCACCTGCTCCAGCGCGCCAATTGCAGCAATGGTATCCAGATAATCGTAGTAGCCAAGGTGCGCAATGCGGATTAGCTGGCCCTTCATCTCGCCCTGTCCATTGGCCACAATCGCGCCAAAGCGATTGCGGAATGCTTTTACGATATCGCTTGAATCCACACCGTCCGGCGAAGCGATGGCCGTAAGCGCTGCACCCGGCGAGCTGGCTGAGAAAAGTTTTAGTCCCAGCGCTTTGGCTGCAGTGCGGGTCATCGCTGCTGCGGTTTCCGCGTTGTCGATCAAAAGTTTGCGTCCGGCAGCCAGATCGCCGCCGCCTTGTTCGCGTATGTAGTCGAGAGCCGCCGCCAGCGCTGCCACCAGCGCGGTGGAAGGCGTATAAGAAGACTCGCCCTTCGCGCCATTCTTTCTTTCTTTGCGCAGATCAAAGTAGTAGCGCGGATTTTTCGTGGTTTCCATGCGCTGCCATGCGCGTTCACTCACGGAGCAGTAAGCCAGCCCCGGTGGGACCATCACTGCTTTTTGCGATCCGCCAATCAGCACGTCAATGCCCCAGCCATCGGCATCAAAATGCGTGGTGCCCAGGCCAGTGATCGCATCCACAACCAGCAGCGTGTCCGTTCCTTTTACCAGCCGCGCAATTCCTTCAACATCGTGCCGCACGCCCGTGGAACTCTCCGTGCCCTGCATAAAGAGAGCTTTGTGCTCGGGTTTAAGCGCTTCACGTACCTGCTGCGTCGTCACCGTCTGCCCGTAAGGCGCGCGAACAGTTTCAAACTGGAGGCTGTAAGCCTTGGCCAGTCCTTCCCAGCGCTCGCCAAACTTCCCCGCGGAAACTATCAGCACTTTGTCACCGGGAGAAGTCAGGTTGGCCACGGCAGCTTCCATGGCGCCTGTGCCGGAAGCGGTAAACATCACCACATCATTCTTTGTGCCAACAAAAGTTTTTAAGTCCGCCAGCACACGCGTATACAGCGCGCGGAACTCCGCCGTGCGATGGTGCATGGTGGCGCCTGCCATGGCGAGCTGTGCTGAAGGTAGAAGCTGTGTTGGACCCGGAGTAAAAAGGCGGCCTTTGCGAATCATAATGACTGTTCCTGTTCTTGAATTCTGTTATTGCGAAGCCAGATCGATTTTGTTGAAGTCTGCGGGACGGGCCGAGAGGGTTTGCGAGCCGTGTCTCAACAACACCACGCTTGCGGTTGGATCGTTTGCGTCTTGCACAACCAGTAAACCATCGCCATCGGGAGATAACGGAGGACCTGACGACATCCATTGTATCTTCCCCAACGTGCTCTTGGATATCCGGGCCAGAAAATCCACTTTGGGAAAAAGTGCGTCATAAGCCACTGCTCCCCTGGCCAGCATGCTTACGCGTTTCCGCCCGCTCGCGTCCACCAGAAGATAGGCTGAGTCAATGGCGCTGCCACGTCCGGTAAAATCGGCCACAATGCGTCCTGCAGGTTCCAACCTTCGTTCTTGCAGGTAGCGCCGGACTGCGGTTGGGAAATCGTCGCTTGTCGCCGCGTGCCATCCTTGCAATTGCTGCAACCGTACCGCATCGCCCGGTGCCACGCCGGAAGGCGGCGCAACGGTATTTGCATTCGCGCTTGCACCCGGCATTCGGCTGTAAGGTTGTGTAAAAAGCAGGGCCACCAGGCACACCAGCCCTCCCGCCAGCGCTGTCCGCACTGGCCAACTGCTACCCCTTCGCGGCAGCGGATCAACCTTGATGCGGTCTGCTCCCGGCATCTCTTGTATGGCTTTCGCCAGCGTCAGCATGGATTGCAGGTGGTCGAAAACATGGTTCGCCGTGAAGGGCGGTATGGTGAGT
>Ga0207667_10011762_pt1 | contig 10147 bp, 4 predicted proteins | sample KBSCornC52_FD_184301 | JGI IMG/M metagenome (GOLD analysis project Ga0207667, IMG submission 184301) | Corn rhizosphere microbial communities from Kellogg Biological Station, Michigan, USA - KBS Corn C5-2 (SPAdes) (version 2) | ecosystem: Host-associated > Plants > Roots > Rhizosphere > Soil ...
TGGTACGTGTTGGTGGAGATGGACGAGGACGTCGGTCGCCAGCTCGTAAAGCTCGCACTCCTGCGCCGGGTCTTCGTCAAGGAACTCACGCATTCGCCAGTCGCCGAAGTCGCCGAGCAGCAGCATGCCTTTTTTGAGATCCCGAGCGATGATCTGCGGAGCGCTCAAGCCGACCGAGGCAAGCCACTCGGCAACCGCGACGAACGGCCGCGGGTCCTCGTGGGGCGGAGGGGCATCCATCAGCACCGCCGTGCGGTCGCCGTTCACGACGCGGAAATATCGCCGGAAAGAGGCATCGCCCGCGAGCGGCAGGATCTCGGCCCCGGCCCAGCCGGAAGCGGCAAGGAATTCAGGCGCATGAGGCGGCGGTTTCATCGGAGAGGCCATCGCCCCTCCCATGACGGGGGCACCCTCGCTGTCAAGATTCTGTCGCCGTCCGGCCCAAAATCGAGCGACAAAGCGAGTGCGTCCGGCCAGGTTCCCTCGCCTGCCCGCTCCGGCCATTCGACGAGTAGAACGGCATCGGCGGCGGAATCGAGCCCCAGTTCGCCAAGCTCCGACACCTCTTCGATCCGGTACAGGTCGACATGCCAGACGCGCGGATCGAGATTCTCATAGGGCTGAACCAGAGCAAAGCTCGGGCTCGGAACTTCGCCATGGTGACCGAGCGCTGCGATGAACCCCCGGGCAAGCGCGGTCTTGCCAACGCCCAGCGGTCCCGACAGCGTGATCACATCTCCGGGCCTGGCGAGCCCAGCCAGTTGCGCGCCGAATGCCGCGGTCGCCGCCTCGTCGTGAAGGGTCATTTGGTCCCGCGCGGGATCGTCAAGATCACCTTCGTGCCCTTGCCCTTCTTGGATTCGAGCTCGACAGTGCCGCCGTGGGCTTCGATAAACTGGCGCGTCAGCGGCAGTCCAAGGCCAAGCGCCGCCTCGCCCCGGACGCCCTCCTCCACCACTCGGTCAAAGCGGTTGAATACGCGTGGCAGGTCTTTGGCGGAGATTCCCGAGCCGTTGTCGCTGATGCGGATCACGGCCTTGTCATCGTCCCCATCCGCCTCGAGGACGACCCGCCCCTTCCGGTCGGTGTACGCGATCGCATTGTTGAGGACATGTTCAATCGACTCGCGGAGCCGGCGAACGTCCCCGAAAATGAAGCCGGCTGAGTCTGAAATCTGGGTTTCGAGCTTCTGCGCTTTCTCTTCCGCCCTCGGCCGGGCTGTTTCGACCGCTGTCCGGCAGAGGCCGGCGAGGTCGACCCGCTCGCGCTCCAGCGCCGCGGCGCGCGTGTCCCCGGTGGTGAGATCGAGCACGTCGTTGATCAGCTTGGACAGGCGGCCGACAGCCTCGAGGATCGCGTTCACATAGTCGGTGGCCGTGGGCGACAGCTTGCCCGCATAACCGGCGGCGAGCATTTCGGTGAAACCGCCGATCGAGGTCAGCGGAGTCCTCAGCTCGTAACTCATGTTCGCGACGAAGTCGGTCTTGATCCGGTCGGCGGCCTCCAGCGCCGCGGCTCGTTCGCGAAGCGCCGCCTCGATCCGGGTTGAGTCCGTTACGTCGACCATGGTGAACAGGGCATTCCCGTCCGGAAGCGGGACGGCGGCGAAGGCGAAATGCCGTCCGTCGGTCATCGAAACCCGCCCATTGGACGACTGTCGCTCGTTGGTCGTCTGGCGGACCATTTCGCGGATTTGGGCCGCGGCCGTGGGGTTGACGAGCTTGCGCGCCATCGCCGGCACCAGTTCGTCGACCCGCGGGTGCTCGGTCAGCCATTCCTCGTCGAGCTCCCAATCCTCGATGAAGCGCCGGTTCCACAGATACAGGCGTCCATCGCTCGCGAAGACGCTGATCGCTTCGAATAGGTTGTCGAACGTCGCGGCCCGGACCCGAAGCAAGGTATCGCGAGCCGAAGCGAGTCGAAGCTGTTCGGTCCGGTCTTCCAGGAATAGCCTGAGCCCGCCGTCGGGAAGCGGCTGGGCGACGACGCGCAAATGATCGCCGTTGGGCAGCATCCATTCTTCTTCGATGACCTCGTCCGGGCTGCTGAACCAGGCGCGCCGCTCTTCCTTCCAGACCGGAAAGTCGCGCGTTTCGGGTAGCCTCTGATTATCGCGCATCCGTTCGAGGACTCGGTCGAATTCGGGCTGTTCGGAAAGCCATTCGGGATCGAGTTCCGCCATCATCGCAAAGGGCCGGTTGAAGAAGCTCAGGCTGCGCTCCGCATCGAACTGGGCGGTTCCCGCCGTCATGCGATCGGCGAGCTCGCGCTGCGATTCGATGTGGCGGGCGAGCTCGGCACGGGAATCCTCGAGCTCCTGGATATCGATGGCGAAGCCGGCGACGGCCGACGTGGACAGCGGAACGTCGACGATGCGCAGCATCCGGCGCTCGGAATGGATGATGACGGGCAACATGCGCGATTGGATCCGGCCGCTCTCGAGCGCATTGCGCGCCGATTCGGTCGGGTTGCCGGCGCTCGCATCGTCGACCAGTTCGAGCCCGCGCGAGATCACATCGGCGGCGTCGCGCCCCTCGACGGCGTCGACGAACGCGGTGTTCACCAGGCCCAGCTTGAGGTCCGGCCCCCGGTACCACATTGGAAAAGGCGCAGCCTCAATCAGGTGCGTGAGGGAATCGAGCGCGCTCTCCGTCTGGTGCAGCTTGAGCGCGAGGCGAGCGCGGTCCTCTTCGCCGGCGCTCGTGTCGTAGAACCAGAGAAGCAAAGTCCCAGGGGGCTCAGGCGCCGGAGCGGGCCCGCCGCGGACCTCGAACACGCGCGCGGACCCATGCGTTCTGACGGTCTGGGCAAGACGCTGGGCAGAGACGCGCGCCGCCTCGATATCGGCGGCAAGCGCTTTCAAATCGTCCGGATCGATACCGCCGTCTTTTGCGGCGAGCCCGTCGAGCCGGGCTGGGTTACCGGCAAGCCCGAGCTCCCGGAGCAACTGGGAATCGACCTCGATCCGATTGTCCGGCCGGACCAGCAAGGGACGCGCGGGCGCAGCTTCGAGAAGGGCCGCGCTGGTCCGCGCCACGCCGAGCACCGCCTCGGCAAGCCGAAACCGCCGAGCGGCCATGATCGCGACCGCCGCGGCGATGGCGACCCACAAGAGGGCCAGGCCCGCGATCGCAATGCTTGTCCCCGTAAAGGCGCTCATGGCTGCGCTGCGCCCATCCCCATCACGCGTTCATAGGGCGAAGCATCAGCCAAAAGAAAGGGCGGGAAGCTGTTGAGCCCCCGCCCTTCTTCTTCGCCTGTAGCAGGTCTTAGAAGTGCACCCCGGCTCCAAAGCGGAAATAGCGGCCGAGGATTCCCGGGAAATAACTGATCGATCCGCCAGCCGCGGGCACCGGGAATGGCGGTTTGGTGTCGAAGATATTGTCGACGACGAACCGGAAGGTCATCCCCTTGGCCGGGCCGGCCCGCTTGTCGATATTGAAGCTGACGCCGCCGTTGACGAACAGCACATCATCCAGTCGATTATGTTCGTGGAAGTTCGCGGGCTCGTCGGCGAACTGCTTCACGGCGCCCGTATAGTTGAACGATGTGAAGAGGCCGACCGGGCCGTTTTGATAGTTGACGTTGAGCACCGCCGAATGACGGGGATAGCCGATCGTGCCGTGCGTCGTCGTCGGAGCGCTGTCAGACGTCGCCTTGGTCGTCAAGGTGTCCAGATATTGGTACTGGAGATTGACCCCGATCTGGCTGTTTGCGCCGAGGAACGGCGTTTTGCGACGGTAATCGAGCGCCCCGAGAACGCCCTTATAACGAAGCTCCGCAGCATTGAAAAACCGAGTTTCGATAAAGCTGAATTGTCCGCTCCCATCGCGCGTTATGAGCGGACAAAAGGCATTGTTCGGAAAATTCGGGTCGTCGTAACACGCTGCCGCGACCTGGCTGGCCGAGAAGGCTGAAATTGCGTCCTTCAGCTTGATATCGAGGTAGTCCGCGGAAATCGTCAGTCCGGGAATGAATCTCGGATTGAGGATTACGCCGGCTGACCATGCGTTCGATCTCTCATTCTTGAGATCGGCATTGCCGACAATCGATTGATGGAACGACCTCTGGTTCGAGAGCGACTGGAACGTCGGCGGAAGGCCGGCGGCTAGGCAGTTCGCCTGACGCGTCGCAGGATCCGGTCCGTTGCCCAATTCATCCGCATCGCAGGGATCCGTTGCGAAATTGAAGAACGTGCTCGAAGGATTGAAGACCTCGGTGATTGCCGGGGCACGGATCGCGTGGGTGAAGTTCCCGCGGACGGCAATGTCCTTGATAATTCCCCAGCGTCCTTCGGCGGTGTAGGTCCAGTCGCTTCCGGCTGTGCTGTGGTCGACGTATCTCGCGGCCCCGTGGAGTTCGAGGCTGTAGATTGCCGGAATGCTGTTGGACGGGCCGACGATCGGCGCTCGGAGCTCTCCGAAAACCTCCTTCGTCGAATAATGCCCTTTGACCGGGAACATGACCACCGACCGGCCGAACTGCGTACGATCGTTGGTCGGATCGCCATCGCCGTTTTCATCGGTCAGAGGATCCGGGTCGGGCCCGCCGAAGAAGAAATCGCCGGGGTTGAAGTCCGTGGACTCACGACGGAACTCGGTGCCGAGAGCAAAGCCGAGATCGCCGCCCGGAAGCTTGAACAAGGGTCCATTGATCGACGCCGTAATCACCCGCTGAGTGTTGATCCCGGTCGGGTCAGATTTAGCCAGAACGTAGTTCAGGGCATCCGTTGAATTCAGGCCGGTGCCGAACAGGTTGAGCGGGACGCAGCTCGAGCTCACGGTCGGCATGATCGAGTTCTGCAGCCCGGCGAGGCACGGAACGCCGCCGGGATTGTCCGCTGTGATCGCGCCCACAGCGTTCTCAAAATTCTGCTGGACGACTTCCAGCGAATAGCCCTTCGTCTTCGCGCGACCGTAGTTCGCGACCACTTCCCAGTTGAACTTGCGGCCGCCCACATCGAAAGTCCCGTCGAGGCCGGCCACACCGCGCCACAAATAGGTCGCGGTGCTCGCCTTCGCCGAATATAGGTCGGTGTTGGCGCGGCTCAGGTAGAAATAGTCCTGGGTAAAGCCGAAGAAATTCTGGTCGCTGAAGGGGTTATTGTCGATCGAGTTCTGAATGGCTGCCCGCTGGGCTGCTGACAGGAACGGATTGTTGATGCTCAAGATGATGGGTCCGTCCGGCGTCCCAGCCGCATCGAACAGGCCGGAGTTATAGACCGGCTGGTTCCTTAGTTGAGTCCCCTTCGAGTAAGCGTACCAGCCTTCACCGAAGATGCGGATGTTGTCCGTGAGCTGATATTGGCCAAGGATGTTGGTGTTGTAGCGCTTGCTATCGGTCAGAAGCTCCTGCGTATTGAACAGGTTGTAGCCGTTGCCTCCGGAGAAATCGATGTTGAAGTCGCCGGCTCCGGCGATGTCGCCGATAGCCTGCCCAAAATCGATCGGAATGAGCTGGCCGTTCGGTGAGAATTGCAGCTGATTACCGGAAGCATCGGTGACACCAAAGTTGAGCGTGGGATCACCAAAAATCAGGAATTCGGACTGCTCCGGGCTAAGTGGGAAGTTGAGACCAAAGGCGTCCCCGCCGACTGTCGGTATGCCGCTCTCACTGATCGACGGAATGCGCCGGTTCGCCCAGAGGCACTGTTGGAACGGCGAACCTGCCGCGCAGTCGCCGTAGAAATAGCCGGCGCGCGTGATGGCCCGGTCGTTCCACAGCAGGCCCTTGCCCTTGTTATATTCCCCGCTGATCGTGACGTTGCCGCGACCGTCCCCGAAATTATGACCGGCCAGGGCGCGGATGCGATAGTTATCGGCGTCGCCTCGCGACGAAATGCCGTATTGCGCGTCGACGTCGACGCCTTCGAAATCGCGTTTAAGGATCACGTTCACGGTGCCCGCGATCGCGTCCGAGCCGTAGATCGGGGCGCCGCCGATAGCGATCGTTTCAACGCGATCGACGAGTTTGGTGTTGATCGAGTTGAGGTCGACCTGCACGCCAAGGTTAGTCGGACCGAAGATCGAAGCCGTGTTGGAGCTGACGAAGCGCCGTCCGTTGACCAGGGTCAAGGTGCTCGATGCGTTGGTCGCCAAGGCCCAGGAAGTTGACGAACGATTGCCCCGAACCGAACGAACCGGCCTGACCGGGGCCGACCGGCGTTGCGCCAGGCACACCGAATGCCGGAAGCTCGTTGATCGCCTGCCCGAGTGTTTCAAACCCGCGCGCTTCGATCTGGGCGCTGTCGATTACGACCGCCGGCTGCAAGGTATCGAAATTTTGCCGGTGAATGCGCGAACCGGTGACGACGATGGGCTCGCTCGACGGCGCCCCCGTTGCCGGAGCATTCGCCCCCTGGGTCCTGACGCATTCATCGTGCTGAGCAGTATCGGTGATCGTCGCACAATCGACCGCCGTATTTTGCTGCTGCGCCTGCTGCTGCTGGCTTTCGGTCTGGGCAAATGCCGGAGTTCCAAAAGCCGCGCTGAGCGCGAAGACCGATGCGGATAATGAAAATCGCGATGCCAGGATAAGCATGTACGGGCCCCTCTCCGTATGGAAGGGCGCAACTTACCCGACACCGGTTACCTAACAAAGCAAGTGCTTAGCCGTTTGTCGAAACCGTCCTGAGTGTCGCATTGATGCAACAATTTTTGGCTCAGAAATGGGGGAATCGCGAGCTTGGCGACCTCATTTGAGGACAAATAAGGCCGCCTGCCCGACTCTCGCGAACCTTTCCGTGACATTAAAGTTACATGAACAGCCAAAAAATTGCCCCCGCCCCTCAGAAGGTTGCGGTGATTTCGGAAATCGGGAACTGATCGCCTTGTTGCACGAAATGGGGGACTGCTCTGTGACTAGGAAGACTCTGCTGGGCGCGACCGCGCTCCAAACTGGCGCGCTTATCTTTTTAGCATCGGCTTCGCCGGCATTCGCTGAGACCGCAGCCGATTCGAGCGCAACGGCGCAGACTCCGCCGGCCGAAGAACAGACCACCAATTCGACCCAGCCGAGCCAGGTGATCCCGGTCACCCAGGCCAACGAACCATCGACGTCGAAGGCCGACGACAAGATCGTCATCACCGGCTCGCGCATCAAGAAGCCGAACCTCACGTCGACAATCCCCGTCACCACGATCCAGGGCGAGCAATTCTTCCAGCGCGGCCAGACCAACATCGGCGACGCGCTCAACGACCTGCCGCAGCTGCGCAGCACGTTCGCTCAGCAGAACCCGGGCCTCGGCATTGGCATCGCGGGCTTGAACCTGCTCGACCTTCGCGGCCTCGGCACGGTTCGCACGCTGACCCTGGTCAACGGCCGGCGTCACGTCGCGGCGGACATCCTCAACAACGCCGTGTCGGTCGACATCAGCTCGATTCCGGCGGACCTGATCGACCGCGTCGACATCGTCACTGGCGCGAACTCGTCGGTCTATGGTTCGGATGCCATCGCCGGTGTCGTCAACTTCATCCTGAAGCGTGACTTCAACGGACTTCAGGTGCGTGCGCAGGGCGCCACCACGGAGCATGGTTACGGCGATAACTATTTCGCGTCGGCTCTCGCGGGCCACAACTTCGCGGACGGCCGCGGGAACATCACGGTGAGTGCCGAATGGGCGAAGCAGGACCGAATCTTCGCGTCCGACATCCCCTGGCTCCGCCACAACGACGCGCTCGGCGTCGTCGACGTCGATACAGCCGGGTTGCCACATGGCACAGACGGCTTCTTCGACCGCACATTCATTCGCGATATTCGTCAGACCAGCATCGCCTACACGGGCCTCATCCCGATCACGGAGCGAGCGACCGACGATCCGGCGACCGTCGGAGTGGTCGAAGGACCGGCCTGCGGGACCGGCCTGCTGGCCAACAACGGTCCGCCATCGAATACCGGCCTCCCCTACAACTGCACATATTTCTTCACGGAAGATCAGGCGCTCACACAGCAGACCGGCACCCGGTTCAGCACCGGCATCATCGGCGGCATTGCGGGCGGCAACGGGACCACCGGCCGCGAACGTGAGCAGGTATCAATTCTGCCCCGGCTCAAACGAATCAACCTCAACCTGCTCGCGCATTTCGCCATCAGCGACGCGTTCGATCCCTTCATCGAGGCCAAATGGACCCGCACCGATGCGCTCGGCAACAACGCGGGCCCGTCCTTCATCCAGGGCACCTTCAACCCGTTCGACCTGCGCGAGCGCGTCCGGGTGGACAATCCGTTCCTGTCCGCCACCGACCGCACGACGATCACGAACCTGATCCTGAATTCCGGTTGCAACACCAGCCTCACCGCCAACTGCTTGGGCTCTCGGACCACGTCCAGCGGCATCAGCGGCTCGACGTTGCCTGCCCAGGGCATCGGCGGTCCGCTCAACGCAGCTGACCGAGCCGCGATCGCCGCGGGCACTTACCGCTTCGTCGTCGCCCGCAACCTGCTCGATGTGGGTATCCGGGACGAGAAGTTCCAACGCGACACGAAGCGGATTGTCGGCGGCGTGCGGGGGACCTTCAACACCGACTGGAGCTACGAAATCTCGGCTAACTACGGCCGGTTCGACGAGGACATCTCAGTTGACGGCTTCCTCGACAAGCAGCGCTTCATGCTGGCCATGGACGCCGGTATCGACCCGCTGAACCCAAGCGCGGGCATCCAGTGCCGTTCGAAGTTCGACCCGACCGCGGCAGTCGCTCTCACCCGTGCGCTCACACCCGCTCAGATCGCGTTGGAGCAGGCCAAGCTCGCGGCCGATATTGCGGCGTGCGTGCCGTACAATCCGTTCGGATTTAATCCGACGGCAAATGCGACCGCGGTCAATTACTTTTCCTACAATGCCCACAAGAAGTCTTGGCTCAGCCAACTCGACTTCCTCGGCTTCATCAACGGCGATTCGAGCCAGATCTTCGAACTGCCGGGCGGCCCGGTCAGCTTTGCCATCGGCGCTGAATATCGCCGCGAGCGGGCCCGCTACAAGGATGACGATTTCGCCGAATCAGGCCTCACCAATGGCGTCATCATCGGCGAGTTTGATCCGCCAAGCTTCGTCGTGAAGGAAGCTTTCGGCGAGGTGAACGTTCCGATCTTCAAGGATCGCAAGTTCTTCTACGACCTGACGCTCAACGCTGCCGGCCGCGTGTCGGATTATAAGGGCGCCGTAGGCACGGTCTGGACGTGGAACTATGGCGGCGAGTGGGCGCCGTTGAACGGCCTCCGGTTCCGCGGCAATTACGGCAAGTCTGTCCGCGTCCCGAACCTGTCGGAAACCGGCTTCCCGAATGTCTTCAACTTTGCGCCGGGCTTTGTGGATCCGTGCCAGTCGGGACAGGCCACTGGGAACCGTGCTATCAATTGCGCGGCGGACCTTGGCCCCTTGTTCCCGCTGTCGCCGATCACGCGCTCGCTGCCAATCTATAGCGGCAGCAACCCGGACCTGCAGCCCGAGGTCTCGCACTCGCTGACCCTTGGCGCGGTGTTCACCCCGAAATTCCTTCCGGGTGCATCGCTCAGCGTCGACTATTACAAGATTAAGGTCGATGACGTTATCGTCTCGCTTAGCGCACAGGCGATCGTCAACGGCTGTTATGACAGAGCGCCGGGAACGACCAACGTGCTCTGCAGCCTATTCACACGCTGGATGGGTCCTGGGACGAACTCAGCCGGTGATCTGCCAGGCTGGGTTTCGGGCGAGGCAAGCAACGCCCTCACCTCGGCCGGCCAGAACTTCGCCAAGCGCGCGCGCAATGGCATCGACATCAATGCCAGCTACCGTACGCGCTTCTTCCGTAACTGGATCCTCGATACCAACCTGATCTACGTCCACACGCTCAAGATGAGCGACTATCAGAACCCGGCGTTTCCGAGCTTCGAGAATCGCCTTCTTGAGGAACTCGGCAATCCGAGGGACGAGGCTCGCCTCGATACCGACGTCAGGATCGGCAAGCTCACGGTCGGCCACCGCCTCCACTATATCGGCCCGATGTACGTGAACCTTTTTGAGGACTTTAATCCGCTTCCCGGCGCCTGCCTGGATGGCCAAGACCCGAATACATGCCCGCCGAACGATGCCGACTGGGCCGACATCCGGCAATATCGTGCGACTTTCTACCACGACATCCGACTGCAGTGGGACACAGGGCCGATGGGC